>JGI24521J20086_1000309_pt1 | contig 15691 bp, 19 predicted proteins | sample LinPmetageLP46_FD_20086 | JGI IMG/M metagenome (IMG submission 20086) | reverse complement strand
TTGGACAGACGCGCCGGACGGAAAGCCTTCGAGCTTTCACGAAATCACGGCAGGCGCGGCGGTGGACCTATTGGAAGGTGGTCTAAAGCAATTTGACGGGGTGCCGGTTGATCCGAAGCTCCCGGAAAACTTTGACGATACACCGAACGATGAGCGCCCCGACAATCACCAGGTGTGGTGGTACCGGCCTTTTATCGTCACCGACCGGTGGGAGCCTGAGACGTGGGAGCAGTACCGGGACCGCTTGGCCGGGTACGGCAGTGAGCCGGACCATTCGCCCGAGGAGTGGGCACAGATGCAGGCTCAGCAGGAGCGGGGGTGGTATGAACGCTTTCCGTCCGGGGTGCGCTATGACGTGCGGTGCCTGGACGGGGGCGCGTGGGATCGCTCCACCTGGTGGGGTTCGTTCGGAACACTGGAGGAGGCGATTCAGTGCGCGCACTCCGGCCCGGCGTATCGGCAGGCGCGGCCATGAGACCGGTGTCCATTGAGACCTTCATCCGCCTGGTCTACGCGGAGGACGATAACCCGCCCTCCCTGGCGACCATTCGCCGGCGCTGCCCGCACGATCTGCCGGGCGCGTTCCGCGATGGCCGGCGCTGGCGTATCGACCTGGACACCTACTATCGGACCATGGAGCGCCGGCTTCAGGGCCTGCCGGAGATCACCCCGGCGGTGTCCACCGCGCGCACTCTGGCTGCCGATGACGATGAGGCCGCGCTCATTGACGATCTGGCGTTCTCACTGTCCTGAAACCGCGTTTGCCCCCTGAGTTATGGGGGGCAAATAGTCCGGAGTTTCCGGACCATTTAGGAAGTTTGGCCGCCTCCGGCGGCATTGGGTGGCCTTGGCGGTTCGCCGGCACGTCCGAGGGTGCGCCAGAGCAGCCGGATCGCGCTGTCATAGTCCCGGGCCGTGGTGGGTGCGAACGCGTGCGCCCGGTAGAATTCGTGCACCTGTCGTCGTCCGATCTGGGCAGGAGCACGCCCGCACCATTTGACGAACGCCTCCACCCGTTTCACCTGGCGACGGCGGGCCACCTTCCCGCCCTTGCGGGCGTGCTGGTGCAGCCGGTAGAACAGTTCCTGATTCATGGCCGGCCCCCGATGTAGGACGCAATCACGTCAATCCGTCCGTGTCCGAGTTCGACCGCCAGAATCTCCCGCGCGGCCTTGTCGTCCGCCTTCGACACCTGCCCGCCTTCCAGCGGTGGGCGCTCGCCGGTCAGGGCCTGATAGCGCTCGCTGGCGTAACCGGCCCGCAGATCGTGCAGACCGGTCAGGCCGTGGGCTTGCAGGGTTTCCCGGATCTCCCTCAGATCGCCGTCCCGGAACTGTGCCCAGGTCTGCCCCTCCGGGATCAGCGAGCGGGCCTCACCCTGGACCAGGGCCGCACGTTCCAGCGACGCTATCTGTCGCTCCTGTGTGATCGGCACTTGTCGGGCGCGCCCGCCCTTGGTGCCGTCCACGATGGTCACCCGGCCTGTGTCCCGGGCCTCGTTCAGCGCGCCCCGGGCATTGATCAGGCTGGCTTCCTTGGAGCGCAAACCCAGATCCCGGGCAAGATCCGTAATGGCCTGGCCCCGGTCGTTCATGGCCGCTTGCGCGGCCTCCACCCGGCTCCGGTCGATGGCCATCGATGGGGTTTCCCGCACGCTGGAGCGGTGAGCAATCCCGCATTCCCGGGTGGGGCTGACGCTCTGCCACTGCCCGCGCGTGGCGGCATTCATGACCGTGTTCACAGCGGACACCAGATTCTGAGCGTAGGCCGCTGACAGCGCGCCCTCCGCCACCTGGTCCGCGAGCGTCTGGCCGTAGGTCGTTACCTGGTCCCGGGTGACCTCCTCCAGTCGCCTCAGCCCGTCCGCCTTGGCCAGCTCGGCAAAGCGGTTGAACCGGTCCCCGACCGTGGCCGCCGTGGAGAAGGACGCGGCCCCGTTGGCCGCTTCCCGGTTCATGGCAAAGTGCCCGGCCTTGGCCATATCCCGTGTCTGTAATCCGTAGTTGTTGCCTCTCATCCCCGTTTCCCCGTTGGTAAGTGATACGCAGCGCTTGAGGTGCGCGCAGACCTTGAGAGAGTGACGCGGTTCCTGTTCCGGAGCGTCAGGCCGGTTCCTGGTTGATGTCGGTTTCCGTCGCGGGATCGAGTGCTATGGCGCGGGTGAGCGCACGCGGGCCCGGCCTCTGTCCTGATAGGACAACGGTGGGCACGCTCCGGCGTAGGCGGTGAGCCCCGTGCTCCAGGGGCACGGCTCGGGCGGCGGAAAGGATGCCGGACGAAGACGCTGGAAAAGCGCGCCCGTGGCGCGTTTTCGTCGCTGTTCGTCCGGCTCTCTTTATAGCCAGACCCGCGCGGGGCGCGGGCTGGCGTTGCGGCGGTGCCCGCCGTCTCTGTGTGCGCGGTGGCTTTCACAGAGACGGCGGGGCGGGGATCTCAGCATCGGTGGAGGCCGAATCAGCGGGCCCGCGTTACTGAACATCACGCGGTGCTGGATCGTTCTTGAGGTGCACGTCTCGGCGGGTGGTCGCGGCACGGGTACAGGCCCGAAACAGGGGCGCGTGCCGGGAACACCGAAGCCGGAAACGGCGGTGCACTCCCGAAGGAGCGGAACGTGACTTCACTGGGGAAGGCTGACCGGGGAACCGGTGCAGCGGTCTGAATCACTCGCGGGGCGAGTCTTTGAGGTACTGCCGGGAGGCAGGCGGGTGGCTTCCGGGGGAAGCGTCCGCATTGCAAATGCTGTTCAAGGCTCAGCTGGCACTGTTTCCGCTTTTCGTCGCGGACAGACGTTGAGGTTTTATTGTGTAACAGCGGCTCGCTGGAGGCAAGTGTCAGCGTTCGGTGATGGTGGCGGCCTGGAAGCCTACCGCCCGGCACGCGGAGAAAGCCGCGTCCAGGCTGTTGAAAATGCGCACCTGGTCCGCGCCCTGGTGTTTGCGGTTCAGATCCAGTGACACCCGCGCCCCGTTGCGACGGCGAAACTGGCAACACCAGCGCGGAACCGGGCCGGGTTCCAGGGGCGCGGTGACGATCTCGGCGGCCAACAGGTCTCCGGCTTCAAACAACAGGCGTAACTGGTCCAGTCGCATCGTTTGGTTCTGTTCCTGCAAATTGGAAATTTGAGCGGCACAGGGTAGCGCAAAACGCGGGGTTTGTCGGGCCGGTTTGGCCAGGTGCGGGCCTCGGTTTGACATAACACCGCTTATTCGCAGTGCCGGCCCGGCCTTTCTGCCCCTCCTTCGTACTTGGTGCTGTTTCGGTGCTTGTATGGTGCCGTTTTAGTGCTAAAGTGGTGCTGTATTGGTGCCGCTTTGGCGCTGAATCAACACCAACTGGAGAGGCTTATGATCATCCTTCTTGGCTCACAGAAAGGCGGGTGCGGGAAATCGACCACCGCCGTCAATCTGTGTGCAGAGCTGGCCCGGACCGGCGGTGATGTGGTCCTGGTGGATGCTGACCGGCAAGAAACGGCAGCTCGCTGGGCTCAGGATCGAGAGTCCAGGGACGTTCCTCAGATTCTGTGCCTGCAGAAATACGAAAACATCCGAGACACCCTTAGAGGTCTCGATAAAGGGAGTAACTTTGTAGTGGTAGACGCGGCGGGACGGGATTCCCGGGAGCTGCGAACCGCGATGACCGCCGCGCACCTTCTCCTGGTCCCGTTTCGACCGTCACAACCCGACCTCGACACCTTGCCGGCGCTTCAGGAAATCATCACCGGGGCAAAGGATATTAACGAGGGCCTTAAAGTGCTCGGCGTTTTGACCATGGCCCCGACTAACCCGAATGTGAATGAAGCCAGCGAGGCCCGCGATTGCCTGGCTGAGTTTCCAGATATTCACGCGTTACGCTCGGTCATCCGGGACCGGAAGGTGTACCGGGATGCCATGAGCGAGGGTCTAGGCGTGGTCGAGATGGACAACGGGAAGGCTCGGGCCGAGATTCAATTACTGGTAGAGGAGATCCTGACTCATGGCCGCTAAAAGTCCGAATCGACACAAGTCAAAAAGCGAGGAACAGCTGGTTGAGGACTTTGCTGCCGGAGCGGATGGCGCTCCTACGCGAAATCTGGAGCCCTCAGCCCCTCGAACTCATAAAAAAATCAATGTGCCGTTCAATGAGTACGAGTTTCAGCAGCTGGAGGAAGCGGCCAGCCGATCCGGGCGGTCAAAGCTGAACTACTTGCGCTGGGCTATGCTGGAGCAGGCAAAAAGGGATCTTGACGGTTAGGCTGGGCAAAAAACGGGCGCTGGTGATAAGCTGTTGCTCGTCCTGAAAAAACAAAACCCGGGATCATTGGCGCGCCAACGCCTCCCCCGGGTCCGTTCATCTCAGTGAGAACAATGATAGCCGACCAATTAGAGCTTTTTCAATCCCGATTGCCGAGCAAACCCTATTGCACGGACGATCTCACCACCGGCCTGAAGATCCGGCCTGCCTCCATGGCTTCCCGCAAGCGCTACATCCAGGCCAACCCGCCGTGGCTTCGCTCCTGGCTGATTTTCGATATTGACCGAGAAAACGCGGCCCTTGCATGGGATGACGCACACCTTCCGGAACCCTTCTGGACCAGCCAGAACCCGACCAACGGGCACGCGCACCTGTGTTTCGGACTGGATGCCCCGGTGCTGCTTGGCCAGCATGACCGGCAAAAGCCCATGCGCTACCTGGCCGCCGTTGAAGCGGCGATGCGTGAGAAACTCCAGTCCGATCCGGGATACTCCGGACTGGTCACTAAAAACCCGGCACACCCTCACTGGCGCACCTTCTGGAACCGGGACGGCGGACTGTACGAACTCGGAGACCTTCTGGAATGGCTGGATCTGCCGAAGTTCATCAACAAAAAGGACCGCCCGGAGCGCGTCGGCATTGGCCGGAACGTGGACACCTTCGATCACATCCGCTTTCTCGCTTACCGGTCCGTGGCTGGGTGGAAAGCCCAGGGCGGGAGCGGGGCGTTCGTGTATTACCTGAATCACCTGCACGATCTGGCCATCCAGTACACCCACAACGAGCACCCGCAACCGCTCGACCGGAAAGAATGCCACCACATCGCCAAGAGCGTCGCCCGCTGGACCTGGAACAAGTTCGACATCGAGGCCAGTAACCAGAAGTTCTCAGCGCTCCAAAGTTGGCGCGGACGGCAAGGCGGACGGCCTGCAATGGAGGACAAACAAACCAGTGCGCGGCTTATGCGGGCTCAAGGGATGACAATCAGAGCTATTGCCAATGAGCTGGATGCGTCAGTTGGAGCCGTCCACAAATGGTGTTCATAAAGCCATAATCAGATAGAAGCCGTCCGGCAGGTTTCCCCTCGTTGCCAGATCCCGAACACCTCCCCTTTCACTTCCCGAAAATCATCTTCACCTGGTAGTACCGGTGCGGAATTTTCACCTCCGATATTCAGACCAGAAACACCGATGCTGGCTAGAGAAAGGGCTGTTTTTGTTCTCGTCTCTAAAATGGGTGGTAACCATGGTAACTGTGGTAACCAGAGGGCAAACCCAGTAATGACGCGGCTTACAGAGGTGCCAAAGTTACCACCCCCCATGGTAACCAACACGATTTACCTGGTAACCAGGCCCTTTTCCCGGTTTAGATGAGAGTGACTCTCATGCAAAGGCAGAAAAATAAGGATTATATAGTTACCACCAGTTACCACCCAGTTACCACCTAGTTACCACCCCCAGTTACCACCCCTCGGGCCTTGCTATCAGTGGCCTGAGAGCCCGGTTACCACTGTTACCACCCTCTTTTAGCCTGACGAAGTAAAAACAGGGTCAGTAAATCCGGATTGGCGGGCGAGCTTTCACCATCTTTCCTTAGCGAGCCGGAGTGATCGATCCTCCTGGTGGTTCCGGGGCAACTGCATCCAGACGGGCCTTTTCCAGCCCACAGGAAAGGCTGAAACAACACCGCTTGAGCCGATACGCCACCATATGAAAACAGCTCCCTGATAAAAACCGGCTTTTTCCCCGAAAATCACGGATTTTTCGCCACCACCACATTTTGAGGCGTTGAAAAAGGCCGTTTTCTGTTTATAAAAACCACGGTCTCCAGAGCCCTGAAACGCTTGTGGCGGGCTTCGTTCAGATAGGTTGAATGTGTTTGATGGATCGCCGCATAAAGAGCGCGCAGGCGGGGAGGGGTGATCGCGCGCGGCACCAGTGACCCGGGGTGGGGGGTGTATTGGGGGTCTCCGGTTCCTGAGCTCGTCAGCAAGGGCGCTATCTCGTTTAACCTTTATCATGCCATTACTTGGCACATCTTCTGTTAGGGGATATCTGAGAGCTTCTGAGAGGGTGCTTTGTTTCGGGATAAAGCGGGGAAGTTGTTCAGTATTGCTGAATGATGATCAGAGGAAATGGAAAAGCCCCGGACGATCCGGGGCTGGAATGGGTTATCCGAACATGGACGGATCTTCAATGGTTAGCCTGGCCAGAGGCTCAAACTCCTCCGGGATCTCGGCTTCCAGGTTGAGACCCAGCTCCTGGAGCATGGGGACCAGGCCAAGCCGGATGGTGAGGCTCATGGCGTGGGCTTTCAGGTCCCGCTCATCCTCGGAAACCGAGGTGTTCGGCCTGCCGTTGAAATAGGGCTCCTGCTCTACCAGGTAATTGTTGTAAAGGTTCCGGAGGTGGCCGTTGACCTCGGCAAAGAAGGCGGGCAGCGCGTCCAGTTCTTTCAGCGGGCTAAGGGCCAGGTTCGCCCGGTCTTTCAGGATCGGACCCCGGACCTGGCGCAGGGTCTGGAGGTAGCGCTTTCTGGCTTCAGCGGTTTGTGCTCGGGTGGACTCCAGAAGCGCCGGGCCTTCCTCAACCAGCATGGCCAGCCGGTCCGCGTTGCCCTTGGCTTCAATCGACGCGTCCAGCATCTGCCGGATCTTACTCGATGCCTTCAGTCGGGATTCGTGCGCCGCCTGGCGCCACTGCTGATTCAGTTCTCTGGCTTCCGCCTGAGCGGCTTCCAGCGAGCGCTGATTTCTTTCCACCTGGTCCGCCACGGACTGCAACTCGGCCCGTGCTTCCAGGTAGTCGGTCCGGGCCTCGTCGAGCGCCTGCATCATGCTGGACAGCTTGGGGGCCTGCTGGGCAATCTGGGTTTCGGTCATGGTCATCTCAGTTCTCCTCAAGTGCTTTTTGGACTTTCTCGTAATCGATGTTGTACATCCGCGCCTTCCCTTTGTTGGGGATCGACACGACTTTCTGGTTTCTTCCGTCTGACTGGGTGATCAGTGCCCCGGCTTCCTTCAGCGCCAGGCACACCCGATCCGGGCCGAAGTTCGGAACCGCTTTTTTGAGTGCCGCGGCGTAGAGCATGTACAGCCGGTTTCCCTCCTCCACCCGGTAGTAACCGCTCAGCTCGTGAGCGCCGCCGTTGGCCGGATTGTTGAAGGTGATGTCGGCAAACTTGGCATCGCCGTAGGTGTCCAGGTACTCCGACAGGGCGATGAGGATCTTGCGGTCCTCGGCATTGCCGGACCCGACACGAGCAACCCACTCGCCGTAGAGCTGCTGACAAGCCTGAAGGGCGGTTCCGGGTTTCCAGGGAAGAACGCCGTATTCGATGGCCATTTCGCCGGCCATGGCCATGATGGCGAAACGCTCCACCACCCGACCCGCCTGAGCGTTCTTGGTCTCAAACTGGCTTTGGTGCTTGGCGAACTCTTTGGCCAGGTCCAGCTTTTCCAGGTCGTTCGCCAGATGTTCAACGAAGGCCGGTCCGGCGGTTCCGTGCCGGGTCCGAACGTAGCTGCTCAGCTCCGAGTGAAAGTCCGCGCCGGCCCTGCCGTGGGTGTTGTCGAAGGCGCGGTGTTTCCGGTTGCCCGCGTCCACGTCGATCATCCGCAGTTCGGCCCCGGCGTTGGCTGTATCCCCAGCGAGCGCGGCGTGTTCTGCCACGGTCTTTTCTCCGCTGGACAGGATCAGCACGCGCCAGGTCAGCACGGACCGCCCTTCGCGCTCCTGGTTCATGGAGATCTTGCCCCCACCGTTGCAGGACATATAAATAATGCCCGGCAGCTGCTTGGCACTGACGCGGCTGATTTCATCCAGGGCGGCGAGCGTGTGGTTCCGTTTGTACAGGTGGATTTCAACCCCGTTCTTGGTGGCATCCCACGAACCCACGAAGGATTCCGGGTCGCCCCAGACCGAGGCCGCCACCTTCTGAGCGAGGGATTTACCGGTGGAGGAGTCGCCCACCAGGTGAACGCCGCCCCCGGTCACCCCCAGTTTTGACAGCAACGGGCCAGCCAGGGCGCAACACACGGAGAGAATCAGGATCGGGTTATCGATGCAGAGCTTGGCAACGCTGGCCTTCCACTCGTTGAGATCGCCGGCTTGGGCGTAAACCTCGTCATCGTTGCCGCCTTTCCTGTAGATCACGTTCCGGCTCCCGATGACGCGGCTGGGCAGCGCGAAGCATGTTCCCAGGTGCCAGCCTGGTTGATCGGTGACGCGGGCAACCTTCGACGGCTCGGAATGCTGCTTCACATATTCGAGCGCGTATTTCTCTGCCAGCGTGCCGGGGTCGAAATCCAGTCCCCGATCCCTGAGCTCATTGATCATCTGGCTACCGAAACCGCCCATGCAGCTTTTGGGCATGACCCACTCTTTGCGGACATCGCGGCCCATGGCATCCCGCGCCTGGAACTCCAGCAGCAGTGAGTGCTTGCCGTCCCGATCAATGACTTCACTGGTCACGTAAAGCGGGTTGCACACCCGGACATCGATTGGCCTGCCGTTCTTGTCGAACCCGAAATAGTGAACGCCTGGTTCAAAGGCTCGCCCCTCGATCACGGTTTCGGTTTCCAGTATCTGGAACGTGGGCCGATCAATGCGCTCTTCCGACTTGGCGGCCTTACCGTTGATGGCCCTGAGTTCCGGCTTCGTGGAGGTCTTTTGGTTAGGCATGAGCCACCCCCTGGTGTTGATGTCCATCATCTGACCACCGCGTCAGCTGGAACACGTGCAAGTCGTTGAAGTCGGACAGGGACGCGGGCGCGCTGGCCGGAAAGTCCGGGAAGATCAGGTCCGCGCCAATGGTTTCAGCCGCCCGGGTGGCGGCAGATCTGCCGGCGTTGGTCCGTTTGCCCCGGTCATCATCCCCGGCAATCACTATGTGCTGATCCGGCCCGTAGTACTCGCGCAGCTTGCGCGCCACGGGCTCCAGGTTGGCCGCGAACATCGCACAGGCTACAGCGCCGCCGTAATACTCCTGAAGGGTCGCGCCGGTGGCCCAGCCTTCACAGACGTACAGGGTTCCTGTCGGAGTCACCCGGCCAATCGGCGAATAGCAGCCGCTCACGCGCCCGCCCTTGATGAACCGTTTATGGCCACCCGGGCCGATGATCTGGAGGTTGATCAGGGTGCCTTGGTCACAGATCGGAATCAGTAGATCGAATCCGCCGTTCCGGGAGGGCATCCGCCGGGCGTTGTGGCCCTCCACCTTCTTCTTGCGCAGGTACAGGTGCGGTTGGCCGCTCTGTTTCGATTCCGGTACCGCCGTGTGCCAGAGCTTGGGCACGATGACCCGGCGCACGTACTCCTCGCGCTCCTGCTTCTGGCGCGCCTCGGTTTCGATCCGCCGTTGCGCTTTCGCCTGGAGGCGGGCCACCCGTTCCCGGTGGGCCGGATCGGCTCCGGCGCTGTGTCCGGGTTCGACGTAGCCGAAGCGCTCCAGGATCATCCGCGCGGCCTGATACTGATTCACCCCCCAGACATCGGCAGCGATGGCGACCAGGTCGCCATAGTGATAGTCCGGACTGGCGACATCGTTGGCCTTGCCGGTGTTCAGGTTGATGTGCAGGGACGGCTTGCTGTCTCCCCGCAGGCTGTTACAGGTGATGTATTCCGACTTGCGCACCTTTCCGCCCGGGTGGAGCTCCTCTACCAGGCTCAGCGCCTGAGTCAGGGCGACCGTCGCGGCCAGCCGGATCGTCTGGATTTTTTGGCTCACGCTGCACCTCCGGAGTAGGCCAGCATCTCGCCCACCATGCCTTGAAGTGCCGCGTATTCGGCTTCCGTCAGCTGTCCGGTACGCCAGCCGGCCTCCGTGAGTCCGAGCAATAGCCAGAGCATGTGGGAGCGGGCAGTAATGCCCTTGTCGTGCAGGTTGATCAGCAACGCCTGAATCCGTCCGATCAGATTCAGTTCAATGGATTCATCCACGGCTCAGCCCTCCCTCTTAGCGCGCCGGAAGGCTTCTTCCTGGAGCCGGCGGGCATCGTCCACCAGGAACCCGGCAACGCTGCACGCGGCCTGTAGATCCTCAACGACAACGCCGTCTTTGTTGGCGGCTCCAAGGCCCTGAAGCAGCTCTTTCACCGCTTCCAGGCGCAGATCACTTTCGTTGGCCAGGTCAGCGGTGCGGGCTTCGGGGTTGATCAGCATAACGGGGGTGCGATTGGTCTTAGGCATGATGGCGGCCCTCCTGAGCGTTCGGCTTGAAGTGAGTAACGATGCGGGCTTGGTCCTGAAGGCTCAGCGCACCAAGGGCGCTGGCCATGCAAATAAGACCAACCAGTTCCCGGCCTTCCGCCGGTTCCGGGTTGTCTCGCCACTCATTCAAGCGGGGCTCAATCAGGCTCAGGGCGGTGGCCCTGGTCTCCGGGTGGGTGTGTTCCGTGGAGGGAATGGCCGCGTACTGACGCGCGCGGGCTTCAGCCGCCCGGGCCTTATCCATGTGCTGGTTATAGCGCTTGCGCCGCACGGACAGGCTGGAGTCTGAGCGAAGGGCGGCCATGGCCATGGCGCGCTGTGAAGCGGCCCGGCGCTGATGCAGGGTTGCAAGGGGGTTATTCATGGCGTGGTTTCCTTTCTGTTTCTCTGGAACCACCACCAACGCTGCGAAACGATGGGGGCGGCGGTAAGGTGGGTTCGCAGACCAGCCGAAAGGACGCTGGCAAGCCCGGAGGCTTCCCACACATACCGCCGCCATATCATCGAGCGGGCACAAAAAAAAGCGCCTGCTGTCGATCTCGGGGCGCTTTGTGCGCCTTTCAGTTCTGGGGCTGCGAAACCCACGGGCCGCAGATTTTGCTGCGACGGTTTTAGGATAGACGCGGATGTGACCAAGGTGCAATACCTGGTCTGCATTTTTTTCAGTTTGCAGTGTTGAATCCAGAAAACGCGGTGGCAAATTGATGGTTTTGCGCTTGTTCCTGGTGCTATACTGTGCGCACACGGAAGGCCACTCCCGTGACCTGTTGCCCGGCTTGGCGCTCTCCAGTCGGCCGGGCAACCCTCTCTTATCTCTCATGAATCAACCTCGGTAATTTGTTGGTGTATTCCAGCTCCCGCCTGGCTGCATCTATCAGCCCGTCGCGGTAGGGAATGCCGGTGTCCTTCATCCCGATCAGCACGGTCAGCTGCTCCGTCAGCTCCAGGTACGCGTTGACCCGGTGCCCGCAACTCTCGTCCAGGCAGTAAACCCGCAACCACTTCAGGCTCTGGGAGACTCTCTGGCTGGTCCTGACCCAGGCGGGCCCACGGCAGACGGGACAAAACATCGATGGGGCTGGCACGGTCTGCCCTGGTGGAACCCGGGGCGGTATGCGGATGTTCGGGGCGCGGCTCATCACGTCGTAGACCACCACAACACCCACCCGAAAACCGCACGCCAGGCACAGCGCAATGCCGTCCCGGTTGCCCTGGAGAATCCGGGCATTGGTGCCGCATTTCATGGTGGTGTCGCAGTTCGGACACGGAATGTGAATGCAATTGCGCACCTCGCTTCCCTAGCCTGCCGACCGCGTGCCACGAAACACCGGGGAGCCCTTGCGGGCCTCCTCGGTCTTCCGGCGGATGTACTCATCCACGTCGCTTTCAAGCCACACGTGAATGCTTTGTCTCAGCACAATGGGTGGCTTGAAGTTCCCGTCCTTGATCTCGGCGTAAAGGCTGGTCCTGCCCATCCCGGTCCGTTTCAGTACCTCGCCGATGCGGATGAAGCTTTCTCGCTTTTCCGGCACCGGAGCCAGGTCTTTATCGGTCATCGTTGCTGTCCTCATCGTCGTCACCCCGCGTCAATCAGCAGTCGGTCAGCTGCACCTTGCTGTTGACCATGGATTTCGTTCCGCGCGGTGCGCCGTCGATGGTCCGGTTCATGACCTCCGGCCCGTCCAGTCGGGCCCGGGTCTCCCCGAACTCACTGACGCGAACCGCTGGCTCGCCGCCGGTATTTTTCAAGGCTTCCTGGAAGGCGCTCTGCACCTCCGGGATCTGGCCTTCGGAGAAGGTCAGCGTTTGTCCGTTAACGGTCAGGTGAAACTGTTTCATGGGCTCTGTCCTCGTGCTTTGGGTGTTCGTACCTTTCCGTTTCCAAGCTACCCGTTGCGCCGGTGTTCGTAACTGCGTGCATTTTGTGAGAGCGCGAGCTCACAAAACGCAATGAACAGAAACGGCTCCAAACGGTTGCTTTTGGTAGTAGGTGTGCCATAATTTGGCATATCTGCTTAAAGGAGAGCGCCATGACTGAGATTCGACTGAACCCGGAGTTACCGCCCCGGTTTTTTGAATGCGACAACGAAGACCTGACCCCGGAGGAGCGTTCCTGGTCAGGGAAGGTGTTCATCCGGGAAACCCCGGCACCGGATACGGCCAACGGGGCGGTGTACGCCGTCTACCGTCTTGACGCTTCGACCGGTAGCGGGCCTACCCGTTATGGCGTGTTCACGGACCCGGAACAGGCCCGGCAGAAGGCGCGGGATGTGGGCGACCTCAAGTCCATCGTGGAATTTTTCTGAACAAGGAGGCCGAGTGGCTGAACGACAGAAAGTCTTGAACCTGGTGAACGCCATTGCCCAGGGGCCCACCACCACCGCGTCACTGATGACGCGGTTTGGGGCCGGTGATCGCACCGTAAAGCGCTGGATTGCTCAGGCCCGGGCAATGGGTGCCCAGCTGACCGCCCGGCGCATGGAGACGGACGAGGAGGGCCGTCTGGTACCGCCGTATTACTGGGAGGTGGACAACCTGGAGGAGATCCGGCCCCAGCTGGAGCGCTGGGTTCAACTGGAGCGCGGCGGCAAACTGACCGCAGGCAAACAACCAACCCAAGGAGAACCGTCATGACGGAACTGAACCTGAACGACATCCGGGACGCAGACGGCTACTACCGGGACGGGCTGGAAGTGCTGAGCCGGGCCCTGACCTGGATTCGGGCCGACGATGCCCGGGACGAGTGCGAGATCCCGTTGCCCGATGGCGCGGGCTCGGTTGTGATAATCCACGCTGGAATTCCGGCCTATTGGACAGACGCGCCGGACGGAAAGCCTTCGAGCTTTCACGAAATCACGGCAGGCGCGGCGGTGGACCTATTGGAAGGTGGTCTAAAGCAATTTGACGGGGTGCCGGTTGATCCGAAGCTCCCGGAAAACTTTGACGATACACCGAACGATGAGCGCCCCGACAATCACCAGGTGTGGTGGTACCGGCCTTTTATCGTCACCGACCGGTGGGAGCCTGAGACGTGGGAGCAGTACCGGGACCGCTTGGCCGGGTACGGCAGTGAGCCGGACCATTCGCCCGAGGAGTGGGCACAGATGCAGGCTCAGCAGGAGCGGGGGTGGTATGAACGCTTTCCGTCCGGGGTGCGCTATGACGTGCGGTGCCTGGACGGGGGCGCGTGGGATCGCTCCACCTGGTGGGGTTCGTTCGGAACACTGGAGGAGGCGATTCAGTGCGCGCACTCCGGCCCGGCGTATCGGCAGGCGCGGCCATGAGACCGGTGTCCATTGAGACCTTCATCCGCCTGGTCTACGCGGAGGACGATAACCCGCCCTCCCTGGCGACCATTCGCCGGCGCTGCCCGCACGATCTGCCGGGCGCGTTCCGCGATGGCCGGCGCTGGCGTATCGACCTGGACACCTACTATCGGACCATGGAGCGCCGGCTTCAGGGCCTGCCGGAGATCACCCCGGCGGTGTCCACCGCGCGCACTCTGGCTGCCGATGACGATGAGGCCGCGCTCATTGACGATCTGGCGTTCTCACTGTCCTGAAACCGCGTTTGCCCCCTGAGTTATGGGGGGCAAATAGTCCGGAGTTTCCGGACCATTTAGGAAGTTTGGCCGCCTCCGGCGGCATTGGGTGGCCTTGGCGGTTCGCCGGCACGTCCGAGGGTGCGCCAGAGCAGCCGGATCGCGCTGTCATAGTCCCGGGCCGTGGTGGGTGCGAACGCGTGCGCCCGGTAGAATTCGTGCACCTGTCGTCGTCCGATCTGGGCAGGAGCACGCCCGCACCATTTGACGAACGCCTCCACCCGTTTCACCTGGCGACGGCGGGCCACCTTCCCGCCCTTGCGGGCGTGCTGGTGCAGCCGGTAGAACAGTTCCTGATTCATGGCCGGCCCCCGATGTAGGACGCAATCACGTCAATCCGTCCGTGTCCGAGTTCGACCGCCAGAATCTCCCGCGCGGCCTTGTCGTCCGCCTTCGACACCTGCCCGCCTTCCAGCGGTGGGCGCTCGCCGGTCAGGGCCTGATAGCGCTCGCTGGCGTAACCGGCCCGCAGATCGTGCAGACCGGTCAGGCCGTGGGCTTGCAGGGTTTCCCGGATCTCCCTCAGATCGCCGTCCCGGAACTGTGCCCAGGTCTGCCCCTCCGGGATCAGCGAGCGGGCCTCACCCTGGACCAGGGCCGCACGTTCCAGCGACGCTATCTGTCGCTCCTGTGTGATCGGCACTTGTCGGGCGCGCCCGCCCTTGGTGCCGTCCACGATGGTCACCCGGCCTGTGTCCCGGGCCTCGTTCAGCGCGCCCCGGGCATTGATCAGGCTGGCTTCCTTGGAGCGCAAACCCAGATCCCGGGCAAGATCCGTAATGGCCTGGCCCCGGTCGTTCATGGCCGCTTGCGCGGCCTCCACCCGGCTCCGGTCGATGGCCATCGATGGGGTTTCCCGCACGCTGGAGCGGTGAGCAATCCCGCATTCCCGGGTGGGGCTGACGCTCTGCCACTGCCCGCGCGTGGCGGCATTCATGACCGTGTTCACAGCGGACACCAGATTCTGAGCGTAGGCCGCTGACAGCGCGCCCTCCGCCACCTGGTCCGCGAGCGTCTGGCCGTAGGTCGTTACCTGGTCCCGGGTGACCTCCTCCAGTCGCCTCAGCCCGTCCGCCTTGGCCAGCTCGGCAAAGCGGTTGAACCGGTCCCCGACCGTGGCCGCCGTGGAGAAGGACGCGGCCCCGTTGGCCGCTTCCCGGTTCATGGCAAAGTGCCCGGCCTTGGCCATATCCCGTGTCTGTAATCCGTAGTTGTTGCCTCTCATCCCCGTTTCCCCGTTGGTAAGTGATACGCAGCGCTTGAGGTGCGCGCAGACCTTGAGAGAGTGACGCGGTTCCTGTTCCGGAGCGTCAGGCCGGTTCCTGGTTGATGTCGGTTTCCGTCGCGGGATCGAGTGCTATGGCGCGGGTGAGCGCACGCGGGCCCGGCCTCTGTCCTGATAGGACAACGGTGGGCACGCTCCGGCGTAGGCGGTGAGCCCCGTGCTCCAGGGGCACGGCTCGGGCGGCGGAAAGGATGCCGGACGAAGACGCTGGAAAAGCGCGCCCGTGGCGCGTTTTCGTCGCTGTTCGTCCGGCTCTCTTTATAGCCAGACCCGCGCGGGGCGCGGGCTGGCGTTGCGGCGGTGCCCGCCGTCTCTGTGTGCGCGGTGGCTTTCACAGAGACGGCGGGGCGGGGATCTCAGCATCGG
>JGI24521J20086_1000300_pt1 | contig 16158 bp, 14 predicted proteins | sample LinPmetageLP46_FD_20086 | JGI IMG/M metagenome (IMG submission 20086) | reverse complement strand
TCAACAGTACATCGCCCGTGAAGACGGCCTGCTGGCTGCCCTGATTCCAGTAAAAACTGAAGGATTCATCCGTGTGGCCCGGCGTGTATATGGCTTCCAGCCGGATACCGTCGATATCAATTTGGTCGCCCTCCGACACATGCTCTGACACGCATTCCGCCTTGGTAAATTCACCCATGATGGTGACGCACTGGGTGGCGTCACGCAGTGCGCCAAGGGCAGTGACGTGATCAGCGTGAGTGTGGGTGTCGATCGCCCTGACAAGCTTGAGGCCAAGTTGGTCAATCAATCCAAGATAGGCATCCGTAGACTCTTTTACAGGGTCGATGATCAATGCTTCACGACCCCGGCCTGACGCAATGAGGTAAGTATAGGTGCTGGACGTTTTGTCGAAAATTTGACGGAACAGCATAAAATTTATCCTTGCGATGGGCAAAAATGTTCTAAGCTTGTAATTAAAGGTAATAAGTACCTAAGTAACTGTCAACCTCAAATTGAAGTAGCTGCGAATCTCGAAAGGAGTACACATCATGTCTAAACAGCCCCACTCACAAAGGAACTGGATTACATGCCGGATAAGGCCGCTTGGATAAACGATCGACCGAAACCTCGCCCTTATTCATTGCGCTGATTTCTCTCAAGCACTTTATGGTTTGCGCACTTCGTAATAGCGCATCATTCCGTTGTCCTCGTGTTCCATGTTGTGACAGTGGTACAGATAGAGCCCTTTGAAATCCTTGAAGGTCAGAGAAATCCGGACCCGCTCACCGGGCAATACCAGCACGGTATCGTGCAATCCCGTGTCTACGATCCCCGCCTGGAATTGCTGGGCGAACCGCGCGCTGGCGTTTCGTCGGCTAATGACCATAAATTGCAGCCCATGTACATGCATGGGGTGGGGCATCATGGTGTCGTTGAAGAACTCCCATATCTCGGTTGCGCCCAGCGAAACAACTTCATCATCGGCAACGGTTGCACCCTCAAACTGACGGTCATTGATGCCAAAGCCCTGCATCATTTTCATGCTGAGCCTGAAAGGCCGGATTTTTGTGGAGTTGTCCGGGCGGGGAAGGAAGGCCAGGTCACTGCTCAGCTGGTCTGGTAACGCGGGCGCAGCCTTCCCCGGTGAGCCATTAACTACCAGAGTCAGCAATGGCGTGGGTATGTCAGGCATATTGTCAGAGGCCCCCATCATACCGCCCATCATCATGCCACCACCCATCATCCCACCCGCCGGATGCGGTTCATTGATCAACTGGATTTGGGTGCCTTGGCGATCACCCTCGAAGCTTACCCACAGGTCAACGCGCTGGGCAGGTGACAGTATGACGTAGGGGCGCTCTTCAGGCGCTTCCAACAGCCCCCCGCCAGTGCCAATAACGGTGACGGGGCGACCATCGCTCCAGACCAGTTTGTAGATACGTGCGTTGGAGCCATTCAATATACGCAAGCGATAAGCTGTTGCCTGCACCTCTTCAACCGTCGCCGGCTTGCCATTCACTAACAGGTGATCGCCTTTGAACCCTTGCATCCGGGTCATCATTGATCCCATGCCGTCACTGAGGTAGCTCAGTTCATTCTCGCCGACGAAACTGCGGTCTTGCAGTACCATGACCCGTTCCTGTAGCACCTGGCTGAATGGGAAAGCGCGGTTGGCCATCGACCTCTGGTGGCACGTGCAACCCATGCCAGTGCACGGTAGTGCTTTCTGGAAGATGGTTTTCAATATGGATCCGGACACGCTGGCCACGGCGCAACCGTATCAATGGACCGACATAGCGGTTGTCTGAGTGAGTGAGCGTGTTGTCGGGCCCCTTGATCAGCCTGGCGGTATAACGCCAGACTTCACTGGCGGCGCCGGGGAGAATCGGCGTGACGTCCGGTCGGGCAAACAATGTCAATTCGACGTCGAAAGGGCCCTGATCAAGGCCGGATTCGTCCACATCGGTTTCGGCGGCATCTTGCTGACAGCCGCTGAGAATCAGTGATGCTGGCAACAACGCAAGGGTCGCCGCGCCGCCCATCGATTTTAGTAAGATTCGACGTGCCGGAATAAAATCGCGCATTGTGACGGATCTCTGCTCTGCTTTACGATTTTCCGCGCCGCAAGAATTTAACAAGCGCCAGAATCCCAAGCACCAGCAGCGTCAGAACCAACAGACCGACAAGCATACAGACAATCATCATACCGCCGCCCATCATGCCGCCATCCATCATTCCACTGCTCATCATTCCCGATTCGCCCATACGCCCAGGGCCGGACGAGGTGTCGGCAGACGCAAAAACAGAGTAAAAAGCGAGCATTATGAGTGTTGTGTATCGGGTGAGCTTTTCCATGGCTGAGACCTTAAAGGGTTGTTTAAGTCTGCCAGATTAAACCTATGAGTAGCTCAAGGGTCAATATAAGTTCTTTTTGATTAGAGAAGCAGTGTCAATGCAGATAACACTTTGTTTGAGAGCAGGTTTACACTCTATCGGCCTTGAACACTTCAAATAATATGCTTTACTACTACGCGCTGAACTAAATAAAAAAAATGGCACCAGACACGTGAGCCGTTTCGGTGTTGGTACGTGTAAATGACCGCCTCCGCGAATACGCGGAGCACTAACGTCAGGGGAGTAATATAACAATGAAAAAATTCGCTTCACGTTCTGTGATTTTTGCTGCGGCAACAACCGCATTCACTGTTGCAGTTCCAGCATCTGCTATCGAATTTAAAATATCTGGACAGGTCGATAAGGCCGTTGTTGCAGCCGATAACGGCGAAGACAATGATATTGGCTTCGTGGATAACAACGGCTCGAATACCCGATTTCGGGTCACGGGAAGTCAGGGTTTCGTGAACGGAATGACGGTTGGTTTGAACTACGAGGTAGGATTGACCAACGATATTTCAACCAGCTTCGACATTAATAAAAGCGATACGAACAACACCTTCCTGGAAGTTCGAAAAACAGAAGTCTACTTCGGCGGTAATTTCGGCAAGGTCAGTTTGGGCAAGGGTGATGGCGCTGCGAACGGCACTTCGGAGGTGGACCTGTCGGGAACACAATATCTGGGCGGCGGTTCAGCGCACTATTACGCCAGTGGTATCTCGTTTCTGGATGACAACGGGACCGCCGTTGGTACCATTGGCGGTGCGGCGTATAATAATCTTGATGCGCTGAGTCGAAACAATCGCGTGCGATACGACACACCGTCGTTCGGTGGCCTTGTCCTGTCCGCTAGTGCCGCCAGTGGTAAAGCCTTCGAAACAGCGGCTCGTTACGCTACGGAGTTTGGCAATGGTGGTAAGTTTGCAGCGGCCGTCGATTTCCTCGATAGCCAAGATCGAAACGCCGTTATAAGCCAGGGCGGTATCCGTACCTTCGATGGCAGCTTCAAGGAATACGGCGGTTCGGCATCGGTGTTGCTTTCCTCGGGGTTGAACGTTACCGGCATGTATAAGAAGCGGGATAGCGACATGGCCGATGCTGAAGGCGAGAGCTATTTCGTCGGTGTCGGGTATACCGTGGCCAAGCATCACACGCAGATCGGCTGGGGTCGCTCCAACGATCTCGCAAATGAAGGCAGCGAAGGTAACAACTACCAATTGGCCTATGTATACGATCTGCGCAGCGATATCGAACTGTTCGGCAGCGTCCGTCATGTTACGCTGGATAGTGTTGAAAACAGCGGTGACGTGCTCGTAGACGCGCAAGATATCAATTACCTTTATGTAGGCGCGCGGGTCAAGTTTCTTTAATATCATTTGAGCGACGAAGGCGGTTGGGACAGTGTCTGACAGGTTTGTGACTGTCTGCAACCGCCCTTTTTTTTGGGCGTATCTGCTTAATTATTAAATTTGGATAATCATGCTAGCAAAAAGTCGTGTGCCTCATATTTTTCTCTACGCTGGAGTCTCTGTGACTGTGCTTATATCTGGCTGCAGTGGCGCTTTGAGCCCGCAAAAAGCCGACTATGAGAAACTGCCAGGATCTGGTGATCGTATGGCGGACGGTCCGGGCCTTATCGGCTCGCAGAAAGGCGATGATTACGATGGTGGCTATACTCTTTATTCTAAAGACCTGTCAAAAGAGTCACCGGTGCACCCGAATCAGTCAACGGAACAGCCTTCCAAGCCCGCGGAGGAAGCTAATCCGTCCACGAGCCAGCAGCAGAATTATGAGGAATTTGAGCGTTACCAACAATTTCAGCGCATGCCGGAAGATTCCACTGAATATCAGCGTTTTCGGGAATGGCAGGAGTGGAAACAGTATCAGCAATGGCGCAATCGAAACTCTGAACAGCAATAGAAAGGTAAAGTAGCTTACACCACATCAATGAGTCAGTTGGCACAGCTCATCGCGTAGCCTGCCAAGCTTTTCCAGGTTGCGTTGAGGTCTGTTTCCTCAACCACTTGTCCGATTTTTAAGCACGATTTGACCGCCCTGACGTCTCCGTCTAAGAGTATTGCACAACTCCATGCTGCAGAGAGGCAATCAAAGGACATTCAACATTCATCCTTTGCGCTGAGCACGCGTGAACCAGCCCATCCAGCGCTTTTTCTATGCCTTGCAGGCTTCGGATTTTCTGCCGCACACTCGTCAATTTTTGTTCGCCCAATACCCGTGCTTCATTGCAATGGGTGCCATCCTGCAGTATCAGCAATTCCGCGATTTCATCCAGACTGAACCCAAGCCATTGAGCCGTACGAATAAAGTGAAGGCGCCCCAACGCCTGATCGTCGTAGTGGCGAATACTACCGTAAGGCTTTTCAGGTTCTGCCACCAATCCCCGGCGTTGGTAATAACGGATGGTTTCGACACCGATACCAGCGGCCTTAGCCAGCGCACCGATGGTCATTGTGCGTCGTTTTTTAGACATGATTCTTGATTCCGTAGCTGACTACGGGAGTAACCTTATCTTAGTCACCCAGGTCATGAACGGAGCCATCGTAATGACTACGCTGATCGGTTATCTCGATTACGTGTTGTTGCCTGCGCTCGTTTTTTTATTGGCCTGACCTGTATGGCTGCATCCCTGAACGCGACTGAACGCGGTGCCCGCGTGACGCTGATTGAGCGCGGCACCATCGGCGGAACCTGCGTCAACATTGGTTGTGTGGACGAGCGCACGCTGATGGTTACGCTCAACGCCGGCGGCAAGCAGACGGTGAACTTTGACCGGGCCTTCATCGGCACCGGCGCAAAGCCCGCCGAGGCGCAGGGATATGACACCGACAGCCGCACCCTGACCCTCGATAACGTGCCACGGGCGTTGGTTAACTTTGATACCGGGGGCTTCATCAAGATTGTCGCGGAGCGTGAAAGCGGACGATTTTTGGGAGTTCAGGCCGTGGCGGGATAGGACTGTGAGCAGACAAAAAGGGTTTTAAGCGGGTATTTGCTCTCCACGTTGTAACCGTGCAGAGCGATAGGTTGACTCTAGTAATAGTAATGATTATCATTCACTACCATGATGAAACACTAAGTGCCTGATAATGCTTACAACTAACACAACCAAGTACAAGCTCTCCGAAGGGAAAGCAGTTTATGGGCTGTTAAACGCCGTGCCTTCGCCCTGGTTGGTAGAGATGATCGGTTATGCCGGTTATGACTTTGTCATACTGGATACGGAGCACTTGTCCACCAATCCCGAAACAATTGAGCATATGATCCGGGCGGCTGAATGTGCGGGAATCACTCCATTGGTGCGAGTTCCAGGGCCGGATGTTGGTGCTATTGCCCATGCCTTGGATAGCGGTGCCCAGGGTATTGTCGTGCCACGGGTGCGCAATGCCGACGAGGCCGGGGCAGCGGTCAGTATGGCACGCTATGCTCCAGAGGGAACGCGGGGTATTACCGGTGGTCGCACCACCGGGTTCGGGACTATTCCTTTGGCCAGATACCTGGAGGAGGCTAATCGCGAAGTACTGGTGGTCCTGATGATTGAGGACGCCGAAGGGCTCCGGAATTGCGAGGAGATTGCCGTTGTGCCGGGGGTAGACTGGCTGCTGGAGGGCGCTGTCGATCTGTCCCAGTCGTTGGGGGTTTCCGGTGATCCCTTTCATTCCAGTGTGCAGGAGGCGATCGCCGGTCTGGCCGACTCCTGTCGAAAGGCAGATCGTCATTTCTGCGCCTTGCCCCGTAATGCTGACCAGCTAGCCAACTGGCGTGCCTGGGGTGCGCAGGCGTTTCTGTTGGGTGAAGACCGTAGCCTCTTATTCAAACAACTCAAGGCCCACCTCAATACCAGCAAGGCTTGATTGGAATTCGGACCTTGCCCCGAACCCCTGGAACCACCTGAAAATACAATAGCTGTCGGATATCTATAGAACTTATATGATAATACGTCTCATTATATTCTTCATGAGTGAGGTAAAAGCCTCAATATCAACTCCACCAACAGGGGAATTATCAGGATGAGTGACACCCTGGTTATGCTGGCCCACGCGCCCACAGACGCTGTCAACAATGGCTTTCTGCCCGCATCTCACCGGCTCGGTCGCCGGGTGGTTATTGTTACCGATCAAACCGCCGCCCATCACCGATATTTCAGCCAGCCAGATCTGCCGGCGTATCCGGTTGATATTGTCGAATGCGATGTGTTCAATCCGATTGCCGTTCTGGATGCGCTCGCACAGATGGCGCCGTTGGCTGGTGTGTTTTCCAACAGTGATCACCTGCAAACGGTCACGGCGCTCGCTGCAGCCTATTTCGGTTTGCCGGGAAAGGACTGGCGAGTGTGTTATCAGGCCAAAAATAAAGCGGCTATGCGGGCGAAGTTACAAACCAGCGAGCAGGGCGGTTGCTGGTTTGCCGAGCTTCAGAATATGCACAGTGTGAACGCGTTGCCTGCGGACGTGCCTTATCCCTGTGTGGTAAAGCCCAGGGAAGGGGTGGCGAGTTTGCACGTGACGAAGGTCGAGAATCTCACACAACTCAACGAGTATTGCGATGGCTTCTGGCGTCAGAATCCTGGTCAGCCCCTCCTCCTGGAAGCATTTCTTGAAGGGTCTGTGCATACGCTGGAAACCCTCGGAGATCAGCATGATCTGATAGCGCTGGGTGGGTTTGACGTCACCTTGTCAGCACCTCCCCATTTTGTGGAACTGGACGCCCGCTGGCGCCCGTTCCGATCAGACGACTCGTTGACACACCAGATGCTGGAGCAGGTGCGGGCGTTTGGCGTGCAATTCGGCGCCTGTCACAGCGAGTTTGTGCTGACCACAACCGGCCCTCAGCTAATTGAGATCAATTACCGCAGCATCGGAGACGGGCGCGAGTTTCTGCTGGATCGGATGTTGGATGGCCGCTGGTTCGACAGTGTCCTCCGCCTGCACCTCGGCCAGCCCTTACCCGCTCTGGAGCCGCCAGGCCAGGCCGCCCACGTTCGCTATCTGATGGCTCCCGGTTCCGGCGAGATCGTTCGGGCAGGCAGTGCGCGCCAGGAATCCTGCGGCGATGGCGGGCTGGAGTTCAAGCCTTTGCGGAAAGTCGGTGACGAGGTTCAGATCACCCATTCCAACAAGGATTATCTCGGCATCCTGCGACTTTTCGCGAGTGACAGGGCAATGGTCGACCGTGCGCTGGACGACTGGAGCAGGGCGCTGACCGAAGAATGGGAACTGCGCTCATGAATGCACCCGCGATCCCTCCGGTTGAAGAAGCCAATCGCCATTTGACCAGACGCCTGATCGACACGCTCATTCGTGAAGATGTGGCGGGCTGTCAAAGCAGGGCCATGGTTACAGCCGCGCACGAGGTTCCGCACGCCCCGGCGGTTCCCGAAACCTGGCTGAAATGGGAGCTCGAACGAGGCGTTCTATGGTTACCGGTGCGGGCCGCCTCTTTTATGCAGAGCTGGTGCTGGAGCGGTGATCCGCTGCTGTGGCAGGCCCGCGACGCATGGGATGACTGGACGCGGGTGGATCGTTATGACCAGGTGTTGTCCTGCTTACGCCCGGTGGCGGATGACGAACAGTTCGCTCAGCACCAAACTTACGAGGCGGAATGCGATACGGCCATTTTGCATCATCAGTTGTGTCGGCACGAGCAGGCCCGATGGTTCCTGGAGCTATCCGAGTTTGATGAGGCTTGGCCAGCATTTGGCGATGGCGTTGCCGGGATGCTGTTCTATGACCGTCTGGCGGCATTCCATGATCATCCCTTTTACCCCAGCGCGCGAGCCAAAACCGGCTTTGACAACACAGCGTTGCGGGCCTTTGCACCGGAATTCGCGCCGGTCTTCCAATTACGTTGGCTGGCTGTTCCGAAACCTCACATGCAGGCTCAGGGTGTATTGCCTGAGTGCTGGCCAGATTTCCCGACGGTCGGCCTTGACGCCTCACTTGGCGACAGTCACTGCCTGATACCGATGCATCCGCACGTGTGGGACACCGCCCTTACGCTGTATCTGTCCGATTCGGATCTGGCCAATCAGGTTCTTTTAGCCCCGAAGCCCGCTGTCCGGGTGACGCCAACCTTGTCGGTACGCACCCTGCAAGTGGTCGACGAGCCTTCCCTCCATTTGAAAGTGCCGCTGACCATCCGAACGCTCGGCGCTCGCAACATTCGTACGGTCAAACCCAGCACCATATACGACGGTTTTACGGTCCAACGTTTGTTGACGGCAGTGGCGGCCGATGACCCGGTACTGGCTGCCCGATACGCCCTGACCGACGAGTCGACCGGCGGCCATATCGACGACCTGAACTGGCTGGGAATGATCGTGCGTCGCTACCCCGGCGAACTCGATGGCACAACGGTTGTTCCCGTGGCGGCTCTGTCGGCCTCCGGCTCCGATGGGCGCTGTGTGATGGAGGCGTTAGCGGCGCATTTCTATGGAGGTGACCTGACAAGCTTCCTGCAGGATTATCTCAGTCTGACGCTGACGGTGCACTTACGACTATGGCTGAAGTATGGCATTGCGCTTGAGTCCAACCAGCAGAATTCCATGCTGGTACTGGACGACGCAGGCCCGTTACGGCTACTGATGAAGGATAACGATGCGCCTCGTCTTTGGCCCGCCCGTTTATGCGCCCGTCTGGGCGAGCTTCGGCCAGTGGTAGATGGGCTGCGTGATAGCCGCATACTGGTCGATGCCGAAGAACCCCTCGTGCAGATGTTCACCACCATCACCCTGCAGCTCAACATCGCCGTATTGCTGGAGGAACTGGTGGCACGGGGGCTCGGCAACCGGCGCGACTGGTACACCCGGTTGCGAGATCAAGTCGAAACCACTCTACAGGAACTTGAGCAGGAGGGTGTGGCGACCAACGTTGCTCGGCAGTATTTGCTGGAAGACGACTACCTCTACGTTAAATATCTGTTGCGGGCCGGCAGCCTGGAAAGCAAAACGGTCACCGGCGCCACGGATATTAATAAGTTTTATGGCAAAAGTGCCCCCAACTTCCTCAGGCGTCCTGCATGACTGGCGTACAACGCAAGCAGTTGGTAATTGTGCTGCTTTGCCACTTTACAGCGGCTCTGGTGGCGCTGGGCATGCCGCCTTTCTTCGGCCTGATCCTGTCGGATGCCTTTGCCGTGAATGACACTCAGTGGGTCGGGTGGTTTTATGTGGTCCCTACAGTGTGCGCCGCACTGGCAGCGCCGTTTTGGGGGAGGGCGGCAGATCGCTGGGGGCGTCGCTGGTCACTGTTGCGGGCGCAGTTGGGGCTTGCAATCGGCTTCGCGCTGGCGGGGTTATCGCCTGAAGCCTGGATGTTCCTGGGGGCTTTAGTGTTGCAAGGGTTGCTCGGTGGCACATTTGCAGCCTCCAGTGCCTACTTGTCTACCAGCATGAAAGGGGGCGACCTTAGCCGTGGCCTCAACTGGATGCAGGGCTCGGCGCGGGCGGCCATGGTGCTGGCGCCGGTACTGTTCGGTGCGCTGATAAGCGTCTTTCCGGCGCAGGATATTTACCTGTACCTGGCCTTGCTACCCATAATGGCAGCGCTTTTGCTCGGCTTTGCGACGCCGGCAGACAAGCCCCGGCCTGAGGCTGCGATGTCCGAAGGAACAACGGCCGGAACCTCAACGAGGACCACACCAACACCGCCGAAAGAGTGGCGACGGTTATGGGCGGTGCAGTTCGCCTTCAATTTTTCGATGGTGGCCACCTTTCCCTATTTCATTCCCTGGGTACAGCACGCGACCGGAATCGATACTCTGGCCGCCGGAGTGCTTTACAGCCTGCCGCACCTGATCTATCTGATCGCGCTCTGGACGCCCTTTGTGAAAACAGTCGGCCAAGGGCATAAAACCGGGTTGGCGGCTGGCTTCGTGCTGATGGCGATTTCCTATGTTGGCCAGGCTTGGTCCAGTTCTCTGATTGAGCTGACAGTATGGCGCCTTGTCATGGGAGTCGGCATGACGCTCGGCTTTTTTGTTTTGCATGGCTGGATTGCGCAACTGACCCAAACGGCTCGCGCTGGCCGTACTTTTGGTGCGCTGGACAGCGTAGGCAAATGGGCGGGTGTGGCAGCTGGCCTAGCTGCTGGTGCATTAAGCGGGCCTGCTGGCCTGGCAGCGCCGCTGTGGATGGGGGCTGCCGTGTTGGTGGTGTCGCTACCGCTCATTTTTATGCTCCATAAGTCCATCCCGTCGACTACTGAAGCCCCCGAAAAGGTGACCACATGATACCCCAGAATATTCTCAGGAAGGAGACCGCCCACCATGCCCAGCACAGCGCTTAATCATCACTACCGCGACAAACGATGGGAGGATCTCGCCGATCAGCGTGGTATTGAAGCACTGCTGAACTGTTATTGCCGTGATATCGCGACCCCAGCCGGCGAACTGCAGGTGGCGCCAATAGGCAAAGGCCAAAGCTGGCCCCAAGCGTTGCGGGTGAAACTGGCCACCTGCAACGCCTCAGCCTTGCTCGTCCAATTGCCAGAGTTGGCGGGGGAGTTGTTGTTGGCCGTGGCGGGGGATTCTCTGGCGGGGAACTATCGCTTCCAGTCCGTCCCTTTTTTCAAATCCTCGTCCCGAGGTTGGCAAGTGCTGGATCTGGCCCGGCTGGCGAGAGTGTTGCTTCAGAATCTCGCCCGGCGTTCCGGGCAACCGTTCAATGCCGAACTGTATCAGCAGATTCTGGGCAGCGGTGAGGTCATGCGACGAATACTGTGCTACAGCCAAGTGCCTGCGGATTGGGGCCAAGGATTGACGGGTTACCGGTGGTCGGAACAGGCGTTGAGTTTCGGGCATCGTTATCACCCTGCTCCGAAGGCCAGGGAAGGCTTCAGCGAGGAAGACACGCTGCAGTACTCACCGGAAATGGGAGCTGGGTTTGCACTTTACTATTTCGCGGTACAGCGACGCGATTTGCGCAGCCGCGGGCTGGATGCGGAAGACCTTGAGACACTCGCTGCTCCGCCTGGACTTGAGGTGCCGGCGGGCTTCATGGCGCTTCCGGTGCACCCCTGGCAGGCACGCTATCTGATGCGTCAGGCTTTTGTGCTGGAGGCCATTCGCAGTGGCCGCATTCAGCCGCTGGGGCAGGGCGGCAGCATTTTCTATCCAACGGCGTCCGTGCGCACGCTTTACCAGCCGGGTAATCCGTTTTTCTACAAGTTTTCTACTCATGTCCGGCTCACCAATTGCGTGCGCAAGAACGCGTATTACGAACTGGAGAGCGCAGTGGTCCTGTCCCAGGTGTTGCGAGAACATCTTGAACCGATGCTCGCCGGCTATCCGGGGTTCAGGCTGATGTATGAACCGGCTTATGTCACGCTCGATTTCACCGAGGCTGAGGACGCCCGGCGTCAGTCGCTCATGGAAGGTTTCGGTCTGATCTTGCGTAACAGCCTGGAGCCTCTGCTGGCGCCAGGGGTAACACCCGTGTTGGCAGCGTCGCTGTTCAGCGAGGATCGCTTCGACCGCTGCCCGATTGCGGAAGCCGTGGGTACCTGGGCGCGATTTGCAGATGTCAGCCGGCGCCAGGCGGCAGTCGAGTGGTTCGATCGCTATCTGGAACTGCTGATGCCGCCTGTGCTGGACGCCCTGTTCACCCGGGGGGTGGTGTTTGAGCCCCATCTGCAAAATGTGGTTATCGGATTGAAGGACGGGTATCCCGCCCAAGTGTTTGTACGTGATTTGGAGGGCACCAAGCTGATTGTTGATCTCTGGACCGCACCGCTCCCCACCGAAATCGACGCCCGAGCGCGGGCGTCGATTCACTACAGCGCCGACAAGGGATGGCAGCGCATTGCCTACTGCCTGTTGATCAACAACCTGTTTCAAGCTGTCAGTTATCTTGCTCTGGAGGATTCAGACCTGGAAGCAACGCTGTGGCGAGTCTGGCAAACCCATCTGGAACGGTTTCTGGACGGCTCCGACAGTGCCTGGGCACACCAGGTACTCGGCGGATTACTCCGAGGCGAGTCAATTCCCAACAAGAGTAACCTGATCACCCGGTTGTTCAAGCGGGCAGACCGGGATTCGGAGTACGTGCAGGTGCGCAATCCACTGGCTTTATTGTTGTCGGCGGCGCCGTCACTGAGCAGTTGCATCGCAAGCATTGAGACAGTAGACACAGCAAATGGCACGAGCAGCAGAACATGACCAAAGTAGCGGATAGAACACTCCCAGATAGAATTTACCAGGCAGCGCTGGATTTACAGCACCGGCACAGCGACCCTCTCTGCGCCTATATTTACGATTTAGATAGCCTGCGCAATCACGTAAAAGCTGTAGTCGAGTGCCTGCCACCGCAATGCGAAATGTTTTACGCTACCAAGGCCAATCCCTCGCTGCCACTGCTGCGAACCCTGGTGCCCTGGGTTCATGGATTGGAAGTGGCATCGGGTGGCGAGTTGCGATGGGTGCGACGTCATTTTCCCGAGCTCCCCGTCATCTTTGGCGGTCCTGGCAAGCTGATTTCGGAACTGAAGTACGCCGTCCAATCAGAGGTTGAGCTGATTCATGTGGAAAGCTTGCTGGAGCTGGAGCGCCTGGCAGAGGTAACGAAGAAGGCCCGGAAAACCCAGAAAATTTTGCTGCGCATTAATCTGAGCCTGCCGGATATGGCGACCACGAGCCTGACCATGGGCGGTGTGCCAACTCCCTTTGGTATGGATGAGGATACGCTTCAGCAGGCTCTGTCTCTGCTAACCCGCGCATCACATCTGGAACTGGAGGGCTTCCATTTTCACCTCATGTCCCATCAATTGGTTCCTGACCGTCACCTGGCTTTAATGCGGACCTACATGCGGCGCGTCAGACAGTGGGAGAGCGACTACGGTCTGCGGATCGGGCAGATCAACGTCGGGGGTGGCATTGGTATCAATTACATCAAACCGGAGCAGCAGTTCAACTGGCCCTATTTTTGTCGGGAACTGGCCGGGCTGCTGGCACACGAAGCCTCTCCCGAGTGGCGTATCCGGTTTGAGTGTGGCCGTTTTCTCACGGCGGCCTGCGGCTATTATGTAACAGAAGTGCTGGATATCAAACACAGCCAGGGCGAAGCATTTGCCATCTGCCGCGGCGGTACCCATCACTTCCGAACCCCTGCCGCTCAATCCCACAGTCACCCGTGTGAAGTGTTGCCTTTGTCCGTTCCGGCGGTGAATCCGTCTTCCGGTCTTCACAACCAGGCAATCACATTTGTCGGCCAGTTATGCACTCCCAAAGATGTATTGGCGCGCCAGGTCCGGGTGCCGGTTCTACGGGTAGGGGATCTGGTGCTATTCACCTATGCCGGCGCGTATGCCTGGAATATTTCCCATAAAGATTTTCTGATGCACCCCTCTCCGGTCGAGCACTTTCTGGCTGCACGATAACCTGAAAGACGGAATGTTAACGAAGATCAACTCATGGATTGTAATGGGAAGCGTTATCATTATAATTAAGAATCTTCATTGAGTGAACGAATAATCAACTAGTGCTGACCATGGAGTTTTCATGTTTTTTCTGACAATAAAGCGCTCACCCGGGCTGGAGTATTTTCGACCACGGTCCCGTTCCTTTTTACCTTTGTCGTTTGCCGCGCTTATAAGTTCGCCTGCGCTGGCACAGGAACAGACCCCTGATGCCGAAAATGAGTTGTTTACGCTACCGCCTCTCACCGTATCCGGGGACTGGCTGGGTGCGCCCACGGAAGAATCTGAAAAAACCTATACCGGTTCACGCACTGTTGTCGACAAAGAGGAATTGCACAAGCGCGGCGCTCTTAATCTTGAAGATGCCTTGCGAGCGACCCCCGGGGTTCAGGTTCTGGATGAAACCGGCACCGGTATTCTGCCTAACATCGGGGTCCGCGGCCTGAACCCACTGCGCAGTGAGCGCCTGCAAATCCTGACCGATGGTTACCCTATCGCGATTGGCCCCTACAGTAATGTGGGTGTGTCGCTGTTTCCGGTCACTCTGCCCAGTTTGGAAGCCGTAGATGTCGTGCGGGGTGGGGCGGCCGTTCACTACGGCCCCAACAACGTCGGTGGTGTCGTCAATTTCGTAACACGCCCGATTCCGGCTGAAACCTCCCACACCCTGCGTGAGCGGATAACCATCGCGGAAGAGACCGGAAATGTCTTTACCGACACCTATTACCGCGTAGGGGGCCAGGCCAGCGACAAGCTCGACCTGCAGTTCCAGGCCAACATCCAGCGTGGTGATGGTTTTCGGGATCGCTCGGACACTCAGGTTGACAATTTCATCGTAGATGCCCGCTACTACCTGAACAATAAGAACGAACTCGCCACCCAGCTTCAGTACTACAACGTCGATGCCGAGCTGCCTGGTGCATTGGCGCCAGAGGCTTACGAACAAGACCGCACCCAAAGCCAACGGCCTTACGATGCCTATGAAGCTGACATGACTCGCGCGACGTTTACCTGGACCTACAACCCGACGCCAGATGTTGAATTCCAGTGGCGTAACTTCGTTCATGATGCGGATCGTACTTTCTTTTTTGGTCAAAACCTGAGCGGTACGGGCGGTGTCTTTGATCCGGACGTCGCCTCTACTCATCGGGCCGACTCGCCCCGGCTTTTCCGGGTTTACAGTACCGAGCCACGTCTTGCCATCAGCAAGGGACGCCATGACATCACGCTTGGAGCCCGTTACCTTACAGAAGACGTCGAGTTCGATGTCAACCGCGTTGAATTTGCCAGCGATACCCGCTCAGTTGCGCGGGACTGGCATCTCGACACCAAGGCGCTGGCTTTTTACGTCAGCGATACCATGCACTTTCTGGACGATCGTCTGACGGTGACCCCGGGTTTGCGCTATGAAGACGTTAACATGGATTTTCGTGACAACCTGAACGGAAACATGGAAGAGAATAACACCGACGAGTGGCTACCAGGACTGACCCTTGGCTACCAGGCGACAGACCGCGTTTTTCTATTCACCAACAGCCAGCGCTCCCTGGTACCGGTGCAGATTGCTCAGACTACGCGTGACGGCGATGTTGCCAATGAAACGGCCTGGAACTATGAGCTGGGCGGTCGCGTACAGCTCACGCCTGATCTGCTGTCATCAGCGACCCTGTTCCGTATCGACTACGATGACCAGATCCAATTTAACCGCACCGAAAGCCGTTTCGAAAATCTCGGTGAAACACGGCATCAGGGCATTGAACTGGATAACCGCTGGCAGGTGAACCCCAACCTGGAGCTGGGTCTGGGGTATACCTTCCTCGAGACAGAGCAGTTGAGCGGCGACAACGCCGGCAACGAGTTGCCGAATGCTCCCGAGCACAAGATAAGTGCGGATGCGGTCTATTCTTACCAGGCCTGGAACGCCAGTTTGAACTGGGTGTATGTTAGTACCAGCTATAGCGATGCAGACAACACCGAAAAAGAAACTGCCGATGGCGGTGCTGGCGAACTGCCTGCCTACCATTTGGTGAACGCTCGCCTTGGTCGTGACATTGCTATGGGAGGTGGACGTAATTTGAATCTGGCCCTCGCGGTCAACAATCTGCTGGATGAAGACGCCTACTTCCGCGGTGTGGACGTGAGCCCGATTGGCCGTGTGCCGCAGCCCGGGCGCAGTTTCATTCTGGAGGCGCAACTGGACTTCTGATTCAGTCGCCTGACATCCGACGTCGGGACCTGTTGTGCAGGCTCCGGCTTTATCACGAAGAAGGGCGATTCATTCCCGAGTCGAAACGGTTGAATCGCCCTCGGCAGCCGATTACACTACCGCGCCCATCACTAATGATTCTCATTT
>JGI24521J20086_1000254_pt1 | contig 18337 bp, 15 predicted proteins | sample LinPmetageLP46_FD_20086 | JGI IMG/M metagenome (IMG submission 20086) | reverse complement strand
CTGTTCCAGAGCCAGATTGAGGGCAGCGGAACGCCATTGAACGTGGTGGTCTTGACCATCGAATAATGCGCCTGATCAAGAAAGGCGATGCGCTGGCCGACATGCGGGTCCTCGGGCAGGATATAATCGCCGATAATATCGCCTGCGAGGCAGCTGGGGCCGCCGAGTCGGATGGCTGTACCCTCGTTGCGCTCCCCGAGCATGGCCGGACGATAGGGGGCCTCTATGACGTCCGGCATATGGCAGGTCGCCGAGATGTCAGTGATGCCAACGGGCATGCCATTATCGAACACATCCAGTATCTCGCCGACCAATATGCCGGCATCCAGCGCCACAGCTTCCCCGGGTTCGAGATAGATCTCGCAGCCCGACCTGTCTTTTAACGCTTCGAGAAACCCGACGAGCGCATCACGGTCATAGTCATCGCGGGTGATATGATGGCCGCCGCCGAGATTGATCCATTTGAGCTTGCCGAAATGGGGTGCGATAAGGGGCTCGACCTGCTCCCAGGTCTGCCGCAATTCGGCGAATCCCTGTTCACATAAATTATGAAAGTGAATACCGGACAAATGCTGGAAATGATCGGGCGTCAACTGGCTGATCGGAAATCCCAGCCGGCTGTGAGGCTGGCTCGGATCATATTTCTCCGTTTCACCAAGCGCTATCTCCGGGTTAATTCTTAAGCCAATATCTGAACTATCGAAGGCAAAGTCCTGATTAAAATAGTTTATCCATCTCTCAATTTGCCGAGGATTATTGAATGTAATATGTTCCGATATCTCGCTTATTTCGGCCAGATCGTCCGCCTTATAGGCCGGAGAGTAAGTGCTGATCGGTCCGCTAAAATGCGCGTTGGCCAGCCGCGCTTCCCAAAGGCCCGATGCGCAATAGCCGTCAAGATATTCGTCGATCAGGGGAGCCAGAGACCACATCGAAAAAGCCTTCAGCGCCAGCAGAACCTTGGCTCCCGACCGCTGCTTGATATCATCCAGAACCGCCAGATTTCGCCGCACTGCCGCTTCATCGACGACAAAAGCAGGCGAAGGCACCCGCGCCAGATCAAAATGCGCAAATGCGCCGGGATCGCCTGCCTTGGTCTCCATCAAAATGTGGGGCAACTGCCATCGACGACAGTCTCGTCGATGACATTGTTGTCGCGCCATCGGTCATGAATGTAAAACTGACAAGAGCCCACTTCGCTACTTCCAACCATGCTGTCCTTGGGAGCCACGCATTCACCTTTACAATCTAGGTTATCGACGCAGTCCTTGCCGCCATCAGATAAATTTGAAGAACAAAATTTTCCAGCCATCACGCCCCAGTCCATCGGATGCCCATTTTGCATGAAGCAGATAATTCTATGCCCATTAGCCATTATAGTAATGCCAAGAGCAACGGAAAACAAAGCAATCAGGATTTTAGTTTTCCTCATTAAAAGGCCAAAGGTGCTTCCAATTCTTCCAATTTCCATGGCAGGCCATGCTGGTTCAGCATCTCCATGAACGGGTCCGGATCGAACTCTTCCATGTTGAATACGCCGTCACCCTTCCATTGGCCGGACAGCATCATCGCCGCGCCGATCATCGCCGGAACGCCGGTCGTATAGCTGACACCCTGGTTGCCGGTTTCCTCGAACGCCGCTTCATGGCTGCAGATATTCTTGACGTAGAGCGTCTTCTGCACACCGTCTTTCACACCGGTAGCGATGACGCCGATATTGGTATTGCCCTTGGTGGTTTCGCCCAAGCTTGCAGGCTCGGGCAACACAGCTTTCAGGAACTGGAGCGGGATGATCTCGCGGCCTTCGTACATCACCGTATCAATCCGGGTCATGCCGACATTTTGCAGCACTTCAAGATGGGTCAGATATGCGTCGCCAAAGGTCATCCAGAAGCGAATCCGCTGGATTTCCGGGAGATGCGTCTTCAGCGATTCAATTTCCTCGTGATACATCAGATACATATTCTTCGGGCCGACGGCCTCGAAGTCGAACTCCTGCTTCTGGGTGAGCGGCGGGCCTTCCACCCAGTCGCCATTTTCCCAATGGCGCGAATTCGCAGTGACTTCGCGGATATTAATTTCGGGATTGAAATTGGTCGCAAAATGCTGGCCGTGATCGCCGCCATTGCAGTCGAGAATGTCGAGCGTGTCGATCCGGTCGAAATGATACTTCTTCAGCCAGCAGGTGAATATGCTGGTCACACCCGGATCAAAGCCGGAGCCAAGCAACGCCATGATGCCGGCATCCTTGAAGCGGTCCTGATAATCCCACTGCCATTTATATTCGAACTTCGCTTCGTCGCGCGGTTCATAATTGGCGGTGTCGAGATAGTCGGTCCTGGTCGCAAGGCAGGCATCCATGATTGGCAGATCCTGATAGGGCAGCGCCAGATTCACCACCAGATCGGGCTTTTCCTGCTCGATCAGCGCGGTCAGGGCCGGAACATCATCGGCGTCAATTTGAGACGTTCTAATGGTCACACCGGTGCGCTGCTTGACCGAGTCGGCAATCGCTTCGCATTTTGATAAAGTGCGACTGGCCAATAGAATTTCGCTAAAAGGGCCGCTGTCTGCCGCTATCAACTGTGCCATTTTATGCACTGCTACCGAACTGACGCCGCCTGCGCCGATCACCAATATCTTACCCATGATTTCCACTCTAAATGCTGGAGAAATGTTAGCTCCGCATATAGGGAGAGACTATGACAGAGCAATACCTGATGGACCCGGAGCGCCAACCAAGTTTCGCAGGTGTCGAACGCGCGGCGGAGAAGATCGCCTCCTTTCTGCCCGCCACACCCTTGCTGCCGCTCGATATCGACGGCACGACAATCTGGTGCAAGGCGGAATGCCTGCAACCGATTGGCGCGTTCAAGATTCGAGGAGGATGGCACCGTCTGACCGATCTGACCGACGAGCAGTGCAAATATGGTGTTGTCGCATTTTCCAGCGGCAATCACGCTCAGGGAGTCGCATGGGCGGCCCGCGAACTGGATGTGCCCACGACCATCATCATGCCCGAGGATGCTCCCAAGGCGAAACTGGAGAACACCAGGGCATTGGGTGCCAAGGTTATCACCTATGACCGGATGAGTGGCAATCGCGAGCAACTGGCGGCAGAATTTTCGCAGAAAACCGGAGCCGTGGTAGTGCCCAGTTTCGATGACCCATGGATTGTCGAAGGGCAGGGCAGTTGCGGTATCGAGATACGCGAGCAGATGCTGGCACGAACCGGATATCAGCCGGATCAGCTGGTCATCTGTTGCGGCGGTGGCGGTCTTGCGAGCGGCACGGCTCTGGCCAACCCTGACGCAAAAATCATGGTCGTCGAACCCGAGGGCTGGGATGATATGAAACGCTCGCTGGAAGGTGGAGAAATCGTTCCGGTGGGGGAAAACCCGCCCGCGACGGATTGTGACGCACTGCAGACGCTCAGCGTCGCCCCGATCACCTTCAATATTCTGAAAGACCGCAACGCAACAGGGATCGCCGTTTCTCGTGCCGAAGTGCATCACGCCATGCGGGTTGCGTTCGAGAAATTGCGTCTGGTCGTTGAACCGGGCGGTGCGGTTGCGCTGGCTGCCATTCTCGCCGGCAAGGTCGGGCTGACCGACCGTACCGCCATCACCCTGTCCGGGGGCAATGTCGACCGTCAGCGGTTCGCGGAAATCATCTCGAATGGCTAGGGCCTGATAAGTCTTTCCTACACCGGTCCTGATGACCTATCTTCTGGCGGTTTTGATTCAGGCTCTTTGACAATTTTGAAAAGATGGTAGCGCCACTGCCGGTCCGCGCCCGAAACCATCCGGAATTTGATGCTGATCTGGAAGGTTGCACTCGGCAACCAGCGGCGGAACGAGAATGGCAGGAATTCTGCGGACTGGAGCCAAAGGTCACAGAAAAGAAAAGCACGCGCTTGTGTAAAGTTCTCGCGGATCTTTAGCGTACGGCGAAAACAGGGAAGATCAATCGGGAGATTAGTCCGATGATTTCATGGCAATGTGGAAAAGCTGATCCGGAGGCTAGGCCGCGATCGCCAGTTCCAGATCCATCCGGCTCCAGATTTCCACCAATGCCTTGGTCAAGTCGACCATCATCGCTTCGCTATGTGCCGGGCCCGGTGTGAAGCGTAGCCGTTCTGTGCCGCGTGGCACNGTTGGATAGTTGATCGGCTGCACATAGACGCCATATTCGGCCAGCAGGACATCGCTGATCTTCTTNGCCTTCACCGGATCGCCAACCCGCAGAGGCACGATATGGGTCTTTGAGTCCATGACCGGNAGGCCGGCGTTGGCAAACAGACCCTTGAGCATCTGGGCGGCGGCCTGTTGACCATCGCGTTCGGCCGTTGACTGTTTAAGATGCCGAATGCTGGCTAGTGCACCGGCTACAAGCACCGGAGACAGGCTAGTCGTGAAGATAAAGCCCGGAGCGTAAGACCGGATCACATCGACGATTTTCTGGTCTGCGGTAATATAACCACCCATGACACCGACGGCTTTGGCCAGTGTTCCCTCGATGATCGTAATTCTCTCGGCCGCTTTGTCACGCTCCGAAATCCCGCCACCGCGCTCCCCGTACATGCCAACAGCATGAACTTCGTCGCAATAGGTGAGGGCGTTATATTTGTCTGCCAGATCGCAAATCGCATGCAATGGCGCAATATCGCCATCCATCGAATAGATGCTTTCAAAGGCGATCAGCTTTGGCGCTTCCGGATCTTCGGCGGCGAGCAATTCTTCCAGATGTTCCAGATCATTGTGCCGGAACACCCGCTTCTCGCAGCCGCTGTTCTTGATACCGGCAATCATCGAAGCATGGTTTAGCTCGTCAGAGAAGATAATGCAGCCCGGCAGGATTTTGGTTAGCGTTGAAAGCGTTGCTTCATTCGACACATAACCGGAAGTGAATAGCAATGCGCCGGATTTACTGTGCCAGTCAGCCAGTTCCCGTTCCAGCTGGATATGATAATGGGTGTTACCGCCGATGTTGCGGGTTCCGCCGGAGCCGGCGCCAACATCGTGCAATGCTTCTTCCATCGCGGTGATGACATCAGGATGCTGGCCCATCGCCAGATAGTCGTTCGAGCACCAGACCGTGACCGGCTGTGGCCCGTTGTGGTGCGCGAAACAGCGGGCATTCGGAAACGAACCCTTGTTGCGCAAAATGTCGATGAATACCCGATAACGGCCTTCGGCATGAAGACGGTCAATCGCTTGCGAAAAAATTTTATCGTAGTCCACTGTGCACCAAATCCTGCGTCAAATCTGTTCTTGTGATCTTCTCGGAATGGCCTTTAGCGGCCTTTTCCCAGAATTTCCAGCGCGAACCACTCGCAATAAGAGTTGTTCGCCATAGGCTTACAACTTTTCAAACCGGCTTATGCTATATTCCGCGAAGGCCGGGCGATAGGGTTCGATAACTACGATATCACCTGTCGTCACAAAAATCCCGTCTCTGTTGTCGCGGGGCCATGTTGTGTTTTTCGTCAAATAGGCGATCCGTCGAGCGATACCCTGCGCGCCATCTATAAACCGAATAGACATTTGCGCTGCGTCGGCCAGTTCGTCGCGCAACAAAGGAAAATGGGTGCAGGCGAGAATCACCGTGTCTATCTGTTCGCCTCCCGGCTGACGGATCAGTCCCGACATCGCTTCTTCGATAACGCGGATATCCGGCTTTTCTCCGCGCACTTTGGCCTCTGCTGCATAGACGAGTTCGGGAGCTGCATGGCGAAGCAATATCTTGTCGGCGGCAAAGTCTGCAGCTAGCCGGTCGACGTAGGGCTGGCGGATCGTTGCCCGCGTGCCAAGAAGTCCGATGACGCCGGTTTTGGTAAGTTCGCTAGCCGGTTTGATCGCCGGCACGGTCCCGACCACCGGGATATCCAGGGCGGAGCGAACGTGATCGAGCGCAATTGTCGAGGCGGTGTTGCAGGCAATGGTAACCAATTGCGGCTTGTATCGTTCGACCAGGCGGCCAAGAAGCGCAGGAACGCGCGCTGCCAGTTCCGCTTCGGATTTCATGCCATAAGGCAGGCCAGCATAGTCTGCGGCATAGACGATCGGCGCGTGGGGCAGCAATTTTATCGTCTCTTTCAGCACCGATAGTCCGCCGACGCCGGTATCGAAGAATAACAAGGGAGGGCATTCGCCAGTTTGCGCTTCGGTCATATTTTGCCCATAGCCAGAATAGCATAAGGACGGCAACCGCTTCGGTTCGTCTGACAGGCGTTTGGCCTTGGCCGTTTTTTAGGCCGCGATACTTGCTCATCATCGTCTGTGAATATAGCGCGGATCGAAATAGGGGTATTTTAAGTGCAGTCTATGTGGATAGAACCAATATTGGCGTTGTTGTTCGGCTATTTGCTGGGCTCGGTCCCTTTTGGCCTTGTTTTGACGCGCCTTTCCGGCGGTGGTGATCTGCGACAGACCGGCTCCGGCAATATCGGAGCCACCAACGTATTGCGCACCGGTAACAAGGGGCTGGCCGCGCTAACCTTGCTGCTTGATATGGGCAAGGGATATGCTGCGGTCTATATTGCACTGCAGATTTCCGACGGACTCGGCGTTTTAGCCGGCCTTGGTGCCTTTCTCGGTCATCTTTATCCTGTCTGGCTCAAATTTAACGGTGGCAAAGGCGTTGCGACACTGCTCGGCGTCGTCACTGCCCTGATCCCGGTGGCGGGGTTGATATTTGCGGTCACATGGCTTGGTTCGCTGGCGATCTGGCGCTATTCTTCCGTGGGAGGCATGCTTGCCGCCATTTCGGTGCCGATTGCTGCATTCGTTCTAGGGGAATATGCCATGATGCCCATGTTCATCGGCTTGGCGCTGCTGGTATTGTGGAAGCACCGCTCCAACATCGAACGGTTGATCGCTGGCGAAGAGCCGAAAGTCGGAGCATCAAAGAAGGTGTGAAGTGAATGGAAGAAAGCCAGGAAGCGTTTGACCGGCTCCGGCTTATCCGATCCGAAAATATCGGGCCCGTCACCTACCGGCAATTGATCAGAAGATTTGGTTCTGCAGCGCGCGCGTTGGAAGCTATTCCCGATTTGGCAGCGCGTGGTGGCGGACGCTCGCCACGTATCGCCGATGCGCGGCAAATTGCATTCGAAATTAAGGCCATACAGGGCCTCGGTGCGGGATTGCTGTTTATCGATGATCCCGAATATCCGGCCTTGCTGACGGAATTGGGAAATCCACCGCCAATATTGCTGTGGCAGGGGCGAACGGAGCTTATGCGACAGCCGATGGTCGCAATGGTCGGCGCGCGAAACGCTTCTGCCGCTGCGTGCCGCTTTGCCCGTGATTTGGCTAACAGTCTGGTCGAAGCCGGAGTCTCGGTAGTGTCGGGGCTTGCCAAAGGTATCGACACAGCGGCCCATCAGGGCTCGCTTAAAAAGGCGACAATTGCTGTCATTGCCGGCGGACTGGATGTTTTCTATCCGCCGGAGAATGAAGCAATACAGCGAAGGATTGCCGAACAGGGATTGTTGCTGGCCGAACAACCACCCGGGACGGAGCCCCGCGCCCGGCATTTTCCCTATCGCAACCGGATCATCGCAGGACTGGCGAGAGGCACGGTAGTCATCGAGGCTGCGCCGCGTTCGGGTTCCTTGATCACCGCAAGACTGGCCGCAGAAGCAGGTCGACAGGTCATGGCGGTCCCGGGCTCTCCTCTCGATCCCCGATCAAGAGGCTGCAACACGCTTATCCGCGAAGGGGCAACGCTGATCCAGGAAGCCGACGACATATTGGAAATGGTTCGTCATTTCGATGATCGGGCGGAGCCGTTGGCTCGCGATCAAGAATTGCGGGCGGAACGAGACGACGCGAACGTTCGAGAAGCCGGGCAGACGGATATTGACAGTTCGGAACGGGCGCCGGTGATAGGCCTGCTCAGCGCTACGCCGGTGACCGTGGATGAACTGGTCAGGCAATCGGGGCTGGTGGCACCTTCGGTGCAATTGGCGCTTCTCGAACTGGAACTCGCCGGTCGACTGACCCGTCATGCGGGCGCCCGGGTGAGCTTGTTGAGCTGAACTTTGGTAGACAGGCTAATTTTCAATCGCCATTGACAAAAAACTTCATTCAGGGCCTTGACCTAGGCCCAATCCTTGCCACAGCCTCGCGCGTATACGTGAGAACAAAGAAATCGGAACATATGCAGCTAGTTATCGTCGAGTCCCCCGCTAAAGCCAAAACCATCGAAAAATATCTGGGATCGGATTTCAAGGTATTGGCATCCTACGGCCATATCCGAGACCTTCCACCGAAGGATGGATCGGTCGATCCGGACGAGGGTTTTGCCATGACCTGGCAGAATTATCCCGACAAGGCGAAGCAGCTCAAAGAGATCACCGCCGAATCGAAAAAAGCAACGCGATTAATCCTCGCGACCGACCCTGACCGTGAAGGAGAAGCGATCAGCTGGCACGTTCAGGAAGTGTTACGGAATAAAAAAGCGCTTCCGGACAAGGTCGACCGGGTGACTTTCAATGCAATCACCAAGGCCGCCGTTACCGACGCAATGGCGCACCCACGGGCGCTGGACGAGGATCTTATCGATGCTTATCGGGCACGTCGCGCGCTTGACTATCTGGTCGGCTTTACTTTGTCACCGGTCTTGTGGCGCAAGCTTCCGGGCGCGAAATCTGCCGGTCGTGTACAGTCGGTTTCGCTCAGGCTGATCGTCGAGCGGGAGCGGGAAATCGAGGCCTTCAGACCGCAGGAATATTGGTCTGTTTCGGCTCAAATGGAGCAGGACGGGCAAGCTTTTGAAGCACGGCTGACCATCCATGACGGCAAGAAGCTCGGCAAGATGGATCTGGCCAATGAAGATCAGGCGATGCTCGCCAAGGCTGCGGTCGAAAATGGTTTGTTCACTATTGAATCGATCGAAACAAAACCGCTTACCCGTAACCCGCCGCCGCCCTTTACGACGTCGACCCTGCAGCAGGAAGCCGCGCGCAAGCTCGGCTATTCCGCCAGCCACACCATGCGGATTGCCCAGCAATTATATGAAGATGGCGCGATAACATATATGCGTACCGATGGCGTGCAAATGGACGGCAGCGCCATTTCGGCGGCGCGCAAGGCGATCGCGGATCGCTATGACGCAAGCTATGTTCCAGACAGCCCGCGTATCTATAAATCCAAGGCCAAAAATGCGCAGGAAGCGCATGAAGCGATCCGTCCGACCAGTTTCACGAAGCGTACCGTCGGTAGCGGAGATCATGCCAAGCTTTATGATCTCATTTTGAAGCGGGCCATGGCCAGCCAGATGTCGTCGGCACGGCTCGAACGCACCACCGTGGAAATGCTCGATGGCACCGGTAAAACCGGTCTCAGGGCTAACGGACAGGTCGTGAAATTCGCTGGCTTTCTCGCGCTTTATGAAGAAGGTCGTGATGACGACAAAGATGATGACGGCGGCTTGCTGCCAGCCATGTCCAAAGGCGACAGCCCAGCGAAGAAATCCGTCGATGCTTCCCAGCATTTCACCCAGCCTCCACCGCGCTACAGCGAAGCCAGCCTGGTCAAGAAGATGGAAGAATTGGGTATTGGGCGGCCATCGACCTATGCATCGATCATTAAGACGCTAAAAGATCGCGCCTATGTCCGCATCGAGAAAAATCGCTTCTTCGCCGAGGAAAGCGGACGGCTATTGACCGGGTTCCTCGAACGCTTTTTCGACCGTTATGTCGCCTATGACTATACCGCAGGTCTTGAAGATGAACTGGATGAAGTGAGCGGCGGCCGTGCCCAATGGCAGGCGATACTCGAAGCCTTCTGGCATGATTTCAAACCGAAGACCGTCGAGGTAATGGAAAAACTGCCATCGGAAGTGACGGCAGAACTGGATAAATTCCTGGGAGATTATCTGTTCCCGGAAAAGGAAGATGGTTCTGATCCCCGGCTTTGTCCGCGCTGTAATGAGGGCAGGCTCGCTCTGCGCGGTGGCCGCTTTGGCGCCTTTGTTGCCTGTTCCAATTATCCGGAATGCAAATTCACCCGGCGTTTTGCGCAGGGCGGTGGCGCAAATGCTGATGAGGATGAAGGTCCGCAGGAACTGGGTGTCGATCCAGACAGCGACGAAAAAATCACCAAGAAAGTGGGCCGCTTCGGACCGTATGTCGAAAAAGGTGAGGGTAAGGAAGCCAAACGCTCTTCGATCCCCAAGGATATTCCGGCGGAAGATTTCGGTTTGGAATGGGCCGTGAAGCTGTTGTCGCTCCCTCGCGAAGTTGGCAAGCATCCCGAAACCAGCGAACCCGTGATGGCGCAAATCGGCCGCTATGGCCCCTATCTGAGTCATAATGGCAAATCTGCGCGCCTTGAAAATACAGCGGAAGTTTTCGAGATCGGCATGAACGCTGCCGTCGCCAAATTGGCAGATGCTGCGAAAAACGGTGGCGGCCGTGGCCGTGGGAAGATGGAACCGCTGAAGATCATGGGAAACCATCCGCGTACCGAGTCCGAGATCAAGTTGATGGACGGCCGCTATGGTCCTTATGTTACCGACGGTACGACGAATGCATCGTTGCCGAAGACGGTCGACAAGGATCAGTTGACTCTGGAAGAAGCCGCGCAGTTGATTGATGATCGTGCCGCCAAAGGGCCAGCCAAAAAACGGGCAAAGAAAGCCGCGCCCAAAAAGAAAACGGCTGCCAAGAAAAAGCCTGCTGCGAAGAAAAAACCAGCGGCGAAAAAGAAACCAGCAGCCAGGAAGGCTCCAGCAAAGGCCAAGACCGAATAGCGGGCTGATTAACCACTTTCAAAAGTGTTGGAGAATCGGTTCTGGGCGCCGGCTTCGCGCAGCAGGGCGCATTCCCGCGGACCGTCTGTGCCATCGTCTGGCGGTCAGAACGGCTCCGCTTTTGGCTTCGAAAAGCAAAAAATCTCGCCGCTATTCGGAGATTTTTACGATATCTTCCTCCAGCACAGCCACTCTCATGCCGAGTTTGCTGACAACCAGAATATTCCTTGCCGACTGCCCGTCAGCGGCAAGGAATATATATTGATCAACCGGGAATCCGCCCTCCATTATGAAGGCGATATGCATGCGGTTTCCGTCTACCAAAATGGTTACGGGACCTTTGGCATCGCTCAACGAGCCGCGGTATACATTGCCATCGACGCGCTGGATTCGCCAACTGCGTTTGCGGGGCGGCTTCTCGCCTTCCAGCACCTCTTGTTCCAGAGTGAGAATTCCCTCCTCGTCGACTATGCCGTGGCTGCGGACGGTGACCTGAATCGGCGACGACAGGATTTTCCGCAATTCTCCGCGTCCTTCGGTCCGGCCGGCAAAGAATTGCAGTGGATCAAAGATCGGTGATGATGCCGTGGCGGATTGCGGTCTAGGTAGGGAGACACAACCCGACAATGGGAGAACAAGAAGGCATATGGCAATAACTAGAAGCAGGCGACAGGCAGCAAGTTTCGTTGCTACCTGCGCCATCTTGCATTCAAGCCGCTTTGGCTTTGGAAATCATTGCGGCAACCTCGTCGAGGATAAGCAGGCGCTGCTTTTTCAATTCCTCGGCGCGTTCGTCGGAAGCCGCTTCCACTTCCGTTTCAATCCGGTGAATTTCCTTGTTCACATCGTGATAGCGATCCGAAACGGTCCGGAAATGCCCGTCTGAAACTTTCAGTTTGTGAAGGATTTCGACGTCGTCCGGAAATTCGGCATGGAGTTCGTGCGCTACGTGGCTCATTGATATTCCCTTGTTGCGATTGATGGAACTTATTGAATTGGCGCTGGATAAGGCCCAGATTGCCGAACCGCTCCAGCGCCTCTGATGATCGCAACTATTCGCAAGCCATGCGCTCGCCTATCAGGGAATATACCTACCGCCCGCCGAACGAGCCCGGCTGATGCGGCTACTTGACCCAGTCCAGCCCCATATCCTGATACAGGCTGCGATCTTCATCCCAGTTCGCGCTTACCTTGACGTGGAGATAGAGATGCACTGACTTGCCCAAAATTCCGGACAGTTCGGCTCTGGCTTTGGCGCCGATTTCCTTGATCTGGTGGCCGCCCTTGCCGAGAATAATCGCTTTCTGGCTGGCCTTCTCGACCAGAATTTGCTGGTGAACCTCGAGCGAGCCGTCCGGCCGCTCTTTATATTGTTCCATCGCAATCGCAGTCGCGTAGGGCAACTCTGCGTGCAACTGCCGAAAAACTTGTTCGCGGGTGATTTCCGCAGCGAGAATACGTTCGCTGGCATCCGACACCTGATCGGCGGGAAAATGCCACGGGCCTTCCGGCATGGCTTGCACCAAATAGGATTTCAATTCTTCCAGCCCGTCGCCGGTTTTGGCGCTGACGAAAAATGTCTCGTCAAAATCCGCTAGCTCATGGAGCTTGACCACATGGCCGAGCATCTTGTCTTTTGCGGCAATATCAACCTTGTTCATTACCAATATGGTCTTTTCCGACCGATGTTTGATCCGTTCGACAATCGAGGTGACCTTGGTCCCAAGACCGGCCCTTGAATCGACCAGCATGACGATAATATCGGCGTCTTCGGCGCCTTCCCAGGCAGCGGAAACCATCGCCCGGTCGAGGCGGCGGTGCGGTTCGAAGATGCCCGGGGTATCAACTAGCAGTAGTTGCGTATCTTCTTCGATCGCTATGCCCAAAAGCCGCGTTCGAGTGGTTTGCGGTTTCGAGCTGGTGATCGCGACTTTCTGTCCGACCAAAGCGTTGATCAGGGTTGATTTGCCGGCATTGGGAGCGCCTATCAATGCCACTACGCCGCATTTTTGAGTCATGTGAATTTTTCCAGAAATTTCTTGGCAGCTTCGGTTTCGGCTGCCTGAATGGCGGAAGCGGTAGCCTCTACCTCGCCAATATTGCTAACATGCACCCGAACAGTGAACTTCAAATCGTGATGGGGGCCGCTTTTCTCGACCAATTCATAGGCCGGAACCTTGCGATTATTGGCGGCGGCCCACTCCTGCAATGCAGACTTTGGATGCCGGATATCGCCAACCGTCGCCGTAAAACGGCTCTCCCAATGACGGAGAATGAAGCTGCGGGCAGCCTTCATGCCATGGTCGATATAGACCGCGCCGATCAGCGATTCCATGACGTCTCCCAAAACCTTGACACTTTGCCGTGCGCCATCGTCACGCGCCTGTTTCCCCAGCAGGACATGATCGCCAACACCGATTTTCCTGGCAACTTCACCGCAGACTGAACCGGAAACCAGTCCGTTAAGCCGCTGCGACAATTGTCCTTCGGGCTCCTGTGGAAACTGGTGATAGAGATGATCTGCGATCACCAAGCCCAAAACCCGGTCGCCGAGAAATTCCAAGCGCTGATAATCTTTTTGCCCGTGGCTGCCGTGGGTTGCAGCCCTGACATAAAGATCTGGAGTCACAGGCTGCGCGCCGGTTATCTCTGCGATCCAGTCAAGAAATTCCGGGCGGTTCAAAATCCTTCTCCGATGCGGTCCCAGCGCGCAGCGGTAAACCAGGTCCACGGCTTAATCCATTCGGCAGAACCATCGGTGGAGAAAACGGACAGCAGAGCTTTGCCTACAAGATTTTCTTCCGGCACCATCCCGATCGCTTGCCCCTCTTGCGCAGGGAAGCGGCTGTCGGCGCTGCGGTCGCGGTTGTCACCCATCAAAAACATATGGCCTTCCGGTACGACGAATGCCTGTGTGTCGTCGCCTTCGCTATTCTCGTGAATATCCAGAATGCGATAGCTTACGCCGTTGGGCAATGTTTCCTGAAACTGCGGATAGCGGCAGACTGCTTTGCCATTGCCTGCTGCCGAATTAAATTCGGGACGATAGCAGGGACTATTGGGTGTCACAGGATGCTCGAAATCATCGATCCTCTGCCGTTTGACTGGCTTGCCGTTGATCGAGACGACACCCTTTGTAACCTGAACAATGTCCCCGGACAGAGCGATTACCCGNTTGATATAGTCATCCTGCGCGCTTGGCGGCGCCTTGAACACGACGACATCGCCCGGCGTNGGAGAATTGGGTAAAACGCGTCCGGGAAACAGCGGTATATTGAANGGCAGGCTATATTTNGAAAAGCCGTAGGGCCATTTCGCCACCAGCAGATAATCACCGACGACCAAACGCGGTTGCATCGATTCTGATGGAATGTTGAAAGGAGAGATGATGAAACTGCGCAATATCAGGATAAATAATGCAAGTTTTACAAGGAACGCGACAAAGTCGCCGGTTTCCGATCGTTCTGCTTTATCTCGCGCCATGGCGCCCCTTCGCCGACATTGGCTGTGGCGTCAAGATTTCTTGCGATCTCGAACCGGTGGAGATTTTCAACTTGAGACCGGCCTGTTGGGCGGATAGGGCGGTGTAACTCACGGGATGCTCACAATTTCAGATATAGAGATTGGACGATTGAATGACTTCAGACCATTGGCAGGCGATCAAGGCGATACCAAAGGTTTCGCTAAATCAGATGTTNGGGGAAGANGGGGACCGGGTCGCCAGTCTCGGACTGGAACATGCGGGCCTCTATTTCGACTTTTCCAAGACCCATCTNNACGAGAGCGTGGTTCGAGCATTTCAGAAACTGGCCGANGACATGGGTTTGTCGGCAAAAGTAGAAGCTTTGCTATCCGGCGAACAGATTAATATCAGCGAGGGTCGGGCTGCGGAACATTGTGCGGAACGCGGCACCGGCAATCCGGCGAGCGTCGAAAATGCCAACGCGCTACATCAGCGGATGAAAAGTCTGATCGAAGTCATCGACGCCGGTGTCCTNGGCGAATTCACNCATATCATTCATCTCGGCATTGGCGGCTCGGCTTTGGGGCCTAAAATGCTGCACCAGGCGCTCNAGCTGGGTGACGAAAAATATGAGCTGGCGGTTGTGTCCAATATCGATGGNGCTGCCCTTGAACCGGTTCTNGAGCGTTTTGATGCAAGCAAGACNTTGCTCGTAATCGCTTCGAAAACTTTCACCACTGCTGAAACGCTGCTGAACGCGCAATCGGTGCTCGACTGGATGGCNGAGCAGGGCGTTGAAGATCCGTTGGGGCANGTGATCGCGCTGACTGCAGATCCGGAACAAGCGGTGGAATGGGGCGTGGATGAAACTCGGATTCTCCCGTTTTCAGAGACCGTCGGCGGACGCTATTCCTTGTGGTCCTCGATCGGCTTCAGCGTTGCACTGGCGCTTGGCTATGAAGTGTTTGAAGATTTGCTGGCCGGTGCTGCCGCCATGGATCGGCATTTCCAGGATGCGCCCTGGGGCCAGAACATTCCGGTACTCGCGGCCTTTGCCGATCAATATTACGCACAGGTTCGCGGCTGCGAGACGCGGGCTGTCTTTGCCTATGACGAACGTCTGGGGCTGGTGCCCGACTATCTCCAGCAGCTGGAAATGGAGAGCAATGGGAAGTCGGTAACTCTCGATGGCGAGCCGCTTGCGCTGCATTCGAGCCCGATCGTCTGGGGCGGCGTCGGTACCGATGCCCAGCATGCGGTTTTCCAGTTGCTTCATCAGGGTACGCATCTGGTGCCGGTAGAATTTCTTGCGGTCATCGAACCTGGCGACTCACTGAGTTCGGCCCACCATAATGGTTTGTTGCTCAATTGCTTCGCTCAGGGGGCGGCGCTGATGGCGGGTAAGAAATCCGATGACAGTGATCGAAACTATCCGGGTGACAGACCGTCGGTCACAATATTATTGGAAGATTTGGAAGCACGTTCACTGGGTTCGCTGCTGGCTTTCTACGAGCATCGGACTTTTGCGAATGCGGTTTTGCTGAATATCAATCCCTTCGATCAATTCGGCGTCGAGCTTGGCAAGCAGATGGCGAACAAGCTGGCTGCTGAAGATGGTAACCGATTGGACGCATCGACCGAACAATTGAAAAAGCGGGCCTTTGGAGCCTGACAACAAGGAATTATAGATGGCTGAATATGATTATGACCTGTTCGTTATCGGCGCAGGTTCCGGCGGGACACGGGCTGCGCGGGTCTCTGCGTCATATGGCGCGAAGGTTGCAGTCGCCGAGGAATATCGCGTCGGCGGCACTTGCGTAATCCGCGGCTGTGTGCCCAAGAAGCTGCTGGTTTACGGTTCGCATTTTTCCGAAGAACTGGAAGATGGCAAGAATTTCGGCTGGACCTGGGACAATGCCAGATTCGACTGGACCAGATTGCGCGACCATGTTCTCAAGGACGTCGATCGGCTGAACAATGCCTACACGGAAACCCTGAAAAATCACGGGGTTGAGGTCATTTTGGAGCGCGCCGAACTAATCGGACCGCACGAGATCAAGCTGGCTGGTGGCAAGACCGTCACGGCGAAAAATATCTTGATCGCGGTCGGGGCCTGGCCTGCCGTGGCTGATTTTCCGGGTAGCGATCTAATGTCGACCTCGAATGACATGTTCCATCTGGAGAAACTGCCGGAAACCATCATCATTGCGGGCGGCGGCTATATCGCCAATGAGTTTGCCGGGATATTCAATGGCTTGGGTAGTGATGTTACGGTGGTCAACCGGTCCGACATCATCTTGCGGGGCTATGACGAAAGCGTGCGCGACCGGCTGATCCAGATCTCGCTCGCCAAGGGCATAGATTTCAAATTCAACTGCGCATTCGATAAGATCGAAAAGCGGGATGATGGCGCTCTCGACGTGTATATGGATGGCAAAAAAGATCCGGTTCGTGCCGATGTTGTGCTCGCAGCGACCGGAAGACGACCAAAAGTTGACGGTTTGGGACTGGAAAATGCCGGCGTTGCCACCAATGACAAAAATGCGATCATCGTCGACGACTATAGCCAGACCAATGTCGAGAATATCTACGCCGTCGGAGATGTCACGGACCGCGTGCAACTGACCCCGATTGCAATCCGCGAAGGTCAGGCTTTTGCCGACACCGTCTTCGGCGACAATCCCCGCACAGTGGATTATGACAATATTCCTTCGGCCGTATTCTCCCAGCCACCGATTGCCTCGGTAGGTCTGACCGAGAGCGAAGCGCGCGAGCAATATGGCAATATCAAAGTCTATTCGTCCGATTTTCGCGCGATGCGCAACGTCTTCGCCGACCGGGCGGAACGCAGCCTCTACAAGATGATCGTGGAGCATCCGACCGAGAAGATTCTTGGTTTGCATATGATTGGTCCGGATGCGCCGGAAATATTGCAGGCGGCGGCTATTGCGGTGAAGGCGGGCCTCACCAAACAGGCATTTGACGATACGGTCGCCTTGCATCCAAGCATGGCCGAGGAACTGGTCCTGTTTAAATAGATAACGTTACGGCTTCCGTAGCGAAAAGGTCAGGTTTAATCGCGCGATTAATTACTATTGACGATTGCCTAACCGGCTGTGCATTGGCTAGGGCCTAACGCACCAAGTGATTCACAGCCGGGGGTTTAATGTCAGACATTATCGCACAATTGGAAGCCAAGCGCGCCGAAGCCATGCTCGGCGGCGGGCAGAAGCGGATTGATAGCCAGCATGCCAAGGGCAAGCTGACAGCGCGCGAACGGATCGAGATACTGCTCGACGATGGATCGTTCGAAGAAATCGACATGTATGTCGAGCATAATTGTGTCGATTTCGGCATGGAAAAAACCAAAATTGCCGGTGATGGTGTTGTCACCGGTTCCGGTACAATCAACGGTCGCCTGGTTTACGTTTTCTCACAGGATTTTACCGTTTTCGGCGGTTCGCTGTCCGAACGCCATGCCGAGAAAATCTGCAAGGTTCTCGACAATGCGATGAAAGTCGGCGCTCCGGTCATCGGTATCAACGACAGCGGCGGCGCGCGCATTCAGGAAGGTGTGGCATCGCTCGGCGGCTATGCCGATGTGTTCCAGAAAAATGTTCTCGCCAGTGGCGTTATTCCACAACTCAGCCTGATCATGGGCCCTTGCGCCGGTGGTGCAGTCTACTCTCCAGCTATGACCGACTTCATCTTCATGGTGAAAGACAGCAGCTATATGTTCGTTACCGGTCCTGATGTGGTCAAAACTGTGACCAACGAAATCGTGACGCAGGAAGAACTGGGTGGGGCGGTGACGCACACCACCAAGACCAGCGTTGCCGATGTTGCTTATGAAAATGATATCGAAGCCTTGTTGGCGGCGCGCGACTTTATCGACTTCATGCCGCTTTCCAACCGCGAAGAAGTGCCTGAACGGCCGACTGCCGATCCGTGGGATCGTCTGGAAGAAAGCCTCGACACACTAATTCCGGACAATGCCAATCAGCCCTATGACATGCACGAAGTCATCCGCAAGATGGTCGACGAGGGCGATTTCTTTGAAGTCCAGCCAGCCCATGCCGGCAATATCATCTGCGGTTTTGGCCGGATGGAAGG
>JGI24521J20086_1000243_pt1 | contig 19046 bp, 16 predicted proteins | sample LinPmetageLP46_FD_20086 | JGI IMG/M metagenome (IMG submission 20086) | reverse complement strand
TATCGGGTTACGATCATTTCGGCGCAGATCGACCGTTCGGGCAACGATGCACGGCCCTTTGCACCGGGGATCAGCCTGGCCTCTACCGGAGAGCGCGATGCCGAACATCTCCCGCGCGCGCTGAAACGGGCGCGCTATATTTTTACGGGTAGCCGGACGCGGGACTGGATTGCCAACGCCCCCACGCCGCCCGCCGCCATCATATTGTACAGCGGCTATTCGCCCTATTTGCTGCAACTGACCGGGATGGCCCGGAAGCGCAATATTCCGCTGATCTTTGATGCCGTCGAATGGTATACGGCGAGCAGCACCGCCGGCTTTCTGAAATCACCCTATCTGTGGAACATCGAGTTCGCGATGCGCGTTCTGATCCCCCGACAGGACGGAATAATCGCAATTTCATCCTATCTCGCCGACTATTACCGCCGGCGCGGGCTTCCGGTGGCGCAGGTGCCGCCGACTCTGGATGTCGCGGCGTTAGAGCCATCGCTCGAAAGCCAATCTCCGGATGGCCGTTTGCGGCTCGCCTATTGCGGTTCCGCCTCGAACGATCTGCTGGATATGGTCATTACAGCCCTGCTGCGGCTTGACCCCGGGGGGACACGCATATTGCTGGATATTGCTGGCCCCACTGCGGAGGAAGTATCAGCGCTGCCCAGCCTCCGTGGTCGCGATTCCGTCCCCCCCGGCCTGACGCTGCATGGCCGGGTGAGCCATGAGCAGTCGGTCGCCATCACGCGCGCCGCCGATTTCAGTATCTTTTTGCGTCAAATCAACCGGGTATCGAGCGCCGGCTTCCCCACCAAGTTCGGCGAGAGCCTGAGCCTGGGGACCCCGGTGATCACCAACCTAACCTCGGATCTTGCGAAGTACCTGCAAGATGGCGTCAACGGTCTGGTGTGTGCATCACCCGATGCCGACGCCCTGACCATCGTCCTTGAACAGGCCCTGGCGCTCGACCCGGCGCGTCTGTCGGCCATGCGCCGCGCCGCACGTACGACAGCCGAAACCAGTTTTGACTATAATATTCACAGCGAAGCCCTTGTCCGTCTGCTAGCGCAATGCAACGCGCCCGGCCCCGACCGGACCCTTATGGAGAATGATATTCATGTTTGATGATGTTTGCCTGATGATTACCGGCGGTACCGGCAGTTTTGGCAATGCCGTGGTGCGGCGGTTCCTGGACAGCAATGTCCGCGAAATCCGGATCTTCAGCCGGGACGAGAAGAAGCAGGACGATATGCGCAAGCTTTATCGCAGCGACAAGATCAAATTCTTCCTCGGCGATGTGCGCAGCCGTGACAGCCTGTCGGACGCCATGCACGGGGTCGACTTCGTGTTTCACGCCGCCGCGCTGAAGCAGGTTCCGTCCTGCGAATTCTTTCCGCTGGAAGCCGTGCACACCAATGTTCTGGGCACCGCCAATACGATCGATGCTGCCCATCGCTCGGGCGTGAAGCGGATGATCTGCCTGTCCACCGACAAGGCGGTCTATCCGATCAATGCCATGGGCACGTCCAAGGCGATGATGGAAAAGGTCGCAACCGGCAAGGCGCGCGCAATCGACCCGGATCGCATGACGATCTGCTGCACCCGCTATGGCAATGTCATGGCCTCGCGCGGGTCCGTCATCCCGTTATTCGTGCGCCAGATTCAGGCGGGCGAACCGCTGACGATCACCGACCCCGACATGACCCGTTTCATGATGACACTGGATCACGCGGTCGATCTGGTGCTGTTCGGTTATGAACATGGCTCGACGGGCGATGTGCTGGTGCAAAAGGCGCCGGCCGCGACCATCCGGGTATTGGCCCAGGCGCTGCTGGAGCTGTTTGAAAAACCCGATCATCCGATCAACATTCTCGGCACCCGCCATGGCGAGAAGAAGCACGAAACCCTGCTCTCTCGCGAGGAGCTGGCGCAATCGGTCGATCTGGGCGAATATTACCGGGTGCCGGCAGACATGCGCGACCTGAATTACGGCGTCTACGTCGAATCCGGGGAAAGCCGGATCAGCGAATCCTTTGACTATACGTCGGAAAACACGCAACAGCTTGATGTCGAGGGCATGAAAGAGCTGCTGCTGCAGCTTCCCTTCATCCGTTCCACGATGGCCGGCGAACCGGCAGATTCCGAGGTTTGACATGCAGGTCCTGATTACCGGAGCAAATGGTTTCATCGGCCGCAATCTGGCATTGCGCCTGCGCGAAGCAGGCCATGACGTGCTTGGCGTAACCCGCGCCACCAGCGACGCCGATCTGGCCGACATGGTGAAGCGGGCGGAAGCGGTGGTCCATCTGGCCGGAGCCAACCGGCCTGACACGGAAGCGGAATTCGAGGAAATCAACGATCGCTATACCGCGCAGCTGTGCGCATTGCTGCGCGACCGGTCCGCTGCCATTCCCGTGATTGCGGCTTCCACCATCCAGGTGGATCGCGACACGCCTTATGGCCGGACCAAATCCAGTGCCGAAGCCCATCTGCAGGCGCTGGCCAGCGACAGCGGCGCACCGGTCAATATCTGCCGGCTGGTCAATGTATTCGGCAAATGGTGTCGCCCGAATTATAATTCGGTCGTCGCCACCTTCTGCCACAATATCGCCCGCGATTTGCCGATCACCATTGCCGCTCCGGACGCCGAGGTGCGGCTGGTCCATGTCGATGACGTGATCACCGGCTGGCTGGCCTGGCTTGCCGCTCCGGGCAGCGGCGCGCAGATCACTGCCATCACACCGGAATATAGCATCACCCTGCAAGACCTCGCAGACCAGCTGCGCGAATACCGGGCTATCCGAGAGACGCACACAGTGGGAGAAACCGGAACCGGACTCGGGCGCGCACTATATGCCACCTACATCAGCTATCTGCCGGTCGCGGATTTTGCCTATCCCGTCACTCGCCACGGCGACGAGCGCGGCGTCTTCGCCGAAATGCTGCGCACCGAACATTCAGGCCAGTTCAGCTTTTTCACCGCTGGACCGGGGGTGACGCGCGGCGGCCATTACCACCACGCCAAGACCGAAAAATTCCTAGTCCTCAAAGGCCGTGCGCGGTTTCGTTTCTACAATATGGACAGCGGCGAGACCCATGCACTGGAAACCAACGGCGAAGAATCGATGGTGGTCGAAACAGTGCCGGGCTGGAGCCATGACATCACCAATATCGGCGGGGACGAGCTGATCTGCATGCTCTGGGCCAATGAACTTTTCGATCGGGAGCGGCCGGACACTGTTTCGCATCCGCTGACAGATTAAAACTTCCACATAGAATTAAAGTGCGTGAAACGTCTTTTTTCCCGAAACGCGAACGGATGATTTTTATGACCATGAAACCACATCGTCGACAATTTATCATAACGACAGACCGGAAGCATGATGCCCTGAACGCGTTGCCCTCATTTAGAACCAAGCAGCTGTCTGACGGGCTTTTCCTTCACTTCGATGAAGAACTGATTGTAACAGAGGATCAGGACCGCCTTATATTGGGTAGGATGCTAAGAGAGGGCGATGGTCGATATGTCGTCATCAAGGATGGCTGGCTTTCTCTGGATGCATCAGGATCCCTCGGTGTGCATTATTCTCTCGATGGTGATGTGATCTGTTCTTCCAGTCCGATACTGCTACAAAAATTTACGGGTTGCGGTATCCGTATGCCGCAAACAGAGTCAGCTTTTAACTGGGTAGCTGCGCCTGATAGCCCGGCAGAAGGTTCGCTTCGACTGTTCAGTGATCAAGAATTAAATCTTGAGGACCGACAGACACGGGTGGCTAGAAGAGATAGTTCCGGACCATACAGCCTTGAGTCCGCGGCTGCATTTTTAGCCGCCGAGTCAAAGGAAATTGCTCGCGCTCTGGGACAAACAAATAGACCGCTTTTTGTAGCACTGACTGCGGGACAGGATTCCCGCACTATTTTTGCGGCTTTGATTGATGCAAAAGTTCCATTCAAAGCGTTTACGATGCGATTAAGCAATGGCGCGAGTCAAATGGATCTCCGCGTGGCATCGGCAATATGTGAAATATACGGGATTGAACATATTGTCGTATCTGCACAACATGCCGGTGGAAAGAAGAGACTTGCGGATTATATGCGTCATTCAGGCGGGATCGATGGTGATCGGGGACGAGAATATGCAGCAGGTAATTATTACAGAGTGATTCCTGATGATGCGATTGTTCTTCATGGGGGAAGTCTCGGACTTAGCAAGCCTCCCTTTGAATACATATTTGGCGACGATAAAAATATCTCACAAGAGGACGCTATTGAAGCGGTTAACAACACCTTCGGGCCGTTGAGTTTTTCTGATAAGGACGCGCTAGAAAAATGGTTTGATTACCGCGCAGAAAATCCGATCGGCAGTATTGGCGACCATTTTTTCTTGGACCAAAGACGCGCAACGTGGGGAGCTGACAATAGATTTTCAGAAGATATTTTTGGCTTTGAATGGTTCATATTTGCGAATTCCTGGCCGTTGATTGATTGTTTCTGGTCAGTTCCGCATGAGGCGCGCGAAGGTCTACTTGTACAAAAGCGTGCTATAGAGATAATGGCTCCAGGCCTGAATGACAAAGCTCCACAGGTTAATCCTGGCTTATCCTGGCTAGAACGCATGCGCGGCCGATTCTCAAAAAGGGGGATCCAAAAAATAAAACGTCGGTTCCATCGACTGGTAGAACATTTCCGATAGGGTAAATGCGGCAAGTAATAGGAAGCCGTCAATTCTGAGATTAGAAATGCAGCCCAAGGACAGGAATAACCCATGTCAAAGTTAAAAATCGCCACTATCGTCGGCACCCGGCCGGAGCTGATCCGGCTGTCACGCGTCATGGCCGCGCTGGACCGGCATTGTGATCATCTGATCATCCACACCGGGCAGAATTACGATTATGAACTGAACGGGATTTTTTACGAGGATCTCGGGCTGCGGCAGCCCGATATATTCCTGGAAGCGGCAGGCGAAACCGCGGCCGAGACGATCGGCAATATCATTGCCAAATCGGCAAAGGTGCTCGCCGAACACCGGCCCGATGCGGTGCTGGTGCTGGGCGACACCAATAGCTGCCTCGCGGTGATCAGTGCCAAGCGGCTGAAAATTCCCACCTTCCACATGGAAGCAGGCAACCGCTGTTTCGACATGCGCGTGCCCGAGGAGATCAACCGCCGGATCGTCGATCATACTGCCGATATCAATCTGACCTATAGCCAGATTGCACGCGAATATCTGCTGCGCGAAGGGCTGGATCCACAGCGGGTGATTGTCACCGGTAGCCCGATGCGCGAAGTCTTGTCCGCCTATAACGACCGGATCGCGGCATCGGATGTCCTGGCCCAGCTGGGACTGGAAAAGCACGGCTATTTCGTGGTCAGCGCGCATCGCGAGGAGAATATCGAGAATCCGCAGCAGTTCGAGGGACTGGTGGAAATTCTCAACATGCTGCCCGAGCGCTTCGACCTGCCGGTGATCCTCTCCACCCATCCGCGCACCCGCAACAAAATCGAAGCCACCGGGACAAAGCTGGACCCACGCGTACAGCAGATGAAGCCTTTCGGGTTTTCCGATTATAACGCCCTGCAGATGAACGCCCGCGCCGTTCTGTCGGACAGCGGCACAATCACCGAGGAAAGCTCGATCCTCAACTTCCCTGCGCTCAATATTCGCGAAACCCATGAACGGCCGGAAGGCATGGAGGAAGCGGCGGTGATGATGGTCGGCATGAACCCCGAACGCGTGTTGCAGGGGCTGGATATCCTGCAATCGCAGCCGCGCGGAGACGACCGGATGCTGCATCTGGTGCACGATTACAGCGCCGACAATGTGTCGGAAAAGATCATACGGATCATCCACAGCTACACCGATTTCGTAAACCGCGTGGTTTGGCGGAAGGGCTAAAATCCATGCAATTTCGATCGAAAATAGCCAGGCTTCTGGCCGGCGTAGCGCACCGGAGCGTTGGATAATCCCGTGCGCTTCGTAATCATTGCCGGATTTGCCGGTTCGCTGCTGAATTTCCGGGGTCCGCTCCTGCAGGCGCTGCTGGCCCGCGGGCACGATGTGCATGCCATTGCGCCGGGCCTGGCGACGGGAACGACGGAGGCTGAACAGTTGCGCGAGATGGGGGTTACCCCGCATGATGTGACGATGGACCGCACCGGCCTGTCGCCGATCGCTGATCTGCGGTTGCTGATCGCCTTGACGAGATTGTTGCGGCAACTGCGACCGGATGTAGCAATGGGTTATACGGTCAAACCGGTGATATGGGGTACGCTGGCGGCCTGGCTGGCGCGCGTACCGCGTCGCGTCGCGCTGATCACCGGGCTCGGCCTTTCTTTCAACGAGGGCAAAAGGGCGAAGCAACGCTTGCTGACGGCATTGGTTTCGCGGTTGTATCGCACGGCCTTGAATCGCGCCGATACCGTCGTGTTCCAGAACCGCGACGATCTGGCGCTGTTTCGCGACCGTGCAATCCTGAGTACCGATGCGAAGACCACGGTTGTCGATGGCTCGGGCATTGATCTCGACCGTTTTTCCCGCGCGCCGCTGCCGGATGGACCGCTGCGTTTCGTGCTGGTCGCCCGGATGATCGCCTCGAAGGGCGTGCGCGAATTTGCCGAGGCGGCGCGCCGCACCCGCGAGCGCCACCCGCTGGTGCAATTCGATCTGGTCGGCGGACTCGACAGCAACCCCGACAGCGTGGCTGCCGAGGAAATCGACCGCTGGCAGGCGGAGAAGATACTCACCTGGCATGGTCAGGTCGCCGATGTGCGACCGCTGATGCGGGAAGCCCACGTGGTGGTGCTGCCAAGCTATTATCGCGAAGGCGTTCCACGCTCGCTGCTCGAGGCGCTGGCGCTGGGTCGGCTAATCATCACTACCGACATGCCGGGTTGCCGTGAAACGCTCGACGGCGGAAACAACGGAGTGCTGGTCCCGCCGCGCGATGCCGAGGCGCTGGCGCAGGCGATGGACAGGCTGGCAAGCGCATCTTGCGGAGAGTTGTCAAAAATGTCAGAGGCGTCACATCGCCTGGCGAAGGAACGGTTTGATGTGCATCGGGTGAACCGGGACATGATCGCAGTGATCGAAGGCGAGACACCGGCGGTGTAAGCTGCGATCTGGTCGGGATCGCACAAGGGAAATATGGCGTGAAAACAATCTGTGCTACGTTGCTGGAGGCCGGAGAACCGCAAGTGGATTTCGATCCCTCGATAGCAGCTGTCATGATCGTGGCGACAAGACGCCATTTGAACCCGGGTTGCTCTGATCCGCGTCGTGCCCGCTTATGATGAAGCGTATATTCGATAGCCTTGGCGCTACCATCGGCCTCACGCTTCTGTCGCCTGTTTTGCTGATCCTGGTGATTCTGATTCGCCGGCAGATGGGGTCGCCTGTATTGTTTCGCCAGACGCGGCCCGGCAAGGATGGCAAGCCCTTTGAAATGATGAAGTTTCGCACCATGCGTGATGCAAGAGGCCCCGATGGCGAGCTGTTGCCCGATACGGCACGTCTGACAGCGCTGGGCCAAACCCTTAGATCCAGTTCGCTGGACGAATTGCCGGAACTGTGGAACGTGCTGAAAGGCGATATGAGTCTTGTCGGTCCGCGACCGCTGCTGATGGAATATCTACCGCTCTACTCCCCCGAACAGGCCCGCCGGCACGACGTGCGGCCCGGCATCACCGGATGGGCGCAGATCAACGGGCGCAACGCGATTTCCTGGGACGAGAAATTCGCACTCGACATCTGGTATGTTGACAACCGCAGCCTGTGGCTTGATTTGAGGATCATCTGGCTGACGATCCGCAAAGTGATGAAACGCGAAGGCATCTCGGCCGCAGGGGAGGCGACAATGCCGAAATTCAAGGGTTCCGGGTCATGAGGCGGTTGATCGGCGTCTACGGCGCATCGGGTTGCGGACGCGGGATCATGCCCCTTTTGCGGGAGCAATATCCCGAGTCGGAACTGCTGTTCATCGACGACGTGCAAGCGCCTGGTCGCGTGAACGGCCACGACATTGTCGACTGGCCCGGCTTTCTCGAACGCGACAACAAGGACAAGTCCGTATCCATTGCAATCGGCGGATCAAAATTTCGCCAGGTTCTTGCGGAAAAATGCGCCGCAGCGACCATTCCGCTGATCGAAGCCCGGGCGGCGTCGGTTGTGCAAATGGACGAAGTCATCATAGGCGCTGGTGCCTGCCTGTCGCCATTCGTGACGCTGACATCGAATATTTCGATCGGACGCTGTTTCCACGCCAATCTCTACTCCTATGTCGAACATGACTGCGTGATCGCGGACTTTGTCACGTTCGGACCCGGGGCAAAGGTCAACGGCAATGTCACTATCGGCGAGCACGCCTATATCGGTTCCGGTGCGATATTGCGACAGGGCGTTACCATTGGCGCCGGTGCGACCGTCGGAATGGGCGCGATTGTCACCCGTGATGTACCGCCCGGAGAAACCGTTGTCGGCAACCCGGCACGGCCTTTAATCAAGGACTAATCATGCGCATCTATCTGTCACGCCCCCATATGTCCGGTCGGGAGGAGACCTACGTCGCCGAGGCCTTTGCCTCCAACTTCATTGCCCCTCTGGGTCCACAGCTTGACGCATTCGAGGCCTCTGTCCGCGACTATCTCGGTGAGGATCTGCATTGCGTTGGCCTGTCGTCCGGCTCGGCCGCCCTGCACCTCGCCTTGCGTATAGCAGGAGTCGGGCAAGGAGATGAGGTCTGGATCTCGTCTATGACTTTTGCCGGTGGTATTTTCCCGGTCAATTATCTCGGCGCGACGCCCCGGTTTTTTGATCTCGACCCGGCCAGCTGGACCATCGACATCGTGCGGCTCGCGGAAGAATTGGCCGTGGCTGCACGTGAGGGCCGCCTGCCCAAGGCCATCGTTCCGACAGACCTCTATGGTCAATCCGTCGATCTCGACGCGCTGGAAAGACTCGCGGCGCAATATGATGTGCGGCTTGTCCTCGACAGCGCCGAGAGCCTGGGCGCATCCTATCTGGACGGACGCAAGGCCGGTACCGGCGGCGACGCCGCAATCCTGTCGTTCAACGGCAACAAGATCATCACCACGTCGGGCGGCGGCATGTTGGTCACCCGCCACAAACAATGGGCGGACCAGGCGCGTTTCCTAGCAACACAGGCGCGTGATCCCGCTCCACATTACGAGCATTCCACCTTCGGCTATAATTACCGCCTGTCGAATATCTGTGCAGCAATAGGCATCGGCCAGATGGAAGTACTGGATGATCGCGTGGCCCGGCGGCGAGCGATCTGTGAACGCTACCGCACGACGTTATCCCGCCCCGGCATCGACTTCATGCCCGAACCGGAGGGACAGCGCTCCACCCGTTGGCTCACGGCGTTGACCCTGGATCCCGCAAAAACGGGCGTATCTCGCGAGGATGTCCTCCTGATGCTGCTGGAACATCAGATCGAAGCCCGGCCGTTGTGGAAACCGATGCACATGCAGCCGCTATATGCTGGCGCACCTTATCATGGCGCCGGTTTCGACGAGACATTATTTGCGAACGGGCTCTGCCTGCCATCGGGAAGCGACATGACCGATGATCAGCAAGACGAGGTTATCGAGCGGATCCTGGGCCTGTTGGAAACCGCCCGGTAACAGGCAGTTCAGGGAGATGGCGGGTCAGTCGATGTTAGCCCGGGAAAAAAACAGGCCACGAAATTCTATCGTGAATTTAACTCGATAGAATATATTTGGCCGCTTAGATTTTCTTTGTCCGACCAGGCACGCGCCAACAGGGACAAGCGGACAGCCTCGCATTCAGGCGGAAGCGGACCGACAGAATATGTGCTGGGAGTTTTTGTAAGCGGCTGATCAAAAAATNTGGTCTTGGTGTTTTCGCACTGAAGTGCAATCCGGACATCTTCAAGCTGTTCGANCGGGGAAACATCGTGCTCGATCTTCAGCGTGAAAGATGGCGGCACNGACACAATTCGTTCGGCCAATATGCCTGCCTTGCCCCTTCTTACAAAGAACTCCAGCCGCTCCGGTTCGTCGACAATCTGCGCACGCTCCCCGGCACCATCATTCAACTGCCAGTCGAACGGGGGCATTTCGGTGCTCCAGTCGAGCCTCTGTTGCCGCTTGGCTGAACCGGCGAGCCCGTCAGAAGACGGTTCTGCAATTTTGCGGTACAGCGCAGCCGCTGAATCCAGCTGACCTGCCTTGACCAGCGCGCCGACAATGGCTTTGTCGGTATCGGGTTCAACAACCAGTGTATCGAACAGGCTCATCCGCAAGCGCGTCAAATTCGCCAGCGCCTCGCGGTCGGCGGAAGCCGCTTTCAGAAACTTGTCAGACCAGCCCGGCTCGTTGCTCATTGCCTGGGCAAATTCCGCGATCGATCTGTCATCCTTCAGCGCTTGGATCAGAATCGGGAACATCGTTTCTTGCTGCTCCGGCGAAACGGTCAGGATCTGATTGAGCACAGCAATGCTGTTGCCGAAATCATCTCGTGCGGCATATAACAGCAGCAGGTTGGACTGCAGCATCAGCGTTCTTCGATTGAGTTCGGACGCTGCCAGCAGAATTCTGTCCTTTTTGGCATCGTCCTGCTGCGCGAGGGCCAATATTGTCCACGCCACCGGCGACAATGGCTCCTTTGCCAATATCCTTTCGGCCAAGGGTGCGAGCGATCCATCGGCCTGGCTGTTGAGACGGTCCAAGGCAACACGCTCGAGCGCAAATCCGTTCAAAGGTGAAACGCTTGCGGCCAGGGCAGGTTGATCATTTGCCAGCACATTCGTGAAGGCTTGCATGGCCAGACCACTGCTCAGTAAAACGGCTCCGATAGACAGACCTGTTGCTTTCAGCCAATTCATCTTGGTTGGATCAGCGAGCTGGCCATTGTTCAACTATCGTCTTTTTCACCATAGCTATGCCCGTAGCCGTAACCATATCCGTAGCCGTAGCTCAGGTTGCGATCATCCAGTTTCGTGACAATAGCACCGAATATACGAGCGCCGCTGGTTTCGAGCCTGCTCAGAGCTTGTTGAATCGTCCGGATTTTTCCGCTGTTGGCTTCAACCACAAAGACAACCCCATCGACGACGGAAGCAATTTCAAGCGCATCGGCCAATCCCAGTACGGGCGGACTATCGATGATGATATGATCATATGTCGTGCCAAGCTTCTCAAGCAACGACTGCATCCGCGGCCCAGCCAGCAATTCACCGGGGTTAGGCGGTTTTCGTCCACTCGGAAGAATATCGAACGGGTGCGAGTCCAGCGATACGATGCTTTGCAAATAGTCGTCGCTACCGGCCAGAAAGCCGCTCAGTCCGACACCCGGTTTGGGCACATTATCGAAAATTTCGTGCAAGCCCGAATTGCGCAAATCGGCATCCACATAAAGCACGCGCTTGCCCAGGTGACCGAGGCTTTCCGCGACAGCCACGGCAGTGAGTGTCTTGCCTTCATCCGGTCGGGTACTGGTGAACATCAGTGTCCCGGGAGCGCCTTTGTCCGTAAGGAAGGTAAGGTTCGTTCGGGTCGCCTGATAGGCTTCGTTCAGTTCGGATTTTTTGTCATCGAGCTGCGCGTTAATGGCATCTTCCGGGATTAGCGGAATGAGGCCCAGAACAGGCAGGTCAAGGACCCGCTTCACATCGGCCGGGTTGCGAATACTCTGATCCATTGTTTCACGCAGGATTACCAGTGCTCCGCTGGCAAGGGCGCCAAATAGAAACGCCAGTAACAGGTTGCGGGACAGGGACGGTTCATAAGGCCGCCCGGCAGTTACGGCCTTGTCGACCAATACCATATTGTTTTTGCCGGCGCCGACGACGCCGATCTCCTTGAAACGCTGCAGCAGCGAATCATAAAGTTGACGATTGGTATCGACCTCACGTTTCAATATTCCGTATCTGACGCCCTGCCCTTGCTGGCCCAGATAGCCGGACTTCGCGCGATCAAATTCTCTCTTCAAGGCCTGCTCCTGAAGCAAGGCCTTCCGCAAGTTCGCCTGCAATTCTCTGGATATGTCATTCGAGGCACCCTGCGCCGAAGATCGCAATGATGCCTCTTCTGCTTCCAGCGCAACGATTTGCGGATAAGACGGACCAAATTGCGACTTGAGGCTGGCAAGTTTGGCCTGCACCTCGGACAAGCGGGATTTCAGGACAGCCGATGCACCACCGGAACTCGCTGCAGCCGCGCTCGCCCGCAATGCGCTTTCGGCTTCGATCCGTGCTGCGGTCGCACGGGCCAGATCTCCACTCAACGCGGATAGTTCGGACGAAGCTAGCGTCTGCCCGCCACCTGTAGAGCCATCTTCGCTAGCAATCGGCGTGATGTTAACAATCTCGTTTGCGTTGGCATATTCGATCAATTCTTGTTCGGACAGTTCAAGCTTTTCCCGCATTTCCGAAATTTGATCGCCGAGAAATTTCTGCGCCTGAACATTGGAGCCAAATCTCTTGTCAAAATTTGTTCCCAGAAATTCCTGCGCCCAGAGATTTGCGATTTCTGCAGACAGCTTTGGATCCGGGCTGGAAAATTTGATGTCGACCAGGTTCGAAAACTCAATGGGTTCAATAGAAATATTCGAGAGCAGGATACCCGCTGCCGCATTGTCTGAGGAACCGTTTTCAGCCAAGCCGTAAGCATTTTGAAAACTCTTGTCGCGAGCCAGGTTGCCGGCACTGACAACCCTGTTGGCAAGACTTCTGGACTGGAGAAGCTCATACTGGGTTGCAAAATATTGGCGGTCCTTCGAGATATTCTGCAGTTCCACATCACCGATATTGGTCACGTCAGACTCAATCTGGCTGATCTCGATACGGGCTGTCGACCGGTAAAGCGGCGTCTGCAGCAGCGTCATGATCAATCCAACGACCAGCGAAAAGACAATGATGCCGAGAATCACATAACGCAGGTTGATCGCCTGCTGCCAGAAACGCTCCAGATCATGGAGGCTGATGGAATCCGAAGCCCCCGCTTCCAATTCATCACGGTCACCTACGGATGATCTTGCTTGCTGATTGTTCATTGCCATAATCTTTACTAACCTATCGCCCTACTCTGTCGATCATGATCGCAGTTGTAGAAAGAAGCGGAATATACGCCAGAACAGCCTGGAGGAAGCGCTTTGAAGGGGAATCGCCAACGGAAATAATGTCATTCGGATATATCACAGGATCAGCATAATTGCCCCGTTCGATCGCCTTGAGATTGTAGGCGCCGATATATTTCTGACCGCCAACGGTCCGTGATATCAGAACTTCTTCGGATTTTGCATAATCTGACAAGCCACCCGCGTTATATACGGCCCGGAGCAGAGTTTGCGAATTGGAAGACAGAAGAGTTCCCGGCTTTTTTACTTCGCCCCCGACCGAAATGGTAAGCTCCGGCAGCTTGGTGGGACGAACCGTAACTTGCGGTTGCAAAACATATTCCCCCCTCAACCGGCTTTCGATCACTGTCTCGACTCCGGATGGCGTCAGCCCATCCGTTTCAACGGCACCGATCAGTGGGAAATTGATGCGCCCTTGCTCATCGGCAAAGTAAGTACCAGAGAGAGTTTCGGCACCGAAAACTCGGATTTCCAACGATTCAAGCGGGCGGATCTGATAAGAAACCGCTGCGGGGTTGGCCGGCAGTTCGTTTAATGTCGTCAACTCAACATCACTGGCCAAAGCTAGCGGACCTGATGTTGCGCAGGCACTCAACATGGCCCCGGATACCGCCAAAATGAACAATTGCTTCAATTGGATTTTCATTTTCACTCTCTAAACCACACAACGGAATTCAGCCGTAAACAGCAATTTGCGATTAGGCAACCTCGAACCATCGCTATTTCCGAACGGGTGATGATGCCGGGCTCGCCGGATCTTCTTGAGCACGGGATTCCCCGCTCTGATCAATGTCATATGTAACGGCAGATTATGATTTCCTGCTGCAGCCGAGGGATTCCGGATTGTGCCGGGCGGTGAACAGCAAAGCCATGATCCAGACAATAACCGCGCTGAATATCGGTGTCCTCAAAGGATAGTCGACCAGGCTGGCCACAGCCAATATAGCCATGATCCCGAACCAGAAAAGCAAATGTGCCCGATTTTTGGACGTTGACGAGAACAGCTTCAGCACGTTGGCAATATAGAACAATATACCGGCAACGGCCAGCACAGCCACCGGGGCTCCGCCTTCGATGAGAATTTGCAACCAGTCATTATGCGCCTGGTTGAAATAGCTGGGCATCAGCAATTCGCTTGGTTCGTGAATGAAATAGACTTTGTCGAACGTGCCAAATCCGGCACCGAAAGGCCAATATGTGCCAATCATTTCCAGCAATGTCGGCATCGCGCTTGCCCGCAGATTGGACATATTGTCGGACTCGATAAGACGGGTGACCGCAGGCACGCGATCAGACACGAAGAACAGCAAGACCAGCATGACACTAAAAGCGACGATGGCGATCGAAGCGATGATCGAACCGATTTTATTGACCTGTTTTATCTTGTATCCCGCAGCGTCCACAGTTCTCAGGTTGAACAATATCAAGCCGATAAAAAGCGCCATGCCGCCACACAGGAACCCGGCGCGCGAACCGTTTAAAATGGCTGACATGAAGATAATCAGATACATCGTTACCAATGCTATATTGCTATACTTCATCTTGGAGCGAAGAAACCTCCAGTTTTGCGCATATATGTAGCTTATGATTAATAGCGAGACCGCAGAAAATACACTGGAGTGATTGCGGTTGGCGAAAAATCCGACCGCTTCGGATGCATTGGTGAATTCGTAAAAATAGAGCGGCCCTCCGCTAGGGCCGAGTATCTGCAGGATACTGAGCAAGGCATTGCAGAATGCGATCAGGACTATCAGCGAGAGAAAGTCTTTTTTCCGTCCGTTGGGATAAATATGGAAAAGCAGTAGAGCTGCCAGCGGGACAATCAAAGCGGCCAGGGAATTGGCGGTTCGGGAAGGCGAAAAGGATATCGAGCGCCACAAGCCTGCCTGGTCGCCGGCGACGTCCAGCTTCACGATCAAAGCCCGGCCCGGCAATTCGGACCATAGCTGATAGGGCAAGAGTATGAGCTGGATTATCATCCAGAGGCCCAGAATGCCAAGGCCCGCATATAGCGGCGCAAGCCCCTTAACTTGTTGCGATCCCAGTCGATAAAGTGCGTAACCGGCAAACAGGCAACAGACCGGTCGCAGGACAATCAATTGCACCGCATCACCGCGTGCGCTGCCCCCCAAAAAGCAGATAGCGACTATAAATGCACCGAGTACAAGCAGCGAAGCGCGGTCCGTCATCTTGCGGCTGGGTGATATACCATTGTTTTTTTTGTCATTCATCATGGTCTAAATGTTCTAAACTGCAAATGGGAATGGCTTGTGAATTTGATGATAGGGCATGAACTGATAGTCAAATTAATTCACGTCTCTTTGCGCCCCATGCATTTCTGAACGGTTGCCCATCTGATTTCCGGGGGGAGCAACACACCGAGGCTTGGCAGACCGGAAGCCCGTGCCACAGGTTGCCATATATGGTCGCCAACGACAAACGCGCGGCCCGATAGCCCATGCCCCCGACCCAATCGATTATGGTATTGATGCGCTGGCGCACCCGCGTTGCTGTCAGATGGCCTCTGTTCTTTTTCCCACATTATTTTCCACCGCGCAGGCGGGCTAGTCGGAAATGGCAGGAAATTTGGAAAATGGAGGACACGGAGGGATTCGAACCCTCGAAGCCCGTAAAGGCTTGTCTCCTTAGCAAGGAGGTGGTTTCAGCCGCTCACCCACGTGTCCACGCAGCTTGGCTAGAGAGGGCGCTATAACCATGGAAAGCGCTGGCTGCAACGGGAAAAATGGGCTGCTGTAAATCACACCGGAAATTCCGGAACGGGGCCGATTGTGACTGCGGGACTCGGACCGCCGCAGAATCGAGTCCGTTCGTCGTCCGTTCATTGCGTGGTCATACCCGACGGCCGAGAGCCTATGTTTGGCTGGTAACGGGAAGGAGTTTACCCATGTTACGGTTATGCTTGAAGAAATCATTGGGTTTATTTGCTGTCTTGGCCCTTGCCAGTGGACCGGCTCTGTCGCCCGCATATGCCCAGGTTGAAACCGTCGATCCGAATGACGTGATCGATGCCGATCTGGCTGCGCCCGACTATGACGGGAATTTTGAATCCGACGCCTCTCGCCCGACGACGGTCGAGGACGCGCCCATGGATAGCGACATCAACGCGGATATTATTGCGCCCTCCGGCTCGACGACCGCTGCGCAAAACAGCGATATGATCGGCGCGGCGATCGAGGACAGCAACACCTATCAGGACGATGACCTGATCGGCGCGGCTGAAGGCGTATTCGGCAAAGGCGCAAAAGGCCTGGCTGAAGTGATCGAGGACATATTGAAGAAACAGGGCCGGCCCAACGCCTATATCGCCGGACGCGAAGCCAGCGGGGCATTTGTTGTCGGCCTGCGCTATGGCTCCGGCAAGCTCTACCACAAGGTCGAGGGTGAACGCCCGGTCTATTGGACAGGGCCTTCCATCGGCTTCGATTTTGGCGGCAACGCAGCCAATACTTTCGTGCTGGTCTATAATCTTTATGATAGCGAAGAGCTGTATCAACGCTTCCCGGCTGGCGAAGGCGCGGCCTATTTCATCGGCGGATTCCATGTCAGCTATCTGCGGAGCGGCGACAAGGTGCTGATCCCGGTACGGTTGGGCGCAGGACTGCGGCTCGGCGCGAATATCGGCTATATGAAATTCAGCAAGAAACAGAAATGGCTACCGTTCTGATAAGGTAACAACCGGCCGCCTGCCTTCAATTCAGGCCAGCGACCGGACCTTTTCCATCCGCGCCAGATAGCGCGCCAATATATCAATCTCGAGATTGACCCCGCGACCAGGCTCCAGTTCGCCGAGCGTGGTCACCTGCGCGGTATGGGGAATGATATTGAGGGTGAACAGCGCGCCCTCTGCGTCGTCGGACACCCCATTGACCGTCAGCGAGACGCCATCGACCGTAATCGACCCCTTGGCAGCAATGAAGGGCGCCAGTTCTTTCGATACGCGAATGAGGACTTCTTGCGAATCACCAGCCGCATTGCTCGACTCCACGGTGCCGACGCCGTCGACATGACCGGTGACGATATGCCCGCCCAGTTCGTCGCCGACCTTCAGCGCCCGTTCCAGATTAAGCTTGCGCCCGGCGGCAAATTGCCCTTGCGCGGTACAGGAAATGGTTTCGCCCGACACATCAACCGCAAACCAGTCCGGCCCCTTGTCGACCACCGTCAGGCAGACGCCGGAACAGGCAATCGACGCGCCCATATCGACGCCGTCCATCGCATAGCCACACTGGATCACCACGCGCAGATCACCCCGCTGGTCAACAGACTCTATGGTACCGATATCTGAAACAATGCCTGTAAACATGCGCGATCCTATTTGCTGTGCCTATTTGCTGTAAACCGAGCGGAACCTAGGCGGCGCAGTCGTATATCTCAAGCATATCCTGCCGCAGGTCACGTTGCTCGGTGCGCCGCCAGTGGTCATGCGCCTCGCTGAGCTTTTCCAGCCCGATATCGGCAATGGATGGCAGGCCGCCACCGATGATGATCGGTGCGCGATAAAGCAATAGCCGGTCGACCAGACCGGCCGTCAGAAAAGAGGTCGCGGTTTTTGCGCCACCCTCGACCAGCAGCCAGTTGATATCGGCAAGACCGGCGATCGCGGCGGGCTCATCCAGATGAAGCCAATGATCCGGCCTGTCCTTGTCAGTGCCGAGCACGACCGGTTGCGGCGAGCGGTCGGCCAGACCGTCGAGCCTGACATCGAGCCCCGGCCGGTCGATTCTGGCCGTGCCTGCGCCCACCAATATGGCGTCACTGCGCGCCCTTTCCAGATGGGCATGTGCCCGTGCCCGGTCTCCGGTAATCCACTGGCTTGACCCGTCGGCCATCGCGATGCAGCCATCCAGCGACATCGCCAGCTTGAGCGTAACAAAGGGACGGCCATTCTCGACGCGGCAGAGAAAGCCAGCCATCGCGCGGCGCGCTTCCGGCTCCCTTATGCCGACCGATACCGGAATGCCTGCATCGCCCAGCCGGTCAATACCGCGGCGCCTGGTCCGTTCGTCGGCATCGAGAGTCGCGACAATCACCCTTTTCGGTTTTGCTTCGATAATCGAATTGCTGCAGGTCGGGCCCCGGCTGCTTTCATGGGCACAGGGCTCCATGGTGACATAGATTTCGGCGCCTTTTGCGGCGGTTCCGGCCTGGGCCAGCGCCATTTCCTCAGCATGCGGACGGCCGCCCGGCTGAGTCCAGCCACGACCAACGATGATGCCGTTTTTGACAATGAGACAGCCGACATTCGGATTGGCACCGGTGCGGCCACGGCCTCGCTCGGATAGCGCCAGGGCTGCTGCCATATAATGAGCGTCGCCGGGAGAGGTCAGCATTGCAGACCGGCGGGACGTTCCACCTCTACCTCACCGCGGGCCAGCCGCTCGGCGATCGCGTCACGTTCTATCTGGTCGACATCCATGCCGGACATCCGGCCGAGCGATTTCACCGCTTCGCGCCGTTTGGTTTCCAGCTCGTCTTTCAGACACTGGATTTCCCAGCGGTCCCGCAAAATCTCCTCGTCGGTGCGGTCATTTGTCCAGTTTTCGACATAAATGACCTCCTGCGGTACATAAGTGTAGGTATTTACCTGCGGATCGAGCCAGAAAAGGAACAGAATGACGGAGGTGCAGACAGTCGCCAGCGCCGCCGGGAGCAGTCGCTCCCCCGGTTCGCTCTGGCGAAAGACGGCGACCAGGTCGCCAAAGCCACCGCTCACCGATACATCTTTTAACATTCCCATGCCGCTCAAATAGTGCGGGCAAGCCCGGATGACCAGCCCTTCCCGCAAATTTGGCGCAGGAAGCAGCGGCCCGGCCATCCGGTCCCGCGGTCAGCTGTTGATTTCAAAGCGGACTTTCAGCGTCATCCAGCTTTCAAAGGGCTTGCCGTCTTGCGTCGCCGGTGTGAAGCGCCAGTA
>JGI24521J20086_1000230_pt1 | contig 20124 bp, 17 predicted proteins | sample LinPmetageLP46_FD_20086 | JGI IMG/M metagenome (IMG submission 20086) | reverse complement strand
ACCACCATGAACACATCATCCGAACGGACGAGCTTTTCAGGGGTTACGAGTTCGAAATGCAGATCTGCCATTTTATTTTATGCCTTTGAAAAATTTAGATATCTGTTCTCGCGACATCTTCATCGTTGTCGCCATAGCCTGTTGTCCCTTGCCCCCGTTCCAAACGACGGGCATATTCTGAATTAGATATACAACAAAATGATCACCCATGTCGCGGTACAAAACACTTTCATTCAATTTTGTCTTCTGGTTGAAGGACATAAATTCAACAGATTGGGCGCCTTGCTTTTGAAGTTCACCAGCCAAAAACAAGTTTGCAGATGAACTATTCATATTGTTTGCGAGAATAACTCTACAGCGTCTAGGTCCATCGTAACCATCGGCGCTAACGAAAACATTTCGAGGCGATTTTTTGAACGCATACCATTTGTTAGTTGGATAGTTTGCTAGGTAGGAAGGCAAGGATTGCACTACGGCAAGGTTGGAATCCCCTGATAGTTCAAGCGGAACCTTGTCTTCAATGATAAGAGGGCACGCTTCTATTATCGCCTTTCCGAAATTTTCAGCGGGGGTCATAGCTGTGTATTCGGCAGGCTGAGCATCAAATGGTTCGTTAGAAAACTCATTGGCGGCGCTGCCAGCCGAACTTGCCAGAAGTAGCAAGTTAGCAATAGCAGCGCCCACACTCATGATTAGGCCGCTTCAGCAGCCATTTTTTTGCCTTTTTCAATCGCTTCTTCGATGCCGCCGACCATGTAGAAAGCGTTCTCTGGAAGGTGGTCATATTCACCGTCGACAACAGCCTTGAACGATTTGATCGTGTCTTCGAGATCAACGAACTTGCCTTTGATGCCGGTGAAGACTTCAGCAACGTGGAATGGTTGCGACAGGAACTTCTGGATCTTACGGGCGCGTTGAACGACCAGCTTATCTTCTTCAGACAGCTCGTCCATGCCGAGAATGGCGATGATGTCCTGCAAAGACTTATATTTCTGCAGAGTTTCCTGAACAGCACGGGCCGTATCATAATGTTCCTGGCCAACAACGCGGGGCTCAAGAACGCGCGAAGTTGAATCGAGCGGATCAACAGCAGGGTAGATGCCCAACTCCGAAATTGCACGGTTCAAAACGGTGGTTGCGTCCAAGTGGGCAAAGGAGGTTGCCGGTGCAGGGTCGGTCAAGTCATCGGCAGGAACATAAATGGCCTGAACCGATGTAATCGAGCCTTTGTTGGTCGAGGTAATGCGTTCCTGCAGCGCGCCCATGTCGGTGGACAGGGTAGGCTGATAGCCCACAGCCGAAGGAATACGGCCGAGCAGTGCGGACACTTCCGAACCAGCCTGGGTGAAGCGGAAGATGTTGTCGATGAAGAACAACACGTCCTGGCCTTCGACGTCGCGGAAATATTCCGCCTGGGTCAGACCGGACAGAGCCACACGAGCACGCGCTCCTGGAGGTTCGTTCATTTGGCCGAATACGAGAGCCACTTTGGAGCCTTCCGACTTTGGATTGCCGTCGGCATCCTTGGCGATAACGCCCGCGTCGAGAAATTCATGATAGAGATCGTTACCTTCGCGGGTACGCTCACCAACACCGGCGAATACGGACGTACCGCCATGGCCTTTTGCGATGTTGTTGATCAGTTCCTGAATAAGCACGGTCTTGCCCACGCCGGCGCCGCCGAACAGGCCAATTTTGCCGCCCTTTGCATAAGGTGCGAGCAGATCGACAACCTTGATGCCGGTGACCAGAATCTCATTTTCGGTCGACTGGTCGACGAAAGCAGGGGCCTCTGCGTGAATAGGAGCGGTGGTCTTGTTGCCGATCGGGCCGCGTTCGTCGATTGGCTCACCGATCACGTTCATGATCCGGCCAAGCGTTTCAGGACCAACAGGCATCATGATCTGCGAACCGGTGTCGGTTACTTCCTGGCCGCGCGTCAGACCTTCGGTCGCATCCATGGCGATGGTACGAACCGTATTCTCGCCGAGATGCTGTGCAACTTCGAGAACCAGCCGGTTACCGTTGTTGTCGGTTTCCAGAGCCGAGAGAATTGCCGGGATTTTGCCGTCAAAGGTTACGTCGACGACAGCGCCGATGACCTGTGAAATGCGGCCTACATTTTTGGTTTTTGCCATTTTTCCGTTTCCTTGCGTACGTGCTTTAGAGCGCTTCAGCGCCAGCGATGATTTCAATCAATTCGGTGGTAATCGCGGCCTGACGGCTGCGGTTGTAAACGATGGTGAGGTTGTCGATCAGGTCGCCGGCATTGCGGGTCGCATTGTCCATGGCGGTCATCGATGCGCCCTGTTCCGATGCCATGTTTTCCAGCAACGCGCCGAAAATCTGGGTGGTCAGATTGCGCGGCAGCAATTCGGCGAGAATTTCTTCCTCGTCCGGCTCATATTCGACCGCGCCGCTGGTTTCGGCAACCGTGCCCTCTGCAACTGCAATCGGGATGATTTGCTGAACGGTAGGCTCTTGAACCAGTGCAGACCTGAACTTGCCGTAGAATAGATGGGCGACGTCAAATTTGCCCTCTTCGACCATTGCGGTCAGGTCCTCGGCAATCGCCTTGGCTTCTTCAAATCCGGGTGCCTTGACGTCGGACGTATCAAAATGCTTCAAAATCAGGCCGGGATAGAAGCGCTTGATGATCGGAATGCCCTTCCGGCCAACCATGTAGAACAGCACCTTATGGCCTTCGCCCAGAAGCTGTTCCGCTTTGATGCGTGCTTCCTTGACGATATTGGCATTGAACGCGCCGCAAAGGCCGCGATCCGATGTGGCGACGACCAGCAAATGGGTGTCCCGCTTGCCGGTTCCCGCCAACAGCTTCGACGAATTTTCGTCAATCGAAACCTTGGAGGCGAGACCCGTCATCACCTTTTCCATCTGCTCGGCATAAGGCCGCGCAGCTTCAGCCGCCATTTGCGCACGGCGCAATTTGGCAGCGGCCACCATTTTCTTGGCCTTGGTGATCTTCTGCGTCGATTTAACCGACGCGATACGATCTTTCAGTTCTTTAAGACTGGCCATGTTTTCCTGTCTTACTCCGTTCTGCCGTTAGTGGTGAGCCTGTCGAACCAAGTCTCTGTTCGATAAGCGCTCTACGCCAAGCGCAGGGCTAACGGTGTTTATCCAATTGCCTTATGCAAACGTCTTGCCGAAATCTGCCAGAGCCGCTTCGAGAGCTGCCTTGGTATCATCTGCCAAGTCACCGCTTTCACGGATCGTTTTCAGGATGTCGGCATGTTCGCTGCGCAAATAGGCCAGCATGGCTTCTTCGTAGCGAACAACGTCGTTAACCGCGACAGGATCGAGGTGTCCGTTGGTACCGGCGTAGATCGAGGCCGTCTGCTCTTCGAATGGAAGAGGCGAGAATTGGGCCTGTTTCAGAAGCTGGGTCAGGCGCTCGCCACGGGCCAGCAATTTCTGCGTCGACGCGTCGAGATCGGAACCGAACTGGGCAAATGCAGCCATTTCACGATATTGTGCCAGATCGAGTTTGATCGAACCCGAAACCTTTTTCATCGCCTTTGTCTGTGCAGCGGAACCAACACGGGAAACCGACAGACCCACGTTAATCGCAGGACGGATGCCCTGGTTGAACAGGTCGGTTTCGAGGAAGATCTGGCCGTCGGTGATCGAAATCACGTTGGTCGGAATATAGGCCGAAACGTCACCAGCCTGGGTTTCGATGATCGGCAATGCGGTCAGGAACCGGAACCGTTATCTTCGTTCATCTTTGCGGCCCGCTCAAGCAAGCGGCTGTGAAGATAGAAAACGTCACCAGGATAAGCTTCACGTCCTGGAGGACGACGCAACAGCAGGGACATCTGACGATAAGCCACAGCCTGCTTGGAGAGATCGTCATATACGATACAGGCGTGCATTCCGTTATCGCGAAAATATTCGCCCATCGTCACACCGGTATAGGGTGCGAGATACTGAAGCGGCGCAGGTTCCGAAGCCGTTGCAGCAACAACAATCGAATATTCCATCGCGCCATTTTCTTCGAGGCTCTTCACAATCTGTGCAACCGTCGAGCGCTTCTGGCCAACCGCAACATAGATGCAGTAAAGTTTCTTGCTTTCGTCATCACCGGCGTTGACTGTCTTCTGGTTGATGAACGTGTCGATCGCGACGGCGGTCTTACCGGTCTGACGGTCACCAATGATCAATTCGCGCTGGCCACGGCCAACAGGTACAAGTGCGTCGAGAGCCTTGAGGCCGGTCTGAACCGGTTCGTGAACCGATTTACGCGGGATGATGCCCGGCGCCTTGACTTCCACACGGCTACGCTGGGTGGTTTTGATCGGGCCCTTGCCGTCAATCGGGTTGCCGAGACCGTCGACCACGCGACCGAGCAATTCCTTGCCGATCGGAACGTCCACAATCGTGCCGGTCCGCTTAACCACGTCGCCTTCTTTGATTTCAGCGTCAGAGCCGAAGATCACGACGCCGACATTGTCCGCCTCGAGGTTCAGCGCCATGCCCTGAATTCCGTTCGAGAATTCAACCATCTCGCCGGCTTGCACCTGATCGAGACCGTGGATACGGGCGATACCATCACCCACTGCAAGCACGGTTCCGACTTCGGAAACCTGGGCTTCATTGCCAAAATTGGCGATCTGGTCCTTGATGACCTTTGAAATTTCTGCGGCGCGAATATCCATGTGTATCTTCCTTTAGCCCTTCATGGCCTGCGATAGGGTGTTCAAACGGGTTTTAATCGAGCTGTCGATCATCTGGCTGCCGATTCTCACGACCAGCCCGCCCAAAATGGACGGATCAACTGCGGTGGAAACGCTAACATCGCTTCCCACGCGTTTCTTGAGCTGCGCCTTCAGCGCATCAATCTGCTTGTCATCCAGAGGATGGGCCGAGGTCACTTCGGCGGTGATTTCACCCCGATGGCTGGAAGCCAGCGTGGAAAAGGCGCGAATGATGGCAGGGATCTGGTCAAGGCGGCGATTGGCAGCCAGCACGCCGAGCACATTGGTCGTCAATTTGTCGACGCCGAGGGTCTTTGCGGTTGCGGCAATCGCCTTGCCGGCATCATCACGCGACAGAACCGGACTGTTGGTCAGTTCCTTTAGGTCATCCGATTCGGCGAGCGCTTCGCTCAACGTGTCGAGGCTGGCCTGCACCGCATCGATGCTGTTATTTTCTTGTGCGAGGGCGAACAGAGCAGTGGCGTAACGCCCCGCTAAACTCGCTCTAATGCCGCTGGATTGATCCACGCGTTTGCTACTCCCTGACCGTTTATATGGTCTGAAATCCGTTCATGAAATGGTCCGCTTAGATGGCCGGAAATCCTGCGATTCCGCCCACGGATGCGCGGCGTTTAGCAACCATTTTGTTGCGATGCAAGGCGGCTTTCGGAACCATTTTCCAGAAAGGGTAAAACACCGGATTTCGGTGCTTTTGGCTTGTCCCCGACGCAAAAATTGCTTTGACCGCAAGATACGGGAAGAGGTCCTGTGCGAATGCGTCCAAATGGATTACATCAATTATCAAGAATCTCGAGGCAAAGCATGATCGACGAAAAAACAGCATGGCAAGCGATGGCTGATCGCGACCGCAGCTTCGACGGAAAATTCGTTACTGGCGTCCTGAGCACCGGCATTTATTGCCGCCCCTCCTGCGCCGCGCGTCACCCCAAGCGCGAAAATGTACGTTTCTTTGCGCAAGCCGAACAGGCAGAAGCAGCAGGTCTGCGCGCCTGCTTGCGCTGTCTTCCCAACGACGTGGCGCGTGACGAAGCGGCGGTGAAGACAGTAATTGACGCGATCCAAATGGCGGAGGCCGCACCAACGCTCGGCGAGCTGGGGCAACTGACAAGCTATTCGCCGACTCACCTCCAGCGGATATTCAAACGCGAAACCGGACTTTCGCCAGCCGCCTATGCTCGGGCTTTACGATCAGAACGGGTCAAGGACGCGCTGGCTGGCGGCAGATCGGTAACCGAAGCCATTTACGACGCTGGCTACGGGTCGGCTTCGCGCTTCTACGAGGAACAGAAAATGGGCCGGAAAATGGGAATGAAACCGGGCGTGTGGAAAAATGGCGGGGCAGGGGTGACGATCTATTGGGCCGGTGTCGAGACATCGCTGGGCGTTATGTTGGTAGCGGCGACCGATAAAGGCGTGTGCTGCCTGTCTTTCAACGAAGGCGAAGCAGAACTATGCCGTCGATTCCCGAAAGCGGACCTGCATCAGGGCGGCGACGATTTTCAGAAACTGCTTGCGCAGGTGATCGCACAGGTCGAAGCGCCGGGCCGTCCGCATAATATCCCGCTCGACGTCCAGGGCACCGCCTTTCAGGAAGCTGTCTGGCAGGAATTGCGCAAAATCCCTGAAGGCGAAACACGCAGCTATGCGGATGTCGCTGCAGCCATCGGCAAGCCCAAAGCCGTACGGGCGGTGGGGAGCGCCAATGGCGCCAACCATGTCGCCGTCCTGATTCCCTGCCACCGGGTGGTGCGAAGCGACGGCTCGATGGGCGGCTATGCTTATGGGCTGGAGATCAAGCAAATGCTGCTGGCGAAGGAGCGAAGTTGAAGAGTTTCTCAATAGCGTTCGCCGCTAACGCCTTGCGAAATCGCTGATATCTTGAGGTGGTTTTCCGGTCAAAACCGACTTGCTCATCGATTCGCCAGCGATCAGCGTCGAGAAAAGACGGATGAGCGCACATGCAAATCTCAATTTTGCAGTCAAAATAGAGACCCGCAGTCAAATCGAAGTTAAAGCAGATCTATCCGTTTGGCCTTAATTGATATTGTATTTGCCGTAACCAGTCGCAGATGACCTGGTATCAATCTGCAAATAGTTTGAGCCAACCTGCCACCTGAATGGTCGAGAGTGGCAGACTCAAACGGGGCATTTACGGCCTTCAAAAGGTTAGAGCGATATCCTGGTCAATAATGTTTTGAAAATTGGAAGTGGAGCAGGTGGTCCTTTGCGAAGCCTGTTTTCACTAAGGATGGATTCGGTGACCAGATGACTATTGATGACGATACGCCAATTTCGATTGGTAAACGGATTTCCATCTTTGCGGGGATCACGGCGGCTTATGGCCTGTTGTCAATTGCGGGGATCCTGTTGACTCGCGGAGGAGCAGATTTTTCAGCATTGTGGATATCGAACGGATTCCTGGTCGCGGCATTGCTGCGATATAATGGCAGAATTTCCGTTCCGCATATCCTGGCATGCGCAGCAATTGGATTTGTTGTCGCAATCAGCGTGGGCGATAGTGGGACGAAAGCGCTGTCCATGGCGACCGCCAACGCTGTTGAAGTCGCCATCGCGATTTTTCTGATCCGCAGCAAGTGCGGAACAGATCCCAATTATGTAGATTTCGGAAAGCTGATCTGGTTCGCCACGCTTGGTGGTTTGGTTGCACCGTTGATCGCCAGCGGACTGGCAATGGGACTGTTTTCGATATTCGGCGAAAATGTGTCGCTGCTTGGATGGCTTGACTGGCTGATAGCGCATAGCCTTGGCATGTTGATCTTTGCCCCGATTTTTTCGATTATTTTTGGAAATCGCAATGGTATCCATCGGTGGAACAAGACGATGGACCTGGAGTATCTGGTCATCTTCGGGCTCGGCGGACTTTTGACCATCTTTGTGTTCAGCCAGTCCTCCTATCCGTTTCTGTTCATGACGTCGCTGTTCGTACTCTTTGCGGCGGTCCGTAAGGGAATTGTCGGTGCATCCTTGTCTGTCGCGGTCATTGCAATCATTGCGATTGCCGGTACGTTTAACGGTTCCGGGCCAGCGCAGTTGATAGATGGAAATTTGCACGACAATATACTCGTCGTTCAAATTTTTCTTCTATTCACCTTCGCAAGCTCGCTCCCGTTTGCCAGTTTTCTTGAAGCGCAAACCATTTTGCAGCGGGAATTGCGGGTCAGTCGCGATCAAACCCAGTCGATATTTGACAATATGCGGGACGTTGTTTTCCGCACCGACAAATTGGGGCGCTGGGTCCTTCTCAATCCGGCCTGGGAGACAATAACGGGCTATTCCGTGAAACAGACGCTGGGCTGGTCCGTAACCAAATTATTGACCAAAAAATCTTTGCAGACAGCAGAGATGGAATATCTCCGGCTTGCAAGCGGAGAACTGGACACTCTCACACTCAATCAGACCTTCATTCGCGCTGACGGAAAGGAACGTCGCGTCGAAGTATTCCTCGAGGCCGTACTTGACGAGAGGGGACGGTTTGAAGGAGCGACGGGGAATATCCGGGACGTTACAGAGGCTATATCGAGCAGGCACGCTCTGGAAAAGAGCGAGGAACGGTTCCGCAGGCTCGCGGAATCCGCGCCCGTAGGGTTTTTCCAGGCCGATGCCGAGGGCAAAATATTCTATGTGAGCAAGGCTTGGCGTGAACGGGTCGGCCTGAGTGAGGAAGAGATCAAAGGCGACGGATGGATGCGGGCGCTGAAAGACAGAACTTCCCACGATATGGACGAGGCGTTTACCGGATTTAACAAGCCCGGAGACAAATGCGAACGGGAAGCCTGTCATACCACGAAAGATGGGGAAGAGATCTGGGTTCGCACCGTAAACCAGGCCGAGTTCGATATTGATAATAATATTATCGGCTATGTCGGAGTCATCGTAGAGATCACCGAACAGCGCAGGGCGATTGCAGAATTGCGCCACCGGCAGAGCGAATTGCGGGAAGCGCGTGACATCGCCGAAGCAGCAACCGAAGCCAAGGCTTCATTCCTGGCGAATATGAGCCACGAAATCCGTACGCCCATGAACGGTGTGCTCGGTTTCGCAGAGATGCTCAGCCAGTCGGAACTAGATGAACAACAGGCGGGATATGTCGCGTTGATCGAGGAATCCGGCAAGATCATGATGGCATTGTTGAACGACATCCTCGATATTTCCAAAATTGATGCAGGATTACTGGCTTTGTCGCCGGAGCCGTTTGAATTGGCCCATTTGCTCAAGAGCACGTGCAACATGATGCTGACCGCAGCCGGGAATCACGGGCTCGCACTCAAGCTGGACTATACAGAGGATTTGCCAAAATTTATTGAGCATGACAAGCTGAGGCTCCGTCAGATCCTGACGAATCTGGTCGGCAATGCGATCAAGTTTACCGAGTCCGGATCGATAACCGTCAAGGCTGAAATGTCAGATGACGACAAAGGTAAGTTCAGGATCAGCGTTATCGATACGGGCATCGGCATAGCCAAAGAACGGCAAAGCTCGATATTCGACGAATTCGTACAAGCAGAACATGATACGGACCGTTCCTACGGCGGGACAGGTCTAGGGCTGGCAATTTCTCGAAAGTTAGTCGAAATGATGGGTGGCAGTATCAGCTTGCAAAGCACACCCGGTTGTGGGTCCACTTTTTGTGTCGAGATACCGTTGAATGAATGTGTCGACCCCCGCGGAGAAGCAACCAAGCGCGCCAACACCGACAGCCAGCCGGCCAAGTTACCTGCCATCAGTCGTACTATATTGCTGGTCGAGGATCATGAAATCAACCGGCTGCTTGCGACAGCTATGCTCGAGCGCATGGGCTGCAGCGTCATCTGCGCCGACAATGGCGTGCGCGCGCTGGAAATCCTGACCGGCAATGCTGATCAGGGACTTAAATTTGGCCTTGTCCTGATGGATATGCAGATGCCGATCATGGACGGTATCGAATGTACAAGGAAGATCCGCCAAGCCGGCATCACAGCCGAACAGCTTCCAATTGTCGCGCTGACCGCCAATGCTTTTTCCGAAGACCGGGCGGCTTGCGCGGCGGCGGGCATGCAGGACCATGTCTCCAAACCGATCCAGTTTAATGACCTCTACAAAGCTGTGTGCAAATGGTATTTTGAGCCGCTTTCGAAAAAGCGGGCTCCGGCAGCCGAAGTGGTAGAGGAATACGAGGCCTTAGCCACGCTCCGTCCGAAATATGAAGAATTTCGAAACAGAACACTGGATCGCGTGATGGCTGGAATGGCTACAATCAATCACTGGTCGGTGGAACAAAGCGAAGAAATCGCTGGTATGTTGCACAAGCTTGTGGGGTCCGCAGGCTCATTCGGTGAAGGCGAAATGGCCGTTGCGGCAAGGCAACTGGAAGACGCGATCAAACAGGATAAACCAGTCGATGTTTTAAGAACGCTATCCAACAATCTGCTAACCTATGTTCGACAGGACGATGAGCCGAGAGCCAATCGGGCGTGAGCAATATAAAAGAGCGTCTGGACGATCTGGGATTTTCGGTTAATGACCCGCGCATTTCTGAAAGCCTTAGCCGTATAGAATGGCCCGCCGGGGCGTTGTAGGATCAAGCGCGGAATCCGATCATCGAGTCAGCAACTGACATCCGCTAGCCCGTTCACTTCGGCACAATCACTCGTCATATATGCGAAGCACTCAACGATATTCCGGGTTTGGATGGTTATACCGCGTGCCGTCATCCCAGGCTTCGCGTGAATTGCCGTAATCGGGCATACCACCCGCCTGTTTGAGCATATGGGCGGTGTGCATCAGGTTCCAGGCCAGAAATGTTGCGTTGCGCTGTGTGAAATCGCTGTCGAAGCCGACATGACCGCCATCGTCTTTCTTGTCTCCGTAAGATGGGCCGGGTCCAATGGGTCCGATCCAGCCGGCGTCAGCCTGTGGCGGAATAGTATAGCCGATATGACTCAGCGAATAGAGCGTGCTCATAGCGCAGTGCTTCACGCCGTCTTCATTGCCGGTAACGATACAGCCACCGGCCTTGCCATAAAATATATACTGGCCCTTGTCATTGGTCTCGCCAGAATGGGCGTAGAGCCGCTCGATGATCTTGCGGCATTCCGATGACACGTCTCCGAGCCAGATTGGCGTGCCAATGACCAGTATCTCGGCTTCCATCACTTTTCGGGAAATCGCGGGCCAGTCATCCGCGGCGAACCCATGGTCTGTCATGTCGGGATAAACGCCCGGAGCGATATCATGATCAACGCTGCGAAATGTCTCGACCAATATGCCGGCGTCTTCCATGATTTCCCGGACAACGTCCATCAGGCACTCGGTGTGGCTGAACGCGGGTGACGGCGTCAAAGTGCAATTGATGAAAACCGCTTTCATGCCCGAATAATCGGGTTTTTTGCTGACGTTATCTTTGCTGGTCATGGGTGTTTCCTCTCGCGCTAATCAGTCTTTCTACACTCGTATACCAAACTCTCGTTTGCCTGCGACGGCAATTCCGCTCTGATTGCCTTCACCATATCCTCGATGTCGGCGAGCGCCTTGACGTCGGTCGTGCAGGCCCGGTTGCCATATTCGGCGCGGATCGCCCGCGCTTTGGTCATCGCGTCCAGCCCCATCAGATAGCGTTCCTCGGTAAACTCGCTGCGATCCGGCTGGAAGCTGCTGATGGTGACGGTCTGCTCCTGATTGGGAACGAAGATACGCGACCATTTGGCACCGTCGCGGCCATATTGGGTGCGACCGTTGACACAGCCGCCATCGGTCCACTCGAGCGGCAGTTCATTTTCCTGCGAGACGGTGATCCGGCTGCGCTGCGAATTGATCGTGCATTGATATTTGCCCGATGTCGCAACGCTCGGTTGCTGCGGCTCGCTCTTGTCAGCCTTTTCCTGTAAAGCGGCAGCAACACGGTCGTCGATTTCGCTAAAATCCGGGCGCGCCAAGAAGATGATGACGGCGCCGAGCAGCAGAACCGCCGCACCGCCCGCTGCCCCAATGCCAGGGTTGCGCTTGCCCTGACTCAACAGAATCGCCGCGCCACCGGCTGCCAGCAGCGACAGCGCCAGCATCAGCGCCGCTATTGCGATCCGGTTTTCGCGCTCTGCGATAATGTCCTGTGTTATGCTGGTGCGCAATCTGGCTTCGGCCCGTTCGCGCTTTTCGGCTTCGGCTTCCTTAGCCGCGGCCACCTGGGCACGGGCAGCCGCTTCACGCAGCCGCTCTTTTTCGCTGATCTCAGCAGCCGAACGACAGGGCGTCGCCGTTGAGCCCACTTTTACGCCCGTCTGGCGCAGGAAGTTCAATATTTCCCGCGCCGATACTGCAAAACCGAATTCGGCATCATTGCCTTCGCTGATCGAACCGAAGCTGTTGACGCCCAGCACCCGGCCGCAATTGTCGATCAGTGGCCCGCCGCTATTGCCCGATGCTATCGGTGCGGTGTGGAGGATCGTGTCAAATTGCTTGGTCGTGCGGCCACCAGAAACCGTTCCGGTGGTCTTGACCGGCGACATCGGGTTGATCAGATCGTCCAGATCAAGCCCCTGAGCGCGGTCTACCGAACCGGGATAACCGATGGCTACTACATCCGCGCCATCGGCAACCGGGCCGCCGAAGACAGTCATGGGCGGCAGGCGCCCGCCATCCAGCACCTGGATGAGCGCAAGATCGTTCTCGGGTGAATAAGCGATGATTTTCCCGCCATAGCTGGTACCGCCCTGCGACGGAATGATGCCGATAACGACCGAGCTTTCCTGTCGCGCGATCTCGACGACATGGGCGTTGGTCACGATTTTGTCCGGTGCCACCGCGAAGCCGCTGCCATGGCCGACGAAGGCAACTTTGCTGCCGTCTTTCGCAGCCAGAACCACGCGGACCACCGAACGGCTGGCGGCGCTGATGTCGGCCGGGTCGGCCTGGGCCGGTCCGGTTAGCAAGATGGCGACGAGCATCGAGAACATGAGGGATAGTTTTTTAATCATAGTTCGGCTCATGCTTCAAATAGACGCAACTTTCAAAGGACTTTTGCACTTCTCTTTGCCGCTCTTTTTCACAGGAGGGGTTGGGGTGGTTGCGAGCGTAAGCGAGCTGCGCGACATCGAGGCTCAAACCGGCATGGAGCTTGTTAGTGCCTGTCTCACGCCTTCTCCTGCCTTGAAAGCTAGGGATGATCGGAAATCAAACAAAACTATAAGGGTCGATATCCACCCCGACGCGGACTGCGCGCGGCCATTCCAGCTTTTCCAGCCATTCGCGCATGATATTCTGCAAGTCGACCGACCGCAGCGCATGGACCAGCAAACGATGGCGATGCCGTCCGCGCAGCATTGAAAGCGGCGCGGGGGCAGGGCCGTAAACGGAGAAACCATCGAGCTTGGGTGCCGTTTGCCCAATCAGGCGTGCCGTTTCCATCGCTTCCTTATTATCCTCGGATGACACGATGATCGCCGCCCAGCGCGCGAACGGCGGAGCCAGCGCCTGCCGGCGGGATTCAATCTCGGCAGCATAAAATCCTTCCCGGTCATTCTTGATCAAAGCCTGTATCACCGGCGCGTTGGGCATGCGGGTCTGGACATAGACGCGTCCCGGCTTATCCGCCCGCCCCGCCCGTCCCGCAACTTGGGCAATCTGCTGGAAACTCCGTTCGGCTGCTCGCAAATCGCCGCCTTCCAAACCGATATCCGCGTCGACTACACCGACCAAAGTCAAATTGGGAAAATGATAGCCTTTGGTCACCAGCTGCGTGCCGACGACGATATCAATCGCTCCGGCCTCCATCTGGTTGACGAAATCGGCGGCCTTCTGGGGCGACCAGATGGTGTCCGAGGTGACAATCGCCGTCCGTGCAGCCGGGAACAGCATTTTGACCTCGTCGCAAATCCTCTCGACACCGGGGCCGCAAGCAACGAGGCTGTCCTCGTCACCGCATTCCGGGCATTTCTCCGGAATTGGCATGACGTGGCCGCAATGATGGCAGGCGAGGCGGCGGGTCAAGCGATGTTCGACCATCCATGCGGTGCAATTGGGGCAGTCTATCCGGTGGCCACAGGTCCGGCACAGGGTGAGCGGTGCAAAACCGCGCCGGTTGAGGAACAGAAGCGATTGTTCGCCGCGCTCGAGGTTTTCCTCCAGTGCGTTCACCAGAGTCGGGGCGAGCCAGCTTCCGCGTGGCGGCACATCCTCGGTCAGATCGAGCGCTTCGATATCTGGCATGGTTGCTCCGCCAAAACGCGCCGGCAGTTCGAGCAGTTCATAATTGCCCTGTTCGACCTGATGGCGGGTTTCAATCGCTGGCGTGGCCGACGCCAATATGACTGGTATCTGCTCGTAGAGCCCGCGCATCACCGCAACATCGCGAGCGTGATAACGGACGCCATCTTCCTGCTTGAAACTGGTCTCGTGCGCTTCATCGACAATGATCAGGCCGAGATTGGCATAAGGCAGGAACAAGGAAGAGCGCGCGCCGACGATCACCTTGGCATTGCCCTCGGCCAGCGCCCGCCAGTTTCTTTTCCGCTCCGACTGTTTCATGCCGCTGTGCCAAGCCAGTGGCTCGGCCCCGAACCGCGCCTCGAAACGGTTGAGAAACGGCTCGGTCAGGGCGATTTCGGGCAGCAGGACCAATACTTGTTTGTCCTGACGCAAGGCTTCGGCAACCGCTTCGAAATAGACTTCGGTCTTGCCCGAACCGGTGACGCCGTCGAGCAAGAAGGGTTTGAATTGCGACGCGCGGACCGCCTCGATCAATATATTGCTCACATTCTGCTGATCTACGCTGAGATCAACCGTATCGAAATCGGGCGTGGGCCTGGCGCTAATAGCAAAGGGGAAAACTTCTTCCCGATCAAATGCGCCCAGTTTTTCCAACCCCCGGATAACCGCAATAGAGACACCGGCTTTGTTCGCCAGTTCGCTGATCGTGCCTTGCACGCCAACCAGTTTTTCGAGCGCCTGTTCCCGCTGCGGCGTCATGCGGCCCGGTAGCGTGCCATTCATGCGATATTCGCTGATCGGACGATTGTCGGCAAAGGCCGCGCCGCTCGACAATACCATACGCAGAACCGATGCCGGCGAGGCGAAATAATAAGCGGCGGTCCACTCGATCAGTCTTCGCAATGGCGCGCGCAGCGGCGGAACGTCACGCACCTCGAGCAAGGGGCGTAACTTTTTCGGGTCGATTTCCTCAGTCGGAAAACTTTCTGTCTCCCATACCACTCCTGGAAGCTTGCGAGGACCAAGCGGCGCCATCACAATCGAGCCCGGCTCAACCTGCATGCCGTCGGGCACGCGGTAATCGAGCGGACCAAGCGCGGCATTAAGGAGCAGTACACGAACGCGATTCATATTCATGCTATAGGCAGCTTATCATCATCCGTCATTCTTGCTTTGACGAAATCAGGAGAGAGTAATGATCTATCATCGTCGATCGGTTCTGGGCTTTGGCGCTGTCGCCGGATTGTTGGCGCTTCCCGGCTGTTCGAGCCTGCCGGGCCTCAGCCTGACCGAAGCCGTTAAACGGCTACTCACGCTGTCGTCGCAGAATGCCTTTGCCGAACTGCTCCAGCCCAATGGGTTCTTCGACAGCCAGGTGGCCAGGATTTCCGTGCCGGATTCTCTAGGCGGATCGCGCGTGATCAGCGTCGCAACCGCCTTGCTCCGTTCCAAGCCGATCCAGGACCGCTTGCTCAAGCAAGTCAACCGGGCGGCAGAAACAGGCGCGGAACTGGCCGCGCCGATTGTTGCGGAGACAATCCGTAATATGAGTATCGCCGACGCTGCCTCGATCATCAATGGCGGACCGCGTGCGGCCACGAGCCTGTTGCAGGGCCAGTTGGGCAACACATTGGTCGACCGGATGCTACCGGGCGTCGGGAAAGGTCTGAAACTGTTCGACAATGAAATTATCAATCTCGTGCTGTCGCAAGCGACCAATGTCGATTTTTCCAGCATCAGCCGCGATGTGACCAACAAGGTCAGCGATGCCATCTATCGTTCGATCGGCGCGCAGGAGGAATCGATCCGCGCCAATCCGCGCGCTACCAATGATCCCCTGCTGATCGCTGTTCTGAGTGTCGGAAAAGCTTTTTAAGCCCGTTTTATCCCGCGATCTTCCCCCAAACTATCCACAGCTTTCTGCCACCAAGGACCGGGGGGCAGTTTCACGCCTCGCGGAAAGCGGATAGGCAAAGGGGAATAGCCGCATTTTTCCTATTTATGGAGCCAGACCGATGAAATTTTTCGTAGACACAGCCGATACCGCGGAAATCGCCGACCTCGCCGCGACCGGCATGGTTGATGGCGTCACCACCAACCCTTCGCTGATCAAGAAATCCGGTCGCGACATCATGGAAGTGACAAAGGAAATCTGCGGCCTGACCGACGGACCGGTTTCTGCCGAAGTCATCGCCCTCGATCACGAAACAATGATGAAAGAAGCCGAGGTGCTGCGCAAGATCGCCGACAATGTCTGCATCAAGGTACCGCTCACGATTGACGGGCTGAAGACCTGCAAGGCACTGACTGGCGAAGGCACGATGGTCAATGTCACCTTGTGTTTCTCCGCCAATCAGGCGCTGCTCGCCGCCAAGGCCGGCGCAAGCTTCATCTCGCCGTTTGTCGGACGCCATGATGACAACGGCCTCGACGGCATGACGCTGATCGAAGATATCCGGCTGATCTACGACAATTACGCCTTTGACACAGAAATCCTGGTCGCTTCGATCCGCCACCCTATTCACGTGCTCGAATCCGCCCGTATCGGTGCCGATGTCGGCACCATGCCGCCGAACGTGATCCGCAACCTGTTCAAACATGTGCTGACCGACAAGGGGCTCGAAGGTTTCCTGAAGGACTGGGAATCAACCGGACAAAATATCGGCTGAGTCTGAATGGGGGATGGGGGTGTTTGGATTTTTCAAACGCAAATCACAAAAGCCGCCGGTATGCGGATATTGCGGTGAACCGCGCCCGTTCATTCACACCAGAGAAGCTGGCGCGGATGATCTTCTGAAGAATTCGAAATTGTGGCGCGGAGACAAGACGGTGGTGTGTCTGCGGTGCCGATCCACAATCATCGGGGCGCCGTATAATTATCAGCTGGACTATGCGAGCGCGAGCGAGGCGGCCGGAAGCGACAGCCTTTCAACCCGCAAACGGGAAGATCTGGCCGAAGCCCCCGCAGAAGCAATCCCTGCGGAGGACTGTGAACCCGGCGTTGGTTATCATGCGGGCCCGGAAGATAACGACGTCTATGAGGCTGACGGCGGGCAAGGCTATGATCCCGATGCGCCTTACGAACCAGGCAATGGATATCGCACGGACGACGAGATCAGGGAAGGTGATCTACCGGACGAGAAGTTGACGGTCCATCTCTTTGGATCCTCGGTGGACATCCCGGCTCCGGTCAGGAGAGCGTTACCCAGACTGGCCATTTTTTTTGCCATTTCCCTCGTGGTCAGTTTTTGGCCGGATCGTGAAACCGGAATTGAACCATCAACACAGGGCAGTTCGATGCCGGGTGCCGTTGACTCCGCTGCCCGCAGCGGCGCAATCGTCCCCGCAACGCCTGCCGGAAATCCGGGAGAATGGGTCTTGTCCGGCGACTATCCGACAGCCGCTTTACGAGAGGAGCGAAGCGGCACCGTCGGGTTTCAGCTGCAAATCAGCGAGGCCGGTGAAGTCACCGCCTGCAACATATCGGAGTCAAGCGGGCGGGATGATCTCGACGGGGCCGCCTGCAGCGCGCTGATGCGCCGTGCCCGGTTCAATCCTGCCAGAAATGCCAGCGACGAACCGGTCCGCTCGTCCTACACCAACAAGGTGCACTGGCAGATCCCGGAATGATATCGATCAGAACCCCTTCGGCGCCGGATCGACCACGGTAAAGCTGCCGTTGCGAATTTCCTGAACTTCCAGGGCGCGCTCCGAGACGCCGTCAGCCTTGAACCGGAAAACGCCGTCCAGTCCGATAAAGCCGCCCTTGTCGGTCAGTTGATTGATCGGGAAGGGCGATCCCACTTTCCAGTTGCGGGCGACCTTGACCGTCAGCAGCACTGAATCATAGCCGAGGCTCGACAGCCGGAACGGGGCCTTGCCATAGCGGGCACGATATTTGTCGGCATATTGCTTGTACAGCCCATCGGAAACGCTGGCGAACCAGGCGCCGCGCATCGACGGCGCACCCGCCAGATTGCTGCTGGTATTCCATAGATCGGTGCCGAGGATTTTCGCGGTGCCGCTGGCATTTTTGCGAATATAGGGCGCGGCCTTGATCGCCATGTCGCCATTGTCGGCGAGCAGAACGGCTTCAAAATCGCCATTGTCGCCCAGTTTCTTTGTCGCCGCCTCGATCGATTTGGAATCGCGGTTGAAGGTCTGGATCGAGACCACCGTGCCGCCGGAATCTTTCACGCTGCGCAGCAAGGTCGAGGATGCGCGCTGTCCGTAGACGCCGTTGGGTACCAGCGCCGCAAAGCGCTTCATGCCTTTGGATTTGGCATATTCGACAACCCGGTTAATCGACTGCGACGGGATATGGCCCAAAATGAACACATTATTGCCGGCTGCGCCGCTATCGTTGGAAAAGCTGAGGATCGGCACGCCGGCGGGACGGGCGATATTAGCGGTGGCCACGACGTTGTCGCTGAGCAGGGGGCCGATAATTAATTTGTTGCCATCGCGAATGGCTGCCTGGGCTGCTGCCGCAGCGCCTTTGGCCGTATCATAGCTGGTCATGCGGATATTGCCCGCCTTGGTGTCGAGCAGCGCCATGGTCGTGGCATTTGCCAGTGATTGGCCCACGCCGGCGTTTTTGCCGGACAATGGAACCAGCAGGGCGATACGGTGATGTTTCTGGTCATCGGGCAAGCCCGCAGTCACCGGAGGCGGTGCAGGGGCGTCGGTCCGGACCGGCTCAGCGCCGCGCGGGACGACTGTTGAACAGCCGGCGAGCAGAACAAAGGCGGAAACGCCAGCCCACTGCAAAATGCTGCGTCGTCTGCTTTGATCTTGTCCTAGATGTACCTTGTCTGCCATGACCGTCATATGTCTGCTCCTGCCCGATCCGGTCTCTATATCGTTGCCACCCCTATCGGCAACCTCGGAGATTTGTCGCGCCGAGCCGAAGAGACGCTCGCCGCCGCCGATACCATCCTCGTCGAAGATACAAGAGTGACCGGCAAGCTCTTGAATCACATAGGTAAAAAGTCAAAGATGATGGTTTATAATGACCATAAGTCTGCGGCCGATCGCGAGAGCATTTTGGATGCAATACGGTGCAAAATTGTCGCACTGGTCAGCGATGCGGGAACGCCGCTGATCTCCGATCCCGGCTACAAACTGGTCCGCGATGCGCAGGCGGCGGGCCTCTATGTTACGACAATTCCCGGGCCCAGCGCCGCGATCGCCGCTCTGACCCTGTCCGGATTGCCCAGCGACCGGTTTCTTTTCGAAGGATTTCTGCCGAGCAAGGCCAAGGCGCGAACCGAATCACTCGCTGCTTTAAAGACGCTCAACGCCAGCCTGATCTTCTACGAAAATGGCTCACGGCTGGGGGCGATGCTGTCCGATTCGCTGGCCGTATTGGGCGACCGCAAGGCAGCGGTGGTCCGCGAAATCACCAAGAGATTCGAGGAAGCCGTGGCCGGTTCCTTGAGCGAACTGGCCGAACGCTACGGTGCAGAAAAACCGAAAGGCGAGATTGTCGTGATCATCGGCCCGCCCGGCGCACCGGAAGCCGCGAGTGAAGCGGATATCGAAGCGGCGCTGCGGGAAGCTCTTGAGCGTTTGCCTGCATCGAAAGCGGCTGGTGAAGTGGCAAAGGCTTTTAACACCGACCGCAAGGCGCTTTACGAATTGGCGAACCGTTGGAAATCGGAAAAATGAGCACCGTTCGCCCTGAGCCTGTCGAAGGGCCTCCCTCCGACACGCGGTGTATCGGCGGTCGAGATGCTTCGACCAGTTCAGCACGAACGGTCTTTGGAACATGAAACGCGAGGCTGCGGAGAAACGCGGCCGGCAGGCCGAAAAGACCGCAGCCCGTTTCCTGCGCCTGAAAGGCTGGCGGATATTGGACGAACGGGTGCGCACCCCGCGCGGTGAAGTCGATCTGGTTGCCAAACGCGGCGGACTGGTCGCCTTTGTCGAGGTGAAGGCGCGCACGAAGCTGGAGGATCTGGAACAGGCGATCGACTTGAAACGGCTCCAGCGCGTCGCCGATGCCGCAGAAATCCTCTATCCGCGCTATTGTACCAAAGGCGAAGATATGCGCGTCGACGTGATCCTGATCGCCCCGCGCCGCCTGCCGGTCCATCTCCCCAATGTCTGGCACGGATTCTAATATCCAATCATCCGTTCGTCCTGAGCCTGTCGAAGGACCACTATCGGACTTTCGGCGGTC
>JGI24521J20086_1000225_pt1 | contig 20372 bp, 17 predicted proteins | sample LinPmetageLP46_FD_20086 | JGI IMG/M metagenome (IMG submission 20086) | reverse complement strand
TGCAGGTCTATCCCTTCAAGTGAAACACTCCTTTGCTCCAGCCAGGCATTACTGAGCTGGTGTAAAAAAAGATCGATACCGTCTTGCCCACCGGCATTGGCACCCGGCTTTTCGCCAGCGGCTGACTTTCCAGCGTGTATACCTGCAAGGTAGTAACCCTGTTCTGCTTTGCTGATCAGGTTCACAAAGACCGGGCACTCAGAAGCCAAACGCTCCGCCCAGACCAATAGTCGCTGCGAGTTACCGGATTTCAGCTCAAACTCCACTTCACATAGGGGCTTCTGCCTCGAGCCTGCGACAATGACACCAATATCCAGTGCACACTCGATGACCGCGTCGCCATCATCAATCATTACAATCTGCCGGTTAAAGTTAGTCTCAAATACGGGAGCAAGCTGTGCCAGATCAACGCCCTCTCCCAGCGGTGTAGCCGCCAGAAGCCCGAGATTCAAGACCGCAGCCGGCAGCGGCCATTCCCACTCTTCCCGCTTGTGCATGCCATTCACGAAGCTTCCCTGGGTTTTTGCTGTCTGAACATAGACATCGCCCTTCTGGCGCACGCGCAAAGCGGCTTTCTGCCGATTAAGATCTGCACCGGGGGTGTCGTAGTAGGTATTAATAAGCAGCTTTCTCGACCCAAGCGCCGCGCCGTTCTGCGCGCACAGCCAGGTCAAAGCGGTATCCATTTCGCCCTTGTCGAGCGTCAGCTTGATTTCCAGCTCTTCAGCCATCAGTCCACTCGCATTTTATGTAACACAAATAAAAACCGGCGACCTTGCGGCCCCCGGTTTCCTTCAAACTGCTTCTTAACTGGTCATTGCCAAATCAGAAGTAGTAAGTAGCACCAACAGAGACAGTTGAAGCTTCGCTCTTATTAGCTACGCCGTAAACACCGTCATCACCGCCGGACAGGTTACCTTCTACATAGACATACATGTTGCTGGACAGGTTATGCAGCGCTTGCAGGGCAATTGTGTCCCTCTTATCGTCGCCGTTTACACCGTCATTTTCCGCCAGTTCATAAGACAGTGCGAACGCGTTTTTGCCCAGGGTATAGGTTCCCTGAACGCCAACTACGTCGTATGCATCTTTGCGAGTCTGGTACTCAAGGGACAATCCCAGTGCGTCCATGTGATAAGCAACACGTAGGCCGTAGGTGTTTTCGTTGTTCTTCGGCGCTTCGACAGTGCTTGAAGAATACGATGTAGCACCGTCGTTAGAGTCCATAGCGAAAGCGAGGGTCAGCGCATCGACTGAATAAATCGCCGCCAACTGATAAGGATAGCTCTTCCCACCTGACTGAGTATCGCCATCACCATTAACCTGTACAGCTGCACCCAGCTTCAGGCCACCAAATGAAGGTGTCATGTACTGGACCAAGTCACCTTCGCCGGTGGTGTAGCTACCACCGATGTTGCGCCTAGTGTGTCGTTCGGTTAATTCGCTCATTTATTGTTGATTAAACTCAGCTTTGCTTTCGCCACCGATGTCATAATGGACTCGGCACTTTTATGCCATCGGAACGGCTTTGCCAGTTTTTCGTTGTGAACCTTGATGAACTTTTTAATCGCAGACTTTAATTCGCCGACACTGGTGAAAATGCCTCGATAAAGAGCCCGTCGCTCCAGTTGGCTAAACCAACCCTCCACCGCATTGAGCCAGGACGCGCTCGTGGGCGTGAAGTGCAGCTTGAATCGAGGGTGCTTGGCCAGCCAAGCTTTGACCTCTGGCGTCTTGTGAGTCGAGCTGTTATCCAGAATCAAATGTAGATCCATACCCTTCGGAGTTTCTCGATCAATCTGTCGCAAGAAATCCAAAAACTCCTTGGCCCGGTGGCGCTGAGTGACTCGACCAATCACCTGGCCCGTCAGTGTATTAAACGCAGCGTACAGGCTGGTTGTGCCATGACGTTTGTAATCGTGTGTGCGACGCTCCACTTGTCCTGGACGAAGCTGCAATTTTGGCTGAGTTCGGTCAAGAGCCTGAATTTGGGTCTTTTCGTCAACAGACAGAACCAGTGCATTGTCCGGGGGATTCATATAGAGCCCGACAACATCACAAACCTTCTCGGCGAAGTGAGGGTCGTTGCTGATCTTGAACGTTTTGATCCGGTGCGGCTTCAAATCGGCTGCTTTCCAGATTTGATGCACTTGCCAGCGCGTCACCCCGGCATGCTCGGCCATAAGGCTGATGCTCCAGTGTGTGGCTTCTTTCGGAACCTTATGGACCGTGTCATCTAAAATCTTCTTGACGGTTTTACCGTCCAGCTTTCGCGGCTGACCGGGTCGCGGCGCGTCATAAAGCCCCTCAAGACCTCGCTCACTGTAGCGTTTGCGCCACTTGAAGACGGTTTGAGTGCTAACCTGAAGAGAGTCTGAGATCCCTTTTGGTGTCTCACCTTCGTTCAGTAACAAAAGAATCTTGGCGCGTTGCGCCAGATGCTGGCTCAGGGTATTGGTTCGGCACCAACTTTCGAGTTCCAACTGATCGTTTACAGTTAGATTAAACGGCGCTGCGGGTTTGGCCACAATGGGAGCCTTTTATTGCTGATGGATAGCTCTTATTATACCCGATATGGATCAGCGAATTAAACAGACGAAACACTAGCCACTTCATAGTAGTTAACAATCTTATCGACGGCAGTTTCATACAGGGAATCGTCCGAACCAACCCAGACCTGACCAAAGCTGTCACCCGCCACGCCGATATAAGCTTCGTCAAGTTTGATGCGGCCACGGCCTTTAGACTTGTCATCGGCGTCAATTCCATCCAGCTCAATTTTGAGGAAGCCAGTGATGCCTGGTACGATTTCGTGCTCGTGCTTTACACCGATGGTAGAGCCGTTATCGTTGTGTGCAATATCGCTATCACCACCATCAACGTTGTTGTGAGTGATCGCATACTGGATATTACCGTAAATCTGCGGCATCGACTCCATTTGAGCTGCCAACTCAGAAGCTGACAAATTGCCTTGCGCAGCATTTGCAACGCCAGTGAAGGAAATGGCTGCAATAGCCGATGCAATGAGTGTTTTTTTCATGTTGTATGTCCTTTTGCGAGTTAGGTCAGGTTTTAACACCGGGTTAATCCCGATTTTTTAGGGTGCCCCAGTACAACTGGACGGCCCCCATTTTAGTGTTGCAACATGTCAACTCCATGACATGACAGCAACTTTTTTTATTATTGAGATCTGCGTTTAGACAGGCCTTACATTTCAAACATTTACAGACCTTTCTTAAAGCTCTGAATTGCGCTCCTTTTTTAATATAATAGATCTTATTTTGCAATCTTTTAATGTTGAACTTTTAGCTCATTTGGCTCCAATCCTGAGCCCCCCGTAAAACGTGACGCGGGCCCAAACGCTAGCGCGCTCACCACTCCCTTTCTTAGGCTGAGAGCATAAAAGTTACCGGCCCATCATTGACCAGGCTCACCTTCATATCTGCACCAAAACGCCCTTCTTTAACCTTTTCGACACCCGCACTTATGCGGGCAAGGTCAAGAAATTGGGCATAGAGGTTTTTTGCGGCTTCCGGGGCAGCCGCACGAGAGAGGCCTGGGCGGGTACCAGAGGTTGTATCGGCTGCAAGCGTAAACTGAGGAACCACGAGCAGGGCACCACCTGTGTCGAGCAAGCTTCGGTCCATACGTCCCGTTTCATCGGGAAAAATGCGATATGTAAGAACCTTCCGGGACAATTCTGCTGCCTCGTTCTGCCCATCTCCCTGCTCAACACCTAAGAATAAAAGGATGCCGGCATCTATCCGCGAAACTTCGCGCCCATCAATTTCGACGCTCGCTTTTGACACCCGTTGGACAAGTCCCTTCATCCGCTTCCTTGCAAACCCTGATCAAATAAAAATTAACATCTGGCAAGAGTGTATCCATGCGCGCACCTTCTCGCAACCCCGAGCCGAAAGAGGCGTTAGCCGGCATTTTTGGCGGTTTTTGCGAGCACATCTTCAACACCCCTCACAAGCGCATCGACAATGGCAGGCTCGGAAGCAGAGTGCCCGGCATCGCGAATAATACGCAAGTCTGCTTCGGGCCACGCCTTGCTTAGGGCCAGCGCATTTTCCAACGGGCACACCATATCGTAACGCCCATGAATAATAACGCTGGGTATGTCCCGAAGCTTATAGGCATCCCTTATAATTTGATTCACCTCAAGAAAAGCGGAATTCATAAAGTAATGACACTCGATTCGCGCCAGCGCAATCGCAACATGGGGGTGACCAAAATGATCAACAACTCGGGGGTTTGGTTGCAGTGTGGCGCAACGCCCCTCCCAAATTGACCAGGTTTTTGCAGCCTGAATCTGTTCCAGCTCATTGCTGCTGGTCAGCCTGCGATAATAGGCACTCACCATATCCCCACGCTCACCCTCAGGAATCTGTGCCTCAAATTCTTGCCAGTAATCCGGGAATACCCGGCTTGCGCCATCCTGATAAAACCAGGAAATATCCCGCGGGCGGCACAGAAAAATGCCCCGAAGCACAAGCCCCAGTACCCGCTCAGTATGAGTCTGAGCGTATATCAAACTGAGGGTCGACCCCCAACTTCCACCGAATAGGAGCCAACGATCGATCCCCAGAAACACGCGGATGGTTTCCATATCCTGAACCAGCTTATCGGTGCTATTGCCCACCAGCTCAGCCAGAGGTGTTGAGCGGCCGGCCCCGCGCTGGTCCATCAGAATAATCCGGAAACGCTCGGCATCAAAGAATCGTCGATGGTAATCCTCACACCCTCCCCCGGGGCCACCATGCACGAAGAGAACTGGAATACCCTCCGGGTTGCCACTTTCCTCAACGTACAGTTCGTGGGGCGCGTCCACCGCCAGCCTATGCTTGGCGTAGGGTTTGATATCTGGATACAAGGTGAGCATCAGCCACTCCGCTAATCAGGTGAGATTCCAGAACATTGTAGCGGAGTTGCTTGGGCGGCGAGTCGATTTGAAGAAAGTCAGGGCCAAAAAAAAGCCGACGCTGTTGCCAGTGCCGGCCTTTTTCAAAACGGGAACATTACTTCTTGTTCGCGCGCTTACGATCGTTTTCAGTAAGGTGCTTTTTGCGCAGACGAATAGATTTTGGCGTTACTTCCACCAGTTCTTCATCGTCGATAAATTCCAGCGCTTGCTCCAGGGTGAACTTAATCGGCGGCACCAAGGCAATGACTTCATCCTTGCCAGAGGCTCGCATGTTATCAAGTTTCTTGCCCTTGGTCGGGTTGATCACCAAATCATTGTCACGGCTGTGGATGCCACAAAGCTGCCCTTCGTAGATTTCCTGGCCAGGATCGAGGAAAAGCTTACCGCGACTCTGGAGAGTTTCCAGAGAGTAGGTCAACGCTGTTCCTGTGGCCATGGATATCAATACGCCATTCTGGCGACTGGTCACATCACCACCCTTGATGGGCCCATAATGGCTGAAGGTTGAGGTGAGAATGCCTGTGCCGGATGTCATGGTCAGAAAGCTGTTCCGGAAACCAATCAAACCACGGGCAGGAATGGTGTACTCAAGCCGCATACGGCCCTTGCCATCCGGAACCATATTGGTCAGCTCGCCTTTACGCAGCCCCATCTGCTCCATCAAAGGGCCCTGGTGCTGCTCTTCAATGTCGACAATGACGTTTTCGTATGGCTCTTGCTTCTCGCCGTCTACTTCCTTAATCACCACTTCCGGGCGACCTACCGCCAACTCGAAATTTTCACGACGCATATTTTCGATCAGAACCGAAAGGTGCAGTTCACCACGACCAGAAACCTTGAACTTGTCCATGGTTTCGCCGTCTTCAACCCGCAGAGCCACGTTGTGAAGCAGCTCTTTTTCCAGGCGGTCCTTAATGTTCCGGCTGGTTATGAACTTGCCTTCCTTACCGCAAAACGGCGAGTCGTTAACCTGGAAGGTCATGGATACCGTGGGCTCGTCTACCGTAAGCGGTGGCAGGGCCTCAACGTTGTTCATGTCGCACAGGGTATCGGAGATGTGCAGCCTGTCCAGGCCACTTATACAAATGATATCACCCGCCTGAGCTTCCTCGACTTCTACACGCTGCAAACCGGAGTGACCCATGATTTTGAGAATCCGGCCCTGGCGCTTCTTACCATCGGCGCCAATAGCAATTACCGGCGAGTTGGTTTTGATCTTGCCTCGGGCAATGCGGCCAATACCAATTACACCAAGAAAGCTGCTGTAATCGAGCTGGGATATCTGCATCTGGAAGGGACCATCCATATCCACATCTGGCGCAGGCACGTGATCCACAATCGCCTGGAAGACAGCGTCCATGTTGTCGCTGAGATCCTCGTGCTCAAGGCCCGCAACACCGTTCAACGCGCTGGCATAGACAATGGGGAAATCCAGCTGCTCGTCGGTAGCACCAAGACTATCAAACAGATCGAAAACCTGCTCCACAACCCAGTCTGGACGAGCGCCCGGACGATCAATCTTGTTCACGACAACAATCGGGCGTAGCCCGGCTGCGAAAGCTTTCTGAGTTACAAATCGAGTCTGTGGCATAGGGCCGTCGATGGAATCAACCACCAGAAGCACACAGTCAACCATGCTCATTACCCGCTCTACTTCGCCGCCAAAATCCGCGTGCCCAGGGGTGTCTACGATATTGATATCGTATCCATTCCATTTAAGAGCGGTGTTTTTGGCAAGAATAGTAATGCCCCGCTCTTTTTCCTGGTCGTTGGAGTCCATGACGCGCTCGTTCTCGAGCTCTTTGCGATCCAACGTGCCAGATAAACGCAGCAACTTGTCTACAAGTGTGGTCTTACCGTGGTCAACGTGGGCGATGATGGCGATATTACGAAGTTTTTCTATCACAAAATTATTCCTGCGAAATGCACTCAATGACCTGAGAAAACCGTTCAGGGCCAACCCCCACACACGCTCTCTCAAATCTGTAAAATGAACTCATCCACCGGGGCATAGCGGCCCGGCGCCTCACATGTGACGGCCAGATCGATATCCCAGGCACATGCGGAGAAAATGAAGCGGCGCGCAGTATATCGAAAACTCCGCACCGTTTATATGAAGAAGAACGCCTATTTCTTAATCAGTTTCACCAGATGGGCGCTGCGCACCAATTCGGTGCAGCGCCCAAAGCACTCTCATTACAACGCACCAGAATGACGCACGGCTTTCTTGCTGCAGGCATTCATTCAAGGCACGCCCTCCCTGCAAGCATACGTAAACTGCGGTATCCAGCATAAAAAGACACCAAGTCAGGATAACCAATTAAAGCTGGCAAGCACCTTGCTTTATGATACCCAACAGCTTGCTAACCTTCTGCGCAGCTGAAATGTAAAGGTAAGGTTCAACAGCTTTTGCTAAGCTGCGCAGATCTTAACAACAGACCGGAATTCTAGCCTAAAGAAGCGTCCGGAATACTGATCACGAATACTCCCACTATGCGGGACTACTTACGGAGCATGCACAATGTCCAAGACAGTTGATTTGATTAAAGAACACGAAGTCAAATGGGTTGATATGCGCTTCACCGACAGCCGGGGCAAAGAGCAACACGTCACCATTCCTGCAACTGAGATCAATGAAGACTTCTTCGCCGAAGGCAAGATGTTTGACGGCTCCTCCATCGCCGGCTGGAAGGGCATCAACGAATCCGACATGATCCTGATGCCGGATGACAGCAGCTCCGTTGTTGATCCGTTCACCGAAGAAAGCACGATCAATATTACCTGCGACATTGTTGAGCCTTCTACCATGCAAGGCTACGAGCGGGATCCGCGCTCTGTTGCTCACCGTGCCGAAGAGTATCTGAAGTCCACCGGCATCGCCGATGGCGCTCTGTTTGGTCCGGAGCCCGAGTTTTTCGTCTTCGATTCTGCGAAGTGGAAAACTGACATGCAGGGTTCCATGTATTCGCTTCACTCAGAAGAAGCAGCGTGGGTTTCCGGTGACGACTTTAACAGCAACAACATTGGCCACCGCCCTGGCGTAAAAGGTGGCTACTTTCCAGTGCCGCCAGTAGACAGCTTGCACGACCTGCGGGGCGCGATGTGCGCCGCCATGGAATCCATGGGCCTGGTTATTGAAGTGCACCACCACGAAGTGGGCACTGCCGGCCAATGTGAAATCGGTGTTGGCCCGAACACATTAACCAAAAAAGCTGATGAAGTTCAGATTCTGAAATACTGTGTGCACAACGTAGCCCATGCCTACGGCAAAACCGCCACATTCATGCCCAAGCCGGTAGTAGGCGATAACGGCTCCGGCATGCACGTGCACATGAGCCTGAACAAAGACGGCAAAAACCTGTTTGCTGGCGACAGCTATGCGGGCCTGAGCGAAATGGCGCTGTTCTACGTGGGCGGCATCATCAAGCACTCAAAAGCCATTAACGCGTTCACCAACCCAGCTACCAACAGCTACAAGCGTTTGGTTCCAGGCTATGAAGCACCGGTTATGCTGGCGTACTCCGCCCGTAACCGTTCTGCGTCTATCCGCATTCCGTACGTCACCAGCCCAAAAGCTCGCCGTGTAGAAGTACGCTTCCCCGACGCCGCAGCCAACCCATACCTGGCATTCTCAGCGCTCATGATGGCGGGCCTGGACGGCATCCAGAACAAGATTCACCCTGGCGATGCCATGGACAAGGATCTGTATGACCTGCCTAAGGAAGAGGCTCTGAGCATTCCGAAGGTTGCCGAAACTCTGCAGGAAGCCCTCGATTGCCTAGCAGAAGATCACGAGTTCCTGACCCGTGGCGGCGTATTCACTGAAGATATGATCCAAGGCTACATTGATCTGAAGCGTGGCGAGGTTGAGCGCATCAACATGACCACCCACCCGGTTGAGTTCGAGCTGTACTATTCATGCTAAAACCGCTTCAGCGGACTCCTGCTAAAGTCGCCCCGCGATAGAAAGCAGCACCAAAAGCCTCGCTCTCACACAGAGCGGGGCTTTTTTTGGACTGTTTTTTGTGACTTTGAACACAATGCCACCAGCCTTAACGATATGTAACCATCATCTCCCCTCCGTCACATTGAAAAGGTCTGCCCGGCCATTGATAATCAAAGCGAACATCACTACAGGCTGTACTTATGAACTCAAGGCTTGGAATCTCAGCAGGGCTTTTGCTCCTGATCGCAGGGCCAGTGGCCGCAGAGGTTTACCGCAATGTGGATGCGCAGGGCAACGTAACCTTCTCCGATGAGCCCTCAAAAGGCGCAGAGGCGGTAAAGGTAAAACCGGTTACAACCATTACGCTCCCCAAACCGCAAAACGTACGGGAAACCGACAAACTCCGGGAAGACGTAAAGCGAGAAGGTGCGATATATAAAAGCGTCTCGTTTACTTACCCTGAAAATGAGCAAGCATTCTACAGCGGCAGTGGCGATGTGCGCTTTGAAATGCAGAGCACGCCGGGGCTTGAACCGGGCCACAAATACGAAGTAACCTTGGATGGACAGCCTGTTGGCCAGAGCACCTCGGGCACCGTTACCATTAGCAACGTGTTCCGTGGCACCCATGAAGCCGGCATCCATATTGTGGACAACAATGGAGTTCAGATTAAAACAGGCAGCTCCGTTCGCTTTACAGTTCACCGTCCCTCAACTCAAAATTGACAAATATCGCACTACACTGGTGCTCGAGCACTAAAATGGTGCGACAATGCGGACAGTAACGACGCAAAGTGCCGGAGCTGTCCAGACTTTTTTCGCAAAGCCGCCCCCAAAGCAAAGTCCTCACCGGCGTTTTTGCTGCCCCACACCTAAACCATCAGAATAAACCGCAAGAGTATCGAGACTGGTTCGATTTTTGCTGAATCCTGTTACAACCAACAGGAAATACCCATGGCACACTCCTCAGCCAACGCAAACAGATACAAAAACATGCTGGATAGCCTCACCACAGCAGTTGTTGTGCTGGAGAGCAATCTGGCAATCCGCTATCTGAACCCTGCGGCTGAAAGCCTGTTTGAAACCAGTATGGCCCGCAGCACCGGCCTTGCGTTCGAAGATATCCTCCTGAGCTCTGATGGAGCTCTCAGAACCCTGCGCAAAGCGGCTGAAACCGGCCAATCCTACACGCGCCGCGAAACTGAATTTTTACTTGCAAGCGGCTCCCGAAGAGCCGTGGACTACTCGGTCTCACTTCTTGACCAGAACCCCATTACGCTAATGGTGGAGATACAGCCAAGAGACCGCCTGCTACGGATAAGCCGGGAAGAGGATCTAATTGCACAGCAGGAAACCACGCGGATCCTCGTGCGCGGCATGGCCCACGAAATAAAAAACCCACTTGGAGGCATTCGTGGTGCCGCTCAATTACTTGATCGCGAACTGAGCAGCGAGGACCAGCGCGAATACACCCAGGTCATTATTAAAGAAGCTGATCGCTTACGCGGCCTTGTAGATCGAATGCTGGGCCCTAATAAAGCGCTAAAACTGGCGCCTGCAAACATACATGAGATTCTTGAGCGTGTACGCACCTTATTAGAAGCAGAAAGTAAGGGCCGGGTTCAGTTTAAACGAGACTACGACCCCAGCCTGCCCGAACTTTCAGGTGACAAAGAGCTGCTCATTCAGGCCTTCCTCAACATCGCACGCAATGCAATGGAGGCAGCCTTTGAAAGCCAATCCAGCCATGGTAGCGAGGCAAGGATACCCACCATCACGTTTCGCACCCGCGCCTTGAGACAAGTCACTATAGGCCCCAAATGCCACCGCCTCGGATGCCGAATAGACATCATCGACAATGGCCCCGGAATCGCACCGGAACTGCGCCAGAACATTTTCTACCCGATGATCAGCGGTCGTGCCAACGGCACCGGGCTCGGGCTGTCCATTACTCAGAGCATCATAGGCCAGCACCACGGCCTGGTTGAGTGTGAAAGCGAGCCCGGCCAAACGGACTTCATCATTTTCCTGCCTTTGGAGAGCACGCCATGAGCCAACAACCTGCAAAAATCTGGATCGTAGATGACGACCGCAGCATACGCTGGGTGCTGGAACGAGCCCTAAGCCAGGCCGGCATGCTGCCAACGGCCTTTGAGAACGGCGAAAGCATCATGAAACGGCTGGAGCGCGAGCAGCCTGACGCCATCATCAGCGACATCCGTATGCCCGGAGTGGATGGCATCACCCTACTCTCACGGATTGTTGAAGCACACCCAGACGTACCGGTCATCATCATGACGGCGCATTCCGATCTGGAAAGTGCTGTAACCAGCTACCAAACCGGTGCCTTTGAATACCTTCCGAAACCCTTTGACGTAGACGATGCGGTTGCTCTGGCAAAACGGGCGGTCGCTCACAGCCGTGAAAAGCGGGCAGCTTCCGAGCCCCAAACAGCAACCATTCAGCAAAGTACCGAAATCATCGGCGAAGCCCCAGCCATGCAGGAAGTTTTCCGCGCTATCGGCCGGCTTTCCCACTCCAACATCACGGTCTTAATCAACGGCGAGAGCGGCACCGGTAAAGAGCTGGTTGCCCGGGCACTTCATAACCACAGCCCCCGGGCCCAGCATCCGTTTATTGCGCTTAACATGGCGGCCATTCCCAGAGACCTTATAGAATCGGAGCTCTTTGGCCACGAAAAAGGTGCCTTTACCGGCGCCACAGCGGTACGCCATGGCCGTTTCGAGCAGGCCAACGGTGGCACCTTGTTCCTTGATGAAATCGGTGACATGCCTGGGGATACCCAGACACGGCTACTGCGGGTTCTGGCCGATGGCGAGTTCTACCGCGTTGGCGGCGCTACACCGATCAAAGTTGATGTCCGCATCATCGCAGCCACTCATCAAGACCTGGAGAAGCTGGTTCAGTCTGGCTCGTTCCGCGAAGACCTCTTTCATCGGCTGAACGTAATTCGCGTGCATTTGCCAAAGCTGGCCGAGCGCCGGGAGGATATTCCCCAACTGATGCAGCACTTCCTGCAGCGAGCCGCCAACGAATTGGCTGTAGAGCCCAAAACCCTGCGGCCAGAGGCCGAGAGCTACCTCACAACTCTACCCTGGCCCGGCAACGTGCGACAGCTTGAAAATACCTGTCGGTGGCTCACGGTAATGGCGAGCGGTAGAGAAGTTCACGTTGACGACCTGCCCCCTGAGCTACGAAACCAAAACGAACACACGCCTACCGGATCCACCTGGCAGGAAGGACTGAGAAACTGGGCCGATCAGGAGTTAAGACGGGGAGAAAAAGCCATTCTTGAGTTGGCCGTACCAGAGTTTGAAAAGATCATGATCGAGATCGCCCTTAAGCACACCGGTGGGCGACGCCGCGATGCATCGGTTCTCCTCGGCTGGGGGCGGAACACTCTGACTCGCAAAATCAATGAACTGGGCATGGATAGCCCTGCGGAAGAATGAGCTTGGAACGGGCATAAAAAACGGCTGCCTAAGCAGCCGTTTTCTTTAACGTTCAATAAATAAACGCTAGAAGGGTATGTCGTCGTCAAAGTCGTCAACCGGCTCAGGCATACTGCCACCCTGTTGCGGCTGGCCATGCTGGCTTTGGCCTTGGCTATAACCACTTTGAGCCGGAGATTGCGGATTATTTTGCGGCTGGGCAGCCGGTGCCGGCTGCTGCTGAGGGCGTCCAGCAGGTGCTCCTTGGTTCATGTTGCCTTCACCGCTACTGCGGCTGTCCAGCATCTGCATCTGGCCATTAATATCGACAACCACCTCTGTAGTGTATACGTCTTGGCCTTCTTTGTTCTGCCATTTACGCGTCTGCAGCTTGCCCTCGATATAGACTTTCGACCCTTTACGCAGGTACTGACCAGCTATCTCCGCAATCTTTCCAAACATAACAATGCGATGCCATTCGGTTTTCGGAACCATCTGGCCGGTCTGGCGATCCTTGTAACTCTCATCGGTCGCAAGGTTCAGGTTCACCACGGCATTGCCGTTCGGGGTATAACGGGTATCCGGATCCTGCCCGAGATTCCCGATAAGAATAACTTTGTTTACGCCTCTTGCCATGTTCTGCTCCCGATTCTGTTTTCATGGGCGCCCGCACTCCTTGCGAGCCTCCGGATTTCAAGAACTGCTACCCTGCTGGACAAACGGAAAGTCCGCAAGTAACGCCTCATCAAAGTGCTGTCGATCCACCTTCAGATAGGCGGTGGCAGCGTTTTCAACAATGACCACATCCTGCACGCCCGGCAAGCCGCGCAGACTGCCATCAACTTCGTCGTACTGGCCACCTACTATATCCCGCAACTGTACCACGAAACCTGACGTGTGGCCCGGCGGCGCCATGGTAAGAGCAACTAACAACCAGAGCCCGAGCACCGCCACCATAAACCACACAACACCTTCAATTCCTACCTGTTGCAGCAGGAAGCCCCCAAGGGCCCCGCCCAAAAAAGCACCCATGAATTGAGAGGTGGAATACACCCCCATGGCCGTTCCCTTGCTGGCAGCCGGCGCCTCTTTACTGATTAGGGATGGCAAGCTGGCCTCAAGCAGATTAAAAGCCATAAAAAAGAAAAAAAGAACAATCCAGGCAATGGGCAAGCTATTCGACACCCCCGCAAGCCCGGCTGTCGCCAATGTAAGCAACGCAACGGCACCACAGAGCACAGGCTTCATTCTGCGCTTTTTTTCACCGATAATGATAAACGGCACCATGGCAAAAAATGAGGTGATCATCACACTCAGGTAAAACCACCAGTGTGAACTGCTGGCCAGCCCGAGCTGATCCTGCAACACAGATGGAAACACCAAAAAAAGTGAAGTCAGTACCAGGTGCAATGCAAAGATCCCAAAATCCAGCCGCAACAGGCGCCTGTCAGACAGCACGCGCCCCAACATTGCTTTCGCTGGATGAGTATCGGCACTGATTTTATGTTGGTGTGGCGTAGGCACCACACGGCTAACAATGAATAAGGCAATCATAGCCAGCACGGCGGTGGCATAGAATATCCCCGAGAGCCCCCACACCGAACCCAGTAACGGCCCGAGAACCAACGAGACTGAAAACGAGAGCCCGATGGAGATGCCCACCGTTGCCATGGCTTTGGTTCGCTCTTCTTCACGGGTCAGGTCACTAAGCAGCGCCATAAGTACACTGGCGATAGCGCCTGCGCCCTGAAGGATCCGACCAGCAATAACAACGTATATCGAATCTGCGGAACCTGCCAGTATGCTGCCGGCAGCAAAAAGAATCAGGCCAATATAGATCATGCGCTTGCGGCCTACACGATCTGAAAGTAAACCAAAAGGGATTTGCAGCAGAGCTTGGCTCAAGCCGTATGCGCCAATGGCAAAACCAAGCAGCGCAGGCGTCGCACCTTCAAGGTCGTCACCCAGCAACATGAACACCGGCATGATCATAAACAGCCCAAGCATCCGTATGGCATAAACCGATGCCAGCGAAAATACGGAGCGTTTTTCCAGCGCATTCATGGCAGTTGGCTCCTCGTCGGGGTTGAAAGCTTGGCCTGGCGAAAGAACATATGATCCGCCGGCGGCGCATTGTAACAGAAGGTTCTCCACCGGGGGACAGCTACCAACTTTACCGACACTTTCGCCGCAGCCGGCGTAACACGGTATAATTTCCGTTTTTTCCAAGCGAGGTTTTATGGATCATATCCAGATCAAAGGGGCACGGACCCACAACCTGAAAAACATCGACCTGGATATCCCTCGGGACAAGCTGATAGTGATCACCGGTCTATCCGGCTCAGGTAAATCATCCTTGGCATTTGATACGCTTTATGCGGAAGGTCAGAGGCGCTATGTGGAATCCCTATCCACCTATGCGCGTCAATTCCTATCCATGATGGAAAAGCCGGATATTGATCATATCGAGGGCTTATCCCCTGCTATATCTATCGAGCAAAAATCCACATCCCACAATCCGCGCTCGACGGTTGGCACCATTACGGAAATCTACGACTATCTGAGGCTATTATTCGCACGAGCCGGGGAGCCTCGTTGCCCCGAGCACGGCCAGCCGTTGGAAGCGCAAACCGTCAGCCAGATGGTAGACCAAGTACTCTCCATGCCGGAAGACAGCAAGCTGATGATCCTTGCACCGGTCATCCGAGATCGTAAAGGGGAGCACCTGCAAGTCGTCGAAACCATGCGTAGCCAGGGTTTTATCAGACTGCGGGTCGATGGGATCGTATACGACATCGACGATGCTCCTGCCCTCGATAAAAAGCGAAAACATCAGATTGACGTAGTCGTCGACCGCTTCAAAGTAAAGCCCGGCCAGGAACAGCGCCTCGCCGAAAGCTTTGAGACGGCCCTGGGGCTTGCCGACGGTATAGCCTTGGTTGCCCCCATGGATAGCGAAACAAATAGCGAAGGCGAAGAGCATACATTTTCGGCAAAGTATGCCTGCACACAGTGCGGCTACGCCCTAAGCGAGCTGGAGCCAAAGCTGTTTTCATTCAACAGCCCAGCCGGGGCCTGCCCTACTTGCGATGGCCTGGGCGTTAAGCAATTTTTTGATGCTGAGAAAATCGTGCAACACCCGGAAGCAACACTTGCCGCAGGTGCCATCAAGGGCTGGGACCGACGGGCCGTATACTATTTCCAGTTGCTTGGCAGCGTTGCAGAACACTATAACATGGACCTCGAGACCCCTTGGGAGGAGTTCCCAGAAGAATTCCAGACCACGCTGCTGTTCGGCTCCGGAACGGAAGACATTGTCTTTCGATACGTGAATTCACGCGGCCACATTATGGAAAGAGCCCACTCCTTCGAAGGGATCATTCCAAATCTCGAGCGTCGCTACCGGGAGACAGATTCCCAAAGTATGCGCGAAGAACTGGCCCGCAACCTCAGCACCCAGCCATGTAAAGAATGCCATGGCTCCCGACTGCGGCGCAGTGCCCGCCACGTGTTCATTGAAGAACGAAATCTTCCGGAGCTAACCCGTCTTCCCATTGGCGAAGCCTATTCCTACTTCGATACCTTGGAGCTACCGGGGCGCAGAGGTGAAATAGCTGAGAAAATTACGAAAGAAGTCCGACAGCGGCTTCAGTTTCTTGTGAATGTAGGTTTGGAATACCTCACTCTGGAGCGCAGCGCAGACACGCTTTCCGGCGGCGAGGCACAACGAATACGGCTCGCCAGCCAGATTGGCGCCGGCCTTGTTGGCGTTATGTACATCCTCGATGAACCGTCCATAGGGCTGCATCAACGCGACAACGATCGCTTGCTAAGCACGCTTACCCACCTGCGTGATCTGGGCAACACCGTCATTGTTGTTGAACACGATGAGGACGCTATTCTCGCGGCCGACCATGTTATCGATATCGGCCCAGGGGCAGGCGTACACGGCGGCGAAATCATTGCCCAAGGCACGCCTGCCGAGATCCTTGCAAACCCCAATTCACTGACTGGCCAGTACCTCAGCGGCGCTAAGGAAATAGCCATTCCGCAAACCCGAAATACAGGCTCGGGCCAAAATCTCACATTAACCGGCGCCACCGGCAACAACCTTCAAAACGTCACTCTTACCCTGCCGCTGGGCGTCATGACCTGCGTAACTGGCGTTTCCGGCTCCGGGAAATCCACCCTGATCAATAGCACCCTGTACCCGGTGGCTGCAGCGAAACTCAACAAAGCGACCAGTCTCAGTGCCTCCCCCTATGTCGGACTAAAGGGTCTTGACCAGTTGGACAAGGTCATCGACATAGATCAGAGCCCCATTGGGCGCACGCCCCGCTCCAACCCGGCTACCTACACAGGCCTTTTCACGCCAATTCGTGAGCTATTCGCAGGCACTCAAGAGGCACGATCAAGGGGTTACAAGCCCGGTCGCTTCTCGTTTAACGTGAAAGGTGGTCGGTGTGAGGCGTGCCAGGGCGACGGCATGATTAAAGTAGAAATGCACTTCCTTCCCGATGTGTACGTGCCCTGCGATGTGTGCAAAGCCAAACGCTACAACCGGGAAACCCTGGAGGTGCGGTACAAAGGCAAAAACATCAACGAAGTTTTGAGCATGACCGTAGAGGAGGGCCGAGAGTTTTTTGACGCCGTGCCGTTTCTTGCCAGAAAGCTACAAACACTGATGGATGTGGGACTCTCCTACATTCGCCTTGGGCAAAGTGCGGTCACTTTGTCTGGTGGCGAAGCTCAACGGGTGAAGCTCGCTAAAGAGCTGTCTAAGCGGGATACCGGCCAAACGCTGTATATTCTCGATGAACCCACTACAGGACTCCACTTCTACGACATCCAGCAACTGCTGAACGTATTACAACGCCTAAGAGATCACGGCAACACCATCGTTGTCATAGAGCACAATCTGGACGTAATCAAAACCGCAGACTGGGTAATCGACTTGGGTCCCGAAGGTGGTTCTGGCGGCGGCCAGATCATTGCAGAAGGCACTCCGGAGCAGGTTGCAGAAAACCCGGGATCGCATACAGGTCACTATTTAAAGCAACTGCTAAATAAATAGAACGGATATAGCCACAGTGTCAGAAGGCCAGGGATGGCCCAACCCACCCTTACAAGCTACAGAGAATCTCCTCAAATCCCAGACACAAAAAAACCGGACACCTCTCGGGATCCGGTCTTTTTGTAGACTAACCGACAATGTTACTCGCCGCTTTCGTCTACTTCTTCTGCTTCGATGTCCAACGGACGACCTACCAGCTCAACAAATGCCATAGGGGCATTGTCGCCAGCGCGGAAGCCACACTTCAAAATACGAAGGTAGCCACCCGGGCGCTCATTGTAACGGGGGCCAAGCTCATTAAACAGCTTGGCAACCGCTGCATCGTCGCGCAGACGTGAAAACGCCAGACGACGATTCGCAACCGAATCTTTCTTGGCGAGCGTGATCAAAGGCTCAGCTACACGACGAAGCTCTTTGGCTTTCGGTAGCGTTGTTTTAATCAGCTCATGACCAACCAGTGACGCAGTCATGTTACGAAACATGGCCTTGCGATGCGCACTGGTCCTGCTGAACTTACGACCACTCTTACGATGACGCATTGCTCTGATTCCTTACCTTAAACTAATCGGCAATCAACCGCCCAAAACCCGGTCGTCGCCACGAAGGCTAGCCGGTGGCCAGTTATCAAGACGCATACCCAGAGACAAACCACGGGACGCCAAAACGTCCTTGATCTCGGTGAGCGACTTCTTACCAAGGTTAGGCGTCTTCAACAGCTCAACTTCTGTGCGCTGGATAAGATCGCCGATGTAGTAAATATTTTCAGCCTTCAAGCAGTTAGCTGAACGCACTGTCAGTTCCAGATCATCAACCGGGCGCAGCAGAATAGGATCAATTTCTTCCTCTTCCTCAACGCGCTCTGGTTCTTTTTCATGATCAAAATCGACAAACACCGCCAGTTGCTGCTGGAGAATCGTGGCTGCCCGGCGAATTGCTTCTTCCGGATCGATCGTGCCATTTGTCTCCAAATCAATAACCAGCTTGTCCAGATCGGTACGCTGCTCTACTCGTGCACTTTCGACGGAATAGGCTACGCGACGAACCGGGCTGAAGGTTGCATCCAGCTGCAGGCGTCCGATTGCGCGGGTTTCGTCTTCTTCAAGACCACGCTGATCTGCCGGCTCATAGCCGCGACCACGTGCAACACGCAAACGCATGTTCACTTCACCCTTCTCACTCAGGTGACAGATCACATGATCCGGGTTGGAAATTTCCACGTCATGATCCAGCTTGATATCACCAGCTGTGACAACGCCCGGGCCCTTTTTGCTGAGGGTTAACTCAGTGTCGTCCCGACCATTCATCTTGACCGCGACGCCTTTAAGATTCAGCAGAATCTCAATGACGTCTTCCTGGACACCTTCAATGGCGCTGTACTCGTGCAGGACACCATCAATCTGCACTTCAGTTACGGCGCAGCCCGGCATCGAAGACAAAAGAATGCGACGCAATGCGCTACCCAAGGTGTGGCCAAAGCCCCTTTCAAGAGGCTCAAGCGTGACCTTGGCGCGTGTTGCACCCGATTCTTTCACGTCAATCGTACGAGGTGTCAATAACTCATGTACTGAACGCTGCATAGACGCCCCTATCTACTATCGTTGCTAACTGGGCTTTACTTAGAGTAAAGCTCGACGATGAGGTTCTCGTTGATGTCGGCCGGCAACTCAGTACGCTCAGGTACTGATTTGTAAACGCCGGACATCTTAGTGGCGTCGACCTCTACCCAGCTTACCGGAGCACGGCTTGAAGACAGATCCAGAGCGCCTTTAACGCGCAGTTGGTTTCTGGCCTTCTCACGCACACTCACAACATCACCTGGCTTGACTTTGTAGGACGCAATGTTCACTACCTTGTCATTCACCAGAATTGCCTTGTGAGAGACGAGCTGACGGGACTCCGCACGGGTAGAACCGAATCCCATGCGATATACAACGTTATCAAGACGCGTCTCGAGAAGCTGCAGTAGGTTTTCACCCGTTGCACCCTTCAGGCGAGCCGCTTCTTTATAATAGTTGCGGAATTGCTTTTCCAGTACGCCGTAAATACGACGAACCTTCTGTTTTTCACGAAGCTGTACGCCATACTCGGACAGACGACTGCGACGTGCGCCGTGCATACCCGGCGGGGTCTCGATGTTGCACTTGGAATCCAAGGAGCGAACACCGCTTTTCAGAAAAAGATCTGTCCCTTCACGACGAGACAGTTTGCACTTCGGGCCTATGTAACGAGCCATATTTCCCTGTCTCCTGTGTTAGACGCGACGCTTTTTAGGCGGACGGCAGCCGTTATGGGGAATCGGCGTAACATCTGTGATGTTAGTGATCTTGTAGCCGCACCCGTTTAGAGCACGAACTGCAGATTCACGTCCGGGCCCGGGACCCTTAACCTCTACGTCCAGGTTTTTAAGGCCGTATTCAGCAGCCGCGTTACCGGCTCTTTCAGCTGCTACCTGCGCAGCAAAAGGTGTACTCTTGCGTGACCCACGGAAACCGGAACCACCAGAGGTAGCCCAAGACAGGACGTTGCCCTGACGGTCAGAAATGGTCACGATAGTGTTATTGAAGGACGCGTGAACGTGCGCGACGCCATCAACAACGGTCTTTTTCACCTTTTTACGGGTACGTGTACCTGGCTTTGCCATGTTTGCCTACCTGTTACCTGCGAATCGGTTTGCGTGGACCTTTACGGGTGCGCGCGTTGGTCTTGGTGCGCTGGCCGCGGACTGGAAGCCCGTGACGGTGGCGCAGACCACGGTGACATCCGAGATCCTTCAAACGCTTAATGTTCATCTGTACTTCACGACGCAGATCGCCTTCAACGATCGCCTTGCCCACTTCGGTACGAAGTGATTCAAGCTGATCGTCGGATAGGTCCTTGACCTTGACGTCCGGCTTAACGCCGGTTGCATCGCAAAGCTTCTGGGCTGTTGTCTTGCCAACACCAAAGATGTAGGTCAGCGAGATAACAGCAT
>JGI24521J20086_1000140_pt1 | contig 28625 bp, 20 predicted proteins | sample LinPmetageLP46_FD_20086 | JGI IMG/M metagenome (IMG submission 20086) | reverse complement strand
AGGCAATGGCCGCCTGAATCATCTGGCAGACGACACCGCCGCAGCGGTGGAGCGTGCTTCCGAACACTGGGCCGACTTTTCCCGCATCGTCCACGCCCGCATTGTTGAAGAGGCTGACAATCGGGCCGGCCAGTTGCTCGTGCGATCCAATGAAGAATTGCAGGAGGCCGCAGAATGACCATGCAGAACCGTATCGCACGCAGCCTGGATCAGGCGAAGTCGCATTATTCCGTCCTCGTCGTCGGCTCGGGTTATGGCGCCGGTGTCGCCGCCTCGCGGCTGGCGCGGGCAGGGCAGGACGTGTGCATTCTGGAACGCGGCAAGGAAATGCTTCCCGGTGAATATCCGAACAAATTGTCGGATGCGCAGGGAGCCATGCAATTCAACGTCAAAGGCGGGCGAATCGGGTCGCCGGATGCGCTGTTCGAAGTGCATGTAAACGACGATCAATATGCGCTCGTCGGATGCGGCCTTGGTGGCACATCGCTAATCAACGCGAACGTATCGCTAGAAGTGGACAAGCGTCTGCTCAATCAGGAGCAATGGCCGGCCGCCTTCCGCGACAATCCCCACGCAATCGATCCATATTACGAGCGCGCGCGCGAGATGCTCTCGCCAAATGCCTATCCTGACTCGCACCCGACATTGGGCAAGCTGGAAGCACTGGAACATTCGGCTGGCGCCATGGGCCAGCGTTTCTACAAGACCCCGATCAACGTGACGTTTGAGGACAAGACCAACAGGTTCGGCGTGCCTCAGCCGGCCTGCACCAATTGTGGCGACTGTGTTTCGGGCTGCAATGTTGGCGCAAAAAACACCACGCTGATGAATTACCTGCCCGATGCCGTCAATCATGGAGCGGAGGTCTTCACTCAGGCCAAGGTGCTATGGATCGAGCGCGATGGAGATGTCTGGCGCGTGCACGTCGAGCACAATGGTGAGGACATGGCTGGTACGCCACTGAGCATTACCGCCGACCATGTCGTTCTTGGGGCAGGTTCGCTCGGCTCGACCGAAATCCTTTTGCGGTCGCGAGCGAAGGGGCTGTCTCTTTCCGACCGGCTCGGAACAGGTTTTTCGGGTAACGGTGATGCGCTCGGCTTCGCCTATGACAGCTACTTCAAGTCTGAAAAGGACGGCGATAGCATTACCGCTGGCCCGATTTACGCAATGGGTGTCGGTACATCAGATGCCGCACCAGAGGCGTATCCCGGCCCATGCATTACCGGTGTCATCGACATGCGGGACAATGACGATCCCGCCAAGGGGCTGGTAATCGAGGAAGGCGTGGTCCCCGGCATTCTCGCAGCCGCATTGGGCCCGGTTTTTTTCTTCGGGGAAGCGCTGGCGGACGGTTTTACCCGTTTTGGCTTCGACCAGATCAAACCCCGTCTGCTGGACGCCAAGGCAATGGGCGAGGCGGTTCAGACCGATCCCGCCAGTATCGCCGAGTGGGCCTATAAAGGTCCGATGGCGCGTACCCAGACCTATCTGGTGATGAGCGTGGATGATAGCGATGGCGGCCTCGCCCTAGAGGATGACCGCATTGTCATCCATTGGTCCCGGGCAGGCGAACAGCGAACCTTCCGCCGGGACGACGACAAGATGCGCGAGGCGGCCGAGGCGATCGAGGCCCAATATTTCTCCGACCCGCTCTGGTCCGAACCGATGGGCAACAAGCTGATTACAGTGCATCCGATCGGCGGATGCGGCATGGGCGATGATGCCAGGTCAGGAGTTGTCGACGACAGCTGCCGCGTCTTCGCGGACACCAGCGGCGCTGACGTGCATCCGGGGCTCTACGTTTGTGACGGTGCCGTGCTCCCTGCGGCAGTTGGGGTCAATCCATTGCTGACGATCACAGCCGTGGCCGAACGCGCGGTGGAAAAGCTGGCTCTACGCCAGGGTTGGGCCATCGACTATGCGCTGGACGCCGAAACACCCCTGGCGCAGGAGTTGCCTGCGGAAGCCGAGGTGGCTGCCGAGCCGCAATTGATTGCGCATGGTGACGGTCTGAAGCTGTCCATCGCCAAATGGGTGGGTGGCTATGCCATCGGGCCGGTCGCCGATGCGGTTACCGAAGCATCCAGGCATTTCGAAAGCGGCGCCATCGATGACGGCAAGGCTGCTATCCGCAAGCTGGTCAAGGAACATCCTGAAGCCATGAGCCCGGGCCTGGCCTTCACCGAGACCATGGCGGGTCATATCAGTGCCACCGGCTGTCACCATCGGCCCTGCGGACACGCCGAACGAATTCGCGACGATTACGTCAACGGAGCGGCCTGGGGGCAGGCGGAAAGCGGTGCATGCAGCTTCCGACTGACGGTCACGACTGACAATCTCCATCGCATGATCGACGACCCGCAGCACCGTTCCCAGATAACGGGAGAAGTGCTGGTTAGTGCAATTTCGCCGGATCCGATGCCGGTGCGTGAAGGTGTTTTTCGCCTGCTCATTGCCAATCCGGACAAGGCAGAGAGCTGGAAAATGCTCTATGACATGGTGCTCGAAGGACCGGATGGTCCGATCCATTTCCACGGTTTCAAGACATTGGAGCAGCGCGGAAAGTCGGATCCCTGGACCGACCTGACGACGCTGTTTGTCACTCTTCGCCGCGGCGACGACGCTAACGGCGAGTTGATAGGGCGCGGCGTATTGAAGCTCGGAATTGACGAGTTCATACAGCAGTTGAACACGATCACTGTCCATGATGCGGACACTCTGGTCGGCCATGTGATCAATATCATACCCCGTGCCCGCAAGGCGATAGAGGCCTATTTCGTCGCCAAATTTGCGGGTTTCTTCGCGATGACCATATTCCGCGCCTATGGCGGCATGCTGGCGACGCTCAACGATTTTGCGAGCAAGGACGCTGAATCCTTGTTGCCGCGAACCATGCACCTGCCGCCGCCCGAGCGCCATGTGGTTGCAACCGGTGACGGTGTAAATATCGGCCTGACCCGCTATCGCGGTGGATCACGCGGTCCGCTGGTATTGGCACCGGGATTTTCCGTGCGTGCGTCAAGCTTCGCCACTCCGACAGTTGACGAGAATCTCACAGAGAGCCTTGTTGCGCAAGGCTATGATGTTTGGCTGTTCGACTATCGCGCCAGCGCGGATTCGGGCAACGACCCCGAACATCCTCCGGAGTTCACTATCGACGATATAGCCCGCCACGATTGGCCTGCGGCGATCGCGGAAATACGTTCGGTGACGGGGGCCGATAGCGTTCAGGCATTGGCGCATTGTGTCGGTTCGATGAGCCTGTTGATGGGCATAGGCGCAGGCTGGGTAACGCACGTCCGCTCGCTCATCGTCTCGCAGCTCACCCTGCATCCTGTGACCGATTGGCTTAACTATATGAAAGCTGATCTGGGCGTAGCGGGCATGCTCGGCCAGATCTCGCTGTTGGACGGGCATATCGATTTCGTTAGCCAAGGCACAGAGGCCGACTATGAAATCGATGCGATCGCCTACCAGATGCCTGTTCCTGAAGGCCAGGCATGCAAGAACCCGACCTGTCGCCGTGTTTTTGGTGTCTTTGGCCCAAGCTGGGACCATCGCCAGCTAGGCCATGATACGCATCTGGCGCTAGGCAGCATGTTCAGCCGCATCTCACTTTCACCATTCAAACAGCTACAGGAGATCATGCGCAAGGGATTGGCTGTCGATGCGGATGGAAAGCCGGTCTATACCGATGACGATGCCGCGCGCCGTCTGGCCCTCCCAATAAGCTTCCTCTCGGGGGCTACCAACCAGATCTTCTATCCCGAGAGCGGACAGCGCACGCGGGCCTGGCTATCGAAGCACAACGACAAATCCTTGTACCGCCAGCGGATCATTCCCGATTATGGCCATATGGATCTGTTCATCGGCAGGAACGCAAATCGCGATGTGACCCCGTGGATTCTGGAAGAACTGGAAAGGCTTGATCAACAGGCCACACCCGGAGCAGACCGTAAGACCGGCTGACGCGGTCCCGCTTCTGTCGTGACACGGTCGAGAAAATCCGATCAATAAAAACCCGATGCGATTATAGCGCCGTCCAGAGTCTCGTCAGCGCCGCGTTCGAGCGCAGCGAATGCCCATGGTTCTGGTGTAAGCTGGCCAGAGCAGTAGCGCGGAGCGACAGCGCAGCACGCGCGGACTTATTGTATATGCGCAGCCTGCTAGGCAGCGTGTCAAGCAGTGCCCAGCGGACTATCGATCAGCTCAAGGCGCGCTTGAATTCGATCAGTTCCGATTTTGGTTCGGGCGTGGCCTCTTCCGGAGGGCGTTCCACTTCCAGATGGCGTTTCTCGGCATTCTCTACACGGTTTCGGCCACTCGACTTGGCCCGGTAGAGCGCAGCATCGGCTCGTCCGAACATCTGCTCATAGGTCTCCCCATCACGCGCTGTGGCCACGCCAAAACTCGCAGTCAGGCGGACATCGTTGCTCAGGCCGGCATGCTGGAGGCCTTCGAATGCCTGCCGGATTCGGTCGGCCAACTGCTCAGCAGCGTTGTTAGGGCAATTCCAGATCGCAATGCAGAATTCCTCTCCGCCAATTCGGCCGGCCGTGTCGCATCCACGCACCATCTTTCGAATGAGTTTGCCAATGCCCGCGATCGCCTGGTCGCCCGCCTGGTGCCCCCAGATGTCGTTTACCTTCTTGAAGTGGTCGATATCGACGACCACCAGGCTGAGCGGACGTCCTTCCGTCTGCGCACGTGGCAGAAGATTTCGCATCGAGTCTTCGAACGCACCACGGTTGCACAGCCCGCTAAGAGCATCGCGTTCACTGCTTTCACGCAGCGAGGTCGTCCATTCGGAGATTGTTGCACCAATTAGAACCGTCGCGGTGGTCACGCCTTTAACCCCGAGCACGAGTCCGATCAGAGAGTAGTAGATAGAGTCCCGATAGATCTCGGCCGGAATCGCCTGCTCAAACAACAGGGTCAAGGTTGGTCTAACGAGGAAATCGACGGCATGAAGCGCCATGACCGCGATGATCGCGACATCGATCAAGCTGCGGCCTCGCGCGCTGAGGAGCGTCGTAACGCCCATGGCAAACATTACGCCGTAGCCCATATTGACGATGACCAGCCGCGAAGCAACTTCGTTGGAAAAGCTTACAGCCACTGTCAGCACCAAGGCGCTAATCAGATAAACGACCGCCATGCTTCCGAGATGAAGCCGCTGTCCGACACGCTCACAGACCGATGCCAGCATCACTGTCGTGCCTAGAGTGTAGAACAACTGCGTTGTATGAAAGAGATAGAATGCGTCAGCCGGCAGCAAATGGGTGATCAGAAATCCCGCCGCAGAAAGGGTAAAGGCGATACCATAGCCGAGCACGTGACGTTTCATCCGTCCTACTCGCCAAAGCATCGCAAATGTCGCCGCGAAAAAAAGCACCATAAGCGGTGTTACCAGTCCAAGAATTTGCGTTTGCATTGACTCGTCGTGCTCCTTGCGCTGCGGCTTAGACCAATAAGGTTAATGACGCGTTTCGGAGCATTACGTCGTCCACGTATTTTTAATTGTCTCACGCAATTGGCCGTCGCGACGAGCCCCATTTGCCCAGCACCACCCCACATTCTATTTGCGTGCGGTATTTTTCACTAGCGTCGGATATGTTTGAAGGACATGCCCGATGGCTGCTTAATATGCCTATGTGATGAAGAGAATTTCCAAGGCTTTCCCCGGTAAATGGCCGCTTTCCGCTCACTTGAGGTCAATCCCCATCAAAGCTGATGTCCATTTTCGGCGGCGATTCCAACCGGCCAGGCACATCCCGGTTCAGGGTTGAAGCAGCGGCGCGAAAGCAACTGCGCGATTTACTCCGAACGGATCAACCCCGCCTCGCGCATCAGCGTCTCAAGCTTTATGCCGCTAAATCCATAGGCCTTTTTATAGTTTTCATATTGCTCGAGATATCTGGGCGACGGCTTGTTTTTTTTGATGGCTGTAATCAGCGTGTTCTTTTGTGTGTGCTCGGTTGAGACGAAATCGATGACGTCGACCTGATAGCCCTGTGATCGGAGCAACATCACCCGGCTGTTGTCGGTGATCAGGTCCGCCTGTTTTTGCAGAAACAGGCCGTGCGAGATGAACTTGCGGTTCTCGGTCTCGCTCTTCTGCAGGTCCACTAGAACCTCGTGCTGGCAGCAGGGCGCGCAGACAATCAGTTTGGATTTTGATCGGATGCCATAGAATAAGGCATCATCGGTCGCCGTGTCGCAAGCGTGCAGGGCGACAATCGCATCATAATAGCCCTGAACGAAATCCTCCGCCTTCATATTATGAAACGCGAGATTATCAAAGCCGGATGTTCGCGCCGCCTTGTTACAGAGGTCGACCATTTCCGAGCGCGTGTCGACACCGTCAATCTTTGGATTGAGCCCGGCCTGGGCGAGCTGGTCATACATCGCAAAGGTCAGATAACCCTTGCCCGAACCAATATCCAGAACCTTGACCCGCTTCTGTTTTACCGCCTGAGTCCGATCGATCCGCTCGATGAAAATCTCGACAAAACGGCATATCTGTCGATATTTCGCATATTTATTGGGCTTGATCTCGCCAGCGTCGTTCGCAACGCCCAGCGCCTGCAGAAAGGGGCTGTCGCTTTTGATGCGGTAGTTCTTGTCGCGGTTGTGGGGCTTTGTATCGGTCATGTGCTACGCCATAAATAAGTCTGTCAGGATTGATAGTTTTTTGGTGGTCGGTGGGTTTGGGAATTTGCGGGCGTCGGTCGATGGTAGCTGTCGTCAGCTGGAAAGCGATGCTTGGTCTGTAGTGGCTAGTCCAGACGAAGGCGCCTGGTTCGGACAAGCCGGTCAGCCTGTCTTGCGCATCCGCTCTTGATCAATGCCCGGATATTCGTCTTGGAGCTGGATTGCTTTTCTCAAGGGAGCAAGGCTGACGGGTCTGCTGAGCAGAAAACCCTGCAATGCATCGAATCCGAGTGTCCCGGCGAGGATCTTTTCCTCTTCGGTTGCTATGCCCTCGCATACCGTGCTGGCGCCGAGAGCTTTGGCCATATGGATGATAGAGACGAGAAAATCGATCAGGTGCGGCTTCTCGTTGATCGTGTTGATCAGAGAGCGATCTACTTTCAGGACATTCACCGGAAGATCCAGCAATGTCCTGTAATTTGCATAACCACTACCAAAGTCATCCAACGCAATTTTTATGCCTGCTGTGCTCAATTCTTCGAGGTTGCTGCGTGCAGTCTGCGACTTTTCCATGACCGCAGTCTCGATAATCTCGATCAGGACTGCGCCGGGGTCTATTTTATATTCCTCGAGAATATCGAGAAGATTCCTGGCATATCCAAGCGAAGCCACATCACTCGGACTCGCATTTACCGAGAAATAGTCGATGCTCCCGTTTTTCAAAAACTCGGCGAGTTCGGTGCATGCCCGTCTCAGCACAATTTGGTCCAGATGGACCAACAGGCCCAATCGTCCGGCAAGCAAAATAAATTCGTCCGGCGAGATAGGGCCCAGCTCGGGATGCGTCCAGCGTGCCAAAACTTCTACGCCCTGGATGCGTCCTTCGCGAGCATCAAAAATCGGCTGGTATACAGCCGATATCTGGCATTGCTCGATTGCCGTTCTCAGGCCGGCTTCAAGCTGTCGCAACCGCAAGTCATCTGCATGGTCCGAAGCTTGGAATATTCGAATACGCCCTTTGCCGGCATCCTTGGCCTTCATTAAGGCAAGATCGGCATAATGCTTTAACTGGCTGAGATTATTTGTGTCGAACGGGTAGCGTGTAAAGCCTAGCGAACCAGATGCAGCTACTTCTCGTTTAAATTCAGTGACGGGCCGAAAGACATGATCGGCCACTTGCTGAAGCTGTGTTTCTATCTGCTGTGTTGAAAGTCCGGCGCACTCCACCAGCACTGCAAACTCGTCACCACCCATTCGGGACACAGAAAAAATCGAGTCGAGGGATTTTAACCTGTCGGCCACTTGGCACAGCACCCGGTCGCCCATTCGGTGTCCGAACGTGTCGTTGATATGCTTGAAATCGTCGAGATCGATATAGGCAAGCGTAAATGAGCCGGACCGCTCGTCATTGCGCTTGGACAGCAACTGCAGGTCGGCCTGGAAGCCGAGGCGATTTCCGACTTTTGTGAGCGGATCTGTCTGGGCGAGGCTTTGGGCATTCTCACGATCACGTTCCAGATCTCGCAGTCGTTTTTCATATTCCTTGGCGTGGCCATCTGCCTTGTTCTGCAATTGAGACAGCAAGAGATTATTCGTTTCCTGGGCCGTCTTGTGCTCTAAACGCGCTTTTCTGAGATCTTCCGGGCTCGCCACGGCTTCGATAATCACCCCGATCAGACCGGGCTTTCCATCTTCAAGTGTGATAGGGAATTTTCGCGTGAGGGCGAATGTGCCTTCCCCAATTTCTTCGAAACTCGTGCTGGTCTGACCGCTGAACACGAGATCGTCTTCTCTCCAGAAAACATCGATTTGATCTTCATCAAAAAGACTCGTGTCGTCCCGTCCGATGAAGTCGGTAATGCCGATCAGGCTGACGAAAGCCTGGTTGCCGTATATCCATGTATGGTCAGCAGCCTTAGCGAAGACTGGCAGTGGTAGCGCATCCAGCATCTGTTTGATTTCAGTTGCGGGCAACATCGCTCAGGCTGATCCTTCGATCACTGTCGTGCGGCGGACCGACGTCCCGACGATCCGGAAGCTCTCGTCAACTGCGATCTGGATATTTCCCGATCCCGTCGAAGATGGCTTTGCAGTCGGAATCAACCTCTTTGCGATTGTTTTGGAAGAAAAGCCGCAAACCCTTGCTGTTAGCGGGCCGGGTTTACGTTGCTGCTTTCTTGTCACGGCGAACGCCATTCAACTCAACCCTTTCTGCCTAATCCTCTTCTGGAAGTACGGTCATAAGCTTAAGGAGTTAAACTGAAATAAATATAGAATTAGCCGCCACGGTGATTGGATAAACAAAAGACAGCTTGGCTTCCTTTTCACCGAAATAGGTTGAACGCGATTTCGACAACTATCCGGGGATGACAAACTTCCATTCCCGGATCGGCAGCCGCATGTTCGACCTCGCCGGTTTACACCCCCGAAACGGACTGGCGCTCCCGACCCCATTGCTTGCTTCAGAATGTGACGGATCATGTGCGTCCGCTGTCGGGATGAAGCGGATATTCATATTGCAGGCTCTCGGCGAGAAAAGCACGGACGAGCCACAAGCCAACATTGTGGTATCACCGAACCATCACTACGCTTGACTTAATCTTGGAAGCACCTATGTTGCATCGCAGCAAGGGCGGCAATATTGATTGACCGTCTGGCGGAAGTTCTGCGTGAGAGGTGACAAGATCATCTCGAACCTATCGCCTTCATTGCTTCTTTCTTTCCGGCAGCCTGATCACGCGGGTCGTCTTAACAGACGGCGAACACGCGTATAGCTTCCATGCTGTGCGCTGGAAACTTGCTGCTATTACAAGGTATAAAAAATTGACTAAATTTTCTGATTTCGCATTGGCGGAACCTATTCAAAAACGCGTGGCCGAAGGCGGCTACACCACTCCATCCCCTATCCAGCAGCAGGCAATCCCTCCGGCGCTTGAAGGCAAGGATATTCTCGGCATCGCACAGACGGGCACCGGCAAGACCGCTGCGTTCTCGCTGCCTGCCATTCACCACCTGCTCAACAACAAGAAACGCGCGGGTCGCTTTGAGTGCCGGATGCTGGTACTCGCGCCGACGCGCGAACTGGCTCGCCAGATTGCCGACAGCATGACCGGCTATTCCAAAGGTCTCGGCCTGTTCGTGACCTCTGCCTTTGGCGGCGTACCGATCAACCGGCAGAAGCGCATTTTGGAACGCGGTGTTGACGTATTGGTCGCGACCCCCGGTCGTTTGCTCGATCTGATTGATCAGCGTTATCTGACTCTTTCCAAGGTCGAAATCCTGGTGCTCGACGAAGCCGACCAGATGCTCGACCTCGGTTTCATCGTTCCGCTGAAGAAAATCGTTCCAATGCTGCCAAAGCAGCGCCAGAGCCTGTTCTTTTCGGCAACCATGCCGAAGACTATCTCGCAGCTAGCCGACCAGTTCCTGACCAACCCGGTCCAGGTGTCGGTTGCACCGCAATCGTCGACTGCCGAGCGGGTCGACCAGAAGGTCACCTATATCAATCAGGACGACAAGCAGCGCTTGCTGAAGGATTTCATCAACAATGAAAATCCCGATCATATGCTGGTCTTTACCCAGACCAAACATGGTGCCGACAAGGTTGTGAAAAACCTGATGGCTGTTGGCATTCATTCCGCCGCCATCCACGGCAACAAGAGCCAGCCACAGCGCGAACGCGCTTTGGGTGACTTCAAGAAGGGCAAGATCAACATTCTTGTCGCCACGGATATCGCGGCGCGCGGTATCGATGTCGATGGCATCACCCATGTCATCAACTTCGACATGCCCAATGTGTCAGAGCAATATGTCCACCGGATCGGCCGGACAGCGCGGGCAGGGGCGAGCGGTATTTCCTACTCGCTGGTGGCTCCGGACGAGCGCCAGTTCCTCCGTGATGTGGTCAAGCTAACCGGTGTGAAACCCGAAGTCATCGCGCTTCCGGACGGGTATGACGAACCGCCGCGTGAAGAAGTGGCACCCCGTATCTATGGTCAGAAGCCAAAGAAATATGGCGCAACGCCAACCCGTAACGGTTCGCCCAAGAACAAGCACAGTTCGCGCAAAGGTCGTCCAGGCGGCGGCGGTTCTGGACGCGGTGGGCCGGGCTCGAACGCAGGCGCCAAGAGCGACGGACCGAAACATTGGAATAATGGCGCAAAATCGTTCAAACGCCGTCAGGCGCGTAACGCCGACGCCTAAGCTATCAGGCAATTAGCGCCTTGCTTTCGGCAAGTGCGTTGATTTCCTCATCGCCCATATCCAACCAATCTCGAAGCGCGGCGACATTATGTTCGCCGCGTTTTGCGGTTTTGGCATCGGCGTCGATGCCGCTTTTTAATTTTGAGAATCTATAGGGCGACTGGATGGTGCGGCGGGCATTGCCTTCGTCATCGGTCACGTCAACCACGACGCCATTGGCTTTAACGCTGGGCTGTTCGTAAATATCCGGACCGAAGGGAAAGACTTCACCCCATGCTAAGTTGAGCCGGTCGAGGGCAGCGGTTAGCGCATCGAAACTGTCATAGGACAGGATGTGCTTCTCCATCGCTTCATTGCGCAGCCGCACTTTCGTTGGAATGTCTGCGACTTTCGGCGTGGGATCTTGCAAGCCGTCTTTCGTCGAAAACATGATCCAAAGCCATTTCATGTCGCCGGTGATCAATATCTGGCGATCTTCAGGCGCTTCCCAGACCAGAGTCTCGGGCGCTTTCGGCCAGATATCGTCCAGCGCGAAATGGGCATAGTCATCGGCGGAGTGCAGCACGTTGACCATGGCAAGATCGATATATTGGCCTTCACCGGTCTGGTCGAGCGTGCGCAAGGCTGACAATATTGCGATAATGCCGTGCAGAGAGCTGTAACTATCTGCCATCGCAAACTGCATATCTGTGGGATTGCCACCGCTCATTTCCGCTTGCCGGGCGATTATGCCACTTTCGGCATGCAGTACCGGCGCATAAGCCGCGCGCCCCCGTTCGGGACTATTCTGGCCGTAACCAGAAATGGAGAGCATCACCAAACGGGGATTGACCTTTGACAGGTCTGCCCAGCCAATGCCGAATTTGTCCATGACACCCGGCCGGAAATTCTCGACGACAATATCCGCCTCGGCCGCGAGCTTGTGAATTAACGCGCGAGCGCCTTCGGCTTTCAGGTCGACGCAGATATTCTTCTTGCCGATATTGAGCTGCAGATAATTGCCGCTAACCCCGCTGTCGCGTTTGGCAAGCTTGCGGGTCACATCGCCTTCCGGCGGTTCGACCTTCAGCACCTCCGCGCCCAGGTCTGAGAGCATGCGCGTGGCATAAGGGCCGGCCACGACGCGCGAAAAATCCAGGACCTTGAGCCCCGCTAGCGGAAAATCTGCCATCTGTGCGCGGCGCTAGAGTTTCATCTGCTGTTTCATGGTCTTATCCGTGCCCGCGCCATAAGGCGGGAGGAAACCGGCGATTTTGGCAATGTTGATCTTCGGCTGACGATAGACCGCCTTGGCGTGACTGAATTCCTTGAAGCCATCCGGACCGGTATAGGCGCCCATCCCCGAAGGTCCGACTCCGCCGAACGGCAGATCATGCTGGGCGATATGGAAGATCACGTCATTCACCGTCACGCCGCCGGAAATGGTCCGGTCCAAAACCTTGCGCTTGTCGCTCTCGGTTTCACCGAAATAATATAGTCCGAGTGGCCGGTCGTGGTCGTTCACATAATCGATCACTTCGTCGAGATTGCGATAGGTCTTCACCGGCAGCACCGGGCCGAAAATCTCCTCCTGCATCACCCGCATGTCGTCGTTGACATTCTGCAACACGGTTAGCGGCATCTTGTTGCTGTTGGTGTTGGAGAAATCCTCGTCGCCGGGATTGACGATGGTCTGTTTCGCACCCTTCTCGAGCGCGTCGTCGATCAGGCCCTGCAGGCGTTCCTTGTGCCGGCCGTTGATCACCGACGTATAGTCGTCATTGGCGATCAGGGTCGGATATTGCTCTGCCACATTAGAAACAATACCTTCGACAACGGCATCCTCCTTGTCCTGCGGGACGAGCAGATAGTCCGGTGCTAGACAGATCTGCCCGGCGTTCATCATCTTACCCATGGCGATACGCTGGGTTGCTTTCTGGATATCGGCGTCGGGTCCGATGATCGTCGGCGACTTGCCACCGAGTTCCAGCGTCACCGGGGTAAGATTTTGCGCAGCGGCCGCCATCACATGTTTGGCGATCCCGCCACCGCCGGTGAAGATCAGATGATCCCACGGAATTTCGGAAAAGGCCTTGCCGGTTTCCGGACCACCGGTGACCACGGTCATTTCCTCGGGTGCGAAATATTCGGCGACCAGCCTCTTGACCAGTTCACCGGTCTCGGGACAGAATTCGGAAAATTTGATGATCACCCGGTTGCCGGCACCAAAGGCACCGATCGCCGGGTCAAAGGCGAGATTGATCGGGAAATTCCACGGCGCGATAACGCCGACGACGCCCTTGGGCTGATATTCCACCTGGCCGCTGGCGCCGAGCAGGCCGAGCGGGAAATCCATCTTGCGTTTCTCGGGGCGCATCCATTTTTTCAGGTTTTTCTTGTGATCCTTGGCATGGCCGACAATCGACATCAGGTCGGTCATCACGGTCTGGACGCTGCTGCGATGGCCAAAGTCATTGGATACGGCTTCGCAAAGCGCATCCTTATTTTCGATAATCATCTTGGCCGTTCGGTTGATCCGGTCCATCCGGGAATCATAGCTTACCGGCAATTCGGCATGAAACGCATCGCGCTGTGCCTGAAAAAGCTTCATGATCTCGTCTTTGCTGACTTCGCCTGCTGCTGCTTCCAATGCTTCCATATCTGCTCTCCAAAGGGCAGGGCTTCACCGCCCCGTCACAATTCATTTCAATTGACCACTTAAACTTTTTTTTGACGGCTTGTCGAGAGCGAAGCGTCTATTTTGCTAGCGCGTCTATTGCAGCTGCTGTCTCCACGAGCTGTTTTGCCTGTTTGAGATGCAGCAGTTCGGTCATCTTGCCGTCGACAACGATGACGCCCTTGCCGGCGTTGACCGGATCCTTGAACGCCGCGATGATAGCCTCGGCTTCGGCAATATCCTTTGCATGGGGAGCAAAAACCCAGTTGGCGGTTTCAATCTGGGCCGGATGGATCAGCGACTTGCCATCGAACCCCAGTTTTTTGGCTTCAAGACATTCGGCTTCGAGGCCATCGGGGTCACTGAAATCATTGTAGACGCTATCGATGACATCGAGACCATAAGCACGCGCGGCAATAACCGTCTGGGTCATGACGGAGCCGAAAACGGCACGATCATGGTCAGCGTGCATTTCTTTTGCCAGATCGTTGAAGCCCATGACGAAGCCGGTCAGCCGCTGCGGCGCGCCAAGTGCCGCAATTTCCGCGAGATTGAGTATGGCCAGCGGCATTTCGATCATCGCCCATAATTTGGTGTTCCGGTCAGCGTCGCAGTCGTCCATCAATTCGCTGATCCGGATTATATCATCTGCGCCCAATATTTTGGGCACGAGCACGGCGTCAGCCTTGGCAAGACAGGCCTGTTTGAGGTCCTCGGCAAACCAGGGCGTGTCCGTTGCGTTAATGCGGACGACCAACTCCCGCTTGCCATAGTCATCGGATTGCAGCGCGGCGCAGGCGTTCGCGCGCGCCTTTTCCTTGGCATCGGGGGCCACGGCATCTTCCAGATCAAAGATGATCGTGTCGGCGGCCAGGCTCTTCGCCTTTTCCAGCGCCCGCGTATTGGATGCGGGCATGTAGAGACAGGAGCGGCGGGGGCGATATTTGATTTGGGTCATGGAACATCCGTATCATTTCGCCAACTGAACGCAAAGCTAGTTAATCTGCGCATATATACGCTTTGTTAACCATAGGCTTTTAGGACATTTTTAACCGAATTTGAAGGCCCGCCAAGACCGGCGATGACTAGAGGAACGGGCATATCATGAAGCTGATTATCCAGATTCCCTGCTATAATGAAGCGGAAAGCCTGCCCGAAACGCTGGTCGCCTTGCCGCGCAAGATCGACGGGATCGATAGTATCGAAATTCTGATCATCGACGACGGCAGCAAGGATAACACCAGCGATGTCGCGCGCCGGTTCGGCGTTCATCATCTCGTCCGGCACCGGACCAACCGCGGTCTTGCGGCTGCTTTCCAGTCCGGGATAAACAAGGCTCTGGCCGAAGGCGCGGATATCATCGTCAATACCGATGCCGACAATCAATATGAAGGCCGCGATATCTCCAAGCTGGTTGCGCCAGTTCTGGCCGGTGAAGCCGATATCGTCGTGGGAGACCGCGGCGTACGCGACAATGCGCATTTCGGGCCTTTCAAACGGCTTCTGCAGATGTTCGGCAGCGCGACGGTCAAGAGATTGTCCAATACCCATATCACCGATGCGGTCAGCGGCTTCCGGGCGATCAGCCGGGCAGCGGCGCAGAAGATCAATATTACCTCCAGCTTTTCTTACACCACGGAGATGCTGATCCAGGCGGGACGCAAACGGATGGCGATCGTGTCGGTTCCGATCCGGACCAATGGGGCCATCCGGCCATCGCGTTTGTTCAAATCGGTTCCGCAGTTCATCACCAACACCGGCGCGACCATGATCCGCTCTTATGCGATGTATAATCCGCTAAAGGTGTTTGTGATGGCCGGGGTGGGACTATTCTTGCTCGGTGCCATGCCGATCGTGCGGTTCCTGTGGTTCTTCATCAACGGCGAAGGGCAGGGGCATCTGCAATCGATCGTGATCGGCGGATCGCTGATGACGCTCGGGGTGGTTGCGATCATGTTCGGAGCGGTTGCCGATCTGGTTGGACGCAACCGGCAATTGCTGGAACAGACGCTGGAACGGTTGCACCGAGTGGAAGATACGATCCGTTCTGACGCAGGCCGCGACGTTCTGTCGAATCAACAGACTGAAAAATTGCGCGACGGGACGGATGGCTGAGGGGGAAGTCGGCATGAGTAAGCTTTTCAAGGCTGCCGCGCATTCGTCGGATGCGACACCGGGATACAGAGCAGGCGCCCCGGTTGATCGAACCCGTTATATTCTTGCTGCCATTATCCTGCTCGTCATTTGCCAGAGTTGGCTTATTTTCGAGAAAGCGATTAACTGGGACGAGTTCTTGCACTTCGGTTTCACTTATGAACTGGCGGAAGGTCGGCTTCGCGGCGGCATTCAAACATTTTATACGCGCTTATTTGGTTGGGCAACTTCAATACCGCAAAATGTAATAGGGCAAATCCAGTCCATACGTTTCGTCATGTTGGCCTGCGCGATCATCACGACCGGAGCCGTGACCATTTTGGCTCGCCGGCTGGTCAGCTTAGAGATCGCGCTGCTCTGCGGATTCATCTATCTGAGTGCAGGATTCGTGTTCACCAACGCGTTTACCTATCGGACCGATCCGGTGGCAGCAGCTGCGCTCATGAGCGCTCTATGTGTTCTAGCGTTCGGCAAAATATCGTGGATGCGTATGGGCCTCGCAGGGATGCTCGTGGGCTTTGCCGGAGCGATGACCATAAAAAGCATTTTCTATCTACCCTGTTTCGCAGCGTTTGCATGGCTTCGCTGGAATGGTCCGGACGGACGGAAATTTCGAACGGTCTTGATGCTTTCTAGCGTGGTTGCGGTCTCGCTTGTTACCTACCTTCTGCTGATCGCTCTTCATCGCGCAGGACTTCCGCCGAGTGAGGCACCTGCAAGCGGACTGACAAGAAGTTTAGGAAACTTTCTTAATTTCTTCCAGTTTGAACAAGTTCGCTATGTGTTCCTTGAAGCTATGTTCGCGCCCGTGGTGTCCATCGGACTAGTGATGCTACCCTTCGCATCAAAAGGACTGTCCAATCAGACCAAGATCTTGCTGATAGGCTTATGCGCCCCTCTGCTTTGCATTTTATTTTACCGCAACACCTACCCGTATTTTTTCACTTTTCTTTTGCCACCTATTTGCGTTGCTATTGCACCGGCGTTGTCAAAGCTCGTCGATCGCTATCGCGTCATTCCGCTGATAATTTTTGCTTTGATAGGACCGGCTTTTCTAATTGCGCATGAGCCATATGGTACGTTGGAGAGGCAGCATGCCGTTATAGATGAAGTCGAACGTCTGTTTCCGGAACCTGCGGCCTACGTGTCCTTCTCGAGCTATGTTCCGCACTATCCCCGCCTGGGTCCCTCGCTCATGTCAGGGCCGGGTTTAAAAAATTACTGGGAGTTGAGCAGCGGCCAGATAGCCAAGGATATCGATTCCGGGCGCATCGCATTTGTCATCGTAACGGACGATGCGCTCAACGCGGTTTTCAAAAGTAATGGGCCCGCAGCATCGGCTTTTCTACCGAAACGTGATGTGACGGCTCTGAGAGCAAATTTTCTCGAACATAGTGATACAATATTCATCTTGGGCCATGAAATCTGCCCGGATGCTAAAGAACAGGCGATACAGATTGTTCGCAGCGGACCATATTCGCTAGATGGGGGCGACCTTGTTATCAACGGCCGTGACGTGAGTGACGCGACCAGCGTGCATTTGAAAGCCGGAATGCTCAAAGTACATCATCAACAGGGCGCATGCGTCAAATTATGGGGTCTTGATCATGTCCCTGTCTTGCCAGAGCATTTCCCGTCGGGGCCGATTGGCGGAGGTTTTTAGATGATGTTTCCAAACCAGGATTATTATCAGCTTTGTCAGGCAATGGCGGTTTTTGGTGAGCATGCGATTCACGAGAAGGGTGGGGTTGTTTTGTGATCGACAAGTTTATAAACCTATATAATGAATTGAAGCGATGGTCTCAAGCGCGGCAGAAGGCGATCGTCTTTTGTTTCGCTACGCTGTTCGTTGTCGGCATTGCCTATTCGTATATCGCTCTGGATTTGAAAGCGACGGATATCAACGCACCAGCTTTATTGATGGTCGCCTGTTTCGTTCCGGCGTCGATTATTTTTAATAGTATCGAACTGCAACTTTGCGCGAAGGTCGCCAATCAGAAGCTCGGTTTTGGGAGGGCGCTAGGATATAGTTCAATAGCGACCATCGCCAACTTGCTTCCAATACCAGCCAGTATTTTGATCCGCGGTGGGGCGCTTGTAAGCAGTGGTGCAAAAATAGCTCAAGCCGGGCAGATCATTGTTGCGGCTGCCGCTATGTGGCTTGTCATGGCCATAGGTATTTCCGGCTTTTTCCTGACATTTGGCTGGATCGCTGCAGCCATAACGATTTTTGGGGTTGTTTTGGTGGTACTGATATCAGCCTGGATCGCGAAACGAAGCAGCCTAGCAACGGCGGTGTCGTTCATCATTGTTCGGGCAGTCATGCTATTGATTCTGGTCGCCCGGCTGTATTTTTGTTTTACTGCAATCAACGCCGCGATCGCATTGGAAGAAGCCGGCATCTATTCCGTGGCAGGCGTAGCCGGAACCGCGGTGGCGATCGTACCTGCAGGTCTGGGCATTGCTGAAGGATTTGGAGCGCTGATTGCGGAAGCGGCGGGCTCCGATCCAGCAGCGGCGTTTTTGGCGCTGGGATTAAACCGTATTCTGGGGCTATTCGGCAGCGGCATAATGGCGGGATTTTTCTGGTTCAGGGTCGAAAAGCCAAGTGTTCCAATGAGTGTATCATCATGAAAATTCTGTTCGATATCGTGCATCCGGCTGATGTGCTATTTTTTCTGAAACCGATGCGTTTAATGACGGATCGCGGGGATGCGATAAAAATTGTCTCGCGACAAAAAGACGTTGCCTGCGAATTGCTGGATCAGTTTGGTTTCACGCACGAATCCATATCCATCGCAGGAAATGGAAGAATGGGGCTGGCCAAAGAACTGATTACGCGTGACTGGGCAATGATGAAAGAGGCCAGGAAATTCAGACCGGACGTAATGCTTGGTTTTGGCGGTGTTGCGATTTCCCATGTCGGTAAATTGGTCGGCATTCCATCCGTTAGCTTTTATGCGGCCGATACGGCCTCTCTTCAAACTCGCATCACATGGCCTTTCATCGACCATCTTTACGTTCCGCAAGCTTATGCAGGTGATGTTCCACGCGGTCGCACGTCACGTTTTCCCGGGATCAAGGAGCTTTCCTATTTTCATCCAGAAAATTTTGAGGTCGATGATGCCATTGCTCGCGGAAATGGCTGGGATGAGCAGGTTCCGAATTACTTCATTCGAACGGTAAGTTGGCGTGCCAATCATGACCTTGGGAAAAGCGGCTGGAGCGACGAAACGCTTCGTCAGCTGGTTGTGAAATTGTCGGCAAGGGGCAAGGTTCATATTTCCAGTGAACGATCTTTGCCTCCAGAGATGGAACAATATCGGTATCAAGGCGCGAAAAATCAGGTCCATCACGTCATGGCAAAATGTGAGCTTTATGTAGGGGAGAGTGCAACCATGGCTCACGAAGCCTGCCTGCTGGGTGTGCCGTCAATTTACGATGGTACAGACCATCCGGGAACAACCCGCGAATTGGCGCGCGAAGGGCTGCTGATCGCGCTAAAACAACCCGGCCTGGAGCCTTTGCTGGCGGAAATTGACGCCCTGTTGAGAGATGACGTGAAGCAAGCGGTCGACGCCAAGCGAATGGCTTATTTGGCTGCCAGACCCAATTTGGCGCAATTTATAGTAGATGCTGCCGACCGACATGCATTGACCGGCGGCTGATCTGCCCAATAATATCATTCGCCAAGCTTGTCGGCTTTCGCGGTGACCCGATCGGGGTCGTGTTCATCAGGGAACGTATCGCGCGACCGACACGATCAAATATCCCGGCTTGGAGCACTCGTTTGGATTTAGGTCAACTCGCCAATCTTATTTCGCTAGCCGCCTGCCGATTATCCGGCTGATCCGGCCATATCCCGCGTGTGTCATAGACCACCTTGCTCGCGCGTTCATCGAGCGGGATGGATTTGAACATGTCGTGATCGGTGAGGGTGATCATGATCGGGCAGGTTTCGAGCGCCTGGTCGATATCGATCAGATCGGCACCGGTGCCTTCGAAGGCTGCCGGAAGCTCACTTGCATATGGCTCGACAATTTTCACCCGTCCGCCATAGCGCCGCGCCAGCTTGGCGGCGATCTTGAGGGCGGGGCTCTCGCGGAAATCGTCGATATTGGCTTTGAACGCGAGACCGAAGCAGGCGATCGATACGCCGGGCAGCTCGTCGATCATCAGCGAAGCCTGTTCCAGCACATGGCCGGTCTTGCCGTCATTCACTTCGCGGGCGATGCGGATCAGGGGTGACTGTTCTGGCGCGCTGTGGATGATGAACCAGGGGTCGACGGCAATACAATGGCCGCCGACACCCGGGCCGGGTTGCAGGATGTTGACGCGGGGATGCCGGTTGGCAAGGCGGATAACCTCCCAGACGTCGAGGTCCATATGATCGGCGATGATCGAAAGTTCGTTCGCAAAAGCGATATTGACGTCGCGATAGCTGTTCTCGACCAATTTGGTCATTTCGGCGGCGCGTGCTGATGTGGTCACCAGTTCACCGCGGACAAAGCGCCGGTAAAAGCCGAGCGCCTTGCGCGCGCAACGGGGCGTGACGCCGCCGATGCTGCGATCATTCTGGATCAATCCTCGAGGATTTTCCCCGGCAGCACCCGTTCCGGGCAATAAGCGATGGCAATGTCCGGGATGTCACCGGTCAGCCCCGGAACCTTCAGGTCCGGACGCAATTTCGCGATCAGGTCCCGCATCTTTTCGGTGGTGCCGACAGGGGAGGTCGATTCGAGGATGACAGTGTCGCCAGCTTTCAGCGCTGCAGCTATATTGGTTGCCGCTTCCATGACATAGCTGGTGTCGGGAATATGATTGTCGCCAAACGGAGTCGGGACCGCGATGACAAAGACATCGGACGGTTCGACCAGCAGCGATGCCCGAAGCGTCCCGCGGGAGACAACGCCTTGCACCAGTCCGTCCAGATCGACTTCTTCGATATGGATGTGGCCCGAATTGATCGTGTCCACGACCTGCTGATTGACGTCGATGCCAAGCACCGGGCATCCGGAACGGGCAATCACGGCCGCGGTGGGCAGCCCGATATAGCCGAGACCCATGACGCAGACGCTTGGTTTTTCTTCCGATAACATGTGAGAAGCCACTCCGCAGTGCGCCAATCCGGCGCGGTTTACCTGCCGATTCATTAGCCGATCATCGTAAATATTTTGGTAAGATGGTGGCTTGTATCGAAATATTCAGGCGGAGAGACTGTTGTCGATGATGTCGGCGATTTGTTGGCTGGCCGTGCCGTCGCCAAAGGGATTGTGGGCGCGAGCCATGGCAAGATAATGCGCCTCATCGTCCAGAAGCCGAGTGGCTTCTGCCAAGATGACGTTTTTGTCCGTCCCGACCAGTTTTGCGGTGCCGGCTTCCACCCCTTCGGGTCGCTCCGTCGTATCCCGCATCACCAGCACCGGCTTGCCAAGCGCTGGCGCCTCTTCCTGTACGCCACCGCTGTCAGTCATCATGAAGTGGCAATGGTTGAGCAGACTGACGAAATTGGGATAATCCAGCGGCTCGATCATCGCGACATTGTCGAGCTTGCCCAAGGCATCCTGCATGATCGCCCGTACTTTGGGATTGAGATGAACGGGGAAAATCAGTGCGACGTCCTTCCGCTCGGCGATTGTCCGGAGCGCCTTGGCAATATTGGTCAGCCCGTCACCCAGATTTTCCCGCCTGTGACTGGTAACCCCGATGATTTTGCGATCAGAAAACGTCTCGTATAATCCGGCGAGCTTGGCATCCAAGCGGCTTGGATCATTGAATTTATCTACAGTGGCCAGCAGAGCATCGATCACCGTATTGCCGGTGATATATATCTGCTCCGCCGGGATATTTTCCTTTTTGAGAGCGTCTGCAGACGTCTGGGTCGGGGCAAAATGCTGATCGGCAATCGTGCCGATGATCTTGCGGTTCACCTCTTCCGGCCAGGGATGATATATATTATAGCTGCGCAGACCGGCTTCAACATGACTGACAGGAATCTGACGGTAATAGGCTGCCAGCGCACCGCACATGGCGGTAGCCGTATCTCCCTGAACCACGACCCGCCGCGGCTTAGTTTCATCCAGTATTTTGCCGATACCGGTCAGGAGCCTGGCGGTCAGATCGTCGAGGTTCTGGTTGGTCTTCATCAGGTCCAGATCGAAATCCGGCTGGATATCGGCAATATCCAGAACCTGGTCGAGCATTTCCCTGTGTTGGGCTGTCACGCAAGTGAGTGGTTCCAGATTGGTTCGTTCTGAAAGCGCCTTGACGACCGGGAACAGCTTGATCGCTTCCGGTCTGGTGCCAAAAATGGTCAGGATTTTCGGTTTGTTCACGGTCTTTTTTGTCATTTTGGCTGCTTAATCACTTTTGGCTAAAATTTTCATAATGATATCATCCGCAAAAAGCGTTGACCCTTGCGTTTTGCTAGCCCAATCGCACTTTAATGGATTGGTTTGAAATCAAAAACTGGCTGGAACTGTCAACCGGACTGGCTCGCGACTCTCTGCACGTTTATGCGGGCGTAGGTGTTCAGCTGTTTGTTGCGCTTATTTTCCGTCGTTCATTGGCCAGCCCGGTGCCCTGGTTGTTCGTAGCATTCGCTGCCTTCGCCAATGAATTTTATGACTATAGCGTGGTGCAAGCGCCTCAAAATCGTGAGCCGGTATATTTTGACGAGGCCGTCAGCGATATCTGGAACACCTTGTTGCTGCCGACATTGTTCCTGGTGATTGCCAGANTCTGGCCGAATTGGCTTACTGGCAGCGTTGCCAAGAATAGAAAGCCGGATAGCGCGGACGGCGACCGTCCACCTGGTTAATCTTCANCCTCAAGCCTCTGTGCGATTTCTTTGACATTTTGCGATTGTCCGCGGGGCAAGATCATGACTTTGTTTTCATGNGTAACAATGATCAGGTTTTCTACGCCGTGAACCGCGACTTCCAGCGCGTCGCTGTGGATCAGATTGTTGCTGGAATCGATTGTCATGGCTTTGCCGGTTATTGCGTTTGAATGTTCATCCTTGCTGGAGATTTCGAACAGGGCATCCCAGCTTCCCACATCCGACCAGCCGGGGTTAACGGGTGTCACCGCGACGCGGTCCGATCGTTCCATGATCGCATAATCGATCGAGTCAGAAGGCGCCGATGCAAATGCCTCCGGGTCAGGATGACAAATTACGCTATCCGTCTGTTGACTATCCATGGCCGCCCGACAGGCGACAAGAATCTCGGGTGAATATTGTTCCATCGCCGCCAGATAGCTGTCGGCCCGGAATAGGAATATTCCGGCATTCCAGTGATAGCCACCTACGGCGAGCATTTTTTCCGCATTTTCCAGATTTGGTTTCTCGACAAATGTTTTTGCCGACAGGCTTCTGGTGCTTCCGACGATAGCATCTCCCTCCTGGATATATCCATATCCAGTAGCCGGCCCGGTGGGTTCGATTCCGAATGTCACCAGCCAGCGGGATTGTGCAACCGGTATCGAAGCCAGAACGGATTTCTGGAAGGCCGTGATATTCTTGATGATATGGTCACTGGGCATCACCAGCAACAAATCTGTCGGTTTTTTAGCAGCAAGCGCGGCCAAGGCGATTGCCGGAGCGGTATTGCGAGGGCAGGGCTCCAGGATGATCTCGCCGCCTGTTGCGCCGATTTCCTGCATCTGATCCTGCATGATCTCGATATGTCTGGCGGAGCCTACGATGACCGGCTTGCGATAGAGGCTCTGGTCCGAACAGCGCCGCAGCGTCAACTGGAACATGCTCAGCGGGCCAGGCAGATTTAGGAACTGCTTGGGCTTTTCGGGTGTCGAAAGCGGCCATAACCGTGTTCCGGAACCACCGGACAGGATGACGGGAGTAATCAGCGGATTTTGCTGCATGTTAAATATCTCACGTCATCGTACAGGCGATGAGCGACCTTCCGTTTTTGGCAAGATCGATATCGGAGAATCGCGGGCAGATCCCGCATTCCCCCGCCTTGATCAATTTGCCGCGTACAGTGACCGCCCCTTCCAGGGGGATGACTTGCCATTCTTTGCTCGCGATCTTCGAAATGATCGCGTCGTCTGTGCCGATAATCTGGAACAGACCAAAGGGAGAAGTGCTGGAGAGGCTGGTCGTCTCGTTCGGCGGAATCTCGCCCGCGTATTTCATGTCATAAGGTACCAGCTTGGCAACCCCGATCGCTTCCTCCAGGTGGAGTTCGCGTGGGCGGCCATAATCGTACATGCGGTAGGTGATATCGACGTTTCGCTGGACTTCGATGAGCGATATACCGGGGCCAATGGCATGAATTGTTCCCGCGGGCACGTAAAAATAATCTCCCTTCTTGACCGGTTTCCAGTCAATGAGCTGCTCAATTTCGCCCAATATCGCTGCGGTTTTCAGTTTCGTGGCGCTGACGGTTTTTTTCAGGCCAAGACCCAGAACAGCATCCGGTTCCGCATCAAGTATATACCAGGATTCGTCCTTGCCATGGGGAAGTCCAATCCTGCGCGCCTGCCGGTCGTTGGGATGGACCTGGATGGACAGCTTCTCACTGGTAAAAAGATATTTGACCATGAGCTGCGGGTTGATGCCCTTCGGCGCTTCAAACCAGATTTCGCCGATTTTTTTTCCGCTTCCGCCATCAAAGATGTCCGGTAGAACGTCCTGCCCCCAGGGTTTCTCTATGAATTTCCTCTTTAACTTCATGGTCTGAAATTAGGGCTCACTGGTTTTTCCTGACACTCGTATATGACAATCCTGTCTGCGCAATTTCTGACGGATTGTAAATGTTCCGCGAATTAGCGGGCTGACACGGCGAATATCCATCAATGCCATTTTCCTTTAAAACCCTCGAATATTCTATTTCAAAACATGCAGAATCTTGCGGCTTGTGGCCGGTTGTCCGGCACAGGTCAAGCTGGCATCACATGCGCCATATCGATGTATCNTATGCTATCGATCTTGAATNTTCATCATTCGACAGGGGCCGCATANCTAGGGTTTCTGGTCTGGATGTCACCGGTTTCGGGACTNTATACATTGATAATCGATCTTAAAGTGGTTGGCTAAACAGTTTCTGTTCGGTAAATGCCTAATTCGGCGTCGCAGCTTTGAGAATCTAGAGCCAGCTTTGAGAGCCAAATGATTGAGAATATCACTGCCGTCATCACATCGTTGCTAGAAAAAATTGCTCAGCTATCGCGCTGGAAAAAGAGAGCAATTGTATTGCTACTGGATGTGTTGCTGTGCGTGCAGTCGATCTGGATTGCTTATTCCCTGCGTATCGGCGTTTGGGTCTTGTGGGATATTGCCATCCAGAAAATCGTGTTGGTTTGCCTGTTGCTGATGATTCCCATTTTCATGCTGAGCGGAGTATATAACGCCATTTTCCGCTATGCTGGCACCGGCATGATGAAAACACTGGTGCGTGCTTTCGCAATCTATTCGGTGGTGACCGGTTTTGCTTTCGCCGTCGCGGGTATCGACGGCGTGCCCCGGACCATCGGGCTTATTCAACCGGTGGTATTCTTCATTCTGGTCGGTTTTTCCAGAGTGTCCGGACGTTATCTGATGGTCGATATTCTCGGCAGGAACCGTTTCGCAGGCGAGGTAAAAAATGTCCTGATCTATGGTGCGGGCAGCGCAGGCCAACAACTCGCGGCGTCGATGCGGTCAGAACCGGCCATGCGTCTGTGCGGCTATATTGATGATGATCAGCGGTTGGACGGCCAGCGCCTGGACGGAGACAAGGTCTTCTGGAGCGGGCATCTGCCGGATCTGATCAGAAAAAAGAAAATCACCGATATCCTGTTGGCTCTGCCGCGAATCAACCGCCGGAAACGCCGAGCGATCGTCGAGCAGGTTCGCGAATTCACGGTGCATGTTCAGACATTGCCGAATATGCAGGAGATAATCTCCGGCAAAATCGCATTCAGCGATATTCGCGAGCTGGAGATTGAAGATTTGCTTGGACGTGAACCGGTACAGCCGAACGAGCTTCTGTTTGGCAGGACCATTGTCGGCAAGACCGTATTGGTGACAGGTGCCGGCGGATCGATCGGCGGAGAGCTTTGCCGGCAGATCGCAAAATCGGGTGCCCATCGCCTGGTGATGCTGGATATTTCAGAATATGCGCTTTACGAAATTGAGAAAGAACTGAAAAAACCGGGCGCCGGTCAGGCTACAACACAGCTTGAACTGATCCCGGTTCTGGGCTCGGTCGTTGATGTGGAAAGGCTGGACGAGATTTTCGCAACTTGGCATCCCGACACGGTATTTCACGCCGCTGCCTATAAGCATGTGCCGCTTGTCGAGGCCAACCCGATAGAGGGCATCCGCAACAATATATTGGGAACGCAGACGCTGGCTGCTGCTGCTCACGCGGCAGAGGTGAAAGATTTCATTCTGATCAGCACAGACAAGGCGGTTCGCCCGACCAATGTGATGGGCGCGACCAAGCGTGCTGCCGAACAGATAATCCAGAATTTCGCAAATGCTGCCGGCGCGACCAGATTTTCCATGGTGCGATTTGGCAACGTCCTCGGGTCCAGTGGTTCCGTGGTGCCGCTATTCCGTAAACAAATAGAGCAGGGTGGCCCGATCACTCTGACGGACCGCAAAGTAACGCGCTATTTCATGACCATTCCCGAGGCGGCGCAACTGGTCATCCAGGCTGCCGGCATGGCCAAGGGCGGTGAAGTGTTTGTTTTGGACATGGGCAAGTCGGTGAAAATCCAGGACTTGGCTCAAACACTGGTCCGGCTGTCCGGACTAACCGTCCGCAATGACGCCAACCCGGATGGCGATATCGAAATCGTCGAGGTCGGCCTGCGCGCGGGCGAGAAGCTCTATGAAGAACTGATCATCGGCAATGATCCGCAAAAGACCCTGCACCCCCGGATAATGAAGGCTCATGAATCCTATCTTGCGGAAGATATATTGAACGACCTGATCGCGCGCCTGCTCGATTGTCGCGATCCGAAGCTTGCCGTCACGACGCTCAAGTCGCTGGTACCGGAATTTGATCACGGCCGGGACAATCATGATAATCTGGAAGAGGCTTCCTGACATCAGGCTCGGCGATGATCCGGAGCCGGATTATTCCGGTTGATAGATCAGGTCTTTAACAACCCGAACGGCACAATCCGGTTCTGGGCATCATGTCCGATTTCCGCGCGGCCCAGATAGGCGATAGCATTGCCCCCGGCCCATCGCTTGATAATCGCCTCGGGATCCTCGCCGAATGGCCGGTCGTTTTCGGGTATGTCGCCGACTCTGCCCAATTTAATGCCGGTCAGGCCGATATCAGCCAGATTGCTGCAAAGGTGAAACATTGCGCGATCAAAGGCGTAGAGATATTCGGATATCTCCTCGACGATGAGAATATGATCGCGCAAATCCGGTAGCAGCTTTGTGCCGGTCATCATGGCGAGCGTCATTAAGTTGAAAGCGGCGTATTTCTGGCCATTGATCAGGCTTGGCTCGAGCGCACCCGACTTTCTGTTCACGATCCAGTCCAAGGCTCTGGCTATGGCTTGCTGGCCATCTTGCCTGCCAATATCGGAAGGCATGGGGCCATGAGCAACTTCCCCGATACCAGCGCGGTAAAGTGCACCAAGCAAATTGCCTGCATCGCTATATCCCAGATAGAGCTTGTTCTTGGCGACACTGTCCAGCCGATCGACGGCGGCTTCCGCGATACGGGCAGCGCCATAGCCGCCGCGGGCAAACCATATTGCGTCGATTTCCGGATCATTGGCCAGAGCGACGAAACGGTCGCAGCGTTGCTTGTCGCTGCCGGCAAAATGGCCGTGCTCAAAAAAACATTGCTCGTCAAAGACCAGATCGGCCTTCGGATGGGTCCGGGCCGCGAGCGCGACGACGCGACTGGCAGCTTCCTTTGTGAACGGGGTCGACGGCGCACAAATGCCTATGCGGACTGGTGAGGAGATTGATTTTGTTCCTTGCGCCATTGCCAAATAGAGAGAGAAGCAATAGCGCGAAAAAATGACCGAAGACAAATCCTATTATTTTTGCGGTATCGGCGGCTCCGGAATGCTGCCGCTGGCAATGATCGTCAAAGCGGCTGGAGCGCAGGTTGCAGGATCGGACCGGGCGCTGGACCAGGGCCGGTTGGCGGACAAGTTTCAATGGTTGCAGGACAGGGGAATCAAACTGTTCCAGCAGGATGGCAGCGGCCTGGTCGATGGTAGCCAGATATTGATCGCTTCCGCCGCCATCGAAGAGACCGTACCCGATGTGGCGCGTGCCATTGCTCTGGGTTGTGAGCGGATGACCCGCGCCGAGTTGCTGGCCGGGCATTTCAACGCCGTGCTGCGCAGCATCGCCGTTGGCGGTACCAGCGGCAAATCGACGGTCACCGGGATGATTGGCTGGATATTGACCGAAGCCGGCCGTGATCCGACGATCATGAACGGTGCGGTGATGAAAAATTTCGCCAATGCCGACGCGCCATTTGCCAGCTCCCGTGTCGGGGACGGCACGCTGATGGTGAGCGAAGTTGACGAAAGCGACGGTTCCATCGCTCTGTTTGATCCCGAGATAGCGGTGCTCAACAATGTCAGCCTCGATCACAAGAGTCTGGAAGAGCTCAGACTATTGTTCGGGGACTTTGTCGCGAAGTCCCGTCATGCGATCTGGAACCATGATGATGCAGAATCACGCGCGCTGATTGATGCGGGTAAATTGGCGAAAGCCAGCAGCTTCGGATTTCTCGAAGGTGCGGATTATCAGGCTGTGCAAGTCGAGGAACAATTGCTGGGCAGCGCTTTTGTGATGCGGACCGGCGGGAAAGAATATCTGGTTTCGCTGCAAGTGCCCGGCAGGCATAATATTGCCAATGCTCTGGCGGCGATTGCGGCCTGTTCTACAATCGGAGTGCCGATCGAAGCCGCTATAACGGCAATGGCGACGTTTCAGGGGCTGGCGCGACGTTTTGATATC
>JGI24521J20086_1000127_pt1 | contig 30589 bp, 27 predicted proteins | sample LinPmetageLP46_FD_20086 | JGI IMG/M metagenome (IMG submission 20086) | reverse complement strand
TTACTGGAGCGCTAGGGTTTTTGCGGCGGCGGCGCCGTAGCTGGGCTCTCGGGTACAATCTGCGGATTGTTCGAGGCACACGAAAGCGACACCGCCCCGCCGAAAAAGCTGGTATTCGGCTTTGTCGACGAGTTCATCAAGCGGATGAACGCGAAAGGTGGGCTGACTTCCCCTGTGCGGTACGGCAAGACCTTCACGCTGGTGCATGACCCTCTGAAATGGAAGGGCGTGGCTGACGATATGTTGGAGGAGGCGGGAGTGCACATCGTTTATCACACGACGGTTACCGATGTGCTGATGGAGGGCGGAGAGCGCATTGCAGGGGTCGTCGCGTACAACAAGCAAGGCAAGTTGCGGGTGACTGCCGAGGTCACGATCGATGCCAGCGGTGACGGCGACCTTGCGGCTATGTCGGGGCTGGATACGTTCATGGGCGTCAATGGCGTGGTCCAGAACCCGACGATGATCTTTCGGATCCTGGGCGTGGACGTAAAGCGTTTTCTGAACCGTTATGGCGAAGACAGCGTACTTGGCGCTGATGTATCAGAGGCTATCCGGCAAAGTAACGCCTCGGGCAAATATGTTTTACCGCGATCCAAAATTTTCCTGTTCCCGACCACGCGCCCTAACGAACTGTTGTGCAATAGCACCCGCGTTATCGGCCGAGACGGCCGTGAATTGAACCCCATCAACTCCGCCGATTTCACCGAAGCGGAGATTGCAGGGCGCAAGCAGGTGGAGGAGTACGTTCGCTTCTACCGCGACCAGCTAACCGGCTGCGAAAACGCGTTCGTCAACGATACCGGTGTTCAGGTCGGAGTGCGTCAAACTCGCCAGGTGCAGGGCGTGACCACACTCAAGAACGAGGACGTGGTTACGGGCCGCAAGTCGCAGAGCGGTATTGCGCGGTCGGCTTGGCCGATCGAAATGCACAGCGGCGAGAAGCCCAAGCTTGAGTGGCTGTTTAACGACTACTATGAGATTCCTTACGAATGCTTTGTCCCTGTAAAGGGTGAATCTCTGCTTACCGCCGGGCGTTGCCTGTCTGCTGAATCTGACGCCATGGCGTCTGCTCGGGTCACCGCGCAATGCTTCTCATACGGCCACGCAATTGGCCACGCAGCGAGCATCGCAGTTCTGGAGCGGATTGCACCGCGCCTCGTCGATCCGCTGGCGGTACGAGCCGCCGTCAACCGGGACGGCGCACAGCTCGACTGAACGCACTACCAACATAGCAACAAGAGAAAATTCCCATGATTAGATTAGATAAAAACAAACGCGTTGCGACTATCACGCTAGATCGTGCTGAGCGCCGCAACGCCCTGAATACTGTGATGGTCGAGGAGCTGGATCGCGCCTTATCTGAACTGGATCAAGACCAGACCATTGGTGCCGTGGTGCTGACGGGTGCGGCTCCGAGCTTTTGTGCCGGCTCTGACCTGAAAGAGCTTGGCAAGATGAACTTGGAGGAAATGGCTCATCACGAGGCCGGGACCGCTGCCGTAGCGCGTCGTATCGGGCTGTTGAGTACGCCGGTGGTCGCAGCGGTGGAAGGTGCGGCGTTTGGTGGGGGCTTCATCCTCGCCTGTTCTTGCGACCTGGTCGTGACCGCCGCAGAGGCGCGCTGGAATCTGGCCGAGGTGCCCAACGGCTGGCTGCCGCCTTGGGGTCTACAAGCACTGGTTTCGCGGGTCGGGGCCGTGACGGCCCGCCGCCTGACCTGGGGTCACGAAGTTCTGAGCGGTGAAGATGCGCAGCGTCTGGGTGTAGCCGACTATCTCGCCGCCAACGGTGAGGCTGTGGCTCAGGCCCAAGAGTTGGCGGCGCGTATCGCATCTCTCCCAACGCCAGCCGTGGCCTCTACAAAGCAGTTCTTCAGCCAGCTTATCAATGGTAAGGCCGAGGTCACTGACGCAATGGCCAATCGTATTTTTATTGATAACTGCCAGTACGACACCGCGAAGGCGACTCTGTCCAAGTTCGGAGTAAAGCTATGAATAAGATCTGTACTGCTCAAGAGGCCGTCTCGATCGTCGAGGACGGTGATGTTGTCTCCAGCGTTGGTGTGATTGGCTGGTTCACACCCGATGAAGTCCTGAAAGCGCTCGGTGAACGCTTTGAGAAGACCGCTGCGCCCAAAAACTTGACGTTCTACTTTCCGTGCGGGCTCGGGGATTCAGTTGAAATTCGTGGTATGGATCATGTCGCTCGGGAAGGGATGATGAAGCGAGTGGTGTCAGGTTCCTACATCAATCCAACCAACCCCAAGACCGGTGCCAGGCCTGAATTAATGCGCCTGATCCAAAATAATCTGGTTGAGGCGTATAGCTGGCCGATCGGAGCCAGCATGCACTGGTTACGGGAGGTGGCCCGCAGGAGCCCAGGTTATCTGACCCGCATCGGCCTGGGTACATACATCGATCCGGAACAGACCGGCGGTAAGATGACCGAACTAGCAACGGACGAGCTGGTAAAGCGAGTAGAATTTGCTGGTGAAGACATGCTGTTTTACCCGACTTGGAAGCTAGATGTGGCGATCCTTCGGGCCACTACTTCCGATGACCTTGGAAACCTCTCCTTCGAGGAGGATCCGATGACTTCGTCTACTTTGGCTTTGGCTTTGGCCGTCAAGGCGTGCGGAGGCAAGGTTATCGCCCAAGTTAAACGCATTGTTCCGCGCGGCTCGAGGCGCGCAATAACTGTTACTGTGCCGGCCGCGCTGGTTGATAAAATCGTGGTCGCTCCCAACCAGATGATGGTTAGCGAGGTGCCGCTTGACGCAACTTATTTAGGTATAGAGCAGAAGCCGCTGGAGCAGCTGAAGAAGCTGCCTATGACCCCCGCTAAAATCATAGCACGTCGCGCTTCCCGTGAAGTTCGTCAGCATGAATTGACCATCTTCGGTTTCGGGGCTTCCTCGGACGTACCGCTAGTAATGGCCGAAGACGGCATGCTGACTGAAGATAATATCGATGACTACTGGTTTACCACCGAGCATGGCTCCTTCGGTGGCGTGGTAATGAATGGCTGGCAGTTTTCCTGCAACGTCAACCCGCGCGCCGTCATAGATGGCGTCAGTCAGTTTGACCTGATCGATGGAGGTTTGTGTGAGTTCGCCGCGCTTGCGTTCGCCCAGTTCGACTCCAGCGGTACCGTGAACGTTAGCCGCTTCGGCAAGGCGAATCCGGGCGCCGGTGGTTTTATCGACATAGCCCAAAATGCCAAGCGCTTGGTGTTTACCGGTACTTTTACAACTGGAGGTCTCGATCTGAGCTATTCGAAGGAGCAAGGCTTGAACATCGTGCGGGAGGGAAAGGTGAAAAAGTTTGTGAATTTAGCCGAGCACGTCACCTATCGGCTCCAAGACGGAGTCGGTCGAGGGCAGAATGCGCTGCTGATCACTGAGCGGGCTGTGTTCTCCGTTACACCTGAAGGCTTGGTGCTTGAGGAAATCGCGCCAGGGATAGATCTTGAGAAAGACGTTTTGGGTCAGATGGAATTTGCGCCGGTGAGGATTCGCGATCCGTTGACCATCATGGACTCTGAGCTCTTCCGAGACATCCCTCGGGGATAAGTCGTTACAATCCTGCCTGGCCATCATGGCCAGGCAGTTTTTTCTGGAGAAGTTTCATGCTTTTGGATCTGAATGATGATGAGATGATGTTGGTAGAAGCCGTATCGCGCTTCGCCGAACAGAAATTGGCGCCGGCGATGCCGGAGTACCTGCATCGGCATGAGTTTCCGGCGCAGCTGGTCGAGGCTTTTGGGGAGCTGGGTTATCTCGGCACCGCCTATAACCCGGACTTCTCAGGTGCAGGCCTAGGCGTACGTGGTGCAGCCCTGGTGGCTGAAATACTGGCCCGCACTGAGCCATCCTTTGCTGCTATCTTTCTGTGTAACAGCGCGCCGGCTTCGCTGCTGGCCAGCTACGGCTCCGATGAACTCAAGCAGGAGTGGCTTCGCCCACTTTGCGAGGGCGGCAAAATGATTGCGTCCTTCGGCGTTACCGAAGCTCATGGTGGCTCGGACGTCGCTAATATCAAGACGCGAGCAGTGCAGGACGGTGATGACTTTATCATTTCCGGCACCAAAATGTTTTCGACCAATGCGGGAACTGCGCTGCACGGTTTTTCGACAGTCGTCGCGATAACCGATCCCGAGCTGGGGCCCAAAGGCCTGTCCAGTTTCGTGGTACCGGTGGGCACTCCAGGCTTTAGCGTCGGTAAGCCGTCTAACAAGATCGGTTGGCGTTTCGCCGACTCGGTAGAGCTTTACCTGGACGACGTCCGGATACCGGCCCGAAACATGATCGGTAATCGGGGCGATGGTTTGAAGCAAGTCCTGAGTGTGCTGAGTATCGGCCGTATTTTAGTGGGTGCCACAGGATTGGGGTTGGCGAGGCGTGCCATCGACCTTGCGAAATCCTACGGCCGTGACCGCGAGCTTTTTGGCGCCAGCATCCTTAAGCACCAGGGGCTGGCTTTTCCACTAGCAGACATCCTGACCAAAATTCACGCAGCTGAGCTCATGGTACGGCACTCCGCATGCCTTGTAGACGCCGGCCGACCGTTTCGCAACGAAACCTCGATGACCAAGTTGTTCACTAGTGAATTGGCAGTAGAGGCAGCTCTCAAGGCCATTCAGGTCCACGGAGCCTACGGGATCTTCGACGAGTACCCCGTCTCGGGTTTGTTAGGCGAGGCCAAGGTACTGGAGATTGTGGAGGGTACGAGTGAAATACAGCGCATGGTCATCGCTCGAGAGTTGCTCGACTGAGGTACCGTAGTTCCATCCCCTCAGGCTGGCCGGGATCGTTCATCAATTACGCTCGTCGAGGCTCGGACCAGTCGATTCTAATTAATATCCCAGCGGCTTGTGGGTTTCTCGCTGGTACAAAAACGAGGTGCTGTCTTAAAGTGTCTCGCAGGGCGCTCCCCCCTCCATTAATGGCTGCAGCTATCCATGCGATTCCGAAGTTGACGGGTCAACGCTTCACCACCGTGTACTCAGATCCTGAGTCAAGCAAACCACTGGCAGTGCCTCAGTTTTTTATTCAGAAGCGAGCTATAGTCAAATCGAGCGCATGAGCATGAAACAGCGTTCCTGTTTGATTGATCCTCTATCGCCTCTCCATCCGGGAACTCGACGTTGTTAACGATCAGTACCAGAAGCTGGAATCTCTTTATGCGCTTCCACGCCTTCTAGTCGGGCTCCATCAGTATGAATGCCATCGCCAGGGTGGTGTCTCGGGGTTCCGCAGTCTCGGTTTTTTTGGTTCGCAAGCGCAATGTTACAGAGGCCGACTCAATCGGTTGGTGGCGCGTCTGAAACATCTGAAGAATGTGTCGGGCCTCTACCGGCTGAACAATGAAGGCGAACGCGTTTTCGTTAACGATGAAGAAAACGATCGTATCCGTAAGGAGTTTCGTACGCGGGTCCAGAATGAATGCGATATTTGAGTATGTTCTGGTTCGCTGTCTTCCTCCCGGCCCAAGTCGTTCTATAATGTGGTAAAGCCTTACTAGGGGTAGACTGTCCGGCGCAGTGCGCCAGTCAAAACCTTGGGTGGCATACCAAATTATCCGTGCAGCATCTATTAGTCGCGGCCCGGCTGTCAGGCTAGGAATTTCCTATGGAAGACGAAGAGTATTCGAGTGAACACATCAGTCCCCGATCCGGCAAAACTCTCGCAGACCTTTCTACGCCCATTTATGGCCTCTTTATTCTGGGTGTGCTGTACACCTTGTATCTTGCCCATCAGATCATCTTGCCAATGGTGCTGGCGCTGCTGACAAGTTTGTTGCTGTCGCCTCTGGTTTCTCGCATGTGCAGTGGGTTGCGTATGCCCAGGGTGGTCAGTTCTCTGATTCTGGTGTTGCTGGTTCTTGGGGCTATTGCTGGTGTGTCTCTAGCGGTTGCCACGCCTGCGCTCGAGTGGGCGGGTAAGGCTCCTGAGGGGGTTTCTCGCCTGCTGGTCGGGGAAAGTGAGCTGAAACGCCAAATTAGCAAGGTTACAGAGTCTGCTAAAAAAGTGGAGGATTCTGTAAGCGAGTTCTCTGACACCAGCGATAAAAAGAAGGCCTCTGAGCCAACAACCGTGGTTCTGCAGACCGATTCCTGGCGTGCTCAGCTTATGAACAAAGCCCGTGATGGTATTGCGGGTCTTGCGCTTGCTATGGCTCTCACGTACTTCCTGCTGGTTAGCGGCGACAGGCTGGTGCTTAACTTTGTACGGCAGTTGCCTAGAACTCATCGAAGAACCGTGTTGCGTATTACCCGGGATTCTCAGCATCAGATTGCACAGTATCTCGGGGTTCTTGGTATCAGCAATACATCTGTTGGGGTAGCTACCGGCCTGATGGCTTGGGCTGTCGGCTTGCCTGATCCGGCAGTATGGGGGCTGGTGGCTGGTCTGGCGCGCTTCATTCCTTATCTGGGTGTTATTCTCACCATCTTGATGCTGGCGGTCGTCTCGGCAGTGAGCTTGGATACTTTGTGGATGATGGCCATTGCGCCGGTCGGTTATCTGGCACTGACAACCATGGTGGGTTTCTTCATCGAGCCATGGATACACGGTTTTCGTATGGCGATTAATCCGGTGATTATTTTTGTTTCGATCTTTTTCTGGGGTTGGCTGTGGGGGCCGGTGGGCGTGTTGCTTGCGGTGCCGCTTATGACCGTTATTCAGGTGGTGTTGAAGCAGATTCCCAAGCTGCGACCCATTTACAAGGTAATTGCCCGTTAATGGGGCGTCCTTAAAAAATGGATACCCGCATCGCTCCCTGACACCTGCGTGAATGTCACCTATCCTGAGTGGATAGGTTTTGTTTCGCAGGCAGGGAGGATCCTTTATTCATGACCCCGAACACTATGAAAGCCATGGTTCTTATTGGCCATGGCGATGTTGAAAAGCTTGAGTATAAAGACGTGCCCACGCCATCTCCGGCGCCGGGCGAGGTGCTGGTTAAGGTAACCGCTACCGCCAAAAACAATACCGATCGCAAAGCCCGGGAAGGGTTGTATCCCACTAAAAAGGGCGAAACCACCTCGTTTCAGATGGGGGGCAAGCCCACGCTTATTTTTCCCCGCATTCAGGGTGCCGACATTGCTGGCCGTGTTGTGGCTGTGGGCACTGGCGTGGACCCTGGCCGTATTGGCGATCGCGGCTTGTTAGATTTCAATATCTACGGGCATAACCGCCGGGACATCAATCTAACCCCGGATTACTACGGCCATGGCGCAGACGGCGGTTACGCTGAATACGTGGTCGTTCCTTCAGATCAGTTCCATTGTGTACAAAATGACGAACTGGCCGATGCACAGCTCGCCGCAATGGGAATGTGTTCATACCAAACAGCCATGCACATGCTTACGTCGGCCCATGTAACAGCCGGGGAGCGTGTTCTTGTTACCGGCGCAAGCGGCGGTGTTGGAACTGCGCTGATTCAGCTTTGTCGGATTATGGGTGCCATACCTTTCGCATTGAGTACATCGGATAAAGCCGCAGCCCTCACAAAGCTGGGTGCAGAATCGGTGCTCGATCGTTCCGATATGGACAGCTTTGTGGAACGCGTTAAGGCCCAAACCGGTGGCAAACCCCTGGATGCGGTGATGGACTTGGTGGGCGGCGATATGACCGACCGCTTTATCGACGCCATGATTTTCGACATGAACGCCCGTAAGACCTATCCACGACTGAGTATTGCCGGTGCCAGCGGCGGAAACGTCAGTGAAATCCTTTGGACACGCATCTACCTGTATCAGGTGCAAATTTTTGGCGTCTCTCACGGCACTCGGGAGGAGGCAGAGCAGCTTGTAGAGTGGATTCGTGGTGGGCAGCTTAAGCCGGTACTTCATGGCGCATTCCGGCTCTCGCAATTACATCAGGCGGAGCGCTATTTCATGAATCGCGGCAGCAATTATCTTGGCAAGATTGTTATTGTTCCGGATTCGCAATGGGATGAGCACGGCAAGCTTTGGTCTTTGGAGAGTAGCGCATGAGCCAGGAACTGATCATTCAGCTTATGGATACCCACGCCGGCGGCGATGTCAGCCGCATTGTGACGGGCGGTATTAGTCCCCTACCGGGCGACAGTGTGCGAGCGCAAATGGAGTATCTGCGCGATAACGCCGATGGCTTGAGAAAATTGTTGTTGGAAGAGCCTTACGGCATCCCTGAGATGTCCGTTGATTTACTGGTTCCTCCTTCTGATCCTCGTGCGGCGGCCGGGTACATCATCATGGAAGTGATGGGGTATCCGATTTACTCCGGCTCTAACACCATCTGCACGGCGACTGCCGTGCTTGAGGCTGGAATAGTGCCCAAGAAGGAGGGTAAGCAGAGCTTCCTGTTGGAGTCTCCTGCTGGGTTGGTCCGCATCGAAGCAATGGTTGAAAATGGCGTCGTTGAAGCAATCACCTGCGAAGGCCTGCCAAGCTACATCCATACCCATCGGGCAACTATCGATGTGCCGTCGCTCGGCACCGTAACCTACAGCGTGGCCTACAGCGGCGGATTCTACGCAATGGTGGATGCGGAGTCTCTGGGGTTTGATCTCACTTTGGATGAAGAACGTAAGCTGGCGCTTGCGGCCCACGCCATTGTCGAGGCGATTCAGGCTGAGCAGGGCTTTTCTCACTACACTTTGGGCGATGTGGGGCCGCTGCCATTTCTGCATTTTATGGGGCCGGTACGCCTGGTGGCTGACGGGTATTACCGTTCCCGCTCCGCCACCTACGTACACCCTGGAGTTATCTGCCGGAGCACTACCGGGACAGGCACTTCGGCACGGCTGGCTCTGATGAACCATGAAGGGCTTATTCGCCCAGGAGATCGGCTTGAAACTGTGTCGCTTCGGGAAACAAGTTTTATTGGTGAGTTTTCCGCCGTAGAGCAGGAGAGTGGTTATCAGGTTGTGAAAAACACCATAACCGGGAAGAGCTATGTCGTAGCTCGTTCGGATATTGTGGTGAATTGCGAGGACTCGCTGGTGGACTGCAATGGGCTTCGTCATATTCTCAGTAGCCAACTTTAATGGTGGCGCTTATACACCTAAAGTTTACCTTTACGTAAAGTGAAGGCTGTGTTAAATCTTCATCCATGCATTTAAAGATAAAAATAGCAGGAGTTGATCATGAGCCTTCCGGAACACGCAGCTGTCTATAATAACTTCGATCCCGCCGCTCTGGAGGCGGACATTTTGGATGGAAGTCTGGAGAACGGGCTGAACGTCTGCCATGAAATTTGTGACAAGTGGGCGGCGGACCCAAAGCGAGTCGCTCTTTATTACGAAAAAGATGGCGGCGACGGAGTACTTACTTTTGCTGAACTGAAGGAGCAGTCCGCTCGTTTTGCCAACTACCTGGCTTCGCAAGGCATAGGCAAAGGCGATCGAGTAGCTGCTCTGCTACCAAGAGGGCCTGAGTTGCTGATGGTGATTGCAGGCACACTGCGCGCTGGCGCGGTCTACCAGCCGTTGTTTACGGCATTCGGTTCTGGCGCTATTGAATATCGCCTTGAGCGAGCGGGAACCAAGCTGGTGGTCACCGACCCCACAAACTACCCCAAACTCAACGACGTAAAGAATTGCGCGCCGGCACTTTGTATTGATGCAAAAAGCATTGATGCAGAAAAAAATGGCGCTGATATTCCTGATTTCCGGAGTACGCTTGAAGCGCAGGAGCCAAGCTTTGAGCCGGTGATGATCAAGGGCGACGATCCGTTCCTGCAGATGTTTACCTCCGGCACCGTGGGCAAGTCCAAAGGCGTGGCCGTGCCTGCGCGTGCGCTGATGGGCTTCTATGTTTACATGAAGTACGCCATTGATCTGCGCGATGACGATGTGTTTTGGAACGTTGCCGATCCGGGCTGGGCGTATGGTCTTTATTATGCAGTGGTTGGCCCACTCCTGATGGGGCACGCCACCCACTTTAATCCGGGCGCGTTTACCCCGGAATCCACCTACGACATGATTCGTAAGTACAAAATCACAAACCTTGCCGCTGCGCCCACTGCTTATCGCTTGCTGAAAGCCAACGACCATGTTCTGCCTGCAGGAGAGAACCTTGGCCTGCGTGTTGCCAGCAGCGCAGGCGAGCCACTGAACCCGGAAGTTGTTAGCTGGATCAAGAACCGCCATTACTGCCCGGTTACAGATCACTATGGTCAAACCGAAACCGGCATGACTTGCTGCAACTTCAACGCGCTTGAGCATCCTGAGCGGCAGGGCTCGATGGGGTACTCATCTCCTGGCCACAGAGTGGTTGCCTTGAACGAGAAAAATGAAGAAGTGGGCGAGGGCGAAGTAGGGCAAATTGCTGTGGATGTGAAGGCGTCCCCGTTGTTTCACTTTGATGGCTACACCTGGGGCGAAAAAGATCCCTTCGTGAACGGTTACTATCTCACCGGTGATATGGCGATTTGCCACGGCGATGGTAGCTACTCATTCAGTGGTCGTGATGACGACATTATCTCCACGGCCGGTTATCGGGTTGGCCCCGCGGATGTGGAAAGCACGCTGCTGGAACACGCGGCGGTTGCGGAATCTGGCGTGGTAGCAAAACCCGATGAGAAACGTGGCTCCATTATTAAGGCCTACGTGGTCATCAAGGGAGACCAGCAGCCGGCAAGCGATCAAGCCCTGCGAGAAGAGCTGCAGGAGTTGGTTCGCCGGCGCCTCTCCACACATGCATTTCCGCGCGAAATTGAATTTGTGGAGGAGTTGCCGAAAACCCCTAGCGGTAAAATTCAACGCTTTGTGCTGCGTAACCGGGCACAAGAAGAGCCAGCTTCATGAAGATAACGTTTGAGGAGTTGGACAGGTTTCTGCAGGAGCAGTTTCCCCAGGGTGCCGCATACGGTAGCCTGAGGAAGCTTGGTGATGGTTGGGCCGAAATGAGCCTGGATGTCGATGATGGGCATCTCAGGCCAGGCGGAACGGTATCCGGCCCGGTGATGATGGGGTTGGCAGATGTAACGCTGTATGCGGCGCTACTCAGCAGAATTGGGCTGGTGCCTCTGGCGGTTACCACCAACCTGAACATAAACTTTTTGCGCAAACCAGCCGCTCACACTCCAATATGGGCGAGGGCGACCATGCTCAAAGTGGGGCGCACCATGGGGGTGGGGGAAGTGTTTGTCTACTCCGAAGGCGCAGAAGAGCCCGTTGCCCACTCAACGATGACCTACTCGATTCCACCAAAATAAACATGAGAATTAGATTGACGCCTACGTAAACGTCAATCTAACCTGTAAGCAAGTAAAACGTACAACAATAACAAAAGGTAGATTGGCCCATGAGTGACCAATACGTACTGGAGACCCAAAACCTTGTTAAAGAGTTCAAGGGCTTTGTTGCGGTCGATGACGTGAACCTGAAGATTCAGAAAGGCCACATTCACGCTCTGATCGGCCCTAATGGTGCGGGCAAAACCACAGTGTTTAACCTGCTTACCAAGTTTCTCATTCCCACACGCGGAAAAATCCTCTTTAAGGGTGAAGACATTACGCCTCTGAAGTCAGCGGCCATTGCCCGTAAAGGCATTGTTCGCTCGTTTCAGATCTCCGCTGTATTTCCCCATATGACGGCGCTGGAAAACATCCGTGTTGCATTGCAAAGCTTTGAGGGCAACTCTTTCAGCTTCTGGAAGTCCGGTATGTCTTTGAACAGGCTAAACGAGCGCGCCATGGAGCTTCTGGAGTCTGTTGGCCTGACTGAGTTTGCGAACACCACCACTGTTGAGCTGGCTTATGGCCGCAAACGCGCGCTTGAGCTGGCCACTACGCTGGCCATGAAACCTGAAGTTCTGCTGCTTGATGAGCCGACTCAGGGTATGGGTACAGAAGATGTTGATCGCGTAGTCGAGCTTGTGCGTAAGGCGGCTGAGGGGCGGACGGTTCTAATGGTTGAACACAACCTGAGCGTAGTCTCCAAGCTGTGCGACCGGATAACGGTTCTGGCGCAGGGCTCTGTGCTTACAGAGGGTGATTATGAGGCAGTTTCTGCCGACCCCCGTGTTCGCGAGGTGTACATGGGCACCGGTTCAAGTGGTGAGCGGGGAACAGAAGCCGATGTGGAGGCTACCCAATGAGCCAGAACGCGGGAAAGGAATACGAGCAGCTGCGCATATCGGGGTTGCATGCGTTTTATGGCGAATCTCATGTTCTGCACGGTATTGAACTGATCGTTAACCGGGGCGAACTCGTCACACTGCTCGGCCGCAACGGCGCCGGGCGAAGTACCACGCTCAAGGCGATTATGAACATGGTGGGTCGGCGTACCGGCTCCATCATGATAAACGGTGAAGAGACCATGTCTTGTGCCCCCCACAACATTGCAAGGTTGGGTGTTGGGTATTGCCCCGAGCATCGGGGCATTTTTGCGTCACTCAGCGTTCAGGAAAACCTTACGTTGCCGCCAGTGGTGCGTAGCGGGGGTATGAGCCTGGAAGAAATTTACTCCATGTTTCCCAATCTCTATGAGCGCCGTTTTAGTCAGGGCACCAAGCTCTCGGGCGGAGAACAACAGATGTTGGCACTGGCGCGCATACTGCGCACCGGTGCCAACATGCTTTTGCTAGACGAAATAACCGAAGGCCTAGCGCCGGTTATTGTAGAGAAACTGGGGGAGGTTCTCCTGGCACTTAAAAAGAAAGGGCTTACCATTATCCTGGTCGAGCAGAACTTCCACTTTGCAGCGCCATTGGCCGATCGGCATTACGTGGTTGAGCACGGCCAGATTGTGGAGGAAGTCAGCGCCAGTGAACTGCATGCAAAGCAGTCGGTGTTGGATGGCTATTTGGGTGTCTGAACCCGAATGCGTACGTATGAAAGCAAAATAATAGCAACAAAAACCTGAACCAACGAAAACAGTCGCGGAGAAATAATAATGACAATCATGAAAAAGCTTCTGACCACAGCCGTTGCATCAGCCATGATGGTAGGCGGTGCCCAAGCAGAAATTAGCAACAATACCGTGAAAATCGGCTATTTGGCGGATATGTCCGGTACATACCGCGACTTGTCTGGCCCGAACGGTCTCAAGGCCCTTGAAATGGCCGTTGCTGATTTTGGCGGCAAAGTTAATGGTTCCAAAATCGAAATCGTCACAGCCGACGACCGTAACAGCCCAGATGTAGCTTCCAGCACTGTGCGCCGCTGGGTAGAAAACGACAACGTCGATATGGTGGCGGGTCTTGTTGCATCCTCTGTAACCATTGCGACCACCAAAGTCCTAGAAGAGAACAACAAGCTTGGCTTGGTTAACGGCTCTGCGGCATCCAGTATTACCAATGAGCACTGCACCCCGAACCACATTCACTACGCTTATGACACCTACCCACTGGCCAACGGCACCGCCGGGGCGATCGTTAAAGAGGGTGGCAAAACCTGGTATATCCTGACAGCCGACTACGCCTTTGGCCACTCGATGGAAAAGGATGTAACCGCAGTGGTTGAGAAAAACGGCGGAGAGGTGATAGGCAGTATTCGTCACCCATTCCCAACCCCTGATTTTTCTTCGTTCATTTTGCAGGCGCAGGCTTCTGGTGCCGATGTTATCGCGCTGGCAAACGCCGGCGCAGATACTACGAACGCAATTACCACCGCCGCAGAATTTGGTGTAACTCAGGCTGGTCAGACCATTGCGGGTCTCGTGGTGTTTCTGACTGATGTGCACGCACTTGGAACCGAAGTCGCTCAGGGTCTTCAACTGACCACGGGCTGGTATTGGGATATGAACGACGAGGCCCGTGCCTGGTCTGACCGCTTTATGGAAGAAACCGGTGCCAGGCCAACCATGGTTCACGCAGGCATTTATTCAAGCACGATTCAGTATCTGAATGCGATTGAGAAAACCGGTTCTGATGATTCGCAAATTGTACGCAAGCAGATGATGGATACACCTATCAACGATATGTTCGCCACTAATGGCCGCATTCGGGAAGACGGCCGCATGGTACACGACATGTATCTGGCAGAGGTGAAAACGCCTGAAGAGTCGAGCGGTGAGTGGGACCTGTACAAAATTGTCCGTACCATTCCAGCCGATGAAGCCTTCCGCCCACTCGCGGATAGCAGCTGCAAGCTCGTTAGCAGCAAATAGAACGTAGGCCAAGAAACTCTCCGGCGTTTGCCGGAGAGTTTGAAGCACTACGTAAAATAAAAACTGGTTCAACGTTTGTGCTGCTTTTGGAGTTAGCAACATGTCCATGATATTCGGCGTGCCCATGGCGGTGCTCTATGGTCAGCTTCTGATTGGGGTCATCAATGGTGCCTTTTACGCGCTTTTGAGCCTCGGGCTGGCTGTTATTTTCGGTCTTCTTAAAATTATAAATTTCGCCCATGGTGCTATGTACATGCTCGGTGCTATGGGCACTGTTATCCTGTTTGACACCCTGGGCGTCAATTACTGGGTGGCGCTTTTCCTGGCACCGGTGCTGGTTGGCACCGTCGGGGTGCTTATTGAGTATTTTCTGCTTCGCCGTATCGCCGGGCAGGATCATATTTACAGCCTCCTTCTGACCTTCGGCGTCGCGCTCATCATGCAGGGCATTCTCACCAATATTTATGGTGTGTCTGGCCTTCGTTATTCAATGCCAGATGTGTTTAAAGGCGGTGTAAACCTTGGGTTTATGTTCCTGCCTTTCTATCGAGCCTGGGTGATTGTGGCAGCTCTTATCGTGTGCTTCGGTACCTGGTTCATGATTGAGAAAACCAAACTTGGTGCCTACTTGCGAGCAGGCACTGAGGATTCCCAGCTTATGCAGGGGTTTGGTATCAACGTACCTCTACTGGTCAGCCTTACTTACGGGTTTGGTGTCATGCTAGCTGCGTTTGCGGGTGTGCTAGCTGCGCCCATTTACTCGGTAACCCCCGTGATGGGCTCCCATATCCTGATTGTCGTGTTTGCTGTGGTGGTTATCGGTGGGCTTGGTTCCATCGGTGGGGCCATTATCACTGGCATCCTCATGGGCGTTGTTGAAGGGCTAACCAAAACCTTTTACCCGCCCGCATCGTCTGCTGTGATTTTCCTGGTTATGGTCGTCGTGCTGATGGTCCGACCCAGTGGCCTGTTCGGCAAGGAGGCGTAATCATGAGTCAGACCGATATTCATTCCGACATTCAAAAGTCGATTCTCAGTCAGCAAAAAACCGAGAATCGCAGGAAATGGATCCTGAACGGTGTGTTACTGGTACTACTGCTGCTGGCGCCGTTCGTAATGTATCCGGTATTTTTGATGAAAATACTGTGCTTCGCATTGTTTGCGGTCGCCTTTAACCTGCTGTTCGGTTTCACCGGCTTGCTGTCCTTCGGTCATGCGGCTTTCCTGGCCTCGGGCGGATACACCACGGGATACTTGCTCAGCAACTTCAGCGGTCTCACAACGGAAATGGGCATAATTGCGGGAACACTGGTGGCTACGGTGCTTGGGCTGGGCTTTGCTCTTCTGTCCATTCGCCGGCAAGGTATTTACTTTGCCATGGTGACCCTCGCCCTGGCTCAGCTGGTTTTCTTCTTCTTCGTTCAAGCATCCTTTACCGGCGGTGAGGATGGTATGCACGGCGTACCCAGAGGGGAACTGTTCGGGCTGATCAACCTTGAAGACAACCTGAACATGTATTACTTCGTGCTGGCGGTATTCCTTGGCTGCTACCTGCTGGTTCAGCGGATTGTCAGCAGCCCATACGGCCATGTGTTGAAGGCTATTAAACAGAACGAACCCCGTGCTGTATCTCTTGGTTATAAAGTGGATCGTTACAAGATACTGGCGTTTGTGATATCCGCTGCGCTTGCAGGCCTTGCTGGTTCGATGAAATCAGTGGTTTTCCAGCTGGCCTCTCTGAACGATGCGCACTGGCATATGTCTGGCGAGGTCATTCTGATGACGCTTGTTGGTGGTATGGGTACATTGCTGGGCCCGGTTCTGGGCGCCACTCTTGTGGTTAATATCGAGTACCAACTCGGGCAGGGCCCACTCAGAGACTGGGTAGATCCGATTTTGGGGGGCATCTTTGTGCTTACCGTGCTGGCCTTCCGCAGCGGTATTGTGGGTGAGGTTCAGAAATTCATTAGGAAGAATATGGGGTAGGGCCCTCGGCCCTGAATAGCAAAAAAATAAAGGGCCACTTCGCAGTGGCCCTTTTAACATCTACTTCGTTCCGAGCATCTTCTGGACGCTCATTGCAGCGGTTTTCGCTTCGTCATAATCATCTGTGTCTAGGCCGCTGTTGGCTTTATCAACAGCACTCTCCAGTTTTTCTTTCATCTTGCTGTCTGAGGTATCGGGAATGGCTCCGTTACCCATATCGCCGCAGGGATTCATCTCATCACTGTCAAAACCGTCACCGTCTGGCCCAACAAGGCAATTCAGTGAGTGGTGCAAGTGCGTTTGCACCCCTTTAACATTTGCTGCTTGAGCGGCAAGGCCTGCGTGTACTGCTGCCGTCTCCACTTGAGGGGCTGCGTCTGCGGCCATGGCTGATGATGAGATCAATAAAGCCAAAGTCGTTCCAAAAACAGTAGATACGAACCGTACAGCAAAATCGGAACGTAAGGTAAAGCCAGAATGAGTGTTCATTTGTGCTTCTCCTTAACGTGACAAATATGAAATCGCCAGGCCAAAGTTTTTTGCTGCCTGGATATTAAGCGTAGCAGCTTTTTAGAGATCTTTATTTACTCACGAGATAGACACATTAAAAATTTGCATATTGCCTATTTCAAGGCTAACTCAACTGCCTGAGCCGCATGGATCTCTGTTGTGTCGTACAGCGCAACCTGCGTATCGGAAGCCTGGATCAGCAAGTTGATCTCAGTACATCCAAGAATAACGGCTTGCGCCCCACTTGCGGCCAGTGAGCCAATGATATCAAGGTAGGCGACTTTCGAATCAGGGTTGATAATGCCTCGGCACAGCTCTTCGTAGATTATCCGGTGGACTGCGTCCCGTTCGTTGTCATCAGGAATGATGACGCTGATGTCCTGTTGCTCCAGGCGCTCGCGGTAAAAGGTTTGCTCCATGGTGAACCGGGTCCCAAGTAGCCCTACCGATGTTACACCGTCTTGTTTGAGTGCCTTGGCGGTGGCATCGGCGATGTGGAGCAAGGGCATGTTACTGGCCTGCTGAACCTGTGGCGCAACTTTATGCATGGTGTTGGTGCAAATTAGAAGAAAGTCTGCACCACCGGCCTTAACGGATTGTGCCGCCGATATCAGTATCTTTTCCGTTCCTTCCCAGTCTCCATTGCGCTGGAGTACTTCAATTTCGGCAAAATCCAAGCTGTAGAGAACGACTTTGGCCGAGTGGAGTCCACCGAGCTGTTCCCGTACGTTCTGATTGATCAGGCGGTAGTAGGTTTGAGTGGATTCCCAGCTCATTCCGCCGATTAATCCGATGGTTTTCATACAGCCTCAAATGTTCGGTAGGCGTTTCAGTTCCCGGCATCACCCTTACGTTAGTGACACCGGAGCTACTGATATTTATTAGCCTACAAACATCTTTTTCGCAAGTGGCAGACCCTTGAAGCCACTGACCGCGACGGTTGTTAGCAAGCCGCCCAGCATCGCACCCACCACGCCGCAGGTCATGATGTCCTGCCCTGTAAGGTACAAGCCGGGGATGCGGGTTTTGGGCTTCAGCCAGTCCAGTTCGAAGCGGTCAGGGGTGTGATCCAGGCCGTAAATCTCCCCTTTGCTGTAGCGGCAGAAGTAGTCCGTGGAAAGGGGGGTGGATAGCTCGTAGTAATCCACTTTGCCTTCCAGATGCGGGAACTTCTCATACAGCTTCGCAAGCAGGCGCTGGGCGTATTCTTCTTTCTTGGCTTCGTAGTCGTCGCCACGCTTGCCCCAGGTTTTGTCGGTCCATTCTTCGTACCACTCAAACGGGCCAGGCGCCACGATCTCGATGGTTGCGCGACCAGGGTAGCGCTCGGAAAAGCTGGGGTCTTTGGCCGACGGGAACGAAATATAGGTCATCGGTATGTCATTGGCCTCCGGATCGGCCAGGAAGTCTTGCATTTGCTTTTCGTAATTCGGGCCGGGGTAAATCCAGTAGTTGGTTTTTGGCAGGCCAAGATTTTCAGCGGTATCCTGCAGGCCGATGTACAGACAGTTGCTGGCCATGGAGCGCTGAACGGTGGTCAGCTTGTCCTGGTAATAGTCCCAGCTGGGCGCGCCTTTGGGCAGCAGCTTGTTGAAGGTGTTGAATACGCCAGCGTTGCTGATAACCAGTGGCGAGCGTATCTCCGCGCCGTCTGCCATGCGAACGCCCACGGCTTTGCCTTTCTCGATAACAATGCTGGTTACATCTGCGTAGGTGAAAACTTCGCCACCGCTTTGCTGAACCACCGGGATGATGGTCTTCGCCATTTCAGAGGCACCGCCGATAGGGTAGTAGCCACCGTGCAGGTAATGGCGTGCAATCAGCGAGTGGATGATGAAGCTGGATTCCGCCGGTGGCAGGCCGTTGTCGCCCCATTGGCCGGTTAATACAGCGATCAGTTCCTGGTTGCTGGTAATGCCCTCCAGCACCTCGCGCGTAGGCTTGTTGAGAAACTCCGGAGCCCGGCGTTTGGTGAGCATGCTTAACGGCCCGGCGGCCAGATCTGGCAGTACTTTACCCAGAACAAGGGCCGGCATGGCCTTGGATACCTTGCGCAGATAACCCAGGTAGGTGTCGATGGCCTGTTCTTCTTCCGGGAACCCTTTGACCAGTTCAGCACGGAATGCATCGGGGCCTGCAATCAGGTCTACGTGCTTGTCGCCCAAAAATATGCGGTCGTAGTTGGCATCCATCGGCGCCCATTTCAACTGACCGTCAGTGATGTGATCGAATAACCGCTTGCCAAACGTGTGATCTGCACCCATGTCGCCAATGTAGTGCACGCCTACGTCCCACTCGTAGCCGTTGCGGTCGTAGCTGTGGGTAAAACCACCGGCGGTGTAGTGTTGTTCAAGTACCAGCACTTTTTTACCCATTTTACTCATGCAGGCAGCGGTAGTTAGGCCGCCGATGCCAGAGCCGATGATAATGGCATCGTAGGGGCCGTTCAGGCGGTTTTCGCGATACCGCTTACCAACGCGGAGGGTACTGGGTTTGGGGCTGCTCATGGGGTTAAATCCTGTTGTGATTGTTGTTGCTCGTTAGACCTGGAGCCGTCCAGCAACAAGCTGAGTACGCCTTCGGTCAACATGGGTTCGGCCTTTGCACCCGGCAAATGGCCATCGATAGTCAGCTGCGACAGCCCGTGCACGAGGGACCAAGCGGCAGCTGTTATCAGTGAAACGGGGGAGGCCTTGAGATAGCCAAGCTGGCGGGCGCGGGCCACGGTGTTTTCGAGAACCTCAAAGGCACTCTTGCCAGCAGTATCCAAGCGAGGATGCGCACTCATTGGTAATACACGACCGCCGAACATCAGCCTGTACAGGTTGGGTTCTTCCTGAGCGAAAGCGACATACACCAGCCCTATCTCGATCAGGGCTTTGCGCGGTATCTGTTGGTCTACGGCGCGCAGTCGATCACGCAGTGCCTCGAATCCGCCGATGGCAAGTTCCGCGAGCAGTGTTTCGCGGTCTGAGAAGTGTCGATACAACGCAGGCGCACTGACACCGAGTTGTTTAGCCAGCGCACGCAAGCTGATGGCGGCGTCCCCTTGGGCTCTAAGCGTATCGAGTGCCAGCAATTGGGCTTGGAGTTGCAGATCGCCGTGATGGTAGGCCGGTTTTGCCATGGGCTGTTTAGTCTCGTTAAATGTTATCAATGGTAACAATGTTAACCGAGATAACATCACGAAACTGTGCGGCGGTCAATCAGGTTTTTGAAGGCCAAAAAAAAGCCCCGGGCTCAGCTAAGGAGTACCGGGGCTTGGAAGTGCGCAGGCTGTTAGTTACTTCAGCCCCATTTCCTCAATGGAAATTTCCCGCATTTTGAATTTCTGGATCTTACCGGTCACCGTCATCGGGAACTCATCCACGAATTTGTAGTTCCGGGGGATTTTGAAATGGGCAATTTTGCCTTTGCAGAAGGCCATCAGGCCATCGGCATCTACCGGGTCGGCATCAGGGCGCAGCTTTACCCAGGCGATCAGCTCTTCACCGTACTTGTCGTCGGGAACGCCGGTAACCTGAACTTCCTCAATGGAAGGGTGGGTGTAAAGGAATTCCTCGACCTCTTTCGGGTAGATGTTCTCGCCGCCACGAATCACCATATCCTTGATGCGGCCGACGATCTGGATATAGCCTTCTTCGTCCATTGTTGCCAGATCTTCGGTATGCATCCAACCGGCTGCATCGATCGCTTCGCGGGTTTTTTCCTCGTTGTTCCAGTACTTCAGCATCACGCTGTAACCGCGGGTGCATAGCTCGCCTATCTCGCCTCTGGGCAGCACGTTGCCTGTTGCCGGGTCGACGATTTTGGTTTCCAGATGCGGTTGGGTGCGGCCGACAGTGGTTACCTGCTTATCGAACGGGTCGAGGGAGCTGGTCTGGGTGGAAACCGGGCTGGTTTCGGTCATACCGTAGGCGATCTGAACCTCTTTCATGTTCATCTTGCCATTGACCTTTTTCATCACCTCTGCCGGGCAGATGGAGCCGGCCATGATGCCGGTGCGCAGGGTTGAGAGGTCGTAGGTTTCGAACTCGGGTTCGGCCAGCTGTGCGATGAACATGGTAGGCACGCCGTACAGTGCTGTCGCCTTCTCCTGATGAACTGCCTGCAGCACGGCTTTAGGTTCAAAACCCTCCCCGGGGTAAATCATGGTGGAGCCGTGGGTAATACAGCCCAGGTTGCCCATTACCATGCCGAAGCAATGGTAAAGGGGTACGGGAATAACCAGTCGGTCTTTCTCAGTCAGAACCTGGCTTTCACCTACAAAGAAACCATTGTTTAGCAGGTTGTGGTGGGTGAGGGTAGCGCCCTTGGGGCTGCCGGTTGTGCCAGAAGTAAACTGGATATTGATGGGGTCATCGAACTGTAGCTGGCTCTGAATCTTGTCCACTTCTTGCTGGCTGACGTCGCTGGCAAAGCCGGTAAATTCGTCCCAGCTCCACATGCCGGCGTGCTTTTCTGTGTCCAAGTTGATCACCGCGCGCAGATCAGGAACTTGCTGCGCCTTGATCTTGCCCGGCGTGCCCGCTTTCAGTTCTGGAGCCAGATCGTAGAGGGTTTTGCGGTAGTCAGAGGCTTTAAAGCTGTCGGCTGTAACCAGCACGCTGATGCCCGCCAGATTCAGGGCGTATTCCAGCTCGTGCATGCCATAGGCCGGATTTATATTAACCAGAATGGCGCCCACCTTGGCGGTAGCAAACTGGGTAACTGTCCACTCATAGCGGTTGGGCGCCCAGATGCCTACGCGATCGCCGCGCTTTACACCTATGGCCAGGAAAGCCCGTGCGGCTTCGTTAACCTTGGCAACGAATTCTTTGTAGGTCCAGCGAATGTCCTGATGCAAACACACCAAAGCTTCGGTATCGGGATATGTGTTGGCGGTGCGGTCCAGCATCTCGCCAATCGTCATGCCCAGCAGTGGTTTTTTGGAGGTACCGCTGGTGTAGCTTGGAAGAGTCTGATTCATTGTTTGCCTCCATTTATTTTTGTGGTCGAGGTCTAAAAATAGTTGAGCCTGTTAGCGACTTTGATTGTGGTATTCAGGGTTTGGACGCATGTCGCTGGCAATCGCCACGCGGTTCGACATGTTGTAGAAGCCAATGACGTTGCTCAGATCCCAGATGCCGCCATCGCTAAAGCCTGCATCTCGCAGTGCCTGAACTTCGTCTTCCGCAACCGTTTCCGGTGAGCGGGTTAGCTGGGATGCAAAATCCAGCATGGCGCGTTGGCGCTTATCCAGGTTGGCAGACCGGTAATTCATCACCAGGTGCTCGCCCAAGGCAGGGTCACCACTCATAACGCGTACCGCGGCGCCATGGGCCACCAGGCAGTAAAAGCATTTGTTTTCGGAGGAAACCACCACCGCAACCATTTCCCGCTCCAACTTACTAAGCTCGCTTTCACCCATCATCAGTTCGTTGTATAACCGGGTAAAACCGTCCAGCTGTTTGAGGTTTTGGCTGTAAGCGGTAAGTACGTTGGGAACCATGCCCAACTTTTCCAGACAGATGTCAAAATACTTCCTGACATCCTCAGGGAGGTCTTTCATGTCAGGAATGGGCAGATCCAGAGCGACAACATTTGTGTTCTTGGTCATATCAGATCCTTACGATTGCAGGGCCTGGCCCACTTTCGAGCCGTTGTGTCGTTTGAGCTGATTACTGATCCACTCGCCGGTGGCTACCAGCTTGTTCAAATCCACACCTGTGCTTATGCCCAAGCCGTTGAGCATATAAAGTACGTCCTCGGTGGCGACGTTACCGGAGGCGCCGTTGGCATAAGGGCAACCGCCAAGGCCTGCGGCGGAGGCGTCAAGAACCGCCACACCCTCTTCCAGTACCGCGTAGAGGTTTGCCAGCGCCTGTCCGTAGGTGTCATGGAAGTGCGCAGCCAAGCGCTCCACAGGCACCTGTTTTGCCACTGCCTCCAGCATACGCTTGGCTTTCAGTGGCGTACCTACGCCAATGGTATCGCCCAGGGAGATTTCGTAGCAGCCCATGTCGGCCAGGTTTTTGGCAACCTTTGCCACTTGTTCTGGAGCAATATCGCCCTCGTAGGGGCAGCCCAATACCGTGGAAACATAGCCCCGCACCGGGATGTTGTGTTTCTTTGCTGCCTCCATCACGGGAAGAAAGCGCTCCAGGCTTTCTGCGATGGAGCAGTTGATGTTCTTTTGGCTGAATGACTCTGAAGCCGCGCCAAATACCGCGACTTCGTCCACGCCTGCCGCCAGGGCATTCTCGAAGCCTCTGAGGTTGGGCGTCAGAACCGAATAGCGTACGCCGGCTTTACGTTTGATACCCGCCATCACCTCTGAGGCATCACCCATTTGCGGCACCCATTTGGGTGACACAAAGCTGGCGGACTCAATGTGTGTGAGGCCGCAATCGGCAAGCCGTTCGATCAACTGGGTTTTGATGCTTGTGGCAATCACCGGGCCCGACTCGTTTTGTAGTCCGTCCCGTGGGCTCATTTCAACCAGTCGAACCTGTTTAGGAAAGGCCATTAGCCTGCCTCCTCAGTGCTTTCGTCGGCACTATCTTCAGTAATCTCAATAGCAATCAGCTCCGCACCTTCTGAAACCTGCTCACCTTCAAAGAAGAAGATTTCGCTAACCACACCGTCTGCCGGTGCCTTGATGGCATGCTCCATCTTCATGGCTTCCATGATTACCAGCGTTTGCCCCGCGGTAACCGTGTCGCCCACTTTGGTCTGTACCGCCACAATTGCCCCGTTCATGGGCGCGCTCAGGCCGCCTTCTGGAGCCATGTCTTCAGACACGTGGTTTTCCCGGTACAAAATGCACTGAAAGGTGTCACCTTCGTAGAAAAGCACGAGCTGGTCGTTGTGCAGGTTGCCGTGAATGCTGATGCGGTGGCCGTTTATAACCGCCTGCATGTAATCGTCATCGAGCTTTGCCGTGAGGCTGTAAACGCTGCCGTCTACGAAGACCTGATAGTTCTCATCCCGCTCGAGGATTTTCAGTTCGTGTATGTCGTCGCCTACCTGTAACTGCAAGGGCTGAGCGTATTCTGAGTTCAGGCGCCAGCTATTGCGCCGACCGAATGGCGACCAGGGGTCGGTGCTTACGGATTCCGCGGATTTGCGTTCTTCCAGCACAAAACCTGCGGCCAGTACCAGCGCTTTGTGGGTGTCCAGCTTCGATTTCGGGAATAGCAATTCCCGGTGGCTGTCGATAAAGCCAGTTGTCAGGTCGGCTTCCCGGAACGGCTGTGAATCGGCCAGTGCATGCAGGAAGCGAATGTTGGTTTTCACACCTGCAATCCGGTAGTGCTCAAGTGCCTGAACCATGCGGTTAATGGCCTGATCACGGGTTTCGTCCCATACGATCAGTTTGGCTATCATCGGGTCGTAGTGAATGCTGATGTCATCGCCTTCGATCACGCCGGTATCGACCCGCACATGGGCACTTTCATCAGGCGTGCTCAGGTAACGCAGGTTGCCGGTGGCGGGCAGGAAGTCCTGATCCGGGTCTTCCGCATAAATGCGGGCTTCCAGCGCGTGACCACGGGTTTTCACCTGAGACTGCTCCAACGGCAGAGGCTCACCCCAGGCTACTTTAAGTTGCCACTCCACCAAATCCTGGCCGGTGACCATTTCTGTTACCGGGTGCTCTACCTGCAGGCGGGTGTTCATTTCCATGAAGAAGAATGAACCGTCTACATCGTAGAGAAACTCCACGGTACCCGCACCCACATAGTTGATGGCTTGGGCGGCTTTAACGGCTGTTTCACCCATGGTTTTGCGGGTTTCATCGCTCAGCCCTGGTGCTGGGGCTTCTTCCAGAACTTTTTGGTGACGGCGCTGAACCGAGCAATCACGTTCGGCCAGATACACGCCATGGCCGCTTTGGTCACAGAATACCTGGATTTCAACATGGCGCGGCTGGGTCAGGTAGCGTTCGATCAGCATGTCCGGGTTGCCGAACGCGTTCTTGGCTTCACGCTTGGCTGCGGCGAGTGCTTCATCAAACTCGCCGATGTTCTCCACCACGCGCATGCCTTTGCCACCGCCGCCGGCCACCGCTTTCAACAGTAACGGGAAACCGCACTTTTCAGCTTCGATGCGCAGGGTTTCAGGCGTTTGGTCGTCGCCGTGGTAACCGGGCACTAGTGGTACGCCGGCCTTTTCCATGATGATTTTGGCGGCAGATTTGGAACCCATGGCCGCAATAGCAGAAGAGGGTGGGCCGATGAATACCAGGTTGTTAGCCTCACAGGCCTCGGCAAAATCGGTGTTTTCAGAAAGAAAACCATAGCCCGGGTGGATAGCTTGTGCGCCGCTTTGCTTGGCGATTTCGATGATTTTGTCAGCGCGCAGGTAGCTTTCGGAGCTGGGTGCTGGGCCAATGCGAAACGCCTCGTCGGCCAGAGCTACGTGGTGGGCGTTGGCGTCGGCATCGGAATACACAGCAACACATCGGATGCCCATGCGTTGCGCGGTCTGGATAATCCGGCAGGCGATTTCGCCCCGGTTGGCAATGAGGATTTTGCTAAACATGTTAGTTGCTCTCCGGAATCCAGTTGGCGCGACGTTTGTTCAGGAAGGCATTGAGCCCTTCCTGACCTTCTTCGCCTACGCGAATATCAGCGATGCGTTGCGCAGTGTCGTCTATCACAGTGCTGTCGATAGGCTTGTGGCTGACAGCAAACACTAGGCTTTTGGCGGCTTCCATGGCTTCGGGTCCATTCTGGGCAAGGTGTTTCAGCATCTCATCGCAGCGGGCGTTCATGGCCTCAACATCGCCGCAGACGATATGCACAAGGCCGAAGCGCTCGGCGTCTTGAGCACTGAATACTTCCGCTGACAAGAAATACCGGCGGGCCTGGCGTTCACCAATGGCGCGTACGACGTATGGACTGATGACAGCCGGAACCAAGCCGAGCTTTACCTCACTGAGGCAGAAGCTGGCTTTTTCTGTGGCTATGACAATGTCGCAGCAAGCTGCCAGGCCGACGGCGCCGCCATAAGCCGCGCCTTGAACAAGGCCGATGACGGGCTTTTTGAGTTCGTTCAGGCATTCCATCATGCGGGCAAGCTGGCGGGAGTCGTCCAGATTTTCCTGCCGGCTGTTGTCTGCCATGCGGCGCATCCAGCCAAGGTCTGCTCCGGCAGAGAAATGCTTGCCTTCGGAGCGCAGGATGACCGCTTTTGTTTCGCGATCGGCGTGTACGTCCGTAAAGGCGCTAATGAGCTGCTGGATAATAACGTCGTCAAACGCATTACGCTTGTCTGGCCGGTTCAGTACGATCTCGGTCACGCCGCCAGCGCGGCGCTTGATCAGAACCGCCGATTCTTGATCTGATGTTGTATTGGTATCTGTCATGGTCATTCTCCCCGATTACATCCGGAACACGCCGAAGCGTGTGGGCTTCGCGGGCCGGTTGAGGGTGGCAGAGAGGCTGAGAGCAACCACTTCCCGGGTTTGGGCCGGATCGATCACGCCGTCATCCCACAGTCGGGCACTGGCGTAGTATGGATGGCCTTGTTGCTCGTAGGTGTCGGCAATCGGTTTTTTGAACGCAGCCTCTTCCTCTGCGCTCCACTCCTGGCCTTTGCGCTCCATGCCATCGCGGCGAACCTGAGCCATTACGCCGGCGGCTTGTTCGCCCCCCATTACGGAGATGCGGGCATTTGGCCACATCCAAAGGAAGTCGGGGCTGTAGGCGCGGCCACACATACCATAGTTACCGGCACCGTAGCTGCCACCGATCAGTACGGTAATCTTGGGCACATTGGCGCAGGCTACAGCCATGACCATTTTGGCGCCGTGCTTGGCGATGCCTTCAGCTTCGTACTTTTGGCCGACCATGAACCCGGTAATGTTCTGTAAGAACAGCAGCGGGATGTTGCGCTGACAGCACAGTTCGATGAAGTGCGCGCCTTTTTGCGCGGACTCACTGAACAATATGCCGTTGTTGGCGATGATGCCCACGGGGTAGCCGTGTATGTGGGCAAAGCCGGTGACCAGGGTTTGGCCGTAATAGCGTTTGAATTCGTCGAACTCGGAACCGTCTACTGTGCGGGCGATCACGTCGCGCACGTCGAACTGTTTGCGCAGGTCGGTGCCCACGATGCCGTAAATTTCGGCGGGGTCATACAACGGCGCTTTGGGTTTGCGAATCTCTACTGGAACCGGCTTACGGCGGTTGAGGTTGGAGACACAACGCCGGGCTATTTCCAGGGCGTGGGCGTCATTTTCTGCGTAATGGTCGGCAACGCCGGAGATTTTACAGTGCACGTCGGCACCGCCCAGGTCTTCGGCAGTCACAACTTCGCCTGTAGCCGCTTTTACCAGTGGCGGGCCGGCCAGGAAGATGGTGCCTTGATTGCGCACAATAATGGATTCGTCGGCCATGGCGGGTACGTAAGCGCCACCGGCGGTGCACAGGCCCATTACAACGGCAATCTGGGGGATGTCGTCGGCAGACATGCGAGCCTGGTTGTAGAAGATGCGGCCGAAGTGGTCACGATCCGGGAAAACTTCGTCCTGTAGCGGCAGGTTGGCACCGCCGGAATCCACCAGATAAATGCAGGGCAGGCGGTTTTCCAGGGCGATTTCCTGGGCGCGCAGGTGCTTTTTGACGGTCAGTGGGTAGTAGCTGCCGCCTTTTACGGTGGCGTCGTTGGCGATGATCATGCATTCGGTGCCAGAAACGCGGCCTACGCCGGCGATAACACCGGCTGCTGGCACAGCTTCATCGTAGACATTGTAGGCAGCGAACTGGCCGATTTCGAGAAACGGTGAGCCGTCGTCTAGTAGGTGATTAATACGCTCCCTGGGCAGGAGTTTGCCGCGGGCGATGTGGCGCTCCTGGTAGGAGGGGCCACCACCTTGCTGGATGGTGGATACTTTGTCCCGCAGGTCTGCGACGACTTCCGCCATGGAGGCCTGGTTGGCCTGAAACTCTTCAGACCGTGGGTTTATTTTGCTTTGCAGTATCGTCATGGGTTCGACTTCCTGACCTCGGGGGAGTCGGGGCCGATGGCAGAACGATCCGGGAACTGCTACGAGCACATCCATGTGCGCTTGTTTCCGGCCATCCTTGGCCTCCAACATTCCCGGATCGTTCTGCCACCGCCCCCTCCGTCATACTTTGGGTGCTGGCTTCCTGAGCTCTCAGAGCTAGAGGGAGCCTGTGGCTTGAAGCTACTGCTTATTTGTTCAGGAACAGTTCCCGACCGATCAGCATGCGCCGGATTTCGGATGTACCTGCGCCGATTTCATAGAGCTTGGCGTCGCGCAGCAGGCGGCCCGTAGGGTAATCGTTGATATAGCCGTTGCCGCCAAGAAGCTGAATAGAGTCCAGAGCCAGTTTTGTTGCCATTTCGGCGGAGTAGAGGATGGCGCCGGCGGAGTCTTTGCGGGTGGTTTCGCCGCGGTCGGCGGATTGCGCCACCAGGTAAACATAGGACTTGGCGGTGTTCATGAAGGTGTACATGTCGGCAATTTTGCCCTGAACCAGTTGGAATTCGCCGATAGCCTGTTCGAATTGTTTCCGTTCGCGAATATAGGGAATCACAATGTCCATTGCCGCCTGCATGATACCCAGAGGGCCGCCGGAGAGTACCAGGCGTTCGTAGTCCAGGCCGCTCATGAGAACTTTGGCGCCGCCGCCTACTGTGCCCAGAACGTTCTCTTTGGGCACTTTGCAGTCCTGGAATACCAACTCGCAGGTGTTGGAGCCGCGCATGCCGAGTTTGTCGAGCTTCTGGTGCTGGCTGAAGCCTTCGCTGTCGCGTTCTACGATGAAAGCAGTAATGCCTTTTGAACCGGCTTTCACGTCGGTTTTGGCGTAGATCACGTAGACGTGGGCATCGGGGCCGTTGGTGATCCACATTTTGTTGCCGTTCAGGACATAGTGGTCACCGGCGTCTTTGGCGCTCAGTTTCATGGAGATAACGTCAGAGCCGGCGTTGGGCTCAGACATGGCCAGGGCGCCGATGTGGTCGCCGCTGACGAGTTTGGGCAGGTATTTCTGCTTTTGCTCCTCGGTGCCGTTGCGGTGAATCTGGTTTACGCACAGGTTGGAGTGAGCGCCATAAGACAGGCCGACAGAGGCAGATGCTCGGCTGATTTCTTCCATTGCAATCACGTGGGCCAGGTAGCCCATACCAGACCCGCCATAGGCTTCGTCCACGGTAATACCCAGCAGGCCCATGTCACCAAACTTTTTCCACAACTCGTTGGGGAATTCGTTGCTGCGGTCGATTTCTTCAGCGCGTGGGGCGATCTCGGTGGCGGCAAAGCTGTTGACCTGCTGGCGTAGCATGTCGATGGTTTCGCCAAGGCCGAAGTTGAGTTCTGAGTATTGTGATTTCATGTTTGATTGCCTTTTGTTCTGCCAAATGCGTGTTTAGGAACGAGGAGCCAGACCAGGCGTCCGTTACTGTCAGTGCTGTTCAGCGGCACTTTCTGGCTCGCTAGTGGCCGAGGCCTGCTGTTCTTTCTTTATCTTCAACTCGGCAAGAGCGTCTCGGCAGCGGGACTCTGCAGTCTCTATTTCCATTTCTGCCATAGCTATGTCGTTTTTCTGTTGTTCCATATGAGCCCGTTTGTTGCTCAGTATGGTCAACATTTTTAAAAGCTGTTTTTCGTTGCCAGTCAGGGTTTCGTCCCAAAGATCGAAAAGCTCTTTTGTTTCAGCAAGTGAAAAGCCCATGCGCTTGCCCCGGAGAATCAACTTCAGGCGCACCTTGTCTTTGGTGCTGAAGATGCGCGTTTGTCCGCGGCGTGCCGGCTTCAGTAGGCCCTGATCTTCGTAGAAGCGAATGCTACGGGTTGTCACATCAAACTCATTGGAGAGCTCGCTGATGCTGAATGTTCTCTTTTCGATCATGGCGGTATCCTTTTTTAAGTAAGGTTAGATAAAGTTTACGTAAACGTAAAGTAGTTTTCGGCGTTAAATATCTGGCATTGAGTACAGGAAAACAAAAAAGGTAGTTTGCTTGTTAGGTTGCAATGAATTGTAGCAGGGAGCGTTTAGAGGTTGGGTGGCACTCGGGGGAGGGAGTGTCGACTTCCAGTAGCCCGGCTCAGCCGCAAAGCAGCAGATATGAACCGGGCACTAGGACGGTTTACGCCAAGTCTTCTCTGAGTTTACGCTTCAGCAGTTTGCCCGCGGTATTCTTGGGGAGTTGTTCTGCAAAGTGAATGTGTTTTGGCAGTTTGAAACTGGCCAGTTTGGTGCGAGCGTGGTTCATCAAAGCTTCCGCATCTTCCGGGTAGCCTTCTTTGACCACCACCACGGCACAGATGGCCTCTATCCATTTTTCGTCTGGTACACCGATAACCGCAACTTCCGCAACGGATTCGTGCTGGTAGAGGGCTTCTTCCACGTCGCGGCTGGCCACCAGCACACCACCGGTATTCACTACATCCTTTATGCGGTCAACAATGTAGATGTAACCCTCTTCGTCCTGGTAGCCCAGGTCGCCGGAATGGAACCAACCGTCTTTGAATGCTTCTTCGGTCGCCTCCGGTTTGGCCCAGTAACCCACCATCAGTTGTGGTGAGCGGTGAACCAGTTCCCCCTGTTCACCGGGCTTGCAGTCTTTGCCGGTAACCGGGTCCACAATGCGGGTCATAACGGTTTGCATGGGACGGCCGGCAGAAGATGGACGGTCGGCGTGCTCTTCTGGTAGCAGAACGGTTGCCAGCGGTGCGATTTCGCTCTGGCCGTAACAGTTGTACAAGCCGGCACCGGGTAGTTTTTCGCCCAGTTCCTTCACAACCTGACCGGGCATGATAGAGGCGCCGTAGTAGAGTTTGTTCAGGTGCTGCAGTGTGTCCGGGTTGAATTGCGGGTGGTGTAGCAGAGCAATCCACACGGTAGGCGGCGCGAAAAAGGCATTGAGCCTGTCGCTGACGATCAGCCCGAGAATTGCGTCCGGTGTGGGTGTGTTGATCATCCGGCTATACCCGCCACTCAATAACATGGGCATGGTAAACACGTGCATTTGCGCCG
>JGI24521J20086_1000114_pt1 | contig 32016 bp, 30 predicted proteins | sample LinPmetageLP46_FD_20086 | JGI IMG/M metagenome (IMG submission 20086) | reverse complement strand
CATCCCGAGGTCCAGGCTCTGCTGCCGCGCATCCGCGACCGGCGGATCATCACTTATGGTTTCTCCGCTCAGGCTGACGTCAAGGGGATCAATGTCACGCCGGTTCCGGGCGGCAACCGTTTCGACGTCGATGTCCGCGACCGCGATGGCGAGACCCGGCGGATCACCGGCATCGAGCTGCCGATGCCGGGCCGTCACAATGTTCAGAACGCGATTGCCGCCGTAGCAGTCGGACTGGAAATGGGCATCCGCGACGAACAGATCGCCAAGGGCTTCGACCATTTCGGCGGCGTCAAGCGGCGCTTCACCAAGGTCGGCGAAGTCGACGGCGTGACTATCATCGACGATTATGGCCATCATCCGGTCGAAATCCAGGCGGTGCTTTCGGCGGCGCGCGAAGGCGCGCAAGGCCGTGTGATCGCCGTGGTCCAGCCGCATCGTTTCACTCGCCTGCGCGACCATATGGAAGAATTTCAGGGTGCCTTCAATGACGCCGACATGGTGTTCGTGACGCCGGTCTATGTGGCTGGCGAAGACCCGATCGAAGGCATTGACAGCGACGCTCTGGTCGAAGGCTTGAAAACCCGTGGCCATCGTCTCGCGGAAACGGTCGCGGACCAGCAACATCTGGCACGGCGACTGGCTGAAGAAGCGCAATCCACGGATATGATTATCTGCCTCGGGGCAGGGGATATCACCAAATGGGCAGCGGCACTTGCGGATGGCATCGCCGAGGCGCGCAAATGAAAACTTTGCCACTGTTCCGTAGCAGCCTGCCGCTCATCCCGAACCTGTCCCCTTTGCCGTTCGTCCTGAGCTTGTCGAAGGACGCTTCTGGACGAGAAATACACTTCGACAAGCCCAGTGCGAACGGTTGCTCTCAACGGGGGCTCGTTCGATGAACGCGGTTGCCACCATGCCTGTTACCCGCGGCAAGCTGACCGAAGGCGCGGCTCTGGCCCCGCTCGTCTGGTTCAAGAGCGGCGGGTCAGCGCAATGGCTGTTCGAACCGAAAGATATTGACGATCTGCAGCAGTTCCTACGCGATCTTGATCCGGCAATTGCCGTCTGGCCGCTCGGACTGGGGTCCAACCTGATCATCCGAGACGGAGGCATGCCGGGCGTTGTAGTGCGCCTGGGCAAGGCCTTTGCGGCTATTCAAGCCGACGGAATGACGCTCAACTGTGGTGCCGGTGCGCCGGGAATTTCAGCGGCCAGCAAGGCCCGCGACCATGGCATTGCCGGGTTGGAATTCTTGCGCGGCATCCCCGGTACCATCGGCGGCGCGGTCCGCATGAACGCCGGCGCTTATGGCCGCGAAGTCTGCGACATATTGGTGAGCGCGGATGTCGTGCTGCGCAACGGCGATCTGGCGACGATTCCGCTCGCCGACATGGGGTTTAGCTACCGCCATTCTGGCTTGCCGGACGGATCGATTGTTGTCAGCGCCGAATTTGTGGGAGAGGCCGGCGATCCCGAAATCATCGGTGCCGAGATGAAGCGCATTGCCGACGAACGCGAGGCTTCGCAACCGCTGCGGTCGAAGACAGGCGGCTCGACGTTCAAAAATCCCGTGGGGCACAAGGCCTGGCAGCTGGTCGACGAAGCCGGATGTCGCGGCCTGCAGATCGGCCAGGCGCAAGTGTCCGAAAAGCACTGCAACTTTCTACTCAATCTCGGCAGCGCAACGTCTGCCGAAATCGAGGCGCTCGGTGACGAGGTGCGCAAACGGGTCAAGGCGCATAGCGGCGTCGAACTGCAATGGGAAATTCAGCGGGTGGGGGATGAAGCATGACTGGCAAGAATGAAAAAAGCCTCCACATAGCAGTCCTTATGGGCGGCTGGTCCGCCGAACGCGAAGTATCGCTGAGCAGCGGCAATGGTATCGCCGATGCGCTGGAGAAAAACGGTCATAAGGTGACCCGCGTCGATATGGATCGCAATATTGCGCAGGTGCTGGCCGCTATCCGGCCCGATGTGGTGTTCAACGCGCTGCACGGCGTGCCGGGCGAAGATGGCAGCGTACAGGGCATGCTCGATCTGATGCAGATTCCCTATACCCATAGCGGGCTCGCCACCTCGGTGATCGCGATCGACAAGGAACTGACCAAGCAGCAGCTTGTACCCGCCGGCATCCCGATGCCCAAGGGCAGGATCGTATCCAGCGCCAGCCTGTACGAGGCCGATCCGCTGCCTCGTCCTTATGTCCTGAAACCGGTCAACGAAGGCTCCTCCGTCGGCGTCGCGATCGTGACCGAAGACAGCAATTACGGCAGCCCGATCGGCCGCGACGTTGCGGGGCCTTGGCAGGAATTCGACGAACTGCTCGCCGAACCCTTCATCAAGGGCCGCGAACTGACCGCGGCTGTTCTGGGTGACAAGGCGCTTTGCGTGACCGAGTTGCGGACCGCGCAAGGCTTTTACGATTATGCCGCCAAATATACAGAGGGCCTGACGCAACATGTCTGTCCCGCCGAAATCCCTGCCGAGATCGGGAAACTATGCCTCGACTATGCTCTGCGGGCCCACAAGATTTTGGGTTGCAAAGGCACGTCCCGCACCGATTTTCGCTGGGACGATGAGCAGGGGGCAGCCGGCCTGTTTGTGCTGGAAACCAACACCCAGCCCGGTATGACACCTCTCAGCCTGGTACCCGAGCAGGCAAAGCAAGCCGGAATCAGCTATGAACAGCTGGTCGAGATAATCGTGAGAGAAGCGCTATGACAGCTACCCGGAAACGCACCAATCGGCCGGCCAGGGGTAAGCCGCGGAAACAGGCGAAACGCAAGGTGCGGGAAGTCTCGGTTTTCGACAAGATATTGCGCGCCATGCCGGTCACCGAAGAGCAGGTGCAAAAGGGCCTGACCTGGGGGCTGGTGGCCGTGTTCATTCTCGGTGCCTATAGTGTGGCGCATTATTCCGGCATCAACGAACGGATCAAGACCGAAGTTGCCGAGATGGTTGGCAATGCCGGCTTTGAGGTGAAACGGGTCGAGGTTACCGGTGTAAACCGCATCGACGAGTTGAAGGTCTATGAAATTACCCTCGCGCAGAAAGACCGCTCGATGTTGCTGGTCGATATTGACGAAGTGCGCGAGGATTTGCTGTCCAATGGCTGGATCAAGGACGCCCGGATTTCGCGGCGGCTGCCCGATACGCTGATCGTCGACATTATCGAACGCGAGCCGGTCGCCGTCTGGCAGAACCAGGGCAAGCTCTCGCTGATCGACCAGACCGGCTATCCGCTGGAAGAAATCGTCAGGGAAGAAATTCCGGATTTGCCGGTGATTGTCGGCAAGAAAGCCAATCTGAAATTTTCCCAGCTGGATTCGCTGCTTGATGTCGCTCCGGCTCTGCGGCCGATGGTGACCGGAGCAACCTGGATCGGAAACCGCCGCTGGGATCTGGAATTTGATAGCGGCGAAACGCTGGCGCTTCCTGAAGGGGAGGAGACGGCGTCAGCGGCTCTTCTGAATTTCGCACGGATGGACGGCATCAACCGACTGCTTGGCCGCGGGGTCGTCCATTTCGACCTGCGCGATGCGGAGCGCGCCTATTTGCGGATGCCGCCGAAACAGGAATCTGTCGATCCGGATAGCTGATCGTCTGAATGATTGATAATGTGGTGATGATAATGATCGAGGTGAAGGAATAGGCTCATGGCAGCACGGGTAGAAAAAATCTTCACATCGCTGGATATCGGTTCGTCGAAAATTTCGGCGATGATAGCCGGGCGGATGGACAATGGCGAGCTGACCGTATTGGGTACCGGCCATCACGCCAGCAAAGGCGTGAAACGGGGCTATATCGCCGATACCGAGACAACCGAGACGGACGTCCGCGCGGCGGTGGAGCAGGCCGAGCGCATTGCCGGTACCAATATCGACGATGTCTGGGTCAGCTTCTCGGCTGGTGGACTGCAGAGCATGCTGACCTCCGTAGAAACCGAACTGGGCGGTCATCGCATCGAACAGGAAGATATCGATCTGCTGCTCGACGCGGGCCGCAACAGCATCGACCCCAAGGGTAAAATGGTGCTGCACGCACAACCGGCGCTCTATACGCTTGATGGGCTCAACGGCGTGAAGAAACCAAAGGGATTGCACGCCGATCGTCTCGGCGTGGATATCCATGTCATTCTCGCTGAAGCCTCGCCGGTCCGCAATATCGAGATGAGTGTGCGCGGCGCGCATCTCAATGTCAGATCGATCGTCGCATCGCCGATCGCGGTCGGCAACGCCTGTCTTTCGCGAGAAGAGCGCGAGCTTGGCGTGGCGCTGGTCGAAATGGGCGCCGAAGTGACCAATGTCTCGCTCTTTGCCGGTGGCATGCTGGTCGGCTTGAAGACACTGCCTTACGGTGCCGCCGACATTACCGATGATATTGCCTCGTCCTTTGGCTTGCGACGAGCGCAAGCCGAGCGGATTAAATGTTTCTATGGTTCGGCCACCACCAGCCCGCGCGACAATCATGATGTGATCAATCAGGATCTCGACAATAATGCCGAAGTCAACGAGGAAGACGGTCGGATCACCCGGGCGCAGCTAATCGCCGTTATCCGGCAACGGCTCGACCATCTGATCGGTGAAATCGGCCGGTCTCTCAAGGAACTGGGCTTTACCGGTCCGGTGGGCCGGCAGGTGGTACTGACCGGCGGCGGAGCGGAGCTCAAGGGTATTGCCGACTATGCCCAGTCGGCGCTGGGACGCACGGTGCGCATCGGTCGCCCTACGGGGCTGAGCGCGCTCCCGGAAGCGCACAGTGGTCCGGCCTTTGCCGGTCTCGCCGGACTGGCGCTCTATGCATCACAGGAACCGGTTGATCTGCGCTTCATGTCAAGAAGCCACCAGAATGTTCACAAATATGGCGGATCGGCAGTAATCGGACGGCTCATGTCGGCGATCCGCGGAAATTTTTAGTAAATTGACGAAAAAAAATTAACTTTTCGGGTGATTCCGGCGGGAAATTTGTGCAAAGCGTTAAACAAATATTACAGCACGATAAAATGTCTCGGGAGACAGTGAGATGAGTATCAATATTGGCCCACCGGAAGTCGAAGAACTGAAGCCGAAAATCGCGGTTATCGGTGTCGGCGGCGCAGGGGGCAACGCTATTGCCAACATGATTGCCGCACAGGTCGAGGGCGTTGATTTCATCGTCAGCAACACCGATGCGCAATCGCTGAACAGTTCTACCGCCGAACGACGTATCCAGCTCGGACCCGATATTACGCAGGGACTTGGTGCGGGATCGCGTCCCGAAGTCGGTCGTGCAGCCGCCGAGGAAACCATTGACCTGGTCGAGCAGGCTCTGGAAGGCACGCATATGTGCTTCATCGCTGCCGGCATGGGCGGCGGTACCGGTACCGGTGCAGCCCCTGTGATCGCAAAAGCGGCACGCGACCGCGGCATACTGACTGTCGGCGTGGTGACCAAGCCATTCACTTTCGAAGGCACACGCCGGATGAAAGCGGCCGAAGCCGGCATCGAAGAACTGCAAAAGAATGTTGATACATTGATCGTCATTCCGAACCAGAATCTGTTCCTCGTCGCCAATCCGAACACGACCTTTAAAGAAGCTTTCCTGCTCGCTGACGAAGTGCTGCAGCAGGGCGTTCGCGGCATTACCGATCTGATGGTCATGCCGGGACTGATTAATCTCGACTTTGCCGACGTACGCAGCGTGATGCACGAAATGGGCCAGGCGATGATGGGCACAGGCGAAGCGGAAGGCGACGGACGTGCGCTGGAAGCGGCAGAAAAAGCCATTGCCAATCCTTTGCTCGACGGTGTGTCGATGCAGGGTGCCAAGGGCGTCATTGTCTCGATCACCGGCGGCGAAGATATGCGCCTGATGGAAGTCGACGAAGCCGCCAATCATATTCGCGAGTTGGTCGATCCGGACGCCAATATCATCTGGGGCAGTGCGTTTAACCCGAATCTCGACGGGCGTATCCGCGTTTCGGTTGTCGCCACCGGCATCGATAGCGACGGCAGCCGTTCGTCATCCGCGCCATCGGCGTCTTTCGCCATGAGCAGTCCGGTTAGCAAATCGGAAGACACGCCAGCTCCATCCACTTTCGCCTCGTCCATAGCCAGCGACGAGAATGTAGAGGAAGCCGCCCAGGAAGCTGAAATCGCATCCGCACCGGTTCCCGATATTGAGCAAGAAGCGGAAGTCGAAACCGAAGCCGAGCCAGAACGCTCTCCCTCTCCTGTCGCGACCTATGGTGATGACGATGATCTGGGCGCAACGCCGTCCTTCGCATCGCTGACGCCCGGGATTGCGGCAACCAGTTCCGCGCCGGAAGAGGATGAACTGATTCTCGGCGATGATGCCATCCAGCCTGAAGAAGCGGCGGCTCCTGCGGCCAGCCAGGCACCGCCGGCACCGCGCGTTGCTACCGGTGGCGGGACGCTGTTCGAACGGATGTCCAATCTGACTCGTGGTGGATCAAAAGGCGAGGAAGCCGAGGATGGCGAGGAAGATAAATCCCGCGATCCGCTTGATATCCCGCGTTTTCTGAACCGTCAGAATAATCAGTAAATTCCGGTTTCGGCCAAGCGGTTTGATCGGCTGAAGGGGCGGCGCGAGGGAGTTTGTCTTTCGCGTGCCACCATTGGCCTTGCCGGATTGCGGGAACGATTGATTTCAGGCGCGATCATTCCTTTATGTATCTTGTGAACCAAAAATTGAAAATATTGCTAGTCGTATCGGCGGCGCTTGCCGGCGTTGTTGTGCCGCAGCTGCCCGCCGTTGCCCAGTCCAGCGTCCAGTCCAACAGCGACAATTTACAGGATGCGTTGCGCCGGATCGCGATTAACTCCAACGATTCCTCGGCGTTGGCCGACGCCGGTCTGGCGGCCCTCGAACTGGGCGATATGCGCGCAGCGATCGGATTCCTGGCGAAGGCAGACCAGATATATTCGACCAGCGGCCGGGTGAAAGTCGGTCTCGCACGAGCGCTGCTGGCAGAGGAAAACCCATTTGGTGCGATCCGCTATTTTGACCAGGCGGTGGAAAATGGCATCGCCCCGCGCGAAATCGCGGCGGATCGTGGTCTTGCCTATGACCTGATCGGACGGAACCGGGATGCCCAGAAAGATTATGAGCTGGCGATGCTCTATGGCAGCAGTGACGAGTTGATCGGACGCTATGCGGTATCGCTGGGAATTAGTGGCGACGTCGACCGCGCCGATGCCCAGCTCAATCCGTTGCTGCAGAAAAGCGACCGGGACGCCTGGCGCAACCGGGCCTTCATCTACGCCATGAACGGCAGGAAGAAAGACGCCGAGAATATCGTCGAACAAACCATGGAACGGCGAATGGCGAAAGCGATCAAGCCTTTTTTTGATCGCATGCCCAAGCTGACCGCAGCCCAGAAAGCGGCTGCCGTTCATTTTGGTCATTTTCCCGCGAGCGAAAATATCGGTGTCGATGTGGCGGCGGTTCAACTGGCTTCCAGCCAGGCTGCCCGAAATGGTAACGGAGCGGATGCCGGTCTAATTCCGGTCGGCGAGGCACTGGGCACAGACGCCAAGCGGCCCCGCGTGCTGGCCATGCCCGACAAGTCGCCGCGCCGTCGCCCCGGAACAACGGAGCGGAAACCTTCTGATCGCGAGATCAGGCGGGCGGCGAAGAAAAAGGAAGCTCAGGCGTTATCGCAGACAAAATTGCCAGCGCCGTCAACAGGCAGCTTATCGCGGTCGACGACCCTTGCGAGCAGCAAGCCGCTTCCGGCACCGCAACCTGCACCGCCTCAGACGACAGAGCCGCAACCAATCAACACCGTTGAAATCCAGCCCGAAAGAAAGGCGGCTGCACCCGGCTTTGCTACCACGCTTGGCGTCAGCCAGACACCCGTGCTGCTATCGCAAACCCTGGAGCGCAAAGTTGAAATCGCAGGGCGTCAGCCCGATTCCGCGTCAGCCGTCCAGGGGTCGGCGCAAGGCCCTTCCGCAGAGGAAGCCAAGACGGGCGGACCGGTCAATCTGATTAATTTTGATCTCGCACAACAGCGACCTGCCTCTACCGAGATGGCAGCAGCAGTTCCGGTGTCGCGGCCGCTGGCCGACATTATCAGCGGCATCGATATACCGGACCGGGAAACCAGAAGCGCGGTTGTTCCGGTCGATCTCGACGAGATCGAACCGGCCAAACCACAGCCGAAGATCGTTGCGAAGCCGTTTGAGAAAACCCCGGTCAAGCCGAAAGAACCGGCCCATCCCAAACGCTATTGGGTACAGATTGCAACAGGTTCAAATCTCGACGCGCTGAAATTCGACTATCGCCGGATGACTAAAAAACAGCCGGATATATTCAAGAGCCAGAAGGCTTGGACGTCGCCCTTGGGGCAAGACCCGGCGACTTGTGGTCGGACCATTTGACGATTTCAAGGCAGCCAAGGCCTTTGAAGCGGATTATCGCAAGGATGGCGGCGACGGCTTTGCCTGGGCCAGCGCCGATGGTGTCGAGGTCAACGAGCTCGGAAAATGACCCAGTTGAAAATTTACGCCAGCGACCCGGTCAACAGCCGGGGGCGGCTGCACGATGAAAAACGCGCTGTTACACGCGGCCCCCGCGATGATTTCCAGCGCGACCGCGACCGGATCATCCACAGCATCTCCTTCCGCCGCCTGCGCCACAAGACCCAGGTTTTTGTCGCACCCGATGGGGATCATTACCGTGTCCGGCTAACCCACAGCCTCGAGGTTGCTCAGATCGGCCGGACGATGGCGCGGGCTCTGGGTCTGAACGAGGATCTGACCGAGGCGCTCTGTCTTGCCCACGATATCGGCCATCCGCCGTTCGGTCACGCTGGGGAAGACGCGCTGGAAGAAGCCTTGGCGGATTTCGGCGGTTTCGATCATAACGCCCAGACCATCCGGACACTGACCAAGCTGGAAACACCCTATCCGCGCTGGAACGGCCTGAACCTGACATGGGAAATGCTGGAGGGGCTGGCCAAGCATAACGGGCCGGTGGCGCAGCCGACCTGGGCGCTGGCCGAGGCCAACGCGGCGAGGGACCTGGAACTGAATAGCTGGCCTTCGCTGGAGGCGCAAATTGCCGCGATTGCCGACGATATTGCCTATGACAATCATGATATTGACGACGGCATGCGGGCAGGTCTGCTGACGCTCGAGCAGTTGCTCGAACTGCCGTTCATTGCCGAGCGGTGGCGGGTGATTTGCGACCGTTTTGATAATGTGCCGCAAGAGCGGTTGTTGCCCGAACTGATCCGCGACCAGATCGGTCTGATGGCCAATGACGTGCTGGAAACCACTCAGGCTCGGATCGACCGGCTTGGCGTAACATCGCCCCAGGACGTGCGAGACGCGGGGCAAATGATTGGCGGGTTCTCTGATGCCATGGCGGAAAAGGAACGCACGCTGAAGCGCTTCATGTACGAAAATCTCTATCATCATCCCAAGCAGATGGCGGCGGCGGAGGACGGCAAGATGATGGTAGGCGACCTGGTGCAAGCCTATCGCGAACAGCCAGATCTGATGCCGGAAAGCTGGGCTGCAGCCTTGCCCGAGGAAGAACCTGAGCGCATCCGCCATATCGCGGATTTTCTCGCCGGGATGACCGACCGCTACGCCCGCAACCGGCACCATGAGATATTCGGCGATCTGAACAGTCGGTCGTAATATCGTCACCTCAGCGAAGGCCCGGGCCCAACCCAATCGGGTGAGTCTCGTAAAAATTGGTTTGGATAGCAGCCTTCGCTGCTATGACAGCTTATCAACAGACAATATGCGGGAACCCTGACCATCGCCGAAAAAATCCTGATCGTCGGCGCCACCGGCCTGATCGGCGGGCTGCTGACCCGCCAACTGGTCGAACAGGGCAGGGACAAGACACTTCATCTGCTGCTGCGCAGGCCCTATCGCGAGGATGTCGGCAAGGTGAAAATCCATGTCCAGTTGCAGGAAAACTGGCCCGCGACCATCGCGAAGATCAGGCCCGACATCGTGATATCCTGCCTGGGATCGACGATGAAAAAGGCCGGATCGAAAGCAGAATTTGCAGCGGTCGATCGCGATCTGGTCGGGGCGGTGGCCGCGGCGGCCAAGGCAGCGGGCGCGAAACAGTTCATTGCCATATCCTCGACCATGGCCGACAGCAATGCTTCGAGCTTCTATCTGAAGACCAAGGGTGAGGCGGAGGACCTGATGCGCGCCGAAAAATTTGACCGTCTCGATATCATTCGCCCCGGCCTGCTGCGCGGGGAAAGAGCTGGCGATAACCGGCTCGGCGAAAGCCTCGCCATTGCCGCCAGCCCGGTCATGGATATGTTGTTGCACGGGAAATTGCGCCGCTTCCGTTCGATTTTGGCCAGCGACGTGGCCGCCGCGATCGTGAAGCTGACGGCGGAGAAATCGCCCGGCGAACATATCCATGAAAATGACGACGTCTGGGCGATGGTTTGAATATCGCCATACCGAAAGGTTCCGGAGGGGCGTAGGGAAACAGAGAATAGGTGATGCTGAAGTGCCAGTCCCGTTTCTGGACTCAACTCTGCGCGCAATTTTTATTCGCTTATTCTTCGTCCAGGACCTTGGTCATGGTTTTGGCAATCTCATACCGCTTCCGTCTGGATTGCATGGCAAGTTTGCCGGTGTAGAGGCCTTTAAGAAATGCCGTGTCCCATTGCGATAGTCCATTTTCCGTCACTGCCGTGTCTCTGACTGATTGAAATAGATTGAGAATGGATTGCCCCTCGACCGGAGCGCCGCGATCAGGAATGCCCGAGAGAAAGCGCATCGCGATATAAGAAGCGAGGCCTTCGAAAGTGAGACCGTCGATTTTGTTGACGTCCACTATCGCAACCCCGGAAACAAAGTCATATTTGACCGATGTTTCGATGCGGGAGTCACCAACCCCGGTTCCTTGTACAATCCGGTCGCTATATGGCCTCAAGTCGGCAAGCCCGGGGGGCGGGCGCAGTGCGCCATCGAGGCTGATGGTTCTTCCATCGCTGTTCAATAAACGGGCGCCAAGCAACATCCGGACGGGTTGGTCGCTGTTCTGGACTGCTTCCCGTTGATCTTTCTCAAAGCGGGAAAATAGCGACGGTGCCGCATTCTTCAACTTTGTAACAAATGCATCGGGGTCGGCGGTCAGCACAACCGCCATATTGGGCTTGCAGCCGTCCGCAGCAACTTTATGCCCGATCACGATCGTTGTGGAATCGATGATTTTCCTGACCCGGTCGGCATGTTCCGGCTGCCATCCGGTCATTTCGAGGCACACCGGTACATCCCACCGCGCATATTGGCCGCTGAATTCCGGGATATCCAGTCTGTCGACGAATGATTTAGTGGCTTTTCTGACATCTTGTCCGGTCACCACAATCTGGTCATCCTGAAGCGCTTCCGTGTCCCGTTCGCCGATAGTCTCCAGGTTTGCGGCATGGACAGGATATCCTGCAAAATGAACGACGCAAATCAATGTAGCGAGTTTTCTCATGGCAGCCTGCACGCCTCCTTGATACCCCTGAACGTTTTTCAGGCTAGTCAGTTTCCGTCCGCCAGTCAATTTTCGGCACAGGATCGTCGCAGGAGACGGATCGCGGCTATCCAGTTCGTTGAGGAATTTATCGATCTGTTGATCGGAAAAGCAGGGATGCAACATCTAAGGAATCGGCAGGCTGCGCATGCCAGCCAGATAGACATCAAACGGCAGGTCACCCTGTCGCCCTGGGATCGGCGGCCGTTGGTCGTCTTGTTTACGGGAACCGCCGTTTTGCGCTGAAAATGTCTGTAGCGATGGCATTAGCTACGATCAGCGGCGCGGGTAATTATCCGGCTGATGTGGCTAAGACAGACTTGCCAATAATTTTCCGCACTGCACAACAGAATCATTGACTCCATCCATCCGCTGATCCACTCATACGACTGCTTTTTGATCGGCGCTTTCGGGCAAGGTTCATGAGGCGTTGCGGGAGAGCGTTTTGCTGTCTCACAGGACTGCAAGGCCGCCGAAGGAGCAACCGCCCCGGAAACTCTCAGGCCCCTGGACCGCAATTGTCTCACAAGCACTCTGGAAAGAGTCCGCCATAGCTTTAGTGACGGCGGGCCACCGAAGGGGTAAATCTTTGTCGCTTCAGCGACGGCGGGCTTGTCCGCCGAAGCCCTGGCGAAGGAGGATGAAACTCTCAGGTTCCGTGACAGAGGGGGCAGTTTTGCAGGGCTTTGCTGCGGGCTGTCTTCTTGATGCGGAATAGATATGAGTGATAATAGCGAAAATCTGAAACAACTTCCTTTAGGCGACTGGCATCGCGGCCTCGGCGCGCGAATGGTGCCCTTTGCGGGCTATGAAATGCCGGTGCAATATGAAGGCGTGATGGCCGAGCATATCTGGACCCGGACGGAAGCGGGCCTGTTCGATGTGTCGCACATGGGGCAGTTGCAGCTGACCGGCGAGGGCGCAGCCGATGCGCTGGAGCGGATCACGCCGGGCAATCTGTCGGCTCTGGCTGCGGGTAAAATTCGCTACACTCTGCTGCTCGCCCAGGATGGCGGGATATTGGACGATCTGATGGTGACCAACACCGGTCACCATCTCTATCTGGTGGTCAATGGCGCGACCAAGCATGATGATATCGCCTATTTGCGCGAACAATTGCCGGACAGCCTGACCCTCGAGCATCTGGAAGATGCGGCGCTTTTGGCGTTGCAGGGGCCCAAGGCCGCGGAAGTGCTTGGCAAGCTCGGTATCGATCCGCTCGAACCGGACTGGCCACTGCCAACCGATCTCCATTTCATGGAAGCAGGGCCGTTTCTCTGGAATGGCATTCCGCTGGGTATCAGCCGTTCGGGCTATACCGGCGAGGACGGTTTTGAAATCAGCGTGCCGGCGGACCATGCGGTGACCTTGGCCGCAGCACTGATGGAGTTGGAAGAAGTGCGTCCGATCGGTCTTGGGGCCCGTGACAGTCTTCGCCTGGAAGCCGGCTTGCCGCTCTATGGCCATGACATGGATGCTAGTCTTTTGCCGGTTGAAGCCAATCTGAACTTTGCGCTGTCCAAGGCGCGCCGCGAGGAGGGCAATTTTGCCGGGGCGGAGCGCGTGCTTGCGCAATATCCGGACAAGGCCACGAAAAAACGCGTTGGACTGTTTGTCGATGGCCGCCAACCGGTTCGGGAAGGCGCTGCGGTGGTTGATGCCGGAGGCGCAGCAATCGGCAATGTGACCAGCGGCGGTTTCTCGCCGACATTACAGCGCCCGATCGCCATGGCTTATGTACCGATGGACCTGTCGCCAACGGGCACCGCGATCACCGTCGAACAGCGCGGCAAAAAAATTGCTTGCACAGTGGCCGATATGCCCTTTGTACCGCATAACTATCACCGCAAACCCAAGCCATAGATTGACAGCAAGAGGATACGAGAATGAGCCGATATTTTACAGATGAACATGAATGGGTCGATGTCGAAGGCGACACGGCAACCGTCGGGATTACCGACTATGCGCAGGAACAGCTGGGCGACATCGTGTTTGTCGAAACACCCGAAGTCGGCGCCCAATTGGGCCAGGGCGACGATGCGGCGGTGGTGGAATCGGTGAAGGCCGCGTCTGACGTCTATGCGGCGGTTTCCGGCGAAGTGATCGAAGTGAACGAGATGCTGGAAGAAGAACCGGCACTGGTCAATTCATCGGCAGAGGAAGACGGCTGGTTTTTCCGCCTGACTCTGTCTGACAAGAGTGAACTGGACGATCTGATGGACGAGAAGGCCTATCGCGCCTTTGTCGACGAACTGTAGGATTAGATGGCCACTCCCCTTCAGGGGAGTGGTTGGGGTGGGGCCTGTCCTCACTCGCAAATTTGGATGCTGGCATCGAGCCAGCCTCCTCATAACCCAGCCCTTTCCCCTCCCTTGAAAGGGAGGGGCGATTGGAAGGAAGAATATAATGCGTTATCTCCCGCTGACCCCCGACGACCGGCAATCGATGCTGGCGACCATCGGCGCGCAATCGGTCGACGATCTGTTTGTCGATGTGCCCGAGGAAGCCCGGTTGAACGGGCCGATCCACGGCCTGCCAATGCACGCGGGCGAGATGGCGGTGGAAGCGCATATGAAGGCGCTGGCGAAGAAAAACCACGCTGCCGGCGACATGCCGTTCTTCCTCGGGGCAGGGGCCTATCGTCATCATGTTCCGGCCAGCGTCGACCATATCATCCAGCGCGGAGAGTTTCTGACCGCTTACACGCCTTATCAGCCGGAAATCGCGCAGGGCACGCTGCAGACCCTGTTTGAGTTCCAGACCCAGGTCGCTCGCCTGTTCGGTGTCGATGTCGCCAATGCCTCGATGTACGACGGTTCGACCGCCTGCTGGGAAGCGATCACAATGGCCCGCCGGATCACCAAGCGCGGCAAGGCGATTCTGTCGTCCGGCCTGCATCCCCATTATGTTTCGGTCGCCAAAACCATGGCCCGCTTCACCAAAGACAATCTGTCCTATCAGGCGCCCACGCTCGATGCCGCCACCGATGGCCAGAACATGCTCGACCAGATTGACGACGAGACCAGCTGTGTGGTCGTACAATATCCCGATATACTGGGCCGCATCGGCGACCTCTCTGCCATCGCGGAAAAAGCGCACCAGCATAAAGCCTTGCTGATCGCTGTGGTTACCGAGCCTGTCGCTCTCGGCGCGATCAAATCGCCGGGTGAAATGGATGCGGATATCGTCGTTGGCGAAGGCCAGTCGATCGGTGTCGGGCTGCAATTTGGCGGTCCCTATGTCGGGCTGTTTGGCTGCAAACAGAAATATGTCCGGCAAATGCCCGGCCGCCTGTGCGGCGAAACCGTTGATGCCGAAGGCAAGCGGGGTTTCGTCCTGACGCTTTCCACCCGCGAACAGCATATCCGCCGCGAGAAAGCGACGTCCAATATCTGCACCAATAGCGGACTCTGCGCTCTGGCTTTCTCGGCGCACATGACCTTGCTTGGCGAGAAGGGGCTGCGCGAACTGGCGATGCTCAATCATAAAAGGGCGGTACAGGCAGCGGACCGGTTGTCGAAAATCAACGGCGTGAAACTATTGAATGAAAGCTTTTTCAACGAGTTCACGCTGGTTCTTGAGAAGGATGCGCGGCAAGTTGTGCGGCAGCTTGCCGACCAGCGGATTCTGGCCGGTGTTTCTCTCGGTCGTCTCTACCCGGAGGAGGCAGCGCTTGCGCATGGACTGCTTGTCGCCGTTACAGAAACATCAAATGATGGAGAGATCGAGCAATTTGCGACGGCTCTGGAAGGAGCTCTGTCATGAGCATGCTCTCCGAAGGACGCCCGACCAGGCAGGAAGAAAATTTGCAGATGACCGATGATGGCTCCATCACCACCCACACCGGCAATCGCGCCCTGATGGTTGACGAACCGCTGATTTTCGAAATCGGCTCGGCGGATCGCAGCGGTGTTGATCTGCCCGAGGCACCACAAGTCGAGAGCCGTCTCGGCGGCCTCGAGCGCGAAGCGCCTATTGCCATTCCCGGTCTGTCCGAAGGTGAGATGGTCCGTCACTACACCCGCCTCAGCCGCCAGAATTACGCCATTGATGTGGGCCTGTTCCCGCTTGGCAGCTGCACGATGAAACATAATCCGCGGCTCAACGAGAAAATGGCGCGGCTCAAGGGCTTTGCCGATATCCATCCGATGCAGCCGATCGACAGCGTGCAGGGCGCGCTGGAACTGATCCACGAACTGGCCGAGTGGCTCAAGGCCCTGACCGGCATGCCGGCCGTCGCGATGAGCCCCAAGGCGGGCGCCCATGGCGAGCTCTGCGGTATATTGGCGATCCGTTCGGCGTTGGAAGCGCGCGGTGATGCCCGCGAAGTAATCCTGGTGCCGGAAAGCGCCCATGGCACCAATCCTGCCACCGCCGCCTTCGCCGGTTACAAGGTTGAAGATATTCCAGCCAATGAAGATGGCCGGGTTGATCTCGAGGCGCTTAAGGCGCGATTGGGCCCCGACGTAGCCGGTGTGATGATCACCAATCCCAATACCTGCGGCCTGTTCGAACCGGATATGAAGGCGATTTCCGACGCGGTGCACGCGGCTGGCGGACTGGTCTATTGCGATGGTGCCAATTTCAACGCGATTGTCGGCCGCGTGCGGCCCGGCGATCTCGGCGTCGATGCGATGCATATCAACCTGCACAAGACCTTCTCCACCCCGCATGGTGGCGGCGGTCCCGGTTCCGGTCCGGTGGTCTTCTCCGAAGCGCTGGCGCCCTTCGCGCCGCTGCCGATTGTCGAGAAAATGGACAATGGTCATTTCCGTCTGGTCGAGGAAGAAACCGCCGAAGACCATCACAGCAGCAGCTTTGGACGGATGGTCGCCTTCCACGGCCAGATGGGCATGTTCACCCGCGCGCTGGCCTATATACTCAGCCATGGTGCGGATGGCCTGAAGCAGGTTTCGGAAGATGCCGTGCTCAACGCCAATTACATTCTGCGCAGTCTCGAAGGCGTGCTCGAAGCGCCTTTTGCGAAGAGTGGCCCCTGCATGCACGAGGCTCTGTTCTCGGACAAAGGCTTCAGCAATGGCCTGTCGACGCTCGACTTAGCCAAGGGCATGATCGACGAGGGCTATCACCCGATGACCATGTATTTCCCGTTGGTGGTCCACGGCGCGATGCTGGTCGAGCCGACCGAGACCGAGAGCAAGGCGGCGATTGACCAGTTTATCGGGGCTTTCCGCTCGGTGGCCGAGCGCGCCAAGGCCGGTGACGAAATGCTGAAATCCGCACCCTATTTCGCTCCGCGCCGCCGTCTCGATGAAACGCAGGCCGCGCGCAAACCGATATTGGTGTGGACGGAACCGGAGAATTTTGTCGAAGCGGCTGAGTGATTGCGCTGCCTGATAGCAGGCAATCACCCGCGCTTGATTATTTTACGCAATATTTGCCGGAAGTTTTCAATCCACTCGAGCAGCTGCCGCTTCTGATTTCGGCATGATCGCCTCTATCACCGACGCAATAATTGGCGGAGGATTTGAAGCCTGTGGGGCAAGAGCCGATTTTGGTAATGGCAACTGCGCCAGAGCTGGATTTGCACGAACTCCCCGACGATTTGAAGCCGCTAGGGCAGCTGCCATCCTTCGCCACAGTGGTCCCGCTCGACTGGGCGAAAGCCGCCGGAACAGCGAGGCTGGAAATGATCAGCGATGATAAGGCGATTGCGTAACGCATATTGTGGTTCCTTTTGGAAATTGGGATAGTCTGTAGCGGGTTTGAAACTATCGAGCTGGTGCGCTCAGATATTCGAATGCGACCAGGCTCTTACCGGTTCTCTTGTTATAATATTGGCAGTAGAGCTTTTCCGTTTTCGCCCGGCTGTGCTCGTTCAGGCGAGCGAGAAAGCTGATGCCATATTTGCCGCGCTTTTTCCGGTCGGCGGAATAAGCAGAGGCACGGGACGAGTTGGTGCCGGTCGCGCAATCGCTGACACCCTGGTCATTGCCGCAATGCAATTTCATGTGTGAATCGCCCAGATACTGATCGCTATGCCATGTCCAGTAATTTACCGTACCGGCACCGGGGTCATCCGATTTCACGCATTGCCAGGTAAAGTCATTGCCCTTGTCCATCGCCTTGTATTTTTTCTCGTCGACTTCAAAATAGAGAATTTCCTGCGGTTGCAGAGATGGCGCAATGCACGAACCGCTCACTGTGCCGGGCTTGCGGTTAATGAAGCCGGTGCGCTTTTCTTTGCTGAAGCCCTGCTGGAATGTATATTGCCCGAGATTGCCGACCGTCACATTGGAAAGCGCAAGGCCCGCACACTGGGTTTGCGATGTGAGATTGGCAGATGGCGTACCGAGGGCCACAGAACCGCTGCGGCCACTGCTTTTCCCGATCTTGATCTTTTTGCCTTTTTTCCCGCGTATCGCGTTATCAATCGCAGCGGAGGCTTCGTCTGCGGCCTGTTCCTCCGCATCGCGTTGGGTCTTTTTTGCTTCTTTTTTGATCGCCTTGCTCAAGCCGCCAAATTGGGCCTGCGCCGTGCCGCTGCCGAGCAGGGAAATGGCAAATATTGCCGCGATAGCTGGTTTTGAAAAATTCATCATTGGCCTCCATTGGGTTCGGCAGCGGAACTAGGGAAGCCATGCGGGCTTTAGAATATACCATATGGTATAGACGGGCAGATAATCTGGCTGGCGACGAGGCCTGCCGGAAGCGGTTCAATCCGGATGGCTTTTGGCGGCTTCCTCGAAGATCCTGTGCGGCACCTGCTGAATCGCCAGACTGCCGACATCGGGCAAGGGACCGATCAGGTTGAAGCCATAGCGGTTGCAAAAATTTGCGACCATGTCAGGCGGCGCCAGCCGGTCCTCCGCTCCGCAAATGACAGTGACCGGCACTTGCAGATCGCGACACCATTTAGACCAGTCGCTCGCCGTCAGGATTGCCTGTTGCGCAGTCGATTCATAGCCATCTTCAAACGTCCGCTTCATCGAGCGTTGCATCAATTCCGCGACATCGGGCCGGCTGAGCGTTTTCATATCGGCAGCGCTTTCGCCGTAAATACTTTTGAAATAGGCCATGCTCTTGCCGCGCCGGACCATCGTCGAGATGGCCGCGAAATATAACCGTACGAAGGACGGCGCGATCCGCGCCAGCCGCAGCGGTGCCCGATAGCCCATGGCGAGATGCGAGAAATCATTGGCATCGGCTGCCGGCAATATCGTCCCCGCCATAACGAGTCCGCAGAAGCGATCCGGGTGGCTGCGAATGGCGGCCATCCCGTAAGGCGCGGCGACTCTCGCCGAAACCACCGAACAGCGCGCTATCTTCAACTGATCCAGCAAGTGTACAAGCCGTTCGACAAATTCGTCCACTACCGCGAGACCCGTGTTCGCCATCTTGCTACCGGCATAAAAGGGCAGCCAGGGCGCAATGATGCGCAAATTCTGCTGCGTCGCGGCGTCCTGTTGTCTGGCCGTCAGATAGGCACCGTCGATTGTGGCGTGCAGATAGAGGACCGGCCTGGCGTCTGGATTGCCATATATCTCAACCGGCAGATGGCTGCCATCCTGCAATGTCAGTTTGTGACTGGAACAGGCAGGGTCCAGATTGGGGGCCTTTGCCTCAGCTGTCGCGAAGGCGTTGCTAAAACCGGCATAGAGGGCAATCAGATCGGTCTGCGAACCGATGGCCAGCTTGCGAAGTAGACCCTTGAGCTGGTTTCTCGCGGTCCCCACAGCGCGCTGGCGATCGGACGCAAATTCCAGGACAGACAGGCCATTGACCAGATATTCCGTCAGCTTTTTCTCTGTGGCGGTAAGTCCTAGCGACCGCGCGAACGCATCGCCACTGACAGAATTCCAGCGCAGTCGCATCACCCGGAAATCAAGTTGCGCACTGTCGGCGCCGGATGCCTGCGCGGCGAACAGTACGCCTCTGTCATCCTCGGGATCCATATATAGACGAACGATCGCCGGTCCAGCCTTGCTTCCGCCAGCCAAAAGCCTTTGGACCTGGGCAATGGTCTCGCCATCGACGTCGAAAAGCCAGTCGGGTATCGATTGCCCCCGGACGATTTCCACGCTTCGAAAAATCTGCTCGTCGGCGCGCAACACGGTCATAGACGGACCCAGTTTCAGGTCCGCTGGCGTCAATTCACCGCCGGCCCGTTCCACGCCCGGGGCATAGGTGGCAAAATCATCCCCGACACTGGGATCAATTTCGGTCAGCAACGCGGTGACATTGGCAAAATGCGGCTGAAGCGCGCCTTCATCCTCGGCACCCGGCTCCTGCAACACCGTCAATAATTTAATCAACCGTTCCGGCTGGGCCGCGATAGCATAGGCGTCACGGATTAGCGGATCGAGAGAATCATTCGGCATGGTTCCAGCCTACAGAAACCGGCATGTTTCGGAAAGAACATCTCGCTTTTTCAGGCGGTTGTCCAGGTGCCGGATAAAGGCCAGCGAGCTTGTTCTAGAGCCAGCGTCGGACCTTGTTTTTATAGGCGAGATATTCCTCACCAAATTTCGTAGCCAGATAGCGTTCTTCCCGCGCGATCACCTGTGTACGGATGACGATGAGTGCGACCGGCAACAGGATCATCGCCCAGCTGCTGCGGAACCACAAGGTTAGGCCGATATAGAAGACCGCCATGCCCAGATACATCGGATTGCGGGTGTAGCGGTAGATGCCGGTACTGACGATCTGGTTGCTGTGTTTCCACGGCTCTAGATTATTGCCTAGTTTCCTGAAGCGGCTGGTTCCGGCGAGCATCACGAAGATACCGGACAAGAGGGCAATGCCTCCGGCCGCCATGATCAGGGGAGAAACCGGAATGAAGTCCGGTAGCCGGTCGCTCAGACGGTCGAGCACCAATCCGGTCAGCAGAAAACCGATATAGACCAGCGGCGGTGGAAACCTGACTTGCGCACTGTCTTCTTCGGGGCGGAAAAATTTCATCATCAGCCAGGATAATATCGCAAAACCGCCGGACAGGCAAACTTTCGGTTGTAGCGACTGCGCGCTCAAAACTGCCGGTGCGAAAACTGTGATGGTGAAATCTCGAGCCATATAATCTCGCCAATCCGGACCATAAGGCTGGCATTACCGCTCCATCGTCGGCAATAAGCTCGCAAATTCCATCCGCCAATATCCTTTCGAAAGCATATATTATGAAAATCGACAGCAGCAGCGTAGCCTTCATCACTGGCGGAGCCGCCGGTATCGGGCTTGGCATCGCTCAGGCCTTTGCCAAGCGTGGCGCGAAATTGATGCTCGCCGATATCGATCAATCGACGCTCGACGCTGCCGCAGAAATGCTGATCGCTGAAGGCGCTGATGTGGCAACCGTGGTCTGCGATGTTGCGGACGAAGCGCAAATGCGAGCGGCGGCGCAGGCGACCATCGATCGTTTCGGCAAAGTCCATATCGTCGTCAATAATGCCGGAGTCGCGCTGGGCGGCATGACCGGCGAGATTGACCTGAAAGACTGGCGCTGGATCGTCGATATCAATCTGATGGGCGTGGCGCACGGCGTGGAAATATTCACGCCGCTTATCAAGAGCCACGGTGAGGGCGGTCATATCGTCAACACCGCATCGCTGGCGGGCCACATCGCGGGCCCGGGCATGGCGCCCTATCATGCGACGAAATTCGCGGTCGTCGGCTATTCCGAAGCCATGCAGCAGGAACTGGCTCCCGCCGATATCGGCGTCAGCGTATTGTGCCCCGCATGGGTCAAAACCAATATCCACCGTAGTGGCTTTAACAAGCCGACCGGCGGAGGCAGTGAAGAAGATCCGCAGTTTAAGGAAATGAGCAAGGTGATCGATGGCGGTCTCGATCCTGCCGATCTTGGCGAGTGGACGGCGACCTGCGTCGAGGACAATCGGCTCTATATCTTCTCCCATCCCGAGTTCGCAGCCGGCATCGATATGCGCTATGCAGCGGTGAAGGCCGATTATGACGCAGTTCCCTTCGGTAAATAACGAGAAATAGCAGGTTCTAGCAATGACCGACCCAAAACCCTGGACCATTGACGATGCTGGCTCGAATGAACAGCGCCACGCTCCGGCAACGCTCCGCAACCGCGATGCGATTGTCGAAGTCTTGCGCGATATCCTGCCCAGTCAGGGTAATATATTGGAAATCGCCAGCGGCACCGGCGAGCATGCCGTTTATTTTGCCCGGACTTTTCCCAACCTGACATTCCAGCCCAGCGACCCCGATCCTGCATGCTGTGAATCGATCGCCGCGTGGACGAAGCGCGAAGCTGTGCCGAATATTCTGCCGCCGAAATCGTTAGACGCGCAGGCGACGGATTGGAAGATAGCGAAACCGGCGGCAATATTGTGCATCAACATGGTCCATATCAGCCCGTGGGAATCGAGCATTGGCCTGTTTGAAAAGGCTGGCAAGCTGCTCGCTCCCGGCGCGCCTTTCTATCTCTACGGCCCCTATCTGCGCGACGATGTCGAAACCGCTCCCGGCAATCTCGCCTTCGAACGCAGCCTTAAAAGCCGGAATCTGCGCTGGGGCCTGCGCGATGTCGCCGATATGGACGCGCTGGCCGAGGCCAATGGCTTCGTTCGCAATAGCCTGATCGAGATGCCCGCGAATAATATCTCTCTGGTGTATAGAAAGCAGGATTAATCCTTCATCTAAAGAGGATGAGCTTTCGTTTCTTCCCCTTGCCATGACTTAATCGCCCGATTAACAGGGGCGTAAAGTAACAAGGAGCGGGTAAATGACAGAGACACGACGCTGCATGGGGTCTTCCATTGCCCACTGGGCTGCGAGCACGCCGGACAATATCGCGATTGATGATCCCGACGGTCTCGTCAGCTATGCCCAACTCGACAAACGCGTCACTTGCTACGCGCAGGCCTTTGCCGGCGCGGGCCTTTCCCGTGGCGACCGGATCTGCTGGCTGGGCAAGAATAGCGGGCTCTATTTCACCCTGTTCGCTGCCGCCAGCCGTGCCGGTATGGTTATTGCTCCGATAAACTGGCGTCTTGCCGCACCGGAAGTCGCCTATGTCCTGAAAGACACAAGGGCACCGTTGCTGATCTGCGAACCGGATTTTGCCGACATCGCGAAAAATGCAGCGAAGGATTCACCCGATACCAAGACGATAATCTGCACAAAGCCCGGCACCGATCTGCCAACTCTGGCCGAATTTGTAGCCAACACCGTGCCTGGTGATCTGCCTCAGTGCGATCCGGCGGAAGGCGTGCTGCAACTTTACACCTCCGGCACCACCGGCAATCCCAAGGGCGCGGTGCTGACGAGCGACAATCTGTTCAAGTTGCGACCACTGGTCGAAGATCATCCCGATCATAAATGGATCGATCTGAAACCGGGCGACAGCACGCTTGCGGTCATGCCCTGCGCGCACATCGCCGGCTCCGGTATCGGCCCGATCGCTTTCTATAACGGCGCGACGATGATGGTCATTCCCGAATTCCATCCCGACAGTGTGCTCGACTGTATCGACAAGGGGCTCAACCAGTTTTTCCTCGTGCCTACGGCGCTACAGATGCTGGTCAACTGGCCGCGCGCGAAAGATACGGATTTCTCCTGCGTCCGCAGCGTCACCTATGGCGCGGCACCGATCCCGCTGGAACTGCTGCGTCAGTGCATCCAGACCATGCCACAGGCGCTGTTCTGTCAGCAATATGGAATGACCGAAACCACTGGCACCATCTGCATTCTGCCGCCGGAGGACCATGATCCCGATGGCAACGAAAGGATGCGCGGCATCGGCATCGCGTTGCCGAGCGTGGAGTTGAAGATTGTCGACGAGAACCGGCGGGAAGTTCCGCCCGGTACGATCGGAGAAATCGCCACACGATCCGGCCTCAACATGCTGCATTATTACGATAATCCGGAGAAAACCGCCGAAACGGTCGACGCCGACGGCTGGCTCTACACCGGCGACGCGGCGGTGATGGATGAAGACGGCTATTTCTACATCAAGGACCGGGTCAAGGACATGATCATCTCCGGCGGCGAGAATGTCTATCCGGCAGAAGTCGAGAATGCGATTTTCGGCCACCCGCAGGTCAACGAAGTCGCGGTGATCGGCATTCCCGACGCGAAATGGGGGGAAGCGGTCAAAGCGGTGGTCTCACCCAAAGCCGACGCTGGCGAGGTCGATACCGCCAGCATCATCGCCTGGGCCAAGGAACGCATTGCCGGGTTCAAGGTACCGAAGACCGTCGACGTGATCCCGGAATTGCCGAGAAACGCCAGCGGCAAGATCCTGCGGCGGGAATTGCGGGCGCCTTATTGGGAAGGCAATGATCGCGGAGTGAACTGAGGGCGCGCGTCCAAACAGAGCGGCAGTCAATGTCTCCTTCGGGAAAACGCTCTCAGTTAATCGACTCCATAACTCAATCTTGTTCGGGACAACGGAGCGTCGTCATAAACGGTCGACGAGGGATATATTCATGAAAAACATAGACAAAATATTAGAAGAAAGCAATCGAAACGGCCCCAAGTTCATCAGTATGATGGGCGGGAAGTTGGTGGATGTCGATACTGGAAAATGCGCTTGCACGTTCGAATTTGATATCGGTAAAGACTATTGCCATTCGATAGACATCGTCCAGGGCGGCTTTGTTACCGCCATGCTGGATGCGGCTATGAGCCATGCCCTGTTTCTAAACGATCCGGATATTGTCGGTCTGTCATCGTTGGAAATAAAGACCACATATCTGGAACCAACCCGCGCTGGAAAGCTGCGGGTTGAAGGTTGGGCGATCAAGCAAGGCTATAAGATCGTCTTCATGGAAGGCCATGTTTACAACGAAGATAATGTGCTGACGGCGACAGCCAGTACGGTGAGTAAGATATCAAGAGCGCCCAGGGGCTAAACAAGCTGGTTTGGCCCGACCGTTGACAGGCTTTGGCATGGACGACCCAATTGTGTAAAAGCAAAAACGCCCGCTTATTCCTCGATCGCTTTCTTCGATTGCCGGATGCCATATCCCAACCAGCCCGCTTCATTGAAATTGGCAGAGTTCTTGTGCAGTTTCTGCAATATTCTCAAACGGACGGCCCAGGCGGGCTTGTGCTTGGGTTCAACCGACAGCACGCTTTCCGCCAGTGACAAGGCGGACAGGTCCTCGCCCTTGCCGAAGAGCGCCTCCGCCTCGGCCACCACGGCATCGAGACCGCCAGCCATCTTCACCAGGCTGATATTGGATGCACTCGGCTTTATCGAGAGTATCGAAGAGGGGTTGCCGTCGAACCAGCCGGCATAGCCGTCATATATGCCGCGGACCGTCCATTTCACAGTTCCATATTGTTCAGGCAGGGCCAGTTCTGCGGGCAGCTGTATCTCTTCCATCAGGCTGTGGACGTCTTTGCCGGCGTTCATTCCGGCAACGGTCGCATCGTGGACATAGAGAATAGCATCGCGATATCTGGTCAGCGCCGCGCGGACCGCATCAGCGCCCTTGATCGCTTCGCCGTGGCTCGGGATCATGATCTCGGCATCCAGCGCGAGCACGTCGTCGATCGACTGGACATAATCAAGCGCCCAGCGTGGTTTTGTGCCACGCAAGGTGTAAATATTGGGGAAGGATTCATAAATCAGGTCGCCAACGAACACCGTATTCTTTTCCGGAATCCAGACCGTAAGGGCATCCAGCGTTTCTGCCGGAGCGGCGGAGACGACGAAGGTCAGTCCGCCGAGGCGAAACTCATATTTGTCATCGAATAATATCGTCGCGGGAATATCTGCGTCATAATTTCCCGGGTGCGCAGTCCCGGCATCCGGCCTCGCGATATCAAGCCCGAACTGGGCCGAGTTACGCAATGCGAAAAAGCCAGCAAGGCGGGTTTGGTAATGGAGAAACTCGACCGAGTTCTCCTGTGCGATGACCTGCGTGTCTGTGCCGCGCCAGAGCGCTATGCCACCGACATGATCGCCATGACCATGGGTTGCGATAATATATTCAGGCACTTTGTTGCTAACCGCATCGAGCAGCTTCTTGTGACCCGCGGCATTTTGCGGCAATGAGGTGTCGATGACCACATTGCCTGCATCGGTCACGACCAGAAAGCTGTTACCAAAACCAGTGGCCTGATATATGCCATCGGTAATCTCCAGGCTTTGGTCTGGGTTGATTTCTGCTGCAGCGATAAAGTGTCGCCGCTCGCGCTTTTGATCGAGACCGTGTCCAGGTCGCTGGAGCCCGGAGCCGGATCATCCTGTGCGGCTGCTTGCGTGGCACCCGTGCCGAGCGCGGATAGTGCCAATATGACTGCCAGTGTGTTTTTCACAATATGATCTCCCATGACCGGTCGTCGGATTTTTGTGGCCAGCAACGGCTGGTGCCATTGCATTTTGCTCATATCCGTTCCTGTCCACGTATATTGTTGGACAGAGCATAGTCCAGCCTTATCGCGAGTTGGCCGTTCAACTCGCGGCTCATCGATAGTGCCAGCCCGTGATCAAGCTGCCGACCCTGCCGCCATGGTGCTTGCCATGTTGGCTGGGCAATTATTCTTCAGCAGGAGCGGCGAGCGTTCCATAGAACAATAATGGCGGGAATTGCTGACCGCAAATATGCTTCCCTAACTCGCTGTCCGAGAGGCTTTCCAGGCTCCCATCGACCCCAGGTAAATGTCGAGTTTTTCGAATCCCCGACTGGCCAGCCAGCCGGCTGCCACGGTCGCCCGCATGCCGCTGGCGCACATCAATGTATAGTGACGCTCCTTGTCGAGCTCTTTCCAGCGCTCGTTCAATTCGCCAACATAGATATGCTGCGAGCCGTCGATCGCGAACTCGCTGCGTTCATCCGTATCGCGCACGTCGAGCAAGGTCCAGTTGTCAGGTTCCCTTCCAGCCGCATCTTCACTTCGTGCGTCTCGATCATCGGGATTTGTGCCATGCTTTTCCCCGCTGCTGCTGCCGCGACGACGCCGGTATATCCGCCAACGATATTGTCGAGTGCGATACGAACGAGATGCTCTGTGGCACCGGCAAGTTCGCTTTCGTCCGCACCGATCAGCAATATGCTGTCTTCCTCGCCGATATACCATCCGGCAAAAGCAGACACCATGCCGACCGGCAGGCTCATTGATCCGGGGAAATGACCCGAAGCATAGGCCATCGGCTCGCGCACGTCGATCCAGTGGGTGGCGGCACAGTCTTCGAGTTCGGACAGGCTCAGGTTTCTCGGCTTTAGCACCCGTGGTGCCGGGTCTCCGCCTTCCAGATTGAGCTGTTCCATCAACCGGAAATAGGGTGGCTGATAATGGTTTTCGCTGATCTTGGCCTCGATAAACGCGTCGCGGTCTCCGATTTGCAGTCGGGGATTGTTCTTGCGTTCGTGGCCGACCGTGGAAAATTCCCGTTCCGCCATGCCCGATCCGCAGACCGATCCGGCGCCATGGGCCGGATAGATGATCGCCTGATCACCGAGCGCCAGAATTTTGTGCAGGGAATCGAATAGCAGCCCGGCGACTTCCCGTTTGCGGTCCGGATAGAAATCGGTGCGGCCGACATCTCCCACGAACAGCGCGTCTCCGGTGAACACGCCGACAGCACCGTCAGGATATTCGCTGTCGTAGAGTGCGAAGGCGATATGATCGTCCGTATGCCCGGGCGTTTCGATGATCTCGATCGCCAACTGCCCGATGTCGAACCTGTCGCCTTCACGGGCGGTCTTCGCATAAACAATGTCACCCGCCGGATTGGGACCATGATATATTGTGGCGCCTGTCATGCTTGCCAATATCGGCGCGCCGGAAACCAGATCTTCGTTGCGATGGGTCTCGAAGATATGGGTGATCTCGAGCCCTTCGGCGCGCGCGGTCTCGAGATAGATGTCGCAGTCCCGTCTCGGATCGATGACAGCTGCCTTGCCGCCGGAACCGACCAGATAGGAAAGATGGGAGAGACCTTGTGTCTTGATTTTCTTCAACAACATGATTTTTCCTCGCGTTGATCAAATTACACGGAAGCCTGCCTCGGGTTCCGCAGATATGTGGCCGGCAGCTTTGCATTTGCTACAAGATCATCCACTCTGCCACCTGATCAAAACCAGAAACGCACTCCCACCACATAATTGGTGACGCTTGCATCCTCACCGGCCAATCGCGCAAAATCGCCGCTGCCGCCGAGTTTCCATTCCTGCTCGATCCCCACATAAGGCGCAAATTCGCGGGCGATCTCGTAGCGGAGCCGAAGGCCTAGTTCGATATTGTCGATTCCGGAGCCGATTCCCAGTTCGGGAATCTCCTGAGCCGACAGATTGATCTCGGCGCGGGGCTGCAGGGTCAAGCGCTGACTTAGGCGCTGGTCATATTCGGCTTCGATGCGCGCGGTCAGATCGCCCTTGGTGGAGAGGAAGGCCGCGGCATCGACTTCGAACATATAGGGCATCAGCCCCTGGACGCCAATCACTGCATGGGTGCGTTCCGGGCCGGCCAGGTCCTGCCGGATACCGGCCTGCAAGTCGAAAAAAGGCGCGATGGCGCGGCTGTATAAAGCTTGTGCTTCTGCGCTTTCAACCGGTTCGCCAAAACTGCCTTCGCCCTCGCTCTTGAACCAGAATTTGTTGATGTCGCCGCCATAATAGCCCTGCACATCCCAGAGATAGCCGTCATTTCCCTGGCGCGCGCGATATTCCAGCCGGTCGCCCTGGACCCACAAGATCTGGATGTCGCCATGGTCCTGATAGAGCGCCTTGCGGGAGGCTCGCATAGCCTCTGCACCCCAGATCGCGTCCGCCGCATCGGGCGGACCGGTCAGGTTGTTCGCCGGGGATGCTTGCGGGCTGGCTGGCGGAGCATGGCCCATCGCGTCGTGATCCATTTTTGAATGGTCCACCGCTGGCTCCGCTTCGGGCGCTGCCGGCATCTTGCTGGCGCCATGGTCCATCTGGTTGTGATCCTGCGCCAGTGCCGGCGTAGCCGCGATCATCGCCGCCAGACTTGCTGAAATTAGCCGCATCACGCCGCTCCTTCGGGGAAGGCGACGCTGACCGTCTGCATCATCCCAGCGTGCATATGGTAGAGCAGGTGGCAGTGAAACGCCCAGTCGCCCGGCTCGTCGGTGGTCACATCAAAAGTAGCGCTGCTGCCCGGCTGGACAATCACTGTGTGCTTTTTCGGCTGATGATGTCCCTGACCGTTGACCAGCTCGAAAAACATCCCGTGCAAGTGGATCGGGTGGGCCATCATCGTGTCATTGACCAGCTTCATCCGCACCCGCTCGTCATGCCCAAAGCGGATCGGGTCATCGCCGACCGCGCTGAACTTCTTGCCATCGAACGACCACATATAGCGTTCCATATTGCCGGTCAGGTGCAATTCCATCTCGCGGTCCGGCGCGCGTTTCCCATGATCCATCTCGAGCGACTTGAGCAGTCGATAGTTGAGCACCCGGTGCGGCGCATCATCCAGACCGAGGCCGGGATAGCCGGTCCGGTCCTGCGGGCTTATCGCCACCATATCAATGCCGGGGCCGATCTTGACACTGGCGGGCAACAGCGACGTGTCGCGCATGGCCATGCCGTCGCTCATATCCATAGCTGCCATATCATGCCCGCTATGCGCGTCCGCAGACGCGGCTTCCGGCACGGCATGGCCCATGGCCGCGTGGTCCATCTTGCTGTGATCCATCGGCTCGGCTGGCTCAGCACCACCGCCACCGCCACCGTGATCCATTCCCATGTCCGCCATCGACAGCAAAGGCGGGTCGCGCAGGGCAGGGAAGGCGGCCTTGCGTCCCGGTCGCGAGGTGAGGGATGCCTGTGCCATGCCGCTGCGATCCATGCTCTCCGCCGCAATCGCAAATGCGCCCGCTTCGGTCGGAGTGACAATCACATCATAAGTCTCGGCAACACCGATCTGCAGTTCGTCGACTTCGACAGGCTGCACATTCTGGCCATCCGCCTGCACCACCGTCATCGGCAGGCCGGGCAATCGCACATTGAAGAAGGTCATCGCGCTGCCGTTGATGATCCGCAGCCTGACCCGCTCGCCCGGCTCGTAGGGAAGCTCCAGTCCGTCTTCCGGCCCGTGGCCGTTGATCAGATAGCTGTAGGTCGGCGCAGAGACATCGGCGATATCGGTCGGCATCATCCGCATCCGTCCCCACATCCGCCGCTGTTCCGCGCTTAGCGGATAGTCGTCCGTCGCGCTGGTCTTCTGCATGCTGAAATAGCCTTCCGATACCTTCAGCTTCTTCATGATCGAATGCGGGTGTATCGGCGTGAATTCGCTCAGCAATATGATATGCTCGCGGTCATATTGCACCGGATCGGGGCCGGCCGGATCGATAATGATCGGCCCATAATGACCGACCTGTTCCTGCAGCCCGCTATGGCTGTGCCACCAGTACGTGCCCGACTGCCGCGGCGTCAAAGGCACGTCGAAACGCGCGCCGGGTTTGATCCCCGGAAAGCTGATCCCCGGCACACCGTCAAACTGGAACGGCAGCAACAGGCCATGCCAGTGGACCGAGCTGTCAACATTGAGCATATTGTGCACCGAAAGCAGGGTCTGCTCGCCTTCCTTCAGTCGGATCAGCGGTCCCGGAACCGTGCCATTGACCGCAATCGCATGGCTCGACCGGCCGCCGGTGCCAAAGCTGCCATCCGCAATATGCAGATCGATCTGTGCGCCAGAAAGCTCATGGATGCCCTTGCGCACCGCGCCACCCATCTGACCCCCCATTTTTCCAGTAGCCCAAGCGGGCAGGGGCAGGGCGGCGGCACTGGAAAGCGCAGCAAGAGAGCCGATCATCCGGCGCCGCGACAGGGGAAGATTGCTTTTTGTCATGAGAAAGTCTATATACCCCCCATAGGTATTTTGCAAAAGTCGATAGCGGCGGTGATACCTAAGCTGCGCGCGGTCGCTTGGCAGCGGCAAGGACAAACTCTTGCGGAACAACGCGGCGGTTCATGCGTCATTGCAATAGCCGCTCGGGAAGAAAGAAAGGAGCGCACAGACGATGTCGAAATACACAAGATTTATCGTGATGATTGCCACCTCGACGCTGGTGATGTTTGGCCTGATGTATCTCAACACTTACTCGCTCGATCATGTCCATTTCAGCGAAACGCGAACCTGGATGGCACTCTATATGGGCGGCGCAATGGCCATTGTCATGCTGTTGTTCATGCTCGGCATGTACGATGACAAAAGGAAGAACGCGCTGATTCTCGGCGGGGCCGCGGTGATCTTCGCAGGCTCACTTTATTTGGTCCGCTCGCAGGATACGATCTCAGATCTGGCTTGGCAAAACGCGATGATTCCCCATCACAGCATCGCCATCCTGACCAGTGAACGCGCCCAAATTGAAGACAGGCGCGTACGCGATCTGGCTGATAATATCATCGAGGCACAGCGCCGCGAGATCAAGGAAATGCAATGGCTGATCCGTGATATCGAGGCAAATGGCAAGGCGACGACCGAGGCCGAAGCGATCGCGCGGCCGGTGCCGGATTTTGAGGGTGAAATATGATCAAGCAAGCCACACTCTATCGCATGGTCATGGAACAGCATATCTGTCCCTATGGGCTGAAATCGAAAGACCTGCTCGAGCGCGAGGGCTTCACGGTCGAGGATCATCCTCTGACCACGCGCGCGCAAACCGACGCGTTCAAGGCCGAGCATAATGTCGAAACGACGCCGCAGACCTTCATCGATGGGAAGCGGATCGGCGGCTATGACGAACTGCGGGTCGCTCTCGGCAAGGACAAGCCGAAGGACGAGCGCAGCGATACCAGCTACCAGCCGGTCATAGCGCTGTTCACGATGACTTTCCTGATGGCGCTCGGCGCCGCCTTTGTCGCCACCGGTGCCTGGTTCTCGATATTGACCGCCGAATGGTTCGTCGCTTTTTCGATGTGCGGTCTCGCCTATCTGAAGCTGCGCGATATCGAGAGTTTCTCGACCATGTTCCTCAACTATGATCTGCTCGCCAAGCGCTGGGTCCGCTATTCCTATCTCTACCCGTTCGGCGAGGGGCTGGCCGGTGTCTTGATGATCGCCGGCGTCGCGATGTGGCTGGCCATTCCGGTCGCCTTGTTCATCGGTACGATCGGCGCGGTCTCGGTCTTCTACGCCGTCTATATCCAGAAGCGCGAGCTCAAATGCGCCTGCGTCGGCGGCGACAGCAATGTGCCGCTCGGCTTCATCTCGCTGACCGAGAATATTTTCATGATCGGCATGGCGCTGTGGATGAGTTACAAGCTGTTCGCCGCGTGATAAGGACGGAAGCATGACCAAAGACAATATCACCGCGAAACTGAACCGGCTGAAGCGCATTGAGGGGCAGGTTCGCGGTATCGCGAAAATGGTCGAGGAAGACCGCTATTGCATGGATATCCTCCACCAGATGCAGGCGGTGAAATCCGCGCTCGCCAAGGTCGAGAGCCAGATCCTGAAAGATCACGCCGCCTGCTGCGTCAGCGAGGCGATCGCCACCGGCGATCCCGAAGAACAGCGCGAGAAATTCGACGAACTGGTTGACCTGTTCGAGAAAATGAAACGGTAGCAGTCGGACCACCAACCGGC
>JGI24521J20086_1000106_pt1 | contig 33174 bp, 27 predicted proteins | sample LinPmetageLP46_FD_20086 | JGI IMG/M metagenome (IMG submission 20086) | reverse complement strand
TAACGGTCGTAATTTCTCTTTCTTGTCTGTCCCACACTGCACCTCACTTATGAACAGAAAACTCTGTCCACAAAAGTGGTTACAGATCATGGTGCTCGTATAGATTTGCAACTGCCGTGGCTTCATTTTGCTTGTAGTACCGGAAAATATCTTTTAGTGGCCGATATCCTTCCAACGACAAAGCATCCAGCCCAGTTTCCGCAAACTTGCTTTTGAAATTATGATCCTTTTGGACAAACCTTAGAATTGTTCTTATAGAGCATGATAGCCGCCCTTTAAGCCCGCCCGAAACATGTCCAAACTCGCCTGAATAGTAGGCGTTTCCAGCGAGAGCTTTTATCTGCATCAATGCAGTTTTTGATGTAGCATGGAGTTCAGTGACATCCAGGCTCCTTCCGCCAATCAACAGCTTTTGTCTATAGAACAGATCAGGATATACAACCTCAATAAAAGCCCTTAGCTGTGATCTAACAGGCATAACCCTGTGCTTCTTAATACCTGCCTCGATCAGACGCCCCTCATCGAGAGCGGATTCTAGAAGCACTACAATATCAGAGCTCTCATCAGATGCTAACGCTTTAATGATGCTCACAACTTGTTGTACGACAGCTACTTTAGTGGCCTCGGATAAAGCGTCTGAGTCAACAAATTTCGTTATTGCGCTTCTTACTGAATTTCCAAGCAGCTCAGATTTAAGATAGATATCTAATAAACCAACCAAGGAGCCATGAACCGCAACAAAGGTTGGTTTTCCTGTGTAGTTTTCTGGATGAGAAAGCCTATATAGGAAGTCCAATGACCGAGTGAATGCAAAGGCCTTCTGCTTTTCCAAATTGCTAAATGCAGTGATTTCTAAACGAAGCCAATATTTTTGATCTCTGAGTGAATTCACTCCATGATTTTGAAGATGAGCAAGGTGATCAGCACTCACTTCAGGCCAGGCCTTTATTCCTTGTAAAAGGCCATTACGATAACCTTTCAATGTAACCTTGCTGGCCTTAATTGAGCCATTTTCGATTTTGTAGTGAAGCTCCATAAACTCCTGTTCTAACGCAGGAGATATATCGCAAAGCCTTTGTCTAGGATTGATCATCATCCCCCCTTAGCAAGTGCTGATAGTCACCAACCAGCCGCTCATCGATGCCGTCGAATATTGTGTCTGACCAACCTTTCATTTCGCTATCAAAGGTAACTGCACGAGCGAAGTTTAAATACTTCCGTGTTGTTGAGAAGTTTGAATGACCAAGTAACGCCATCAATTTAAACTCGATGAACCCAGGCTCTAAGCCTTTGTCGAGCATATATTTTGCAAGATTAGTTGCGTATGTTGAGCGCAAATCGTGAAAGCTCCGCTCAAGTACATAACCAGTGCGTGCCAGCTCTTTGCGGGCGAAAATCGCGGTATTACTAACAGATTTTTCAGAGATTCCTAAGCCAGAGCGGTTAATGAAAAGTGGTTTGTCGCAATCAGTTCCATTCTTCACTTCCCACTTCATAACTCTATGCATTCGTTCATTACAATTTCTGTAATGCCACAATCGCTGCATTAGAGTGCGCGGTATTAGTATCTGGCGCTCTTTATTCCCCTTGCCCGTGATAGTTGCATGATATGAAGGCACGGCACTTATTGATGGATCTACTACGTAAACTTCCAAAAATTTAGCAATTTCAAATGCTCTCATACCAGTGAAAAGGGCTAGATCTACCCACAGGCGTCTTGAGGAAGACTTGAGGTATTGAGTCCCATATAGAGCACTAAGCTCTTCAGTGGTATATGGCGATAATTGGTCACTGGAAAGTGATTTCTGTCGGTATTTCTTCGGTATCGTTAGGTCGGATGTTTGAACAGTTATTCCAGATGAATGATGGGCCATAGAAAATATTGAGTTAATATCTGAGTGCTCGTTGCTGCGTTTAATATGTAACTGCTGATATTCAAACGGCAGTTTTTCTATAGTTCCTCTACGACGGGCCCACTCGTAAAATTGTCTAACATGGGTCATATACAAATTGGCGCTGTCGCGGCCTAGAGATTTTGCCTGGATCAAATCGATTAGAAACTTTCTAAACCGATAAACAGGCAGCCAATACTTGGCACGCTGTGTTGATACCTGAGCAGTAACCTGACGCCAATCAACGTTTTCTTCTGAAATCCAACTCAGAAAAATACACAACGAGTTTGCTATTGATTGCAGCGTCTTGAGAGAGACCCCGCCCAATGGGTTAGACCTAGCAGCTCGTTTAGGAGCGCGATACAACCCCTTGTAGCGATGCTCTAGGAATAAATTCATCTCCAGCGCATCAAACTGGCGGTCGTTCGACCAAATCAGAGGGAAATTATCCACCCAGTGGTCAGCTCGGTATTCAATAGCTCTTATTCCATGATCGTTTACCTCACCAGAGAACACTGGTAACGACCCCACGTTGAATCTCACCTTATGAATGCTTACACTTTTTTTCTGCATCATCACCTATGACGTATTACACCTACCCAGCAAAAAGCCCTTGAGCAACTTTCTTTGCATCAAAGGCGATGAAACAACTTTAGCTTGACATTTAACCAGGATCAATAGATTATTTCTGCATCATTGACTATGAATAGGTAAGGGCGTGAAGCTTAAACAGATCGCAACCATCAATGCAGGCTATCCATTTCGGGGCAAAATCCCTGAAATGCCAGGCTCTGCTGTGGTCGCGGTTCAGATGAAGGATGTTTCGCTAACCGAAGGGATTCGCTGGTCAGGTTGTTTAGAAACAGAGTTAACCGGCAAGCGTGAACCGGACTACCTCACCACAGGTGATATTTTAGTAGCCGCTCGTGGCAGCCATAACTACGCCGCCCAGGTGGATCAGTTATTAGCTTCTACGGGTAAGCAGGCCGTTGCTGCGCCCCATTTTTTTGTGGTCAGCCTGAAGAAGAAAGACATTCTGCCTGAGTTTATGGTGTGGTTACTGAATCAAGCACCGGCTCAGCGGTATTTTGAGCAGAATGCCGAAGGCACCTTAACAAAAAGTATTCGCCGCAGTGTGCTGGAAGATGCCCCTGTCGTTGTTCCGCCACTTGCCAAGCAGCGAGCAGTCATTGCGATGGCCAACACTTTGGGTGAAGAGCAAAGACTGATTCAGAGGCTAGTAAACAACGGTGAGCGCATGATGGGCGCAATCGCCAACGACTTATACCAGGCGCATGGCCACTAAACAGCCCGCACAACGAATTTAAGATTTGAACCGGGCCAGCCATTGATTGGCCCGTACTAAAAGGAAGCAATGGATGAACGATAAGATTAACCAAGACAGCATCAACAAAGCGCTGTGGAATGCCTGCGATACCTTCCGTGGCACCATCAGCGCCGATACTTATAAAGACTTCATCCTGACAATGCTGTTCCTCAAATACATCTCCGATGTATGGCAGGATCACTACGACGGCTACAAAGCCGAATACGGCGATGAGCCGGAACTCATCGAAGAGATGATGAAAAACGAGCGGTTTGTACTGCCCAAATCGGCCAGTTTCTATGCCCTATACGAGCGCCGTCACGAGCCCGGCAACGGCGAGCGCATCGACCAGGCGCTACACGCCATTGAAGAAGCCAACGGCACCAAACTCAAAGACGCCGGTAAAAGCGTGTTCCAGGACATCAGCTTTAACACCGACAAACTGGGTGAAGAAAAGCAAAAGAACACCATTCTGCGTCACCTGTTGGAAGACTTTGCCAAACCCGAGTTGAACCTAAAACCCAGCCGTGTCGGTACGCTGGATGTGATCGGTAATGCTTACGAGTACCTGATTAAAAACTTCGCGGCCAGTGGTGGCCAGAAAGCAGGTGAATTTTATACCCCGCCAGAAGTCAGTGACCTGATCGCTGAACTGTTAGATCCACAACCGGGTGACAGCATCTGTGACCCGGCTTGTGGCTCTGGCTCGCTGCTGATGAAGTGCGGTCGCAAGGTCGTAGCGAATCACGGCAGCAAGCAATACGCCCTGTATGGCCAGGAAGCCATTGGCTCCACCTGGTCGCTGGCCAAAATGAACATGTTTCTGCACGGCGAAGACAATCACAAAATTGAATGGGGCGACACCATTCGTAACCCCAAGCTGCTCGATAAAAACGGCGACCTGATGCTGTTTGACATCGTGACCGCCAACCCACCGTTTTCCTTAGACAAATGGGGCCACGACGAAGCCGAGCACGACAAGTTCAGCCGCTTCCGCCGTGGCGTACCGCCAAAAACCAAAGGCGACTATGCCTTTATCCTGCACATGATCGAAACACTGAAGCCCAAAACAGGCCGAATGGGCGTGGTCGTGCCACACGGCGTGCTATTCCGTGGCTCGTCTGAGGGAAAAATTCGCCAGCAACTGATTGACGAAAACCTGCTCGATGCGGTGATCGGCCTACCCGAGAAGCTGTTTTACGGCACAGGCATTCCGGCAGCAATTTTGATTTTCAAGAAAAACAAGAGCGACGATAACGTGATGTTTATCGACGCCAGTCGCGACTTCAAAGCCGGTAAGAACCAGAACCTGCTAACTGAAGAGAATATCGCCAAGATTGTAGCCACCTATCACGCTGGCAACGATGTCGATAAGTATGCCTACGTTGCCAGTCTCGAAGAGATCAAAGAGAACGATTACAACCTGAACATCCCGCGCTATGTTGATACCTTTGAAGAAGAGGAAGAAATCGACCTGATGGCGGTGCGTGCCGAACGTGAGCAGCTAAAAGCCCAACTGACTGAGCTGGAAACCGAGATGGCAAAGTATCTTGAGGAGCTTGGTTATGGTGCCTGAAGGGTGGAGTTACAGAACTATCTCCGAGATTCTGGAAAAAGTTTCGAACCCAGTTGATGTCGATTCTTCAGCTACTTATCGAGAAATAGGTATACGTTCTCACGGTAAGGGAATTTTTCATAAAGAACCTATCTTAGGAAAAATTCTGGGTAACAAGCGTGTCTTTCACATCGAGCCGGACTGTTTTGTTGTCAATATCGTTTTTGCGTGGGAGCAAGCGATCGCGAAAACATCAGAAGCAGAAGTTGAGATGATAGCATCTCACCGCTTTCCTATGTTCAGACCCAAATCAGGCCTCTGTGATATAGATTTCATTTTGTATTTTTTTAATACAAAGAAAGGGAAGTTTCTCCTTGAGCTAGCTTCTCCAGGAGGCGCCGGTCGAAACAAAACTTTGGGGCAATCTGAGTTTGCGAAGCTCGGTTTACTGTTACCTTCCGCTGAAGAACAAAAGAAAATCGCCCAAATCCTCTCTACTTGGGATAAGGCCATCACCACCACCGAACAACTGCTCGCCAACAGCCAGCAGCAGCAAAAAGCCCTGATGCAACAACTGCTCACCGGAAAAAAACGCCTGCTGGATAAGAATGGGGTTAGGTTTCGTGGGGAGTGGAAGTCGTACCATTTGTCTCATGTGACTGTAATTGTGATGGGTTCGTCACCTAAATCTGAAGCATACAACGAAAATGGAATTGGTCTTCCTTTACTTCAAGGAAATGCAGATATAAAAAATCGCATTTCGGCCCCAAGAGTTTTTACTTCTGAAATCACAAAAGAGTGTGAAATCGGTGACATATTACTAAGTGTTCGAGCCCCTGTTGGAACCGTCGCTATATCTGAGCATAAAGCTTGTATTGGGCGAGGAATAGCCGCATTGCATGCCAAGCCTAATTTTGACCAAAGCTTTATCTATCAATTCCTCCTTTGGTTCGAACCGAAGTGGGGCTCTCTTTCCCAGGGAAGCACCTTCGAGTCAATAAATAGTGATGACATAAAAAATCTGAAGATTAAGGTGCCTAATTTTGGCGAGCAACAAAAAATCGCCGCCGTACTTTCCACTGCCGATCAGGAAATCTCTGCTTTGCAACAAAAGCTCGATGCCTTAAAGCAAGAGAAAAGTGCCCTGATGCAGCAGCTGTTAACGGGTAAGCGCCGGGTTATCAATTAATTTAAAGGACTAAATATGCCTACAAAAGTTTTTATCAGCTACTCACATAAAGATGAAGAGTTTAAGAACAGCTTAACTGAACACTTGTCAGGTCTTGTAAGGTCGGGAGCTATCAGTGAATGGAATGATAGGAAAATAGTCCCAGGAACTGATTGGAGTCATGAAATCAATGAAAACCTTAAAAATTCTGATTTGATTCTATTCTTAATCAGCTCATCATTCTTGAGTTCTGACTATTGCGTTAATATTGAAGCGAAAACAGCTTTATCTATGCACAACTCGGGAGAAGCGCAACTTATACCAATTGTCATTCGAGCCGTTGACTGGTCGGATTCGCCGCTCTCAAAATTACAAGGCCTTCCTAAGGATGCTCAGCCAATAGCATCATGGCTGGATAAAGATGAAGCCTGGGTGAATGTCATTCAGGGAATAAAAAAGCATATAAGTGAATTCGAGCCAAAAGTTAATATAGATATTCAGCTGATTAAGTCGGGAGAAATATCTCCAACTAAATCAATAATAGAGTGGCTAGACGACACAGAAATAACACTAACCCACAGAAAAGTAGACAGAATAAAACTGTCAGATATCTATACCATTCCTGACGTTGAAGTTGATGACGACTCCAAAAAAGAATTAAGAATATATAGGAGCGCCTGTTCTTTACCAGATAAATTTGAAAGGTTTCTCGTATTTGGAGAGGAGCAGCAAGGTAAAACTTCACTTTTAAAACACTACTACAAATCATTTCTTACCCAATCAAAAACCCCCTTAATACTGGAAGGTAGCAAGGTTAAGGATGCGAATCCTGAGGTGATAATTAAGAAAGAACTGGCTCGGCAGTATGAGGGACTAACATATGAAGATTTCATGGCCTCACAAGGAAAAATTATAATAATTGACAATATTGATGACATAGGGCTCAACCGAAAATATCGAGATAAATTCATAAGTGATATATGCATTTTTGCTGATAAGTGTATATTCACGCATCAGCTAGCCTTCTCGTTGCTTGTGGATGAAATACCTGCACTCGATGACTTCGGTCGAGCCGAGCTTATAGGGCTTGGAAATAAAAAAAGGGAAGAAATTATTCAGCGATGGATATCACTTGGAATAGAACAAACCATCACTGAAGAAGATCTCTATACGAGATGCGATGAACTCAAGGACACAATAAACTCAGTTGTAAAGAAAAATATCGTCCCGCCTAAGCCTATTTACATCTTAATGTTACTCCAAATGTTTGAAGCACACTCCAAGTTAAATCTTGAGCTTTCTTCGCATGGGCATTGCTATCAGCAACTCATTTATCAGTCATTCGAAAATGCCAAGATAAATGAGAGGGAGTTTGATAAATATTTAAACGTATTGACTGAGCTTGCTTGGTGGATATTTTCAAATAATCAAAACCCCAATGAGGCGCAACTGGATGGTTTTTTCGAAGAATATTGCAAAGTGTACCTCGATGTAGATAAAGAGATTGTCATCTCCAAGCTCTCAAATCATTCAATCTTACAAGTTAAAGACTTTAGAACAGGGTTCAAATATCCATACATATACTATTTTTTCGTTGGGAAAAAGATTTCTGAGTCCTATTTAGAAAATACAGACATCCAAGGACAAGTAAATTACCTTTTAGATAATCTCCACAGGGAAGATTTCGCCAACATTTTAATATTTGTCGCTCATCACACCAAGGATGGTTGGGTGATAAATCTCCTCCAGAATATACTATCTGAATTATTCAATGAACATCCATCTGCAACGCTTGATAAAGAGCAGCTTTCTTTTATGGATGATTTTATGAAACAAATTCCTGAGCTAATTTTGGAGCAGAGAGAAGTTCAGAAAGAGCGAGATGCTTATAACGAAAAGCTTGATGCTAATGAACGATCTCACAATGATTTTGATGAATCCGAATCACCGGACATACTGGCTGACATAAACAAAACCTTTAAAGGAATGGAGATAGCTGGTCAAATTATTAGAAATCGCCATGCATCTTTAAAAAGGGACTCTCTAAATATTCTTGCTGAAAACGGCATTAATGCTGGGCTTAGATTTCTAAAGTACTTTATTGCCATATCTGATGTAGCCAAAAATGAAATTGTTAAAGTTATTTCTGCTCATCTATCAGAAAACCCCGGACTTACAAACGGAGAAATTGAGAAGCATGCAGAGAATGCTTATCTTCACCTAACCTACGGCGTAATAAATAGCGTAGTTCGAAAAATTGCTACATCCGTCGGGTCTAAAGAGGCAATGGAAATATATAAAGCAATAGAAGAGAAAGAATCGACCCCAGCCCTGCTACTTCTTAAACAATCTATAGAGCTCCATTTTTTGAAGCGAATTGATATGAAAAGCATCACTCAAAGCGCTGAGAAGTTAAAAGGAAACTTTGTTTGCACTCGGATTTTGAAAGAACTCGTCATTCAACATATTTATATGTTCCCTGTCGATTATAAAGAGAAACAACAGCTATCAAAGTTGCTTGGACTGTCAGTCAAAGGACAGCAACTAATAGAGCAAAAACAGAAACGTATTGGATAACCCTGAGCTGCTGCACCTCGGGTATCAGGGGTTGAAGAGAGATAACGAATGACACAATACACACCCAAATTTCAGGAAGAATACAGTGCCAAGTTACCGGCTCTGACGTTATTGACCAACCTCGGGTGGTCGTTCCTCTCTCCTGAACTCGCGTTAGCCGCTCGTGGTGGCAAGGCCGATGAGGTGGTGTTACGCCAGGTGCTGTGTGGTGAACTGCAAAAGCGCAGCTTTACCTTTGCCGGTAAGAGCTACCAGCTGTCTGAAAAGGCTATCGACAACCTGATTGCCGAGGTATGCAGCCCTGCGCTTAACGAAGGCTTGTTAACCGCCAACGAACGACTCTACAACCACCTGTTATATGGCATCTCCGTCACTGAGTTTGTGGATGGTAAAAAGGCCAGCCCGACCGTTGCTCTGATTGACTGGCAGAACCCAGCCAATAACAGCTTTGTGTTTACCGAAGAGTTTACGGTTACCCGCTCTGGGGGAGTCGAGAGCCGCAGACCGGATATTGTCTGCTTTGTGAACGGTATTCCCCTGGTTGTGATTGAGGCGAAACGCCCGGATGGCAATGCGAAAAAGGGCCCCACCATTGACGAAGGCATTTCGCAGAGCCTGCGTAACCAGCGGCATGATGAAATCCCGTTACTGTTCGCCTATAGCCAAATGTTGTTATCCATAAACGGCAACGAAGGCAGATATGGCACCTGTGGCACACCCGCTAAGTTCTGGGCCGCTTGGCGTGAAGAAGACATCACAGATGCTGAGATGTACGCCATTAAAAACAAAGGGCTCAAAGATGAACAGTTGGCATGCTTATTCAGCCACCGTCCGGCAAAAGACCTGGATTGGTACCAGAGCCTGACTGCTGCGGGAGAACTTGCTGTTACTGGGCAAGATCAATTACTGATTAGCTTGTTAACTCCTGCCCGATTGTTGGAGATGACCCGTTACTTCACCTTGTTCGATAAAAAGGCTGGCAAAATTGTCGCCCGTTATCAGCAGGTGTTTGGCATCAAGCGACTGATTGAGCGCATCAATACCCGAAGTAGCACTGGTGGCCGTGAAGGCGGTGTGATTTGGCATACCACAGGTTCGGGTAAGTCATTCACCATGGTGTTTTTAAGTAAGGCGCTGATCCTGCACGAAAGCCTGAAACAATGCCGTATTGTGGTGGTGACTGACCGGGTAGACTTGGAAACCCAGCTGAGCAAAACCTTTGCCTCGGGCGGTGAGCTGGCCGGTAAAAAAGACAAAGAAGCAGCCATGGCGACCTCTGGTAAACGCCTGGCTGAACAGATTGGCAACGGTACTGAGCGGATTATTTTCTCGCTCATCCAGAAGTTTAATACCGCTACCAAAATGCCAGAGTGTGTAAACAACAGCTCTGACATCATTGTGCTGATCGACGAAGGCCACCGCAGCCAGGGTGGTGAAAACCATATCCGTATGAAGCAGGCGCTGCCGAATGCTGCTTTTGTCGCCTTCACCGGCACACCACTGTTAAAAGACGACAAGACCACCAATAAGTTTGGCCCCATTGTGCATGCTTACACCATGCAGCGGGCGGTGGAAGACCAGACAGTAACGCCGCTGCTGTATGAAGAGCGCATTCCCGACCTAGATGTAAATGAACGCGCCATCGACAGTTGGTTTGAGCGTATTACAGAAGGGCTTTCGGACGAACAAAGGGCCGACCTGAAACGCAAGTTCGCCAAGAAAGGCCAGGTATACGGTGCGGATGACCGCATTCGTTTGATTGCCCTGGATATTGCCAACCATTTCGTAAAGAACATCGACGAAGGTTTGAAAGGCCAGTTAGCCTGCGACAGTAAAGCCTCTGCTATCAAGTATAAAAAGTATCTGGACGAAGCAGGCTTGTTTGAATCTGCCGTAGTGATGAGCCCGCCGGATACTCGCGAAGGCAATACCACGGTAGACGAATCTGGTATGCCTGAAGTATCGCAGTGGTGGAAAGACAACGTGGGCGCTCTCTTTGGTTCTGGGGATGAACAGGCCTACACCAAACATATTATCGAGCGCTTTGCCAATGCCGATGACCCGCTGAAAATGCTGATTGTGGTCGATAAACTGCTCACCGGTTTTGATGAGCCGAAAAACGCGGTGCTATATATCGACAAGCCTTTAAAAGAGCACAATCTTATTCAGGCGATTGCACGGGTAAACCGCCTGCACCCGAAGAAGAAGTTTGGTCTGCTCATCGACTATCGCGGCATTCTGGCTGAACTGGATACCACCATCCAGAAATATCAGGATCTCGCTTCCCGTACCCAGGGCGGTTACGACATTAATGATATTGCCGGCCTCTACAACCAGATGAGTACTGAGTACAAGCGCCTGCCACAGCTTTATAAGCAGCTATGGGCCATATTCGATGACGTGAAAAACAAGAACGACATTGAGCAATTGCGTCAGGTGCTGGTTCCAAAGATTGAAGAGCGTGGCGGCGAGCTGGTTGACGTGCATCTAAAGGTGAGAGAGGACTTCTATGAAGCCCTAACAGCCTTCGCCAGTTGCTTGAAGGTAGCACTGCAATCAGCCACCTTCTTTGAAGACAAGAGCTTCAGCGACCAGGATCGCCGCCACTACAAAGAAACGGTGACGCAATTCTCCAGCCTGCGCCAACTGGTGCAGCAAGATGCCGGTGAGAGGATTGATTACGACGAATACGCCGAACAAGTGAAAAAGCTGCTTGATAAGCATGTGGTAGGCGTAGAGGTTAAAGAACCCGGTGGCGCTTATGAAGTGGGCAAGATGGGACAAAAGCAACAGCCAGAAGACTGGAGCGAAGATAAAACCCGCAACGAAACCGACATCATCAAAACCCGCGTAACCCGCATGATTGAGCAAGAGCTGCGAGATGACCCTTACGCTCAGGAAGCGTTCTCCAAGCTATTGCGCCAGGCCATTGAAGAGGCCGAAAAGCTATTCGACCATCCACTGAAACAGTACATGCTGTTCCGTGAATTTGAAGAGCAAGTTCAAGACAGACGCTTGAACGACATACCCGATGCCTTTGCTGGGAATCGCCATGCTCAGGCTTACTTTGGTGTGCTCAAGAAAGTGCTGCCTGAAGCTTTGGCTGTACTCGATCAGCAAGTTCAGGATAAGTGGGTCAAAGTTGCCTTTGAAATTGACCAGGCGGTAGAAACCTCTGTCTCGGAAAACTCTATCAATCCACAGAACATCGAAGCCGACATTCGTAAAAAGCTACTGCCACGCATGTTCCAGGAATGCAAAGCCATTGGTGGCGGTATGGATCAGGCCAAGAAGATTGTTGAGATGATTGTTCAGATCACTCGTGTGGGCTTGAGCGGGGTTTAATATGAAAATTTATTTTTCTGATTTTTTTGAAGTTTCGCCCAAAGAGCTAGAGGCATATGGTGCATTTGACCCTTCATTAATCAATGACCTTCCCCTTTTCATTGACCCTTTCCTTTTATTCAATAGCGACAAACCGGAATATCAGAAACTACATGATGACATTATCCAATATGTTGCATTTCTGCGTGACCGTTCTGAAAAGGAAGGAATCAGCAAAGGGTTAATAAAAGCATGGTTCTTATTCCCAGAAGTAAAACAAACATGGTTTGGTTACAGCAAAATTGGCAATGGTGGTAGCGGCCTTGGCCAGAAGTTCGCTAAATCTCTTAACGAAAACCTAAACACAGTATTTACGAATTTTGGCACTGAAGAGATTACCAACGGTAGCCACCTTGAGAAGCTTTGCTTAATCAGAGATGGCGTTGGAAGGGATAATATAAGCGACTTCACGACCAATCTTATCAAAAGATTTTTACTTGATTACACCCAAGCATTCGCCCTAGAGCATATTGATGCTAAGTTTTTATCTAATCACCTTGTGGATAAAGTCGAGTTTAACTACAAGACAAGATCATGGATTGCGAAAACCTATACGCTACCAACATTTCAACAAGATTATGTACTTTTAACTCCGAAAGACATTCTTACGAAAGATGAAAACTGGATTAACAAGTCCGATATGATTGGTGACTTTAGAGGGGTACTAGAAAGTATTCCAAATGACCAATTAAGAGCGCAGTTGAATGACTACCTGGTCAGGATGCTTCCTGAAGATCCAGATAAAAAAGAGTTTGACAAAGCCGTCGTAAGTACGATTATAAAATTCCCCCAATATATTGACTATTTCATAAAGCTCAAAGAAGAGAATGGCGATCAGGCTGTTAAGCTTAGCGAGTTAAAGGTAAATGAGACAGAGTACCTGTTCATTCAAAAAGTTAAAGAGCTTGTAAGCAGCCTAGAAAAAGACACGAAGTTTTATGATCAACCATCAAATTCCTTAGACGAAGCGTATCAGCGTGTTCTCTTTCTAAAGCAGATGATTGAGAACAATGATGGCTACAGGTTTTTCTATGTAAAAGGAAATCCAATAAAACGAGAGCAAGACCTTCAGCTCCTATTCAAGCTTACATGGTTTGCTAGTAAATATGATGTAAATGCAGAAGTTAATAATGGTCGAGGGCCCGTTGATTTTAAAATATCAAACGGGAGTAAAGATAAATCTCTCGTTGAGTTTAAGCTGGCTTCAAACAAAAAGCTAAAGCAAAATCTGAAACACCAAGTTGAAATTTATGAGGCTGCAAACTGCACCCATCAGTCAATTAAAGTCATTATCTTTTTCAGTGATTCCGAGCTTGAATCCGTCAGCAAGGTTATGAGGGAGTTAAAACTAAAAGAGGACAAAGGCTTTGTATTAATTGATGCACGCCCGAACAAAGTATCAGCTTCAAATGTAAGAGACTTGTTTGAAAATGACTGATTCAACGCGCTTTGAATTCCACTACGGCGATCATCTTATCCCGTTCGAACGAGTAACGAGAAGATCAGTCTCAAATAGAATACTAATCAAAGTTCATCCAGATTGCAGGGTAATCGTGTCGAGTCCCGAAGATGCCAACAATGATGCGGTTCTTTCTGCTGTTAAGAAGCGTGGGCGTTGGATATACGAGCAGCTTCGGGATTTCCGTAAACAACTTGAATTCACCACCCCTCGGCAATACATCAGTGGTGAGAGCCATTACTACCTGGGAAAACAGTACCTGCTGAAAGTGATTGAAGCGCCAGAGCAGGTTCAATGTGTGAAACTACTACGAGGAAAGTTGGAGGTTTCAGTAAGAACGAAGTCCGATGACAAGGTTAAAGAGCTACTAACAGATTGGTACAAAGCGCGGGCTAAGGAAACATTCGCCAAGCGCCTCGATGCCATGCTGGAGCAAGCCCTTTGGGTAGAAGAACGACCACCGCTGCGCATACTGACCATGCAAACTCAATGGGGCAGCTGCTCACCCAATGGCCGAATCACCCTGAACCCTCACCTTGTTAAAGCACCTCGTGAGTGTATTGACTACGTGATCTTGCATGAGCTTTGCCACATAGCTGAACATAACCACAGCGAGCGGTTCTACCGGCTAATGGGCCAGGTAATGCCTAGGTGGGAAAAGACGAAAGAGCGATTGGATGGGATGGCTTCTGTTATCGCAAATTGATTACTGAATTCATAGGAGCAAACAAATGCACGACTACGCAATATTTGGGCACAGCAGAGCCACTATAGGGAGATGGCTCGGTGTTGCATCTGTAATTTTAACAGGTGCTGTTTCTTCGTTATTGGTTTGGCTTTATGAAGCGACAAACATAGAAGCATTCGCAACTGCCATAATAACGCCAGCCATAATTTATTTTGTCCTTCACTACTGTTTTGACCGGTTTGGATGGAAAATTCCGTTCTTTAGCATCCCAAATATTAGTGGCATATGGTCAGTGAAAGGTGAAACGCTAAATGAAGACGGTTCTACAAAGTACAACTGGGACGCCGAAATAGATATCGAACAAACTTGGGAAAAAATCTCTATAACATTAAAAACGGCAAAGAGTTCAAGCGAAAGCTATACCGCAACTCTTGGCAAAAAACCAGGAACAAAGAGCGGTTGGATTCTTCACTATAGTTATACGAATAACCCTGACACCGATCAATTTCATGAATTGAATTCTCACAAAGGCTATTGCGAATTAGTTTTTAACAAAGATTTAAACCAAGGTGAAGCCGCTTACTTCAATAGTAACGGGAGAAGGACTTTCGGAAAAATGACTTTAAGGAAAGAACAATAATGATCAACTTTGAAAGCAGACTAGCAAACCTAAAGAACCGCCGCCAAGGGACTGCCGAAAGAGATCGCCTGGAAAAAGGCATGTATTCTTACTATGGCGATCTAAGACCGGCAGAGGCGCATGAAAAGCTACATGAAAATGCTGCGATAAAATATGTAATTGGTTCAATGGCGGCAGTGAGCCAAGAGTCTACAAAAGTTTCGAAAGACGAGGGTGAGCGAGTAGCGTCAACACTGATTGACATGCTCAAAACGTCAGGAATCAATGCAGAAGCTAGAATGCAAGGCTCTGTTGCATTGGATATTCATATCGAAGGTCATTCTGACGTAGATATGTTGATACTGAAATCGGACGTAATTACAGTCCAAGGACCAGCTTTGCCCGGTACCTACTACTCAGATTCAAGCGATACTCGGCCAATGGTTGATATTGTAAGAGAGTTGAGACTTCAGTCGGAAGCGAAACTCAAGTCTCGTTATCATGCCGCAGAAGTAAACACTAGCGGAGCCAAGTCGATTGCCCTGAGTGGTGGTAGCCTTAGACGAAAAGTGGATATCGTTCCAAGTAGTTGGCACGACACACATGACTACCAAAGATCAAAGCTTGCGCACTTCAGAGCAGTAAAAATTTACGACAAAGACAATCATGATTTAATTGAGAACAAGCCTTTTCTTCACATCAAGAAGGTAAATGACAGAGACACTCAGTACAGCGGCAACCTTAAAAAAGTAACTCGGCTAATGAAAAACATCATTGCCGACATGCCAGATTATAAGAAATCAAAAGCAAAAAAACTTACTAGTTACGACATTGCTGCGATTGCCTATTCTATGAACGAGAGTTTGTATTGCAGCCAATACTTACCTCTAACACTTCTCGAAAATCTGCGCTCATATTTGCTAATAATTTCGTATATTGATGAAAGAAGAAACTCGCTAATAGTCCCTGATGAGTCAAGAAAGATATTCAACGCTGAAGAAAAAGTCGAGGCACTAAGGATACTCTACAACGAAGTAAATGACCTTGCTGAAGCTGTTCAAAAGGCCATTAACCCTTTGAAAGAAAAATATGATGGCGATGTATTACGAAATCGACAAGTGGTTTTTTTCTAGCCGATTGAATGCCCTTCTTGCAAAGAAGGGCGTCATACTTAGTCAGAAATCAAATCTGAAACTGACACCCTTAAAGCTTCAGATATCTGATAGATTTTAGTGAGTGTAATGTTCTGATCACCGCGTTCAATATGTCCCATATAACTCCGGTCTATCCCTGCTAGATCGGCCAAGGCTTCCTGCGACAACCCCTTCTCTTTCCTTATCTGGCGAACTCGTTCCCCAAATGCGACTAAACGTGGATCTTTCATGATTGCTCTGTTCAAAAGACAGAACTATCACCAAGTAGTGAATATATCACCACGGGATATATCGCTCATTTTATGTATTTTTGCGGTACGCTTAACCAATCAAATGGAAAATGGGATGAGCGTATGTGGAGCAACAAGCAACAAAATCAACTGGAAAGAATCCTGAATCACCCAGGCATCAGATTCAGAAAAGTCAGCAAATACAAGTACCTAATCAATTACAAAGACCGAAAATGGTACTTATGGCCTCGGTCTGGGCGATATAAGAAGATCTCATCAAACGGCGCAGTATCAGAAATCTTCATGGGTGAACTATCAGATTTCTATCACCGATACCTAACTGAGGAACTTGATTTACCAGAAAACTTTGGCAAGACCTGGTCTAAAGATGATGAAGAGGTGCTGTACGACATGATTGAACTGGCCTGCACATGCAGGCAAATGGCCGAGGAGCTAAGACGCCACCCTGCCAGTGTCGCAACGAGACTAGCTAAGTATCTGGATGATGAGAGTCTTCAAGACCGGCTTAATGAAGATACGTATGATGTGCCTGTAAAAGAGCTGATCGACTGGGACTAAGCCGCTAAGCTTGTAACACTAATCTGGAAACTACCAAGGTGGCATTTGTTCGCACATGATGAAGATGACATTGTAAAGTGCTCCCCGGCGGTTTCGTTGGAGCTTTCCGCGAATTTGCGGATCAGCTCTTCGAAGATGATGCCCATGCCGAAGTTGCTGATGGTGTCGGGGCTCAGGTCGATGCTGGCGAAGCGCTGGACCACCTGATAGAGCAAGTCGGCGCTGTGCAGGGCCTGCACAAATTCCTCGAAGCGGAAGTGCTCGAAGATTTCCCGCGCATCGGCGCTGAAGGCCTGCACATAGCTCATCAAATCATCGCTGGTCTGGGTATCGGAGAGCTGGCCCAGGGTGAGCGGAGAGGCATTGAAGAACTGCTGCTCGGCGGCGCGCAGCAGCAGCTTTTCGCGCACGGCGTCGGTCTTGTCCTGATTCGCCTTGGCAGCATCCAGCACCTTGCCCTTGGTGGGCGCCAGCACGCATTCCAGGCGGCGTAGCAGGGTAAAGGGCAGGATCACCCGGCCATACTGGGATTGCTTGAAATCGCCACGCAGCAGGTCGGCAACCGACCAGATAAAGGCGGCTGTCTGGGAATGGTTTTCGGTATTCAAAGCGACTCCTTGGGTGTTCTTGCTCCGCATTGACCCGGCATGGGTGATACGCAACCGCGGCATCTTGTCCCGGGAAAATACCGGGTGGGGGACCATGAAACAAGGCTGCTACAGCCCGCCTCGCCGGATGTTCCCTCTTTAGGCATCAGTGGATAGTTTCATGGCGCCATGCTCCCGCCTTCCGCCCATTCCTTGACGGTGAAAGCGGGCTCGATAACGAAATCCTCGATTGCTGCTCCATCAGGTAACACGAGCGTCTCCTGTTCCAGGCAAAACGGCACCACATGCAACCAGTAGCCCTGCAAATCAAACACCGGCAAGGGCTCATTAAAGCGCTCGGTTTTCGGGTAGATCAGGAACAGATGCCCTCCCGGAGGCAGGTAGCGGTGCCCATAGGCAAACAGCTGGTAGAAGTCTGCCTGGCTCAAGCCGTATTTGTCGCGGCCATTATCCAGGCTGCTATCCAGCAGCTTCCATTTGGCATCGAGAATACAGACCGGGGTATTGCCGCGAAGAATAGCCAGATCCGGGCAGAGCCGGAACCAACCCTGGCCGCCCTGACCGGCCAGGTAATGGCGGCTGATTTGCTCCCGCAGTTGCAGGCCCGCCGGCAAGCCACCCTTCAGCACTTTACCCAGATAGGCCTCATAAAGCCGCTCCATGGGGAAGAGCAGCGACAGTCCCTGGTGCTCGCCCTGTGAGACAAAGGGCAGACGGTTTTCCAGAATTAACGCCACCCAGGGTTTGATCACCCGGTAACGCTGCATTTCCCGGCCTTCTTTCCAGGCCTGCAAATCGCGCTTGGTATTACCGGAGGCGGGAACCGCATCCAGATAATAGAGCAGCTCACGGGCCTTGCGGTTGTTATCCAGGGTTTCTGACCAGCGCAACAACTTTAGCAATGCGCTTTTCAGCAGGCGATTTTCCGGTCGGTCCGGGGTGTATTCGTCATAGCAGACCTGAAAGCGGGTTTCGTTGCCCGGGCGTTGCTGGATTTGCGCCGCCACATCCAGTTTGCCTTTCACGCTGGTCAGGCTGGCACGCGTCTGCTGATAGTGACTGCGAAGCCCCCCGCGCAGGAAGGTGGCGAATTCGCCAAGCACAAAATCGATCAGTGACTGCAACCAGGGGCGCCGAGCGGTATTCAGGGACGCCATGCCGGATTCCCTGAACGGGATGTCCATTACGGTGGTGAGCATCTTGAGCAAAAGCCCACGGGCACGGTCTGCGCCTTGCTCTCCCTCGGTCATTTTCGGGAGCACTTCAATCTGCGTACCGGTTGACAGGGTGATCACGCCCACATGGCTCCCTACCCGTACGCATTCATTGCCCGCCCGTGATATCAGGCTCAGGTAGGGCTGCCCTGCCAACGCCTCCTGCTTCAGCAACGCAAAGTCCGCATCTGCAAGGCACTGGGCATCCAACCCACAGGACGCCCCGGTGGCTGTCAGCACGCCGAATTCACGAATCGTGATCGCCATTGATCCGGCCTACTCGTAGATGGACTTATAAGTCTCAGGGGACGCTAACGCTTGATGATTGCGCTCCCAGACGATACTGCGTGCGCCCTGCCAGTCATCACCCATTAACCGGTAGAAGTCCTGATCACTCATGGCCTGGGAGTAAATCGGCAACACGCCTTGTGGCTTCCTGTCATCCGCCAGCACTTGGCGAATACGCTGCCAGTCTTCGAAGAAATATTCTTCCAGCAGCGGCAGGATCTGGTTTTGAAAAATAGCTGCCAGGTCCGATATCTTTGGCTCCTTCATATCACCCAGCGGCATGAAGTAGGAGTGACCAATGGTGTGGTCACGATCATAGACGACCGCAATCCGCTGATTGATGGTGTTCAGCAATTTGGCGATATCAATCCCTTCAATCTTAGGTAGTGCTTCAAGCACAGAGGGCTTTGGAAGGACTTCTTCAAAGGTGAACCGACGGCGTAGCGCTGTGTCCAGGTGCACCAGCGAACGGTCTGCCGTGTTCATGGTGCCAATCAGATATAGATTGGAAGGTACCGAAAAGGGCTTTTTCGAGTAAGGCAAGATCACACTCACCGCATCCGATGCATCTTCTCGCTTGCTGGGTTCAAGCAGGGTAATCAATTCGCCAAAGATGCTGGAGACATTACCCCGGTTAATCTCGTCGATGATCAGTACGTAGCCATTCTTCGGGTCAGCTTGTGCCTTTTCCGCAATATTCTGAAAAATGCCCTTGTCAATAAAATAACGAATCGTGTTATCCACGGTTTTGGCTTTCAGGCCTTCTACAAAGTCTTCATAGCTGAAGCTCTGGTGAAACGTGACGAAGGCGACGCGTCCATCTTCTACCAACGCATCATAACGACTCTTCAGTTGGTGCTTGTCCAGCTCTTTGGCGGCTTCTCCGTCTGCAATCCTGACCGCCCGACGTAGGGCATGATGGGTTTTACCTGTTCCTGGGGGGCCATAAAGGATGACATTCAGCGAGTATTCAGATTGGAACCCGGGAGGCGCTTCCACCGCATATTCGGCATCCTGCTCTTCAACCGCCGCCCGTTCAGCATCACCATGCTCGTAAAAATCAAAAGGCACACCTGGATGCGCCTTTTCATACTGTTCTCTGGCCTTTAAAAGGTACATATCAAGTTCCGTCTCAGTCATGTCAGAAAACTCAGGTGCCGCAATTCCAAGATGACGAGCGACAAAATCTCGCTTGTGCGCCAATGACACAACCCGTTCAAAGCTTTCCGGGAAGAACAGAAATTTAATGACATGCTGAAACTGTCTGTAGCCCTCTTGATCAATCTCTATTAGCCAGTTACTAAACCCCCAAGGCTCAGAGAGAATAGCTTCCCTCTTCTCTGTGGTTAGCGATTTGAATGCCGCGACAATACGCATCAAATAGAGCAATTCACGCCATCGCTGTGTGTTGTAAGCGAGACCGGGATTAAACGCACCCTGTAATGCGTCATCACTAAACCAGACTGCATCCCGGTCTACGCTCTTCCCGCACCACTTCAGAATCGTTTCCACAATTTCTATCTTTTTACCCGAACTGATGTTCGATTGGGGAAGCACTAGAAGGTAATTCATTTCTGCCATTAGCTGGCACTGTTCCGGCGAGGTACCTTCAATCTGGCTTTCCATTTTTTCCAGATAGCCACCTTCCCCCTTGTCGATATTGTTCGTATAGAGATCAAGAAGGCTGCGAGCGTTGTCTTTTGTCCACACCTTTTCATCTGAAAAAATCGATAGATCTTCCCTGAAACAGCGATCCTTTATGGCTTTCGCCACTTCGAACATGGAATCGGTTTCAAACCCTGGGCAATACCTTGCCATTACACGCTCCTTTCAAATTATTCTTTTATCGCTGGGCCGCCATGAACACCACGGGCACTAGGCGCGCCCCGCCTGCTTTTCTCGAAAATGCTCTCTATGATGATTCAGGTAAGCCTGGTGACTGTCATCCAGGTTGACGACCATGTCCTTGTTAATACCTAGCTTCCCAGGGTCTTCCAGGTGACTGGAAATCAAGATGCGACCGCTCTTGTCAAAGCTGATTAACTGTCGATCAAATACCTTATCCAAGTTCGGGACCAGCAACAGGCCATTGAAGGGATCCAGCCGCTCCCTGTTATCCGCCTCACGCCAAGGCTTGATGTGGGAAGCAATCAGCAGGCGCACATCCGGGTACTGGGTGACGGCGCAGCCGCGCCAATAGCCCACCAGCCCCTCTCTGAACTTGCCGTGACCGAGACGAGTGGTGCGCAGCGTGCTGCGTTCGGTTTCTGAGAGGGTTATATCGTTATCCAGATCTGCCAGATCGTTGGTTAATTCATAATCTGTGGCGTCTTTCAAAAACTGGCCGTACAGGCGCAGGGCAGCACTGTACATACCGTGGCCTGTGTCATCTTTTACCTGAAAGGCGGGCTGGCTTTCGATGTGTTTGCTGAGCTGCTGGTATTGCTCCACCGAGCCCACATCAAAGAAGGATTCGATCCGCATCCCTTCGCCCTGCAACAACTTCGGCAGGGTGTTGTTCAATGCCCCGGCGTAGTTTTTGATGGTGCGCTCGCTTTTGCCAATGGAATCGGCCCAGTGGGAAAAGTGTTTGCGTCGATTCTGAAGATTGGCAAACAGGGCCGCTTCGATTTGCGGCTGCATGGCAGGATCCCGGAACAGATTGAATAACGGTGTGTCCAGCCAGGCATAGTCGATCAACTGCGGTGTTGAACGGGGGCCCGGGGCTTTATGGTCTCTTACCCTCCGTTGATACTCCTCCTCTTTTCCGGCGGCGGGTTTGTGGTGCCAAAAACCGGATGAGCGTAGATAAAAGTACGGAAACTCCGGGTTGTCCCGGTCATTGTCCTGCTTTAACCGCTCAAAGCGTTTTGTGAATGCCTGCCTTAGAGAGTCATTGAAGGGAATCCGGTTCTCCTTCAAGGCCCCAGCACGGATCAGATCCAGCACCGCCAACAACAGGCACACCTTGTGAGGGCGCGGCCGGTCTTTGGTGCGATCCATACGCAGGCTGCTGAGCTGGTCCAGATACCGGGCGGGAGTCATTGTTCACTCCAGTAATCCGCCTGTCCCGGCTTCACCCAACGCACTCCCCCTTTGGGGTCTTCGCTGTCACCCTGGTAGCGGGGAATGATATGGCAGTGCATGTGCGGGACGGTTTGGCCGGCTACTTCGCCGCAATTCATACCGATGTTGTAGGCATCCGGAGAATAGCGCTGGTCCAGCCAGGTTTTTGCCTGGTTGATTAGCTGCATGACGGCGGTCTGTTCCTGCTCGGTGAGGCAGAACCAGTCGTTGGCGTGGCGTTTGGGGATGACCAGCAGGTGGCCGGGGGAGATGGGGAATTTGTCTTCGCGCACATAGGCCAGGGCATTTTGCAGGCTCGGGCCATCCGGTACTGCGTCCGGCACGGTACAAAATGGACACTCTAGCATTGCCATCCCCTTCTACTGCCTTGGCATTCCCTGCCTGAAGGCTGTTCATTCTTATTTGAGAACCTTATCACAAGGCTAAATAGCTGCCAGGCTTCTCTCACCACTTTTTCGTACCTGGCTGACGAGACGCGCGGCTAATCTCTCTTGAATACTAGCTAACCGCTACTCAGTAGTAAGTGTTTTTATTCTGGCATCAGGCTGGCGGGAAACACATAACCACCGCAAAAAGCCTGGATAGTGCAATTCTGCTTATTCCTGATTTGGGTAAATCACCTGCCACTCCCCTGCCGTTGCCGCCCAGAAAACTGTGACGCCCCGCCACGCGGGCTTCAGCGGGGTATCATAGAGTGAAGGTATGACGTTATTCACAGGGATGGGTTAATCATGACAATCCAGCATCACCATAAATGCCTGGGGCTGGTAATGGCTGCCAGCCTCCTTCTGCTTACTGCCTGTGGCGGCTCGTCCGGTTCGGATTCTGCCGCGCCGGCAACAACAACACCGCCTGATAGCAGCACCGATGCCGAATGGAATAACAGCAACTGGAATGAGGGAGAATGGCAATGAGCATTTCACCAATGGCAGTAACCCTGACAGGCTCTTTGGCTTTGTTGTCACTCACCCTGGCCGCGCCTTTGTCTGCCGCCGGGGTAAGCGGGCTGACCACCTTTGTGCCCAATACGCCCGCGCTGGCAGAAGAAGTGAACGGCAACTTCGATGCGGTGAAGTCGGCCGTTGACGATAATGATCAGCGGATTACCGACCTGGAGGCGAAGACGCCGGATGGGGCGGTGTCGTTGTCGGCGTTTGCGTTTTCGGAGTGGACCGACAGCAATAACAGCAGCTCCAAGTGTCAGATGCTGCGGATTGTTAACTATGCCTATTTTGATCTTTTCTGGGCAAAATCGACCACCTGCAGCATGACGGCTCCGGCTCATCTGCCACAGGGAGCAACGGTTACTGGGCTTGCCTGTCTGGTGGACGACGAACTCTATGGCTCTACGGAAGACAGTAATTTTTACCCGATTTCACTGCGTCGGCTTGATCTGGCGACAGCCAATACCACCAACATTTATTCGACCAGCACAGTCTCATCCAACAGCGGGCTGCAAACGTTGACGGGCATCCCCTCTACACCAACGGCGGAAGACCTGATCATCGACAATAGCCAGTATGCCTACACGGTGATGGTTACTGCTCTTTATGCAGATGATGTAAATGCGGCCGTTGCGGGCAATAACCTGAAACTTCATGGCTGCACGGTGGAGTACAGCCTGCCGTAGGGTGTGAGAAGTGAGGAGAGCAATCTGAGGCGAGTGCGTTGGCTACGTGCAGCCTGACTAGCCAAACATCGCAACGACAGGCACAAAAAAGCCCGGCTGTTTTCAGCCGGGCTTTTTTGACTCTCGATTGGTCGGACGGGAGGATTCGAACCTCCGGCCCCTTGCACCCCATAAAGGTTACAGCTTGTCCGTCGCCGTCCAACAGAATCTACAAACCATTAAATATCAGTAAGTTAGTTAAAAATACATCTTTGCATTGTCCAACAACGTCCACTAGAATCCACCGAAAGCGATTGAGAAACGGTGACGGAACGGTGACGGAACGGTGACGAGATTTCGGAGCATACATGGGCATCATCACAGATAGACACCTCACTCCAAAAGAGCCCAAAGATGCCTGGCTAACCGAAGACGGCCCACGTGGGCATGGTCGATTCATGGTCAGACTTCAGCCAAACGGGAAGCATCTCTTCTACTTCCGTTACAGTGACCAGACAGGTAAACGCCAGTTTCACCCGCTTGGAGTTTACTCACGCACTGGCACCACCGGGCTCACTCTCAAGCAAGCCCGCACCCAAGCCAGCGAGTTATCGCGGCTCTACGTCTCAGGCATCAAGAACATTGGAGAGCACCTTAACTCAGAACGGGCCGCTCGAGAGGCCGCTAGGCAAGCAGAGCTATCACGCCTTGAGCAAGAAGCGGCACAAAAAGAGGCCGAGGCCGCTGCACTGGCTTCTCGGCAAACCGTTTCCCAGCTCTTTGAGCGATGGATGGAAATTGACGTGTCACACCGGAAAGACAAGGGTACAGAAGTCCGGCGCATGTTCGAGAAGGACGTTCTCCCCCTCATTGGCCAAGTCTTTGTCGCAGACATCCGTAAAGGGCACATCACTCAGGTGACAGATGCCATGGCGGCACGGGGTGTCACCCGCATGGTGAAAGTCGTATTCAGCCTGATGCGACAGATGTTCCGCTTTGCCGTGGACCGAGACATCATTGAATTCGACCCCAGCAGCAGTATTCGGAAAGCCAAAATCGGAGGTAAGGAGACTGAACGTGACCGAGTGCTATCCGAGGACGAGATTCGACAACTGACAAACGCCCTACCCTCTGCCAACCTGCTGAAAACCTCTGAATTGGCTGTCTGGATAGCACTTTCCACCTGTTGCCGCATTGGTGAACTTCTGGCGGCACGCTGGGAGTATATTGACCTAGAGCAAAGAACTTGGCTTATTCCTGCCGAAAACAGCAAGAACGGCAAGCCTCATCAAGTACACCTGTCAGCCTTTTCTGTCAGTTTCTTCCAACAGCTGCAGGAAATGACAGGCCTGTCCCCATGGTGCTACCCGAACAGAGCGGAAACCGGCCCTCTCTGCTCAAAAACCATAACCAAGCAGCTTTCTGACCGACAGCGCCCGTCAAATAGTGGCACCATGAGCAATCGCACTAACAACGCGCAAGCTCTTTGTTTACCCGGTGGCAAGTGGACACCTCACGACCTTCGCAGAACCGGCGCAACCATGATGACCGCTCTAGGCGTACTTCCTGAAGTCGCAGAACGCTGCCTGAACCACACCGAAGAAAATAGGGTTAAAAGGACCTATCAACGCCATAGCTATACCAAGGAATGCAGCGAGGCTTGGGAGAAATTGGGCTCCCGGCTCCAGGATCTGACAGAACCAAGATGATAGCTGATGCGTTAAATGAGAGTTTTCGCTCCAAGTGACATCTAGAGCTCAACTAAGCATTCAGGCTACCTACTCTTTCTATGAAGAATATACTCACATATTTGACCCACGCCTAAATAACACGCCTATTATTGAATTCTGACAGCCAGCAATCGACATTAGTCTAAACAGGATTGGGCAATTTTCCGCAAAATAGTCGCTTTCCTCACCATAGATCAATTCCCCAGCGTTTTACCAAGAAAGCAAGCAGAGCAAAACAAAACACGGTCAAAAAAGCTGACACTAATAAAGCCAGCCAAAATCCCCAGCGCTCAAGCATTGCTGGGAATAAGGCGAACATGGGCAGCGTTGGGAGCACATACCAAAAGGTATACCAAGCATGATTGGCCAGTTTGGCAGTGGGTTGGCCCTCAAAATAAAGCCACACCAAGACCATTAGTGTAACGACAGGCAGTGACGCCAATAGCGCCCCCACCCTATCACTCTGCTTAGCCAGCTCGGAAACCAAGACTATAATTGCTGCTGATACTAGGTATTTAATGACTAGCATTGACATAATTTTTCCTCTTGATTCCCTAGCTTAATATCAATCAATTCCTTTGAACTCACCAGTGAAGTTTACGTCGTACACATTACCCGTGTTGGTCATAAGTATATAAAGCGTTCGCTCCTCATCTTCATGATCCATAGCCACAATGTAATATCCGGGGCCAGATTTACTGATACCCACGCTCTCGTCGGGGATCTCTCTCCAGCTTTCGTCCAGTTTGCCAAATCCCATACCCCGATCTTCCTCGGTGAGCTCGACAGCCACATACTTGGCTACTTCCTCCGCCTGATCGGCGGTTACCGTGGCATGCCCTCCGCCGTGAGAAAACACCGGCGAGGCAAAACTCAAGGCCATCATCGTCATCAAGGTTTTCATCCATCTCATAACATTTTCCTCATAAAAACAGATCAAATTTATTAATGTACATGGGCTTCGCCGTCACCATGGGCGTGAGGATTAGAGGCACTGTTTGGCAACTCCTCCGGCTCACGACCCTCTGTTTCAACCTCACCGTTAACACTATCCTCTGCATCCAAATCAAAGCGCTTCTCGTACCCGGACAGCGGAGAATTAGCAACCCCCATGTCTTCATGAGTATGCTGGTGATCATCCTTGTTCAGCGGAAATTCATCAGGATTGCTTGAGTGTAGATATCCATGCAGCTGCATCAACAGCAACAGAAACCCCAACACCATCAGCAGCCCATTGGTCGCTTGACTGAAGCGTTTGAACGATGCCATACGGCGCCAACCAGACAATAAAAACAACATGATGGCCAGCGCAGCAATCTGCCCCAACTCTACGCCAACATTGAAAGCCAGGATGCGAAAAACCAAACCATCTTCTGCCAGAGGTAATTGCTGCAATCGCGTCGACAGTCCAAACCCGTGAATAAGACCGAAAGCGAAAACCATCCACATTAAGTTTGGTGACTTCATCTTCAGATAAGTCTTGAAACCGCCAAGGTTATCAAACGCCTTATAGCAGACAGTCAGAGCGATAACCGCATCCACTAGGTAGTAATTCGCCTGAATACTATAGAGGGTGGCAAACACCAGAGTAATCGAGTGGCCAATGGTAAACGCGGTTATAAAACGAACAATGTCACTGAAGCGGGTCAGAAAGAACACCACGCCGAACAGAAACAGTAAATGGTCATAGCCTGTGACCATGTGCATCGCTCCAAGCTCAATGTACTCCATGAAACCGGCATTGAGCGCCCTCGCCTTATCCTCTGCTGACATGCCATGCCCCATGGCGATGCTGCTTGCCAAAATGGATAGAAGACCAATCCAGTATTTCAATTTCACAACCTAAACTCCCTTGTTGTTGATTTGCTGCGCTGCCTTCCCATTGACCAGCCGGTACAGGGCTGGCAGGACAAATAGCGTTAGCAAGGTAGAAGAAATAATGCCGCCAATAACGACAGTCGCCAGTGGTCGCTGAACCTCAGACCCGATACCCGTATTCAGCGCCATCGGCACAAAACCCAATGATGCCACCAGTGCGGTGGTTATAATTGGCCGTAACCTGGTCACCGCGCCTTCAATAATCGCGTCATCCAGCGTTACACCTTCATGCATCAACTCACGGATAAACGACACCATTACCAACCCATTGAGGATGGCAATACCCGAGAGCGCGATGAAACCCACAGCTGCAGAAATGGAAAAGGGGATATCTCTGAGAAACAGCAGTAGCACACCGCCCGTCAACGCTAGCGGCACACCAGTAAAGATCACGAGTGAATCCTTGATAGAACCCAGTGCAAAATACAGCAGCGCCACAATCATCAACAATGTCAGTGGCACAACCAGCGTCAGTCGCTGACTAGCAGATTGCAGTTTTTCATAGGTGCCGCCGTATTCCACCCAGTAACCTGCCGGCACCTGTACGGTTTCATTGATGGCTTCGCGAATTTCCTCCACAAACGAACCTAGATCTCGGCCACGCACATTAGCGGTGACGACCACCCTACGCTTGCCATTTTCACGGTTTACTTGGTTGAATCCATCAACCAAGTCAATACTAGCCAGCTCGCGCAAGGGAATCGAACCGAAACCAGGAACCTGAATAGGAAGATATCCCAAGCCTTCCATGTCGGTTCGATATTTTTCAGCCAGTCGAACGACGATATCGGCTCGACGATCACCCTCATAGAAACGCCCTGCCACTTCACCCCCTAATGCTATAGACAACTGGGATTGCAGCGTTGACTTATCTAGGCCATACGACGATAACACTGACTCCTTAGGTGTAATCGTCAAAACAGGTAGGCCAGTTACTTGCTCCATCTGAATGTCCGCAGCCCCGTCTATTTCAGACACCACACTTTCAATCTGCTTTCCCACAGCCTCAAGCTGTTTGAAGTCATCACCGAATACTTTAATAGCCAGCTCCGCGCGAACACCGGCCAGCAGCTCGTTAAAGCGCATCTGTATCGGTTGCAGAAATTCATAACGACTACCCGGAACAGTATCGACGATGGCAGATAAATCCTCGACGACTTGCGCCTTGGATTTCCCTGGATCTGGCCACTGATCCCTAGGCTTGAGAATAATGAAGTTGTCCGCAACGCTTGGTGGAACGGCATCGGTTGCCACATCGGCTGTGCCAATTTTGGCGAAAACTCTCTCCACTTCAGGCATCTTCCGGATTTTTTCTTCCAGCGTTCTCTGCATCGAAATTGCCTGACCAAGGGAGGTTCCAGGGATGCGAAGGGCATGCATAGCAATATCCCCTTCATCCAAATTCGGCACGAACTCACTGCCAAGGCGACCGGCCATAAACATTGATCCGAGCACAACGAATACAGCCAAAGAGACAACCACCATACGCAGATCTACGGCTTTTTTTACCAGACGTTGGTAGCCATTTCGCAACCCTATCATGGCTCTATTTTCCTTCTCTTCCACTCCATTGCGAAAAAGCAAAGCTACACAGGCAGGCACAAACGTTACTGACAACAACATGGCGCTAGCCAAGGCTATGATCACTGTCAGCGCCATGGGGTGAAACATCTTCCCTTCTACGCCGGACAAGGAAAATATCGGAAGATAGACGGCGGTAATGATAAAGACACCAAACAGTGCAGGCCGCATCACCTCTTTGGTTGCCGTAAAGACAATAACCAGACGCTCTTTCTGACTTGGTGACGACCCCGCCCCCTTCGCTTGGCTCAGTCGGCGCAGGCAATTCTCCACGATGATGATTGCGCCATCCACCAGCAAACCAAAATCTAGCGCACCCAGGCTCATCAAATTTGCACTTACTCGCGCATGTACCATGCCAGTAATGGTCATTAACATGGCGATGGGAATCACAGCAGCAGTTAGAAGCGCTGCACGAACATTACCCAGCAAAAGGAACAGGATAACGATGACCAGCAACGCCCCTTCCAATAGGTTTTTTTGTACAGTTTCCAGGGTTTTTTCTACCAGACCGGTGCGGTCGTAGACAGCGGTGGCGGTAATACCTTCCGGTAGGCCAGCCTTGATTTCCTCAAGCTTTTCACCCACTGCGCTAGCGACCGTTCGGCTGTTTTCACCGACCAGCATAAACACCGTACTCATTACCACTTCGCGGCCATTCTGGGTTGCCGCTCCCGAACGTAATTCCAGCCCCTCTTCTACCGTAGCCACATCCTTAAGTCGTAACCGACTGCCATCCTCTGCCGTCACAAGGGTATTGGAAAGAGCCTCAAGTGAGACAACTTGACCCGGCACCCGCAGCAACCATTGAGAGCCGTTCTGCTCAACAAATCCCACACCACGATTTTGATTATTGGCCTCCACAGCCTCTACGATCTGTTTCTGACTGATACCGGCTGCAAGTAACTTACCCGGATCAAGAGCCACCAAAATTTCCCGCTTATAGCCCCCAATGGGGTTCACCTCAACAACACCGGGCACACGCAACAATTGCGGGCGAATGATCCAATCATGCACTGAACGCAGGTCCGTGGGTGTAATGGAATTGCCCTGTGCATCAACGGCACCGGGTTCTGCATCCACCGTAAACATAAAGATCTCACCCAGCCCGGTAGCGATTGGCCCCATCTCTGGTTGCAAACCCATAGGCAGATCTGAACGGGCACCTGATAACCGCTCACTTACTAGTTGTCGAGCAAAGTAGACGTCAGTGTCGTCACTGAAAATTGCTGTTACTTGAGATAAGCCATAACGGGAGACCGAGCGGGTATATTCGAGCCCAGGTAGGCCAGCCAACGTGGTTTCAATCGGATAGGTAACCCGCTGCTCAACTTCCAACGGGGTATATCCCGGCGCCTCAGTATTGATCATCACCTGGACATTTGTGATATCCGGCACCGCGTCAATCGGCAAGCGACTGAAATTCCACAATCCAAGAAAAGACAGAAGAGCGACAACCACCAGCACCAAACGGCGGCGCTGGATGGCGTGTTGAATTATGATTTCTAGCATATCTACAGGCCTTTAGTGATCGTGGGAAGCGCCGGACTTTTCGACATCGGCCTTGAGAAGGAAGCTGTTCTCACTGACATATTCGGTGCCGGGCTTCAAACCACCGAGCACCTCCACCCACTCTTTATCCTGGCGACCCAGCTCCAGCATGCGCACCTCATACTGCTGCCCTACCTTGGCAAACACTACGGTAAAATCCCTGAATCCCTGCAACCCAATACGTTTCACAGCAAGGTCGACCGGATGCTTAGCCACTTCGATTTCAGCAGCCACAAATTGCCCCGGCTTCCAGCCTAAAGGAAGCTTGTCTAGTTTTATTAGCACGTTCTGGGACTGGCCTGAGACAGCCATAGGTTCAATAAAGATCACCTCGCCAGACACCGGCGTCTTGCCACCTGCCTGCTTCAACATGACCCGGTTACCCTCTTTTACCCGCTGGCGGTCAAGAGGATAGACCGCGACTTCTGCCTGGGTTTGCTCGATATCTACTATGACGGCCAAGATACGTTCTCCGGTCGCCTCACCAGCCCCCCCATCCATAAAAGCGATCACACCGGGCATAGGGGCACGCAATGAGTAAGACCGTAGACTATCGTTACTTTCGATAGTAAAAAGAATATCTCCACGGGAAACCGTATCACCAAGTTTTTTGTGCACACGGACAATCTGTCCTGTAAAACGAGCTCGCAGCTCTCGCTTTCCAGAAGGAGGAAGCTTCAGCTTTCCGTAGGCAGAAATAGTCTCATGCAAGAGAGCGGGACCAGCGACCTCCGTGACAACACCCATGGAGTCAGCGACTTCTTGATCGATGGTTGTGCGGCCTTCAAAACTGTCATACTGCCATTGGTAGTTCTTCCCCTGATATTGCGCGGTTACCGTCACCTTGAATGAATGAGGCTCATATATTTCCATATCTCCGCGCAAAAACGACTCCTGAACAGTAAAACCGATTTCATCACGCACGCCGCCAAGCCGTGTCAGCACAACCTCAAGTTCCACTACTTCCGGATCCACTGCCTTACCATCGTCNGTTATCCAGGCGCGATACTCTGGCGGCACTCCGGTCTCAAAGATAGCCAGCTCCACCACAAAANTTCCTTCGCGAAGCATCAGACCGTTATTGGGTCCCTTATCAGGCTCGGCCTCTTNATTTTCAACAGCACCAGCAGCAATACCAACAGTAGGGAGAATCGCCAATAGACAAACCACTAACAGAAGACCAATATTTTTTATTGCTACTTTCATTAATTTTTCTCCTTACTGTTTGCAGAGAGAGATATTCCGGTGAGACGTTCAATTTCTGTGAGATTAACGTGGGAGCTCAACTGCGCACTGATCAACGCCAATCGAGCATCCAGCAATTCCTGCTTAACGGATTGCCATTCCAGATAAGTAAAACGGCCAACCGAATATGCTTTATTTGCCTCAGCCACCGCCTTCTGTAGCCGAGGAATAATTTCTTCATGCAAGGTGCTGGTCTGATGCCGGCTGTGCTGTAAGGCTTGATACAACTCAAACAGCCTGGCTTTTAAACGCGATTCCTCGCTGATCGCCATGGCTTGATTGACTGATCGTTTAGCCTGCAATTCGCTGACCCTTACTTCATTGCGCCGATTTTTACCCAGAGGAATCGCAACACCGGCCACTACGCCAAAATCATCTGTCGCCTCATAGCGACGGACACCCGCAGAAAAGCGCCAACTTGCAAGCGCATCAGACTTGGCTATCGCCATCTCCGATTCATTCACCCTGGCTCGGGTTAGGAAGATTTTGACTCTAGGGCTGTCTTTGAGTCTGACTTTCAGATCCTCCATGGATACCAGCGTCTGATTTGTCTGAAGCTGTCCGAGGAGCTCAAAGTCCGCTGAATCACTGTTACCCCATTGCGCTGCAAGCTGCTGACGGGCTATCGCCAGCTCATGCTCCAGGTCTTCCACATCAAGTTCACGGCGACGCAATTCCACCTCTGTACGCAGGACATCCACTCGGGATGCCCCCCCTGCCCGACCACGGCGACGTATCTCTTCAAGAGATTGGGCCGCACTGTCTCTTGCCCCTTCGGCTACAGCCAATCGTTCCTGGTAAGACAGCGCAGTGAGAAATGCTTGTGCGGTACGCGCTCCTACATCAAATCGCTGGCGCTCAAGCTCGATGGTAACCAGAGACTGGCGCGCTTCAGCGGCGCCGACCCGACTATCTATCTGTTTACCTTCCAAAGCCCAGCTCAGACTCAAGGTCGCCTGGGCGCTGTCAGCCCCTTCGTAGACACCGCTACCGAGCGCATCTTCTACTTCGAACTGGACTTCGGTAGCGGTTCTTAATTTGGCTTGGTTAATTTGTGCCTGTGACGCGCCAGCACGAAATGACATGGCTTCCAGTTGCGGATGCTGAGTGAGGCTGCGCTCAATAGCTTGCTGTAGAGTCAGCGAGGCCGCCGCCGCATCTTCCACTAAAGCGGTCTGACCTATCAGCAGTAAAATGGGCAGCATCAAGTGCGCAAAACACCGATTGGCAATCGGTTTTTTACGCGTAAAAAAAACAGAAATCCAGCTCATCTGAACTCTCTCAATGAAGGAAAAGGGTTTCGAATAAATGATGGAGCACGTCAACACCGGCCGCGCTGCTTAATGTTGCAGAAATAGCAAGCACTACAACAGTCACCACAGGCAAAGCACGATATTCACTGACGCCTAGCAGGTGATGAACACGCCGTTCAACCGCATGGCGGGCAAAATAGCTATATGCATCATCTGCTTGCCTGTCTTGAGCGTTTACGGCGATTTTCTCCACCTGGAGTAACGCCTGAGCGATAATTGCAGGCTGGGGATAGCGCTGCACAACCCACTCATCAGCCAACTGTTCAATCGCCAGCTCAAACTCGGCCTGCAGGAAACGGCGTACACCGGGGGGATACAGGCACGTCAACAGGGAGAAGGCGAACTTGGCCAACGGATCGCGGCGACAAATATGAGCCTGTTCATGAAGACTAATAACCCGCCGCTCTTTCGCACTGATTCTGGAGGCAAGGCCTCGAG
>JGI24521J20086_1000075_pt1 | contig 42334 bp, 43 predicted proteins | sample LinPmetageLP46_FD_20086 | JGI IMG/M metagenome (IMG submission 20086) | reverse complement strand
CAGAAGAAGGGCATAGATGATAGGGGAAGGCGCCGTGGTAGCCACTCTGGGCCAAAAACCGGTGCTGTAACTGATCATTTGGGCCAAATACAATTGCGGGTGCCGATTGCAGGCTCTCTTCATTAAAGCCCTGACTGAAGTGCCGGGCTTTATACGAAGGCGTCGCCAGAGGCAGGTAGGACATGTTGCCAAGCGGAATGCAGCGGGCTCCAGGTACTGGCTGCGAATTACTGCACAGGCACGCAGCCACATCCCCTTCGCGCATGCGGCGCAATGCGATGTCCTGATCTTCAACCACTATGTCCAGCAGCAGCGTTTCGTCTCTACAGAATTCACCTATGGCATTTGCCCACCAGGTTGCGAGACTGTCAGCATTGAGGGCTATGCGTAATCGGGCGGTAGGCTCGGAAAGGGCTGGCAGTGATTTCGCCAGATCCCGCTCAAGTAACTGAACCTGCTGGACGTGGTTTAGCAGTCGCTGCCCGGCCAGCGTAGCTCTTGGAACCGGGCTGCGTAACAGGACCGGTTGCCCGATGCGGATTTCCAGAGTTCGGATGCGCTGCGAAATAGCCGATTGACTCAGCCCAAGCGCAACGCCTGCCCGCTCGAAACCACCTGTTTCGATAACCGTGGCGAGGGCTTCCAGTAATTTGTAATCAATCATAAGTAAAACTGATACGCCATTATGGATATGAATTTCAAGTATATCGGTAAGCGGCTATTCTTGCGGCATCAAAAATGGAGTGAAAAACAGTGCTTGAAAGTTATCTGACGGGATTGATTGTCTGCGGCGGCATTATCGTGGCTATCGGGGCGCAGAATGCCTATATATTGAGCCAGGCGATTCGACGTGAGCACCACTGGTGGGCAGCGGGTTTTTGTATGGCTGCAGATATTACTCTTTTCACGCTTGGTATGTTCGGGGTCAGTGCCGCTCTGATGGCTATGCCTCAGGCGCTGGAAATATTGCGCTGGCTGGGGGTGGTTTTTCTCGGGTGGCTGGCTATTCAAGCATTTGTTCGGGCCAGCCGGGGCAGGGCTGCGCTTGAAACCGGTGAAGTGTCGCGCCGCAGCCTGAAAGGCGTTCTGTTCACCACGCTGGCGGTTACCTTGCTGAACCCTCAGGTGTATCTCGACACCTTGTTGTTGATTCCGGCGGTGGGCGCACAGCAGGAAAACGCAACAACCTTTGTGGCGGGCGCCAGCAGCGCGTCTGTTCTATGGTTTGGTTTGTTGGCCTGGAGTGGGTCGGCACTGGCACCTGTTCTGTCGCGCCCATTGGCATGGCGGATTATCGACGGCGTAATCGGTGTGATGATGGCGGCCATCGCTCTTCACCTGGCGCTTAATGGCAGCTTGTAGTGTTCGTAATAAGGGCTAGTCAAACCGCCGTGCGCTGGAGAATCGGTCTTTCCAGTAGTAGCCGTTAAGTTTTGACATGATAACGCCGGACGATGTGGACGCGTGGATAAAGCGGTTGTCGCCCATATAAATGCCTGCATGCTGGTCTTTACCCGCAATTCTGAAGAATACAATATCGCCGGGCTTAACGTCTTGCGGGTGCACCACATCGCCGTAACGCAGCATTTGCGATGTTGTACGTGGCAGCTGTTGCCCAAGGCCTTCGCGGTACGCGGTAGTAATAAAACCAGAGCAGTCGAACCCGCGAGCGGTGGTGCCACCGTATTGATAAGGTGTGCCTTGATAGCGTTCGAAGGCCTGCCATAGCTTTTCAGTCTTGGCGGAGCCGGGGGCGGCCTCAACAGGTGAGTATTGCTGGGACGCAGTGTTGGACTGCAAACTCTGATTGCTGGCGCAGCCACCCAGCACAAAAGACGAGCAAATAATAATGAAGGCGTACCTGAGAAACTGATCCATGCAAAATCCTGAGCCGTTGTTCATTGCACCCACTGTATTATCGAACTGCGAGGATGTCAGGTTACGGTTTGCAGGATTTGGTATCCTTGTACCATGCTGAAACTATCCAATGCTGTTGAAATTGCTGACTGGGAAATAGAAATTACCCAGATTCGGGCCCAGGGTAATGGTGGCCAGAACGTTAATAAAGTGGCCTCGGCCGTGCACCTGCGCTTCGATATTCAAAATTCCGCCCTGCCTCCGTTTTATAAGGAGCGACTTATGGCGCTGCAGGATCGGCGCATAAGTAAAGAAGGCGTTATCATTATAAAAGCCCAGTCATTTCGTACGCTGGAGTTGAATAAGGACGATGCGCTTGAACGCCTGAAGGAGTTGATCCTGGAGGCGGTCAAAGTACAAAAGGCGCGCCGCGCTACCCGGCCTTCAAAGTCCGCTCGGCGAAAAAGGGTGGATCACAAAACTCAGAAAGGAAAAACCAAAGCCCTGCGTGGCAAGGTTCAGGTTTGAGCCACTTCTGATTCGCGCTTGCGCGATTCGAGGTCGCGGATAAATAACTCTATATCTGCAAAAGCTTCTTCGGCCTCCGGCAGCATGGGCGTGAAAATCTGCCAGACGTGAACCATGCCTGGCCAAGTGTGCAGCTCCACCTGCGTGCCTTGGGCTTTTGCCTTGGCGGCGTATCGTCGGGCGTTATCCAGTAACATCTCGGAATCACTGGCCTGAATCAGTATTGGGGGCAGGTTAGCGAGGCTGCCCAGGAGCGGCGATGCGACAGGGCTGGTGGGAGAAATACGGAACGCCGCCAGTGTTGCCCACCAAATTACCGGCCGGGGAATTTTAGAAAGACTACCAAACATTGGTCCCAGCATAGGGTCCGTAGAGATATTGCTGCGGTTGCTGGGTGCTGAAAGCGTGAGGTCGGTTGAAGGTGAAAATGCCACGGCGCCGTCAGCCTGACGTAGACCACTTTCGCGCACCCAGGCCAGCAGACCAAGGGTATGGCTGCCACCGGCTGAATCCCCTGCCACCATAATAAACGCTGCCTCGCTTGCGCCGTCCGGACCGTTTTCTACCAGCCAGGTGTAGGCTTTGCGACAATCACGCACGCCGTCCATAAACCGGTGCTCCGGCATAAGGCGGTAGTCGACGGCAAAAACGGCAGCATTAGCAGCGCGGGACAGTCGGTCCGTAATGGATCGATGGCTACGCGGGCTGCCAGCCGCCCAGGCGCCACCGTGAATATAGAGAATCCGCCGCTGGGCATCTGTACCCGGTGCGATGACCCATTCGCCTTTTGGGCTGTTGCTCTGCCGGAATTCTGACGGCAGGTCCAGGCCGTCGCTCAGGCTGTCCATGTGCTTTCGCAACGCCAGTAGCCTCGCCTTTCCACGAAGGCCTTTACCGGCCCTGCGCATTTCCTTTAATCGCTCCAGTACGTTTTGGTTCTCTGCACTGGGGCTTGCTTCTCTCACGGAATACTCTTCGCGATCCAGGTGTGACAAATCCTCCATGCGAAACACCAACAACGTCAGTGCAACAACAAGTAAAATTACGACAGCGATAATCCAGAACATGAGTTATCCGTATCTTGAAGATTGGCCCTGAAAGCAGGGGCGCACTATGCTTTGTGTACAAAGCATCGCAGATTTTTGCCATTTCTGCCCTTGAGGAGTCGTTCAGAGGCTCCTTTAATGTCACAAAAGGAGAAGGGCCTTGCAAATAGCATATCGGGCCAGGGACATTACCGAAGCGCATATTGTTGCCGGGTTACTAAAAGCCAACGGCATTGAAACTCACGTGGGTGGGCTTTACCTACAGGGTGCAATGGGTGAGATTGGTGCAGCAGGCTTCAGCAATGTGCACGTAGCGGATGAAGATCTATATGCGGCCCGACTGCTGATTAAAGAGTATGAGGCGAGCGGGCATACCAGCCCAGCAGAGGAGAACAGTGGTGATAAGCCTGATTCTTATGCGCGCTGGTTTTTGCTGGCTATGGCCGTACTGGCACTGATCTGGCTGAATCTTCGATAAACGCGAAGCTATGAAACCTAGTTGATAAACGGAGCGTAAAATTTATGGCAGATAATCCCGTTATGCTGATAACCGGTGCATCTTCAGGTATTGGTGCCGCAACGGCACGGGCGGCGGCCAAAGAAGGTTATCGCCTTGTTCTGGCAGCCCGCTCTGCGGACAAGCTGCAAGCCCTGAAAGCCGAACTCGGTGGTGACCGCGAAGTGCTGATCGTTGAATGTGATGTGCAGAAAGGTGATGACCAAAAAGCGATGGTTGAACAGGCTATGAAGGCCTTCGGGCGTATTGATTCTGTGTTTGCCAATGCTGGCCGGGGAGGAGAGCCGGGTGGCTTTAGCGAAGCCGATCCGGATGTGTGGAAAGATATGATCCTTACTAATATTTACGGAGTTGGCCTGACGATTCAACATTGCCTGCCGGCTCTTCGGGAAAGCAAAGGGCACTTGCTTCTCACAGGCTCTGCCGCAGGCAGGGTTACGATTCCCGGCTCGATGTACAGCGCGACCAAGTGGGCTGTGTCTGCGATTGGCTATGGCGTGCGGGAGGAGTTGCGTGGCTCCGGGGTGCGGGTAACCCTCATAGAGCCCGGCATGGTTGATACGCCGTTTTTTGATAAACCACCGGCTCACGCCCTGATGCCGGATGACATTGCTCGCGCGGTGATTTATGCGGTATCTCAGCCTTCCCATGTAGATGTAAACGAAATTCTGGTGCGGCCAACGCCTACGGAGTAGTCGTTGGCCTGGCATGCTCAGCGTTGCCTATCGTTTAACGCTGCGCTGCCTCGGCTTTCCGGCTTTGGGACGTTTTGATGGTTTGGGGTTTTTACCGGCCGCAGGCCTGACTCCAGGTGCGTTAGGCTTGGTTCCGGGAGCTTTAGGCCCAGCTCTGTGGCCAGGTTTAAACGGTCTCGGTGCTTGCTTTGGTTTGCTGGTCGGCTTCTTTTTTGCAGGCGCGGGCTTATCTGGTGTGCCATCGGAAGATGAATCGCGAATGGCATCGAACAGGCCTGCGAGCTCCTTTTCTGTAAGGTCACGCCACTGGCCCGCGGCCAGCCCCTTCAAATTAACATTCATAATACGAATGCGTTCAAGTCGGGTGACTTCAAACCCAAAATGCTCAGTCATTCGGCGAATCTGGCGGTTCAGCCCTTGCACCAGTGTGATGCGAAATATAAATCGGCTCTCTTGTACTACTTTGCACTTCTTGGTCATGGTACCGAGAATGGGTACGCCTCCCGCCATGCCTTGAATAAAAGATTTGGTGATGGGTTTATCGACAGTTACTACGTATTCTTTTTCGTGATTATTGCCGGCTCTCAAGATTTTATTGACCAGGTCGCCGTTGCTGGTCATGAATATCAGCCCCTGTGAATCCTTGTCCAGGCGCCCGATCGGAAAAATGCGTGCACTGTGGCCAACAAACCGTTGAATGTTTTGCTTCTCAGCGTCATCGGTGGTGCTGACGATGCCCACTGGCTTGTTCAAGGCAATAAACACCAGATCTTCTTCTGCACGGGGCTCAATCACTTGACCGTTTACCCTGACGGTATCTTTAGGTAAAACCTGATCGCCCACACTGGCCCGCTTTCCATTGATAAAGACATTACCCTGCTCAATGTAGCGATCCGCCTCCCGGCGTGAACACATACCGCTTTCGCTGATGTATTTATTAAGACGAGTGGAGTGATTGCTGGTCATCGGCTATCCGGTTGCGTATCAGAGTTTTGGCATGATACCAGCCAGATTTTCTTTCTGCGCCCTTGGGTGGCATAAAAAGCGGGGAGAGTATTCAGATAGGAGAGGCCTCCGGACCACCGGAGGCCTATTTAGCCCTAGTGGCCGTAGATGCGCATGGCTGTGTTCTGAACAGAGAGGTTGTCCAGAGCAACTGAGCCAATAGAGGTGCCGCCTACGAGCACTTGCCCGATAGACATATCAGCCTCAAAGGTTTTCAGATCAATTGCCAGTGCGGAATCACCATTGCCCCTGGCGCCATGGTAAATATCCATGTCTACTTTGGCTCCAAGCTTTGTGATTATCGGGTTGTTTGGATCGAAGTCAGCGCCTGTGACGCGCATGTCACGAATGCCCAGAGCCAGGAAATCTATGTCAACATCGAGATCGTCGATGGCAAACAAGGTTTGCACGTTCATTTCATCCGTCGCAGTGTCCACGCGGATCTTCAGCTCTGTAACGACGCCGTCCATAGAAAAGTTATTGGCCAGTACAGTGGAGTCCGTATGCCCTTGCAATGACCATTCACCGGTTCTCACAGCAAAGTCGATGGGCGCTGCAACCAGTGGGAATACGTTGATCAACGCATCGCCGTCATCGGCGATATCGATTTCAACTTTGATGTTGTCAATCAGGTCGCTTGATTCGGCGAACAGAAAGTTCCGGATTGTCGGGTCGGTAAATTCAGCAAACATGTCGGTGCGATTGGCGCCGCCAATGAAAATATCTTTCACGGACAGTGAGCCTTCATCTGTGTAAAGAAATTCACCGATATTAACTTGGGTCTCCAGCTCAATGGTGACACCGGCCTGGCCGGTAATATTTCCCATATGGCTGTCTTCGAGTGGTTTAAGCTCTGCGCTTGCCGCGAACGACAGGCTTGAAATTGCCAGCACCAGTACCGATTTCTTCAGGCTTTTCATAATAATTCCTTTTTTGCTTTTGTTATGTAGGCCAGCCGGGTGTTATGCCGGCTGGCCTGGATGGGGCCCTATTTAATGAGCCTTCTTTTCCCTACAGCTCCGGAGTCAACGTCAGGTCGATGGTGTTACCGGAACCAGTCAGGAACTGGTTAAGAACGCTTGTCAGAAGACCACAGTGCTCAAGAGGTGGCAGGTCGTACACGCCGCTCACGTCACCGCCAGTGGAAGGCGAGAAGTTAGAGCCTTCGTTGGATGTCAAAGTGATATCCACAGGCTGGATTGACTGGCACTGGTCGCCGCCGCCAACACGGATGGGGATACCGAACAGCTTGAGCTGAACTTTAGGTACCTTGATGAACAGGTGAGAGTTGGCAGTTAACTTGCCGTTAACCAGGCTGCCGGTGGTGATTTCAGACTGCTCGAACTCAACATTGGCGGTCGCTTTCAGGCGGCTGAACAGCAGTTTGATCGAGAAGTGGCCAACAGTAGGCTCAACGTTCAGATCTGCTTCAAAGGTGCCGCTCGCCAACTCCAGAAGTGTAGCGATGCTGCCGGTCAATGGCAGAGTGCTGTCTGAGGACTTGATGTAGGTAGAACCTGTCAGGCCCAGCAGCAGCTCGATCTCATTGCTTGTTGCTTCAAAGCCTTCTGCACTTACCGGTACGGAGACTTCAGCGTTCTCAGGGTCGTCAGAAGAGATCAGCAGCTGTGCGTTGCGCATGCCTGCAGCGGCGGCTGTGAAGCTGATTTCAACCGCGCAAGTTTGCTCCGGTGCAACCGTGGTGCAGTTATTGGTTTGCAGGAACTCGCTTGCATCAGGGCCAGCAACGTTGATGCTGTTGATCAGCAGGGTTTCGTTGCCGTTGTTGGAGATGGTGACCTGAGCAGAGTTGCTCTGGCCCAGCTGAACTCGGCCCAGATCCACAGAAGCAGGTGTGACCGCAATCTCGGGAATCGGCGCAAGAACACTGCGGCCATTCAGGGCAACATCAACAGAGCTGTTGTCGGCATCGGTTGAGTTGATGGTCAGCGTTGCACTCTGTGTGCCTTCGCCATCCGGAATGTAGGTAACGTTTACGTCACAGCTTTCACCGGCTGCAATAGTGCTACAGCTGTTGTTTTGCATAAATGCACTGGCGTTTGCGCCAGCAATCGAAATACCGTTGATGCCCAATGCGGCATTGCCTGTATTGCTCAGGGTGACGGTTTCCTCTTTGGTCGTGCCAGCTTGCACGTTACCAAAGGCTACTTCGTCACGGTTTACCGCAATGCGTGGGGTTTCGACAACGTCGCCTTCCACCGTAACGGTCTGCAGCAAATTATCCTGACCCGCAAGCAGGGTACAGTTTGTTGTAATTTCGCCAATAGGCGCTGGCGCAATGTCACCGTTGGCGGTCCGAGCAACCAGGTTCAGTGTCAGGCCGCCAACGCGAATTTCTGCATTGCCAATATCCTGATCCGTAAACGTGAATTCTGGTGCCTGGCCGTTGGCCGGAACAGTGAATGCACCCGACTCTGCCGGAATAGGGCTTTGGGGAATGGTAAGCGTAACTGTCTGCTCGACTGTGCGACTGGCAGTGATGATCTGGTTGGTGTTTATCGCTGAGCCTTCAACGGTTTCTGATCCAACCAACTTAAGGCCAGTGCGTGAGTCTTCGTTTACTAACGTCATCGCTGATACAGCGAACGCGGGTAGCGGAGTACCAACAGTTGCGTTTGTTGGGATGTCTGCGCTGATTTCGGCACTGATAGGCTGATCGCCGATCAATGGGAATGGGCAGGTGAACTGTAGATTAGTGGAGACCGGGCTGGCGAGGGCGCTTCCGGCGCCGGACATTAATGCCGCAGCAGCCAAAGCGGGCGCCAGTATGCGTCCACGGGGGTTGGTATTCCTGAGTTTCATGAGTTCGTCCTCTGTAAAGCATCATTGTTATAGGAGGGCGCGCAGACAACACCGACAATGACTGCTTAATCGGACTTGCAAAGACCCCTTGCCACGCGCTTAAGCGCATGTGTGCAGAGCCATTAGGCCTCTGAAGGCCGCAATGGGTCATTGCTGTTCTCGGCATGGTTTTTGTCCAAAGCGGCGATAATGTGCAGAGAATGTTGAAACCGTGACCGGCTTCAAATTGCCTGGCAATCCAATTCCAAGAGACGGTTATCGGGGTTTTTGCGACTGCCTGCGGACATCGCCAGGTGTCTTGCCAGTCCAGGCACGGTAGGCTTTGGTAAAGCTTGCCTGGTCGCTGAAACCAAGCTTTTCGGCAATGGATTCCAATGGAACATTGGTATCGATCAGGTAGAGGGAGGCAAAGTTTTCACGAATTTCGTTTCTTACTTCACGAAACGACGTGCCTTCGCTGGCAAGGTGCTGACGCAGTGTGCGGGTGCTTATATCAAGCCGCCTTGCAATGTTGCTGGTAGTGCACGGCCTGCCAGGTTGGCTCATGATCATTTCCCGGACCTGCATTAACGTTTTGTCGGCTAATCCAGTATTTTCTCCTGCGCTTTGTCGGTTGCGGGCGAGCAAGAATTTTAAGCTGGCGTTGTCTTTTTGGCTGGGCTGTTCTTTTAGCGCCATGGTTATTTGATTATGGGGGGCATCAAAGTGAAATTCGCAATCCGGGGCCAGTGACTGCCAAGAACTGGCGTCGCGTTTTGCAGAGAAGGTAAACTGGATATCGAAGTGGCCGCATACCTCTGCAGACACTCGGTGAATACTGCCCATATACATTTTAGTAACGCACGGGTTCAGTTCGCCAAGCCCCCAAGTATCGAGAAGGCGGATATGGAATGTCGATCCGGTTGAATCCAGTTCCATGTCCATCAAAGGAAGGCCAACACGGAGGTATTGGACAATCATACTGATGAGCTGCCTGGGGTTGTCCTGGCCGAGCACCGCAAAGCCCAACAAGCCATGGCTGGGTAAGTCCAGCTGTTGCCCGAATTGAAAAGCTGCTCGCTCGTCGTTCATTAGCCAATCGGCTTTTTTAAGCACAGAGGTTATCTGCTGCATGCAAAAACTTGCATCCGGATCCTCCAACAGGGCTTCGGTGATGTCGGTATCGTTCAGAAGGGCTGCCCGTTTTACGCCTCTGCGCTCCATGAATTCAATAAAACGGCGCGCGTAGCGTGCTGAGATGAGGGGCACCTCAAGCGCCATGCGATTCGAAATAGCCATATTCCTGTCCCTGGGGTGAGCTTAGCCCGTAGCATTTTTATGATTTACAATTATTGTTGTTGGTGAAAATCCGTTACTGCAGGCTTTCCTTAATGGGTAGTATAGACACGTCGGATAGGCGTTATTTTGGTGGCCCGTCACGAAATGGCCGCCATGGCCGGATATGACATATGAAACATTTGTCAGGATGAGCTTGTGTCGCAGGAGAGCGCTTGCAGAAATCAGAGGTAGTACTAGGCAAAGCGTCAGACGTTAACGTTTGCGAAGGTGCAACTTGCACCGTTTGCGAACCGGGTGTGCTGACTCACTTTCGCGCAGTGAAGGGGCAGAATTACCTGCGCTGTTCGCACTGCGAAGCAACCATTATGGCGCAGGCAAGCTGGCTTGATCCGGATGAAGAGCAAGCGGTTTACAGGCTTCATGACAATGATCCGAACGATCCGGGTTACCGGGCTTTTCTTGAAAAGCTTACTTTGCCAATGCTTGACCGAATTAAGCCAGGTGCGTTGGGGTTGGATTTCGGCTGTGGGCCAGGGCCTGCGCTGGCAGCGATGCTGAGAGAGGCGGGAATGGAGATGGCTCTTTATGATCCATTTTTTTATCCATCGCAATCAACCCTGAGCCATCCTTACGATTTCATTACCTGCACGGAGGTGGTGGAGCATTTGCATCAGCCGGCAAAGGTGTTCAATCAGCTGGATGCTTTGTTAAAGCCAGGTGGGTGGCTTGGCATAATGACGTGTTTTCAGACCTGTGATGAACGATTCGACAACTGGCATTACCGGCGGGATCCCACGCACGTGGTTTTCTATCGCGAGGCGACACTGGGGCTTATTGCTAAACGCTTGGGGTGGGTTATGGCCGTGCCATGTAAGAATGTGGCAATTTTCCATAAGCCTTTATGAAAACCGGGGGCAACCTGCCCCCGGCTGTTTGCGACCCCTTACAACCAGGTAAGTCCCACGCTGATAATCACGCCGGTGATTATCAGGAGCATGAGGCAGTACCCCATAATGTCCTTGGCTTTAAGCCCCGCAATTGCCAGTACCGGCAATGCCCAGAAGGGTTGCAGAAGGTTAGTCCACGCGTCGCCCCAGGCCACGCCCATGGCTACTCGTGGAATGCTTGCGCCAAGCTCCTGCGCCGCTGGCAGCATGACCGGTGCCTGTACGGCCCACTGACCACCACCGGAGGGTACAAAGATATTCACCAGCCCGGCACTGATGAAACTCCAGAAGGGTAGGCTTTGTGCAGTTGCCATAGAGGCAAAGCCTGTGGAAATGCTGGCTGCAAGGCCAGAGGCGGTCATTACCCCCATGATTCCGGCATAGAAAGGGAACTGAATAACTATGCCTGAACCACCCTTAACCGCTTCATGCAGGCTGTCGAGCAACCTTTTGGGTGTTTGGTGCAGAATGATTGCCAGGAACAGAAACATAAAGTTAACGATGTTCAGGTTCAGGCCGCCACCGTTCATGAAATACTGGAAAATAAAAGCCAGGCCACTGAAGCCAACCAGCCAGGCTAATATCCTGCTGTTTTCGAGATGATCTGCAGGGCGCTGTATGGAAACACTGGTGTCAGGCTCGTCATCAAGTATGGCCGGGTCTACATAGGTGCTGTCTTCCTCTTTGGGTAGCATCATGCGGTTGACCAGAGGCACAACAATAAACAATGCCACAATAATTGCGAGATTGAAGAAGGCAAAAATGGTTTCACCTGTACCTATAACGCCAATCATGTCGGCGGTAAAGTGCCCTTCGGTGGCGATGACCAGTGGGATGGAGCCGGCGAGACCACCGTGCCATACGATAAAGCCAGAGTAGGCGCTGGCTATAAGCAGTGGATAGTGGACCCTGACTTGCCGGGCAAGGGCCTTGGCAAAGAGTGCGCCTACCACCAGGCCAAATCCCCAGTTGATCCAGCTCGCAATAAGCGCTACGAAGGTAACCAATACAATGGCCTGTCCGGGGGTGCGGGCTATCGATGCAATCCGGTTTAGTATTCCCCGGACGAACGGCGTGCTGGCAAGCATAAACCCGGTAACCAGAACCAGCAGCATTTGCATGGAGAAGGTGAGGAGGCTCCAGAAACCATTACCCCACATCTCGATCACTGCCATTGGACCGTGGCCTTCAAACACCATGGCGGCGATGAATGCAACGAGGGACAAAATCAGAACGAAAATATAGGGATCTGGTAGATATTTATCGACCAGGCTGACCATTGGCCGAGCAGCTTTATCGAGCATTGCGTGTCTCCTTATTTTTGTTGCATTTAGTTTATGCCAGCTTAGGTGGTTGAGAGCTAAAAGCCAAACTGAATGGAATAAGCAAAAAGTATAAGAAGACTTTTGGTAGATAAGATGCTTGCGGCCAAAACCACGTGATGGGCTGGCTCAGAAGGTCGAAAACCCGGTGGCTTCCATCACGCGGTAGCGCCAGTAACGCAGCATTGAATTATCGGCCCAGTGTTCATAGGGCAGGCTCAAAACAGGATTGCTTTCGGGGCCGGACTGCCACTGCTGATCAAAGAAGCTGACAGCTTTAGTAGCTAGCGTAGATTTTGGCGGTATGGAAATCCACACGTCGGTTTCAAGGTTCAGGTCGTCCAGGTTGCGCCGCGTGAAGTTTGCGGAGCCCAGCAGAAGCTCGGTATGGCCTGCCAATGGGCGCAATATCAATGATTTGCTGTGGCACTGCTCGCCAGAGGTGTTGCACCAGCGAACAGGAATGCCAGCTTTGTGCAGTTCTAGCGCGACTTGTCGGTTGGGTATGCCACTTTTTTGATGGCCGAACGCTTCGTTGTTGGCGTCGAGAAGTACGCGTATGTTCGCGCCACGTTCATGGGCGTTGAGCAGGGAGGCAACAATCTCCCGGTGCGAGAGATAGAAAAACGCAAGGTCCAGCCGACTTCCACTCTGCGCGCTGGTGATCATCTGAAGCGCGGAATCCAAAATGGCGGATTCTGTTTTTACCGCAATCTGGCCAACTGCCTGTGGGTCTGCTGGCGTGGGGGATTTTGCCCCACTGATTAGGTTGTTCAGCGCAGGGCTGGGCTGGTCGGACATGTTCAGAACCGCTTGCTCGCTTTTCAGAACATCAAAGACCGCAGGGCCAGTGAAGCTGACAGCGGTATTGCTGTGTCGGCTGCTGCCATCGTGTGGGTTGGCGGAGGTTACGAGAGCACGTAGTTTGCCTGCGTCATCCACTACCACAACTTTACGATGGTTTGCCTTGAAGTTGGGTAGTGCAAGGTAGCTGCGAATGGTGACAGGTTGCGTTCCTAGAGCGTTCGGCAGCCAGCCACCTTCGGCTCTGTTGCCGAGCCACTGGCAACAGAGCCGCCAAATTGCCGACCACGCAGGGTTGCTGTCGCGAAGTGGCTGCAGGTTGGTTTCAGTGACTGAAATGTCCGCTTGGCGCAGCGCCTGAAACCAAGGTGACACCGAGCCACCGTAAAGCGTGTTCAGCGGGTCAGAAATAACAATAATGTTCAGTTCTGGTCGCTCGGCCTTCCGGTCAATCAATGCCTGGGTAAGTTGTTCTGAGAGGTGTCGGTGTTCCACGCCTTCTGGGCTGCTGCTGTTGAAGAGGAACATATCGACCAGAATGAAGGACTCGGCTTGACCGATAAGACGCAGTATTTCGTCAAAAATTTTCTGGTTGCGGGTTTCGGAGCCATCGTTGTGATGATACGTCGCGTCCGTCAACAGTACTGCGTCACTCAGGGGGTGTGGTTCGCCATTGTGGCTGATCCCGGGAGGCAGAGGTTTGTATGTGTGATACAAGCCCACGCCGATGAGCACCAGAACAATGAGTGCGAGCAATATCTTCCGTGACATAAGGATCCAGTGTTTACGATGCGGTTTCAGTCAGTCTTATTCTCAGCGACCAGAGCGGAAAAGCGCTCAAGCAACCCCGATGCTTCAGGCGCGTCGGTAACCGAGTCGATCATGGTTTGTGCGTTAAACCCTTCAAGCTCTAAATCCGGCGCTTGCACACCTAAGTAGGCTCTCATGACAGCGCTGGAAAATTCCGGGTGGAATTGCACGCCCCAAGCGCATTTACCAACTCGAAATGCCTGATGTGGCTCAAACTCGTTGCGGCCAAGTAAAACAGCGCCCGGTGGCAGGCTTAGTACCGACTGCTTATGGGTGAGCTGTGCGCTAAAGATATCTGGCATACCGCAAAACAGCGGATCATCCTGGGCACTTGTGAGCAGTTCTACGCTTCGGGTGCCGCTCTCGCGCCCCTCAGAGTGATAGCCTACTTCGCCGCCCAGAGCGTGTGCCAGGAGCTGGTGGCCATAACACACGCCGAGCACCGGAATAGCCAGGTGCACCGCCTGCGCCAGCCATGTTGCAGCGTTCTCGCTCCACGGCTCCCGGTCGCTGACCATGGCGGGCGAGCCGGTTACCACAATGCCGTCCCAGTCTGTGGGATCTCCGGGTAACTCTCCGGCTTCTGTATTGAGCACGGTAATGTCGAGCCCAGGCGACAGCCCGCGCACGAACCATTCGTCAAAATCACCGAATTGTTCTTTGATGCTCGGGTAGGTGCTGCCCGTTTTAAGTATCACCACGCATGGCTTGGCTTGTCTCACTGCTCTGGCAGCTCCGCGTTATGGAAGATGTTCTGCACGTCGTCCAGCTCGTTCAGCATGTCGAGAAACTTCTCGAACAGGGGGACGTCATCGCCCTCCACAGATGTGGTGGTTTTCGGCAGGAACTGGATATCGTCTACGTCGAAGTCAATATCGGCGAAGGCATCGATCAGTGCCTGGCGGGCTTTGGCGTATTCGGTGTTAGGTGTGAAGACTGTGATTTGGCCGTCTTCGCTTTCGATATCCGTAACGTCGACATCTGCTTCCATTAGCGCTTCAAGTGCGGCTTCTTCTTCACCTTTGAACACAAAAATCGCGCTGTGGTCAAACATGTGGGCTACCGTGCCCGGAGTGCCGATCTTGGCTTTGGTCTTGGTGAAGGCCAGGCGAACGTCGCCGAAGGTGCGGTTGGGGTTATCGGTCAGGCAGTCTACGATCACCATGCAGTTGCCGGGGCCGTAGCCTTCGTAGCGGGCTGGCGAGTAGTCTTCGCCGGCACCGCCTCGGGCCTTGTCGATGGCTTTTTCGATAACGTGAGTAGGCACCTGATCTTTCTTGGCACGATCAATAAGGCCGCGCAGTGACAGGTTGCCATCCGGGTCTGTGCCGCCGGACTTGGCACTCATATAGATCTCGCGCCCGTACTTGCTGTAGACCTTGGTTTTGGCCTCTGCGGTTTTGGCCATGGATTGTTTGCGGTTCTGGTAGGCTCTGCCCATTTTTGCGCTGCCTTATACTTGCTGGTGAAAGGGCTGGATTTTACGCAAGAATATCAGTTTGGAACAGGCCTATTTGGCAGGTCTGCCCCGCAGGCATTTAGATGTAGTCGACAGGCACACGGTAATTGTCCTGTGCCATCAGGTCTATACCGCACTCTATACTGCTGACCCAGTTCAGGAACCGATCGACCATTGCAGGGCCTTCGAAGCGCTTCCCGTGCTGGGGCACAATCATTTCAACATCCATTTCCCGGATCATGTTGGCCCAAAGCCGGCATACCTTATTTGAAGCAATGTAACGCCGATGGAATCCCATCATATGAGGGATATGTTGGTCGAAATCCTGCACTGGCAAGTGGTCGTCCTCAGCTCCCATGGAGGCGCCAAGATCCCCGGAAAACAGAATTTTTGAAACCGGATCGTAAAACTGCAAATTGCCGACTGAGTGCATAAAGTGGGCGGGCAGGCACTGCAGGTAGGAATCGCCAAATCGTACGTTGGCGCCGGCATCTGGAATGCTGACAATGCGATCGTAAACGCTGCCGCTTAACTGGTTAGTGACGTAGCTGGATACCAAGTGAGGCAGGAACCTGGCCCACAGCTTGGATGTCACGATTTTTGCGCGGGTGTGAACGATCCAGCGATCAATGGCACCAATGATGTCCGGGTCCTGGTGCGATGCAAATACAAAATCCATTTCCTTGATGTTCATGTATTTGGACGCAGCCACGGCAAGTGGTGTGTAGGTAAGGTCCCCGCCTGGGTCGATCAACGCTTCGTGCTTGCCGTCTACCACAAGGAATTGGTTGGACTGGACACCTTCACCGGTAACCAGGGAGTCGAACATCAGGCATTTATGGTATCCGTTATCAAACAGGACAATTGGCTCGTTTGCCATTTTGATCTCCGCAGAATGAGGGCCGGCTGGGTTGGCCGGCTATCGTAAGTTGCGCGGAGGGTACAAAATTGGCAGACAACACCAATTGCCTCAGGTCAATTATCTGATATCCATCAAGTAACGTTTTGTTTCTCTCGGCAGCCGGGGTTATGCCAGCTTGGGTACCTGTTTTATTCCACGACGTATGGCCTGCTCCAAGCCCGTGCTGATCAGTTTGCCGGTAAGCGGCACAATGTCGTCAAAGGAGATGTGATAGCGCACGCGAGTGTGTCCTTCAGGCGTATCCTCAAAGCGTATACGGCCCAGGTGATTTCGAATCGGGCTTAAGCTGGTAATGGTGTACTCAATCAACGAGTCGGGCTCGAAACCGGTGACAGTTTCTTCCAGGCCAATGGGCCCAATGCCCAGTTTGCGTACCGAGCCAAGGCCATTGGGGTCTGCCTGGTTGCTGTTTTTAATTCGCTTTACGGGCGCACCAAGAAGTTTACCGAAGCGTTTGTGGTCAGCGAACAGAGCAAAGACTTTGCTGCGCGGGACGTTAAAAATCTCGTCAATCTCAAAGGTATGTGTAGCCATTGTTATGCTCTTGTTTGTCGTCGTTTGGTGAAGACTAACGATTTAATCCCTGCAACAAAAGTTGTAGACCGCGGCAGACTGTAAGCTGGCCTGATGTGCCGGGTCAGTGCCTCGGCGCATGTCGATAATCTCTTGGTGCCTGGCCCATGGTTTTTTTGAATAACCGCGAAAAATAATAAGCGTCGTCATAGCCAAGGCGGTGGCTGATTTCTGTGAAACTCAGGCTTGTTGTATCCAGCATTTGGCAGGCCCTTTCTACTTTTAGATGGAGAAAGTGCTGGATTGGAGAGGTGCCGGTCTGTTCTCGGTAACGTGTGGCAAAGTGCGCTGGCGAGAGCCCGGCCAAGTCAGCAAGTTGTTCCAGGGTGATGCGCTCATCGAGATGTTCTCGCATATAGTTATTAATGGAATCCAGCTCCGCTTGTCGCTTGTTGCTGGTTTCATCAACGCTGATCGGAACCGCTGTTAATAGTTGCCGTAAACGATTGGCCGCGTGAATCAGGCCGCGGGCGCGGAAGCCTGTCTGGCGAACAGACAGTAGGCCGTTAAAATCCACCAATAACCTGGGCTGACGCCCCAGATGGCGGATGGGTGTGGCGTCATTGAACCCCATGTATCTGCGAAACTCTTCCGCCATTGGGCCGGTGTAATGCACCCAGTGAATTGTCCATGGGTTGTCTGGGTCAGCTGTATAGCGGTGGTTAACACCTGCGGGCAACAATAAAAGATCTCCCGCTTCCATGGTGTAAGGCTCGCCCTCCACGTTCAGAAACGCTTTTCCCTCTGTGCAGTAGATCAAAAGATTGTCGCGGTGGTGTTCCCGGTGCATGTGATGGCCCGTGGCTCGGCGGTAATGGCCGAACGCTCTGGGATAGAGATCCCGGGTAAGGGGATGCTCAGACAAAAGCCTAATGATGGGGGCTGGTACCACATAGCGAATGCTATCCTTGGGGACGGGCCATTGAGAGGTTTGTGTCATGTTTATCGCTGCCGTTAATTGTGTGGCAATCGAAATATAGTCCATTACGAACGAAATTTAGTCAATCACCAAGTGCCAGAGAAGGTGCTAAGGTCGTACCATACATTGCTAAAGCAACCGTGCTTTGGCTCGCATGCCGCACAACAACAAACAGGGGTTTTGAGATGAAAAACGTTCCACTGTACCTAGCTGGTGAATTTGTACAGAGCCAGACCAGCGAATGGATTGACGTAACCAACCCGGCCACTAACGAAGTGATCGCTAAGGCTCCCTGCACCACAGATGCCGAGATGCGCAAAGCCATAGATAGCGCCGGCGAGGTGTTCAAAACCTGGAGGGAGGTGCCAGTCTCTGAGCGCGCCCGTGTAATGCTGCGTTATCAGGCATTGCTGAAAGAGCACCACGACGAAATCGCAGAAATCCTGTCCCAGGAAACCGGCAAAACCTTTGAAGATGCCAAGGGTGACGTGTGGCGTGGCATTGAAGTGGTTGAGCATGCGGCTAACGTGGCCTCCATGATGATGGGCGAGACCGTTGGAAACGTTGCGCGTGGGGTAGATACCCACTCATGGATTCAGCCGCTGGGTGTGTGCACGGGCATTACGCCTTTCAACTTCCCCGCGATGATTCCGTTGTGGATGTTCCCCATGGCGATCGCTTGCGGTAACACGTTCATTCTCAAACCTTCCGAGCAGGATCCGCTCACGCCCATGCGTCTTGCGGAGTTGTTTGAAGAAGCGGGTGCGCCCAAAGGTGTGTTGCAGGTAGTACACGGCGGCAAGGATCAGGTGGATATATTGCTTACCGATCCCGCGGTTAAAGCCATCTCCTTTGTGGGCTCCGTGCCGGTTGGCCGTTATATCTACGAAACCGGCACCAAAAACATGAAGCGTGTTCAAAGCTTTGCCGGTGCCAAGAACCACATGGTTATCATGCCAGATGCCGATAAACAGCAGGTTATCAATGCGCTGGTAGGCGCGTCTGTAGGCGCCGCGGGCCAGCGTTGCATGGCGATTTCCGTTGCTGTGTTTGTTGGCGAGGCCCAGGCCTGGATTCCGGAATTGAAAGAAGCCATGGCGAAAGTTCGCCCGGGTGCCTGGAACGATTCCGACGCCAGCTATGGCCCAGTAATCTCCCCCAGAGCCAAGGATCGTGTTGAATCCCTCATCGCCACCGGCGAAGCCCAAGGCGCGAACCTGCTCCTGGACGGTCGTGGCTGCACCGTAGATGGCCTGCCTGATGGAAACTGGATTGGTCCCACCTTGTTTTCGGGAGTGACCACCGAAATGGACATCTATAACGAGGAAGTGTTCGGCCCTGTGCTTGCCTGTATGGAAGAAGAGAGCCTGGAAGATGCCATTACGCTGATCAATAACAGCCCTTATGGTAACGGCGTATCCATCTTTACCGGTTCTGGTGGCGCTGCGCGCAAGTTCCAGCACGAAATCGAAGTGGGCCAGGTGGGTGTGAATATCCCCATTCCTGTGCCCCTGCCGTTCTTCTCGTTCACCGGTTGGAAGGGTTCCTTCTACGGCGACCAGCACGCTTACGGCAAGCAGGCCGTGCGTTTCTATAGCGAGACCAAAACGGTTACGTCGCGCTGGTTCTCCAGTGAGGCGACATCGGAAGCGAACTTCTCTATCCAGTTACGTTAATTGCGTTGACGGTGGGTGTCTTTGGGCCGGAATTTGTTTCCGGCCCCTTGTTTAGCCTGCGTGACCCAAGACTCTTTGATCTGGAGAGTCGTTTTTCTGGGCAGTCATTATTTCTGGAGAGAAACAATGGACTTTAACCTGACCGAAGATCAGCTGGCGTTTCGCGAAGCAGCCCGCACCTTTGCTGAAAAATCCATGGCGCCCCATGCGGCCAAATGGGACAACGAGCACATCTTTCCGGTAGACACACTGAAAGAAGCCGGCGAAATGGGCTTTATGGGGATATATACCCCGGAAGCACTGGGTGGCATGGGCCTTTCGAGGCTGGATACGTCTGTCATCGTGGAGGAGCTTGCAGCTGCCTGCCCCTCAACGGCGGCATTCATCACCATACACAACATGGCGACCTGGATGGTCGCGAGCTTTGCGCCCGACGACCTTAAACAGGAAATTGTGCCAAAACTGGCCAGTGGCGAATGGCTTGCGTCTTACTGCCTGACAGAGCCAGGTGCGGGGTCCGATGCGGCCAGCCTGCGAACCAAGGCGGTTCGTGATGGCGACAGCTACGTAATCAACGGCAGCAAGGTGTTTATCTCCGGCGCCGGCGATACCGATATTCTTGTGCTGATGGCCCGTACCGGAGCGCCGGACTCTGGCTCAAAAGGTATTTCCACCTTCGTGATCCCGGCGGATGCCGAGGGCATTTCCTACGGCAAGAACGAAGAGAAAATGGGCTGGCACAGTCAACCCACCCGCACGATCAACCTGGAAAACGTTCGTGTTCCCGTAACCAGTCGGGTAGGCGAAGAGGGTGACGGATTCGCCATTGCCATGAAAGGCCTTGATGGTGGCCGACTCAATATTGCCACCTGCTCTTTGGGTGGGGCGCAAGCCGCATTGCTCAGAGCTCGCAATTACATGCATGAGCGGGAGCAGTTCGGCAAACCTTTGGCTGCCTTCCAGGCTTTGCAGTTCAAACTGGCGGATATGGCGACCAACCTGGTGGCAGCCCGGCAGATGGTTCGCCTGGGTGCGTTCAAACTCGATAGCGGCGATACAGAAGCCACGTTGCATTGTGCCATGGCCAAACGTTTCGCAACCGATGCCTGCTTTGATGTAGTGAATGATGCACTGCAGCTGCACGGTGGCTACGGTTATATCCGGGAATACCCTCTGGAGCGCTATTTGCGTGACCTGCGTGTGCACCAGATCCTGGAAGGTACCAACGAAATCATGCGCCTGATTATTGCCCGTCGCCTGCTGGATAACGGTGTGGCTGAGGCCATTCAATAAATCGCAAAAATAACAGGAGAAGGATGATGAGCGATCTGATTCAGCTCGAAAAACGCGGACACATTGCGATACTGACCATTAATAACCCGCCGGCCAACACCTGGACAGCGGACTCCCTGCCTGTACTGACAAAAATCGTTCGTGAGCTCAATGAAGACAAGGACGTTTTTGCGCTGGTTCTGACCGGGCAGGGCGAGAAATTCTTCTCCGCCGGGGCAGATCTCAAAACTTTTGCCGATGGTGATAAGGCCCGGGCCAACGAAATGGCTCAGCTCTTTGGTGAAGCTTTTGCTGCATTGACGGCCTTCCGTGGCGTATCCATTGCTGCCGTGAATGGTTATGCCATGGGTGGCGGCCTTGAATGTGCGCTTGCCTGTGATATTCGCATTGCGGAAGAGCATGCCCAGATGGCGCTGCCAGAAGCGACGGTAGGCTTGCTGCCTTGTGCTGGCGGCACCCAGAACCTGCCGTGGGTTGTGGGTGAGGGCTGGGCCAAGCGCATGATTCTATGTGGCGAGCGGGTCAAGGCTGATAAAGCATTGCAGATTGGCTTGGTTGAAGAAGTAGTTGCCAGTGGCAAGGGCCTGGAAAAAGCCCTGGAGTTGGCTGAAATGGCGTGCAAGCAAAGCCCGTCTTCGGTCGCCCGCTGCAAAACCCTGGTGATGAGTTCCCGTGATGGTCGCAGCCACACAGATAGCTGGCGCATGGAGCGAGAGCTGTTTGTTGAGCTGTTTTCAACCGAAGACCAGAAAGAAGGTGTGAATGCCTTCCTGGAAAAACGTAAACCGGAATGGAAAAACCGCTGAAACCCGCAGACATACCGGTTTAAGGATTAGATATGAGCCATCAACCGATTGTTTTTGAAGAGTGGAAAACCGCTGACGGTGCACTGATTGCGGTGGCCCGGCTGAATTCGCCCAAGGCACTCAACACACTCTCCCTTGAGATGATTCGGATGCTGACCCCACAGCTAAAAAGCTGGGCTGAGGATGACCGTGTTCGTGCCGTCTGGATCGAGGCCGAAGGCGACAAGGCCTTTTGTGCTGGCGGTGACATTGTAGCGCTATACCGGAGCATGACCGAGCCACAGAGCGAAAGCGGTGTAAGCGAAGGTGTAGCCTTTTTTACTGAAGAATACGAGATGGATTATCTGATTCACTCGTTTCCAAAACCGGTGGTGTGTTGGGGCCACGGCCTTGCTATGGGTGGTGGCGTTGGCATTATAGTCGGCGCCTCTCATCGGGTGGTCACCGAAGCATCCATGCTGGCCATGCCCGAGAGCAGTATCGGGCTTTACCCGGATGTGGCCGCTGGCTGGTTTCTGAACCGAGCTCCGGGGCGCACAGGGCTGTTTCTGGGGCTTACAGGTGCCCGTATGAACGCAGCCGATGCATTGTTCGTGGGGCTTGCCGATCGCTTTATCAAGCACGAACTGAAAGCTGCGGTGGTCGCGGACCTGACCGCGCACAACTGGCAAGGAGAAGATGCCTTCGCCGTGGTGGGCAGTGTGCTCAGGCAGCACGAGAATCAAAGCGCAGATGCGTTGCCGGAATCTCCAGTGCGGGCTCATTTCGATGCGATCAATCGGGTAACGGATGCCGACAGCCTGACGGATATGGTTGCGCAGATGACAGAGCTATCAAGCACAGAGGGTTGGCTTGCCAAGGCAACCCGACCGCTGGCGGCCGCATCACCAACGTCGTTGGCACTGTGCTGGCAGCACTTGCGCAACTGCCGGTTGGACAGCCTCAGTGAGGTTCTCGCTAAAGAGCTTACGCTCTCACAGAACTGCCTGAGTAAAGGCGAGTTTGCCGAAGGTGTGCGTGCGCTGCTGATTGATAAGGACAAGCAACCACGTTGGCGCTACGCATCGCTGGCAGAAATGGACAGTGAGTGGATTGACAGCTTTTTCAAAGATTAGCCAAACAGGCCGCCCAAGTGGGCGGCTTACTCAACCGAATACAAAAACAAGGGGATGATTATGGCGACAATTACCTTTATTGGTCTGGGCAACATGGGTGGCCCTATGGCCAGCAACCTTGTAAAAGCCGGGCACGACGTAACTGTGTTTGATCTGTCAAAAGACGCAGTCGCGGCACTGGTTTCCGAAGGCGCAAAGACCGCCGACACAGCTCACGAGGCTGCCAAGGGTGCTGAGTGTGTGATTACCATGCTGCCGGCAGGCAAGCATGTTGAAGCTGTGTACCTGGGTGAAGATGGCTTGCTGGCGGTCCTGCCCAAGGGCACTCTGGTCATTGATTCGTCCACTATCTCGCCGGAAACGGCGCGCGGTGTAGCCGAGCAGGCAGAAGCCAAGAATATTCCATTCCTCGATGCCCCGGTTTCCGGCGGTGTGGGTGGAGCCAAAGCCGGTACGCTGACTTTCATCTGCGGCGGTGCTGAAGAGAACTTCAGTAAAGCAAAGCCGATTCTGGAAGCCATGGGCAAAAACATATTCCATGCCGGCGAGCACGGTGCGGGTCAGGTTGCCAAAATCTGTAACAACATGCTGTTAGCCATCCTGATGGCCGGCACTAGCGAAGCTCTGGCCCTGGGTGTGAAAAACGGGCTGGATCCGGCAGTTCTGTCTGAAGTGATGAAACAGAGCTCTGGCGGCAACTGGGCGTTGAATGTGTACAACCCCTGGCCTGGGGTGATGGAAGCGGCACCTGCATCACGGGGCTACGAAGGGGGATTCCTGGTTGACCTGATGAACAAGGATCTTGGTTTGGCTTTCGATAACGCTGTGAAGAATCATGCAGCCATTCCTATGGGCTCTCTTGCCCGCAACCTGTTTGAGCTTCACGCAGGTCAGGGCAATGGAACGCTGGATTTCTCCAGCATTCAGCGTCTTTACAAGCCTGAGTGAAACCTGCCGGGGCACGGTCCTGCGTGCCCCGGAATCCCTCCCCGAACGGATCTGCTCCCGCCCTTTGTATCTCTGTATGTCAGCACAAACTGTTGAGCAAGGTAACTATAAGGAGGAGAATGAATTCCCTTATTGTGGGATCGGTAGCGGGTAAAACGTAGCCGGTTGTTGATCACGGTTGCAGGCCTCTACCTATGCTTACGAATACTTTTGTCCTCTATCTATCGACGGTATTAATCTGGGGATCGACGTTTATCGCGATACCTCTGCAGTTGGGTGAGGTGCCTGGCGATGTGTCCATTGCTTACCGTTTTGGATTGGCTGCGCTGGTACTGATGCTTTGGTGCCATTTGACCAAGCGGAATATGAGATTCGGCTTTCGCCAGCACTTCTGGATGATGGCCCAGGGGCTGATGCTGTTCGGCTTCAACTACATGCTGGTTTATCAGGCTGCGGCTGACATCACCAGCGGGCTGATCGCGGTGGTGTTCTCCACCATCATTGTGATGAACATCATTAATGGCGCTCTGTTTTTTGGTAACCGTGTGCCGCGTGCCGTTATTGCCGGTGCCGCTTTTGGGTTGGTGGGTATCTGCCTGGTGTTCCTGCCGGAAGTTCGCGCTCTGGATGCAGACGGAACCACCTTGCGCGCCATCATCCTGAGCCTGGTTGGAACCTTTATTACCTCGTTCGGTAACATGCTTTCTGCCCGCAACCAGGCATCCAAACTGCCCATTATGCAAAGCAACGCTTATGGCATGGCCTATGGCGCGCTGGCGCTGGCTATTATTGCCTGGGGCCGGGGAAGCCCTTTTGTTTTCGAGGCTACCTGGACTTACACAGGTTCACTGGTTTATTTGGCCCTAATCGGGTCCGTTCTCGGGTTTGGGAGTTTTCTCACGTTACTCGGGCGCATTGGGCCTGAGCGCGCAGCCTACTGCATGGTGCTCTTCCCGATCGTGGCGCTCGCGCTATCGACTGTGTTCGAAAACTATCACTGGACGGCCGAGGCGGTAGCGGGCGTGTCACTGGTGCTTGCCGGCAACCTGCTGGTGATCGTTCCTAAACAAAAGTTGTTGCGCGTAGTGCGATTCTTTCGCCCTGTGGTTAATCGCCCAGCGGAGTAGGCGCAGCCAGAAGGTAGCAGTGAACAACGTGAGGTATGAGTAGCCTAGTGTTAAGTCTATAATGGCGGCCCTGCATGGCCAAAGCGCGCCGAAATCTATAAACCGGGTACCCTCGCAATGGAAATCAACGTCAATTATCTCGACAACCTCCGAGTTGAAGCCAAGTTTGATGACTTCTCGGTGATTGCCGACCAGCCTATTCGCTACAAGGGCGACGGCTCGGCACCCGGCCCTTTTGACTATTTTCTGGCGTCATCGGCCCTTTGCGCCGCCTATTTCGTGAAGGTGTACTGCGTAGCGAGGGATATTCCAACCGATAACATCCGTCTGTCCCAGAACAACATTGTTGATCCTGAAAACCGCTACAAACAGATTTTCAAGATTCAGGTTGAACTGCCAGATGATCTGTCCGAGAAACACCGCCAGGGTATTGTGCGGTCCATCGACCGCTGTACGGTCAAAAAAGTTGTGCAAACCGGCCCGGATTTCCAGATCGAAATCGTCGATAACCTGGATGGCGATGCTCAGGCTCTGTTGATGACCAAGCCAGAGGGAGAGGCCGACACCTACATTGAAGGTAAAGATCTGCCCCTGGAGCAAACCATCGCCAACATGACCGCTATTCTGGCGGACCTGGGCATGAAGATTGAAATTGCATCCTGGCGCAACATTGTTCCCCACGTTTGGTCACTGCACATGCGCGATGCGGCCTCGCCTATGTGTTTCACTAACGGCAAAGGGTCCACCAAGGAAAGCGCTCTGTGTTCGGCCTTGGGTGAGTTTGTTGAGCGCTTGAGCTGCAACTTCTTCTACAACGATCAGTTTTTTGGTGAGGAAATCGCCAACAGCGAGTTTGTGCATTACCCGAGGGAGCAGTGGTTCAAGCCGGGGCCTGATGACGAACTGCCGCCAGGCATTCTGGATGACCACTGCCTGGCCATTTATAACCCCGAAGGTGAACTGCGCGGTTCCAATCTGATTGATACCAACTCAGGTAACGTCAAGCGCGGCATTTGTGCTCTGCCTTTCGTGCGTCATTCAGACGGTGAGGCTGTGTTTTTCCCCACCAACCTTATTGAGAATCTGTTCCTGAGCAACGGCATGAGTGCGGGCAACACACTGTCCGAGGCGCAGGTGCAGTGTCTGTCAGAAATCCTTGAACGGGCGGTCAAAAAGCAAATCATTCAGGAAGAAATTACCCTGCCAGACGTACCCCTGCATGTGCTGGAAAAGTACCCTTCCATTCTGGAAGGCGTGCGCGCATTGGAAGCTCAGGGTTTCCCCATACTGGTGAAAGATGCGTCTCTTGGCGGCCAGTTCCCTGTGGCCTGTGTGACCCTGATGAACCCGAAAACCGGCGGCGTGTTTGCCTCATTTGGCGCGCACCCAACCCTGGAGGTGGCACTGGAACGCAGCCTCACCGAGTTGATGCAGGGCCGCAGTTTTGAGGGCTTGAACGACTTCCTTCCCCCCACGTTCAATAGTCTCGCGATCACCGAGCCCAACAACTATGTAGAACACTTTATCGACTCCAGTGGCGTGGTTTCCTGGCACTTTTTCAGTGCCAAGGCCGATGTGGAGTTTCACGAATGGGACTTCTCGGGCACCAATGAAGAAGAGGCAGCCTGCCTGTTTGGCATCATCGAAGACATGGGCCACGAAGTGTACACCGCAATTTACGACGAACTGGGTGCCCCTGTTTGCCGCATGCTGGTACCTGGCTATTCCGAGGTTTACCAGGTGGAAGATCTGATCTGGGACAACACCAATCGCGCCCTGGACTACCGCGAAGACATACTCAATCTCCATACCTTGAACGATGAGCAGTTGGCTGCTTTGGTAGAGCACCTGGAAGAAAGCCAGATCGATGACTACACAGACATCATTACCTTGATCGGTATCGAGTTCGATGAAAATACGGTGTGGGGCCAGCTCACTATTCTTGAGTTAAAACTGCTGATCAACCTGGCGCTACAGCAGTATGAAGAAGCCCTTGAACGAGTAGAAATGTTCCTGCAGTTCAACGACAACACCGTGGAACGGGGCTTGTTCTACCAGGCAATGAGCGCAGTGTTGGAAGTCACTCTGGATGACGAACTTGAGCTGGACGACTACCTGTTTAACCTCAGGCGTATATTTGGGGAAGAAACCATGGACGCTGTGGTCGGCTCGGTGGATGGCAGTGTGCGCTTTTACGGCCTTACCCCAACCAACATGCAGCTGGAGGGCTTGGACAAGCATCTGCGCTTGATTGACAGCTACAAAAAGCTGCACGCTGCACGAGCCGCCAGGGCTTGAGGTACTGTTGAAACCTAGCTGGTTTTGCTCAGAGGTAACGCCCGGCAGAACCAATAGCGACCACGACTAGCCCCAGGATCAGGTTGATGCCGACGAGCCGGCGAATCTTGCCAACCTGGTGCCCGCCGTCTTGTGGGTCGTGCGCTGCAACGGCCCGCTTCAAGCGGCGAAACGGGACAAAGTAAAGGTGGAAAAATATCAGCATCATGATCAGGCCACCCATCTGCATGGCGTGAATGTGCCAGCCAGCACTGGCCATTCCGCCAAACCCCTTGAAGATCATCCAGTATCCGGTGATCAACAAGAGCGCGATTGCCAGCCACACCCAACGGAAGAATCGAGTGAGCGTTTGATACCAAAGCGCCCCGCGCTGCTTGGTTTCAATAACTTCAATCACAGCTGGGCGCATCGCCATATAGGCGAAAAACATACCGCCAACCCAGATAACGGCGGATAACACGTGTAACGCAATAGCCAGCCCCATAAAAACCCCTTTGAATTTGTTGTGTAATGAATCGTGAAAGATTTCTTACTTTAGCCAGCCACGCAAAACCCCGATCATGGCATTAGCAGACAACACATGCCAGAATCTGGCACTTGCGAAATAGCGGGCGTTTACTTTTGGTTGTTTCAAGAGTGTCCCACAAAAATTTGATGAAACGAAACAAGGTAGAAAGGCATGTCAGACCGAATTTTTGGCGGCCCGCCCAAGATTACTCGGGGGTAATTTACTGAACTTTCCTCTTGTTACTACGCAATGGTTCATGCCTTCCCAACCGAAGAACAGTTCACGGAAAAAGCGCGGCACGAAAGCACCTTTGTTCTCGATGGTGGCTTACCCAAGTGGCTGGCAGAACAAAGAGAGGCGGTGTCAAGCATGGCCAAGCCCAACGAGTTAGGAGACATCAGGGGCGTACTGCAGCCGGATAGCGTGTGTGACTCAAGCTATCTTTTGAAAGAGCTGGATGCCGAGGGAGTAACTTTCTCACGCCTTGTGCCCCATGAAAATCAACAAACGGTTTTTTCCTGCGGCTCCGGCATAACCGCGTGTATTATATTGATGGCGGCAGTCATTGCAGGCCACCAGAAAAATGTGCTTTATGATGGTTCCTGGGCGGACTGGGGAAGTAACCCGTCGTTGCCGGTTGCTACGTTAGATTGATGTGGCTCCATATTATTCCTTCTGAAAGGCGCGTCTGAAACCTATGCAGAAGCCAACGATGATTGAAGTGGTATCTGTGCCTGATCCCAGTGTGAGCTGTTCAAACTGCGAAGCCTGCTGTTGCCGCCTGGAAGTGATGCTGATCAGCGAAACGGGCGTGCCCGAGCGGTTTATTGAAGAGGACGAATGGGGCGGTTTAACCATGGCGCGGTTGGAGGATGGCTGGTGCGCAGCACTGGATCGCACCACCATGTCCTGCTCAATTTACGAGAAGCGACCGTTCATTTGCCGGGAGTTTGAAATGGGCGGCTACGAGTGTATAGAAGAACGCGCCGCCAATGAGCCGATAGTGTAAGGTTTCAGCTGTTCGTATCTGGCTGCTCTTCCTTATCTTGGGCTACTTTTACCCGTATTTTGTTTTTGCCCACTCGGGAATCGTTCAGGTGAGCCTTGGCCAACTTGGCTTCCTTCGCGTGTGGCATTTCCACGAAGCCGAATCCTTTCGATTTTCCAGTTTCTTTATCTAAAACCAGGGTGCACTCAGTGACCGTGCCGTGAGCAGAAAAAAGCTCCTGGATTTCTTGTTCTGTTGTTGTACGTGCAAGGTTGCGAACTAATAGTTTCATGATAGGCCATATAAAAGGTAAGTATGGTCCCGATTGTTCCAGTGTGGGGTAGTAAGAACAAGCTGTTTTGTCTGTGCTGAAAAATACGGTGTCAGTTGTGTGCCAAATTAGAAGCCGGTTTTTTGATAAACTGCCCCTCCGTTTATAGCGATGGGCGAGTTTGCTTTTTCAACTGTTATTCGGGGTTTGTGATCATGTATTACGCGTTTCCGCTGCTGGCAGTTATATTTTGGGCGGGAAATACCGTAGTTAACAAACTGACTGTAGGCGTGATTTTCCCCGCAGAAATCGGGTTTTACCGCTGGGTCTTTGCTGCGGTATTGCTCACCCCCGTGTTACTGCGCCCAACGTTGCGCTCCTGGCCGGTTATCAAGGCTCACATGGGGAAGATTTTTGTGCTGGGCGTACTGGGTATGGCGATTTACCAGAGCCTTGCCTACTTTGCCGCGCCGAAAACCACCGCCACCAATATGGGCATCGTATTGGCACTCATGCCGGTGATGTCACTGATTCTGGCCATACTGGCATTGGGGCACCGCCTGACCGCAGGTGCTGTGGTCGGCTCAATTTTTTCGTTTTTGGGCGTATTGATTGTTATCACCTCGGGGGATTTGACCGCACTTGCTCAGCAAGGGATTAACGGTGGCGATGCCATGATGTTGGTGGCGGTTGCGGCCTACGCTATTTACAGCACCCTACTAAAGAAATGGCAGATTCCTTTACCTGCAATGCAGTTACTGTATGCGCAGGTTCTGGTGGCCGTGGTGGTGGTGTTTCCATTGTTTGCTGTGTCGCCCCAGGCCGGGCTGAACAGCGATAACCTGCCGCTGGTGCTGTTTGCATGCGTGTTTGCCTCTATTGGCGCGCCGCTGGCCTGGATGACCGGCATCAAACACCTCGGGCCTAGCCGGACCACCGTGTTTTTTAACCTCGTACCTATTTTAACGGCACTTATTGCCTCCGTAATGCTGAGTGAAACTCTGGGGCAGCATCACTTCATCGGCGGCGGGGTGACTTTATTCGGCGTGCTGGTGTCTGAGTGGTGGACGCGACCTTTTCGGGCGAAAGCGGAGGCTCCATTGGTGCCCTGATGCTCATTTGACGTAGGGAGAGTTTGATTAACCGTCGTTTTTGCGACAGAATCCCTGCCCAGACTCATACAGAACCATACCTTCAAGGATTGAAGATATGCCTCAGGCAAGCGGACTGCAGTTTACCGCCCATGTTGGCGAACTCCCCTCTGATTTATTTTCCGTTGTTGGCTTTACGCTGACCGAACGGCTATCCGAGCTTTTTCATGGCCGCCTTGAACTGGCTAGCACCGACCCAGACATTGATGCTGCGGAGGTTTTGGAGCAGCCAGTAGATCTGGTGGTCTGGCAGGATGACATACCCCTTCGCCGCTTTACCGGCGTGGTATATGAATTTGCCCGGGCAGATTCTGGCCACCGCCGCACCCGCTATGAAGTGGTTGTTCAGCCGCCTTTGTGGCGCTTAGGGCTGATGCACAACAGCCGCATCTTCCAGACTCAAACCACAGACACCATTGTGCGCACGTTGCTGGAAGAGCGGGGCATTGTGAATTCGGTGTTTGATCTCAAACGTGCGCCCCAGGAACGGGAATACTGCGTACAGCACCGAGAAAGCGATCTGGCATTTATTGAACGGCTGGCCGCCGAGGAAGGCTGGCACTACCGTTTTCAGCACGGCAGCGTAGATGGAAGCGAACAGCCCGGCCTGATTCTTGCCGACCATCATGGCGATGCACCAAGGTTAGAGGCCGCCGAATACAACGGCAAAGCCGGCGGCAGCACCAAGCAACCGGCCGTGTTCCGCTTTCGCTACGAAGAGCGGGTGCGTGCTGCCTCCGTGGCCACCAAGGACTACACCTTCAAAAACCCGGCCTACGCCCTGATGCACGAACGCAGCGCAGCCAGCGCGAGCCAGCGCCAAGATTATCAGCACTTCGACTACCCAGGCCGTTTCAAAGCCGATGCCAGCGGCCAGCCGTTTACCGAAGCAAGGCTGGATGCCCTCAGAAACGACGCCAGCACTGCCAACGGCGAAAGCAACCGTGCGGACTTCACCTGTGGTGCCAAAGCCGAACTGACGGAGCACGACAACGCTAACCTGAACCGGGACTGGTTGCTTACCGCCGTTACCCATACTGGCAAGCAATCCCAGGCATTGGAAGAAGAGGGCGGTTCTGGCCCGACCACTTACCACAACACGTTCAGTGCCATCCCTGCCGATAAAACTTGGCGCCCCCTGTGCGATCATCGCCCTCTGATGGACGGCCCCCAGATAGCCATTGTCACCGGCCCCGAAGGTGAAGAAATTCACTGTGACGAATTTGGTCGAGTAAAAGTCCGGTTTCCCTGGGACAGATACAGCAAGAACGACGAACACAGCAGCGCCTGGCTAAGAGTCAGTCAAGGCTGGGCTGGCGGCCAATATGGCTTTATGGCCCTGCCGAGAATCGGCAATGAAGTGATCGTCTCCTTCCTGGACGGTGACCCGGATCAGCCCATCATTACAGGCCGAACCTATCACGCCACCAACACACCGCCTTACGCGCTACCCGAACACAAAACCCGCATCACCCTGAAAACCCAGACGCACAAAGGCGAGGGCAGCAACGAACTGCGCTTTGAGGATGAAGCAGACAAGCAACAGGTATACATCCACGCCCAGAAAGACCTGGACCTGCTCACCGAAAACAACCGCACCGAAGTCATCAAGAACGACAGCCACCTGACCGTTGAGAATGAACGCTTCAGCCACGTAAAAGGCGACACGTACCAAACCACCGACGGTGACAAACGCGAACAGACAGGTAAAGACCGCAGCTTCAACGTTACCGGCACATTACATCTGAAAGCCGGCACTGCATGGCTCAGCGATTCCGGCACCGAACTGCACATCAAGGCCGGACAAAAAGTCGTCATCGAAGCCGGCGCCGAAATCACCCTGAAAGCCGGCGGAAGCTTCGTGAAGATTGATCCTAGTGGCGTATCCATGAGTGGCGTGACGATCAAATTGAACGCCGGTGGCGCTGCGGGCAAGGGGAGTGGACAGAAGGTTGGCGTGCCGGAAATGCCAGGGCTTGTGGAGAAGGCCGGCATTGTTAGCTCTGCGCCCGAACAGTTACCAGAGTCGCCTCAGCGACCAATCGCCAAGCCAGATCAGATTCGCGCACTAAAAAATGCAGCTAATCAGGGTAAGGGGATATGTCAGGTCTGCTCACCAGAATCCCAAGGTGCGATTTGATGGGCAATCAGGCGGGGTTTTCTGGTGCAGGGAAGACGTTTCTTCTCATTGATGGTGCAAAAGTGAACAACTTGTCCCGGTTCATATATCGGGAAGAAGAGTCTCCTGAGTGTGATGCGTTATACCGGAGAACTGTACTCGCTGAGCTGTCAGAAATATCTCCATGGCTGGTTGAAGCTGGCATCAATAGCACGTTGGCCCGGTAATGTTTCGACTAATGGAAATACCGGGGCGCCATCGTGGTGCCGGCCAACTGCGATTTTGAACAGGTTATGAAACACTTGCGCGGATTGCTTAAGGCTCGGTTAGTCACAAGTGATGAGGTGATTTCTCGGTTTTACGACCCTGAAATCACGCGAGGTTTGTTGACCATTACAGTAGGACGAGTTGAATCGTACGCGCTGATAGACCAATTGAGTAAGCGGGGGGTTGGTTGAGATGGCCTGTAAAGTTTTTGAACTCTTACTACGGTTATCGCCAGTGGTGCAGTGCTATCGACACTGAGCAGTTGTCTGGGCAATAGATGCGGATCTGATCGAAAAAACCTTAAATCATGTATGGAAACAACGTAGGCACCGCTCTTAGGACACATCCCACTCAGATCAAGGCAGTCAGTATGGTAGTCGTAAATTTCGTCAGCGGCTTTGGATCTATCGTATGGATCAGAGCATGAGCTGCAGAAGAAATTGCCGGGATACTCAAGGATGGAAAGGCCGTTCGGGAGTATCAAGCCAAGTTGAAAACGGCTATGGTCTGCAATCTACCGGATGCTACAAAAGATGTCGGTGGCTATTTAATAGACTATTATAGTTGGCAACGGCCTCTTCGTTCAATAATGGCATTTTGCCTTGTGCGGCTGTGGAAAACCTTAAAATACTCTCCGAAATTAGTTGACCACGACAGGGTAACCATTGCATAGGTGAATGATGAGCCCCATGAAATCAGGCCACCCAGCCCACACGACGTGCGGCGAGGATTTGAGCCCCGGTGACCGTATCGAACTCTGCAGCTACACGATCAGCACGGACGACATAGTGAAGTTTGCATGTCAATGGGACCCGTTGTTCTTCCACGTCGACGAGGAGCGTGCCACCACCGAAGGATACTTCGGTGGTCTTATCGCTAGCGGCGTCCAGACCCTAGCCATTTACCAGCGCCTAACAGTGGACAGTTTCGTCCAGCACTGGGACGTGATCGGCGGAGCTGGGATCAGTGACCTGCAGTTCCGCAAGCCAGTTCGTCCCGGTGACATCCTCACCGGTTCCACGGTAGTCAAGAATATCGAACTCCAGCCTGATCGAGGCCGTGCGCGGGTTGACTGTTTTGGAGAATTGATCAACCAGCACGCCGAGCCGGTACTAGTCCTGACGATGTCCGCTTATGTTCGAATGCGCAGCACATGAGTGCGTCCCTCAGCTCACGGTTAAACCAATCTGGAAATATTCTAGGATTGAGTGTTCTGCCAGGTTCGTTAATTCGCTGCTGTGGGGAGGGCTCGGTGCACCAGAGAGGTTTATGAGCCCGCAGAGTTGCAGCGTCCATGAGTAGGATTCGGCTGTGGGGGAGAGTTTCGCGAAGCTAGTTGAGAATCCGGAAGCCATGGGTGTCGATATCGCCCCAGTACAGCACGTTTTTTTCCTTTAGCCAGCTCGCGTTGGCCAGTTGCTTGCCGATGCCATAGCCCAGCCCGAAGACCACAGTGGCCGACGGCATGTCTGGAAACGCCAAGGCGGGACGTCATTTTCCACGACGTAAACCGTGTCGACTGGCAAGGATAGTGTCTGGAACTGGTTTACGAGTACTTCAATGTCTCTTAAACCGGCAATATCGTGTGCTTGGTCTAGAAACCGCAGGCGCAATCGCGCGGGACGGCGTAGAAAGCCGTAATGTTGCTCGAACTGGCGGGCGCGGCTGGTGCTGGCATCAATGACGTGTTCCGGCAAAATTCGGTCGAGCAATTCACTCAACTGGCCCCGGTTACGCTAGATAAACTTGGTATGCACGCCGGGGATTACCAGCTGGCGGATATGGATATCCGGCCTGGGATTCTCCGCCATCCCTGCGAGGATTGATATCAGCGTCGGCCCTTCTTGCTGCTGGGCAAGAACCGTCAGTGGCTTTTTGCTGACACCAGTCGGCAAGTTCGGGAAACCGCGGGGTGATCTCACTGGCCAGTAACTGGTTGTGGCGAGCTGCGTTTAGCTGGCCAATCTGCCGGAGCGCAGCGTCAAGGGTGAGGAGCATGACAGCCACCGGCAGCGAATTGCGGCCCAACTGACGGTTATTGACTGTCTGCCATTCCAGTTCCAGTTCCAAATTCTGGTTTTCGGCGGCTTGCGGGTACTTGATCCAGTTTCGGGCGGCGTCAAACTGTTCCATCAGTTGGCCGTGGCCTGTTTTTTAGAGGGCGGCGCAGGGGAAAGAGAGCCTCGGGCGGACGGCAGGCTCGCAGCAACCGACCATTGAGCCAGCGCTTTTTCAGCCGCAGGCGGATGTCAGACAGCTGGGCCCAGTTGGAGTGGCTCATTGCACCTGTATGCTCTCTTTTGCCGCACGCTCCTGCCGGTAGGCTTCAATGGTAGGGTTGCGCCGTAGGGATTCTCGTCCGTCCGGGTTATATGCGAATCCCACATGGGAGACGTAGGGTTCGATACTGTGGGTTTTCTGAAGGGGGTGTCACGATCAGTGGCTGCAGATTGAGCCGCCGGAACAGCTCAAGCCCGAAACGGGCGGACTCGTCAGAGCACCGGCCAAAGGCTTGGTCAATCATTACGAAGCGGAAGCTCCGGGAACGCACTAATAAAGAAGCTATGGATCAGCGCGCCTCCGAGATTATCCTGAATGTTGTTCGGCTGTTAATGCTATGTGAAGGTGTTTGGGAATCAAGGGAGCTTGCCATGCGCTGGCTGAAAAACACCGTGCCTGCCTTGGGGGATGTTGAGCCTGTCAGTCTGCTCGATATATACGAGGGTCGTCGCTGGGTATCCCAAGTGCTTGCTCAAATTGAGCAGGGGCAGTTTTGCTGATGGAGCTCACTAAGTTAAACGTGGTGTCACGAATTTAAACCGTTTCCTTGATTATCAGCGGAAATTTGGGTTGAAGAAGCAAAGCATCGCTGGCATTGCAGGAGCCGCATCGGAGCATGACATAGATGCATGGCCTTCCGATAAAGAGCCTGTGCCAGACATTGTCACGAAGCGACTGAACAGTATACTGAGCGTAGAGCCCTAAAAACTGTCCACTGGGTTGATTAAATACTTATCTACGTACAGAGCGCCATTTGGTAGCTGGCGAACTAACATTGCACAGTGAGTATGTGTCAGATGGCGGTCTTGTGTCTGTTACGGCACGAGTGGCTGCCTTAAATTGTAGTACTTTATGAAAGACGTTGAGCTCTCTAGTTTTCGTCACTCCATTCTACTGGCGATGCCCGCCGACCCGGTTTTACCTTCCCTGATTTCAGTGATTTCTTTTTGTGAGAACTCCCTTGTAAATCCGTTTGCTCGTCATTTTTGGTGCGAGCAAATGTTCTTGATTCCTATAGCTAGTTCCCATTCATAAACATAAAGCACTGATATTAAATAAGAAAATGAGGTGCTCAGGAAGGAAACCCCCAGCGGAAAATGGTATTCTTTGTCACAAGCGATTGAAACAAAAGAACAAACCGAAATCCGAGGAGGTAACAATGCGTCAAAACCGCACCGCACCGCCCAGAGCAGTATATTCGATCTTTAAGCAGAGCACGAGATCGGGCGCGAACTCGAAGCGATGTCCGACTGGCTGGCTGGGCATCCCGAGATTCTGGATTGGATTACCCCGGAACTGTGCCGGGCAGGCGTGAAGGAGACCGGCCGTGAAGGGTTGTCCGTCGAGTCGATAGTGCGCTTCGCGATCCTGAAACAGCACCGTCAACTCAGCTATGAGGCCCTGGCCTTTTATCTGGAGGACTCTCATTCCTTTCAAGCCGTTGCGCGGCTGCCTCTGAGATTAAAGCCGAAGAAGTCGGCGCTGCAGAGTGGGATAAGCGTCCTTCGTGAGGCAAGCTGGGAGCGGATCAATCGGTTGATGTTACAGGATGCGCAAACGCAAAAGATCGAGCGCGGACGCTAGGTACGGGTCGATAGCACCGTCACGGAGACACCGGTTCACGCGCCGACGGACAGCACTCTGCTGTGGGATGCGGTTGTTACTCAGGTGCGACTGATGAAATAAGCGCAAGAACTGGCTGGGGAGACGCGACTGGCTTGGCGTAACCACCGGCGGGTGGCCAAGAAGCGGGCCTATCAGATCCAGTATTCCCGGGGCAAAGACAAGAAGATCCGTTGGTATCGGGATCTGATCAAAGTCACTCGCAAGGGTCTCGATGACCTGGACAAGGCCTGGTTCACACTCAACCGACGGGAGGTGGATGGGACCGCCTTCATCACCTGGGAGGCGCAGGTAACGCACTACCGGCGCTTGGTTGAAGGGGTAATCGACCAAGCGCAACGACGGGTGATCAAAGGCGAACAGGTGCCTGCCGCAGAGAAGATCTTCAGTCTGTTCGAAGAGCACACCGACATCATTATCAAGGGCAGCCGTGACATCTAGTACGGGCACAAGCTGAACTTGGCAAGCGGTCGTAGCGGGCTGATTCTTGATGCCGTCATCGAGGAAGGTAACCCGGCCGATAGCGAACGCTTTATGCCCCTGCTGGAGCGGCAAATCGAGATCTCTGGTCGTGCTCCCTGGAAAATGGCCGCAGACGGCGGTTACACCAGCAAAGACAACGTGCAGCAAGCCAAAGGCGTGAAAGATGTAGCCTTCCACAAAAAGAAGGGCCTGAAGGTTGAGCACATGGTGAAGAGCGACTAAATGTATCACAAGCTGCGCAACTTCCGGGCGGGGATCGAAGCAGGCATCTCCTGCCTGAAGCGGGCCTACGGTCTGTCGCGGTGCATCTGGAAGGGGCTGGAGCACTTGAAGTCGTACGTGTGGTCGGCAGTGGTCGCACACAACCTGGCCGTGTTCTCACGACTGCTCGCCGCCCGATAACGGCTCAACCCCGAGTTATCCAGGCGCATTTACACAAAGCCTTATCGGCGCTCTTGCCGAGGATGGCCTGTGCCCGAAAAAGGCCGAATTGCGGTCAAAAGGATGACGCAGGCCTGCAAACTGCGATACCGCCGGCATCAGGTTGGCAGAGATAAACAATTTGACCCACCTGGCTGGGCGAGTCTCCTTGAAAACAAGCTGTTTATGGACGGAAACTAGCTAAACCCGATGCTCGGATTGGCTGAAGCTAGGTCAACTATTGATATTTTGACCTGTCGGCTTTTGGCCCGCTACGGCTATGTCTGGCCCAGTCTTTAATGGCGACTGCGTGTGCATTCTGGAAATTAGTCAGCATAATAAATCATACAATTTAGATGCTTATCTTGAAGGAGTCTATATGGAGCTCGATATCAACACTCCACAGGTAGTAGGGAAAAAACGTACCGAGTTTAATGGAGCGGTCAGGCATCCTGACATCATCAACACGTCCCAGAATTGCTGTAGTGGGGAATTTTTTACAAATCAGAAGAGAAGGTTCAACAAATCATAATCAGCACAATTTTGAGGCTTTTATTGGTGATGCGCTGAATGCTCTCGCAAGCCACTCCATGGTTGAAGAGCCGCTGGCAGTGACGAGTACATTTTATCTTGATCCGGGTGAGGAATCAGGGTTTCCAGTGTTTACCCTCTTGAGGCTAAAGGGAGCATCCGTCGACGAGCAGAAGATCAATAAATTCAAAGCGGTAGTTTTGTTTGTCACCAGTGAGATTACTGGTCCTCAATCGATGTTTCATGGGCCATCATGCAGCAGTTAACCGAAGAAGAGGTGGCATTGCTATCGGCAGAGTGCCACAGGATCCGACGGGCGAGGATCTGAGGCGGCTTATGGGGCCTCGCAGCGTGTTTGCCATTCACGATCGCCGTACGGGTCCATTGGGAGTATTTTCACAATATTCAGCCGTCGTGTGACGGACAGGGTGAGATATTCAATATCCGCGAGGAGCGCCAGATTGCCATGGGAGCTGCGGCGGAACTGGCAGCCTCCCGAAAACTCGAGCCCCATGCTTTCCCCGTTTATTGCAGTTTTTAGGCGCGAACTGACAGGGTTAGAATAAGGTGACTGCGCTGCTTATCGGATGAATGCTAGCGTACTCAAGGGGGTGAATAATAAGATCAAGGTCATCAATTCGATAGCCTATGATCGGAATAACGACTACTCTCTCCTGAAGATAAAGGTAGTGTCACCCCGGTGAGGTGTGATGAACCGTTTTAACTGGCCACTAAACAGCGGTCCCGTAACTCATGTGCACCGACAGTAGCCCGAGTGAACTCTTCCAGGTACGTGACCAGTACGTTGGCATTCTCACTAGCTTCGGCCTCTGTACCGAGAGCAATGCTGCGCAGAAGATTGGCGTGTGCGGAAGCGGCACGCTCAAGATCGCCGAACTGGCGGTAGTGGGCATACCAATAACGCCTGGAACTACCGTGCAGAAGTCCCATCACGTTCTGCACTACCTCGTTGTGCGCAGCTTGCTCCAGTAGTAGGTGATTGCTGCGCGTTGCCTCAAAGAATGCGTCGCCATCCCCAGCTGCAGCGGTCCCTTCCGAAAATTTGGCATTCGCCAGCATCTGGTTTCGCTCTTCAGCATTAGCACGGCGCGCTGCAGAGGTAGCGATCAGTTGCTCGAGTGGCCGACGAACTTCCAACAATTCAAGCTGTCGGGCTATGCTCATCTCCGTCACCATGACGCCTCGACGCGGGTGAATAACCACAAGTCCGTCGCGTGCCAGCCGTTGAAGGGCCTCTCTCACAGGTGTGCGCCCCATCCCTAGCTGCTCAGCAAGGTCGACCTCGAACACCATGCTGCCGGCAGGAAGGCGGTCATGCACGATTAGGTGTTCTAATTGGTCATAAGCGATTTCCTTCATCGGACGTATCGCCTTGCTCGAGTTTGCGCTAGTCCTTTTGCTACCCTTTTTTTTCATATCCCCATTCCTTTTATCGGCTCAAGAATGTGCTGCTGGGCCGGCGTGTATGATATATCAGTAGTTGATTTATGCGCAACAAGGTCCGGAGAAATCACTGATAATCTCTTTGCAGCGGCGCGGGAGTCTATTAAGTACGTGCGTTACGATAATCATTGACAGCGCGTACCTAGGTGTGCAAACGTGATGATGTCTGATATATCAGATGGCATTACAAGATCTCGGAGTCATTCGGCTGCCCACTAAAATAAAGCGCGGGCAGAGAACACGCGGAAGGCGGCGAGACTGTGTCGAGCGGATTACCCGTTCGGCTAAAACAATAATGGAGATTACGCATGCGTGCTCTAAAGAAGTTTCTTTCGACGACGTCCGCGATAATAGTTGCTGGCATCCTTTCAGTATCGACCGCGACTGCCCAAGACAGCCAAACCTGGCGTATCCAGACTCTTTGGCAGCCGGGCACGGCTAACCAGGAAGCATTTGAACGCTTTGCAAAGAACGTCAAGAAGAAAACCGACGGCCAGATTAATATCATCCCATTACCAGCTGGCGCAGTGGTTGGCGTTACCGAGACGCTTGATGCTGTAAGTCGGGGGATATTGCAGGGTCAGCACCCAGCGACCGTCTATTGGACCGGCCGTAACCCAGCTTTTGCGGTTCTTGGCGATTTGAATGCGGGCTACGAGGATCCACGCCAAGCCATGGAGTATTTTTACGATTACGGCGGCCTTGAATTATTAGCAGAGGCCTACGAGCCCTTCGGACTACATCCCATTGGCGTTGCATGGTGGGGCGTCGAGTCTATTCCGACAAACCGCCGCGTCGCGGGCGTAAAAGATCTCGAAGGTCTGAAAATACGTTTGCCCCAAGGCATGGCCTCGGAGTTGTTTGCCCATTTCGGCGCGGTGCCAGTCAACTTGCCTGGCTCCGAGGTCTTCAGCGCGATGGACGGGGGAACAATAGAAGCTACCGACTGGGGCACTCTGGCGATGAACGCCGAGCTCGGCTTTCATGATAAGGCCAAGTATGCCATCTACCCGGGAATTCACTCTATGCCTGCAGGTGATGTGTCAATCCCGTTGAAAACGTGGAACAGCTTGAGTAAGGAGAACCAGAAAGTATTAGTTGATGCTGTGCGGGCATTCAGCCTCGATATGATCGAAGCACTGGAAAAAGAGGATATTCAAGCAGCCAAGCGCCTGCAAGCCGAAGGTGTCGAACTGGTCGACTGGAGCGATAAAGACCGTCAGACCTTTCGTAAAGCAGCTGTTGATATCTGGCGCACGTACGGTGAAAAAAACGATCTCGCCGGTCGTGCTGTGGCGGGGCAGATCGAATTCCTACGCTCGAAGGGGCTAATCGATTAAGCGGATTTAACCAATCGCACTGAAGCGGCGGCATCGGTCGATTACGCACCGATGCCTTTCGGCCGATCAACGCATCTTCAATCCAGTAGGGACGATATGCACCTCATTAGTGCCTTCAACCAGAAACTCGGCGATTATTCCAGCCTTGTTTATCTCATTGTCTTCGGCGTTACGATTTTCGATGTAATTTGCCGTTATTTCCTGAACTCCCCAGCGTTGTGGGCCCTGGAATTGATAATTGCCCTAGCTGGCATTCACTACGTTCTTGCTGGCGCTCACGCGATAAAGAATAACGGCCATGTCCGTATTGACGTGATCTACAACATCCTGCCGGCTCGAGTACGGCTGTGCATGGATGTCCTTGCCTATCTGCTCATGCTCAGCTTTCTCCTTATTGTCGCCTATTACGGCTATGAACAGGCGTACCCGGCAGTAATGATAGGCGAACGTAGTGGCGCGGGCTGGAACTCGCTCGCTCCCACCTTCATGAAAGCCGCCATACCTATCGGTGCCGGGTTAATGGCGCTGCAGACATTGGTCAGTCTAACTAACACGGTTAAGGAAATTCGTCATGAGTGGTGAAATAGTCAGCCTCGTTACGATCGGACTGTTGTTGCTGTTGCTGGTCACGGGCATACCGCTGGCTTTCGCTACCGGTATGACAGCGGTGGCCTTGACTTTGTGGTTGTTCGGCCCCGACACATTGTACTTCATTCCTAGTCGAATCTTTACCCTGATGAACAACTATGCGCTTATTGCAGTGCCGTTGTTCGTGCTGATGGGCTGTATTCTGGAGAAGGCAGGGGTTATTGAACGTCTGTTTCGAGCTTTGCATATCTGGTCAGGCCGCCTGCGTGGCGGGCTCGCTATCGGTACACTGGCTGCGTCCACAATTATGGCTGCCATGGTCGGCGTGATTGGCGCTGAGATCGTGGTGCTGGGCTTGATCTGCTTGCCTGCAATGCTAGGCCGTCTATACGACAAGAAGTTGGCGTTAGGTGTGATTTGTGCGGGGGGCTCGCTCGGGACACTTTTGCCGCCTAGCATCGTGCTGATTATCTACGGCTTGGTGGCACAGGTGTCCATCGGGGATTTGTTTCTCGCTGCAGTAATGCCCGGACTTTTGCTGGTCTCGCTTTATGCCATCTATGTATTGATCCTCTGCTACCGCAATCCTGAACTAGGTCCACTTGCGCCAGTGGAAGAACGCGATATGTCGCTTAGGGAGAAGTTCGGGCTGGCGCGCGCTTTGATTTTGCCGAGCGCCCTCATAATGGCTGTGCTTGGATCCCTCTACCTGGGCATCGCTACGCCTACCGAAACAGCTGCCATCGGTGTTTTGGGCGCGCTATTTATCGCACTGGTAAATAGGGAGTTAACTTGGGATGCCGTCTATGAGTCGGTCAAGAAGACTGGCAGTACCGTGGCCATGCTCACTTGGATCTTCTTCGGCGCGTCGGCTCTGGTGGCGGTTTACACCATGGCAGGCGGAACTACGTTTCTGCAGGACCTGATTACCGGCCTTCCGGTACCACCCATAGTGACCATCATGTTGATGATGTTGATTCTCATGGTTCTGGGTTGTTTTATCGACTGGATTGGCATTGTGCTCCTCACCATGCCCATCTTCGTGCCAGTGGTTGAGAGTCTCGGCATGGATCCGATCTGGTTCGGCATCCTGTTCACGATGAATATGCAAGTTTCCTATCTCACTCCGCCGTTCGGCCCAGCAGCGTTCTACTTGAAGGCGGTGGCGCCTGAAGGCATTAGTCTGAGTGACATTTTCAAGGGCGTCATACCCTTCATCGGGCTGCAGCTCATAGGTTTGACGCTGGTCCTCTTCTTTCCCGAAATTTCACTGTGGCTGCCGAGCCTCATGAAATAGCGGCTTCTCGCCTTTAACTTTTTTAGGAGCAGACAATGCTTGATAGACGTCCGATAACCGACATTCATGCCGACCTGCTGGTCGTCGGCGGAGGTGCTGCTGGAATGGCGGCTGCAGTGACCGCCGCACGCCGCGGTCTGAAGGTAACCTTACTGGAGCGCTACGGGTTTTGCGGCGGCGGCGCCGTAGCTGGGCTCTCGGGTACAATCTGCGGATTGTTCGAGGCACACGAAAGC
>JGI24521J20086_1000064_pt1 | contig 44219 bp, 35 predicted proteins | sample LinPmetageLP46_FD_20086 | JGI IMG/M metagenome (IMG submission 20086) | reverse complement strand
GGATAGCCCAATATCCGGCCATTCTTGTCACCGTGGATGACTTCGCCCTGAATCGCGAAGGGCCGCGTCAGCAGGCGGCGCGCTTCCTCGCAATGACCGTCTTTCACCGCCGCGCGGATGCGGCTGGAAGAGATTATATCATCGCTGTCGCCGATCGGGCTGACGGCTTCGCTTTTCAGGCCGTGCGCCGCGCCGACTTCGCGCAGCAAATCGATATTGCCTTTGGCGCCCTTGCCGAAGGTGAAATCCGCGCCGGTGACCACGCCGGCCGCGCCAAAGCGGTCGACCAGCAATTGGGTGATAAAATCTTCTGCTGTGGTTGCCGCAAGGCCGGCGTCAAATTCAAACACCAGCATAGCGCGCGCTCCGGCATCGCCGAACAGCCGTTGGCGCTGGTCCAGCGATGTCAGGCGAAAGGGCGGCAATTCGGGTTTGAAGAAACGGACCGGGTGTGGATCAAAGGTCGCGATAATCGCCGGGCGGCCCTCGTCCCGGGCCCAGCTCAGCGCCTTGCCGGCGACTGCCTGATGGCCGAAATGAAAGCCGTCAAAATTGCCCAGCGCGAGTATCGCCCCGCGCAGGTCGCCTTCGATTCTGTCCTGTCCGTTTAGTCTGATCATCGAATCGCTATTGCGGGATTTTGCATTTCGTTCAACAAGTTCATCATGCCAGCGCAGGCTGGCGACTAACCCGCATCCGAAGCGCGAGCATTGCCATCGGTTTGTACCCCGGCCTTCGCCGGGGCGACGGGCTTGGACAAAGGCACCAGTCCCGCCTTGATCACCCGCAGCGCATTCAAACCCATTACCGCGCGAATTTCCGCTTCGGTAAAGCCCGCGTCCATCAGCGCCTGCGTAATCTGCACAACCCCGCTGGTGTCAAAGCGCGTCGTCACCGCACCATCAAAATCGCTGCCCAGCGCCACATGTTCGATCCCGACCAGATTGCGGACATGCTTGACCGCTCTGGCCACAGTCGCCGGATCGGTGTCGCACATCGCCCCGTCCCAATAGCCAAGACCAATGATACCGCCGGTCGCCGCCACACCCTTGATCTCTGCATCGGTGAGATTGCGGTTAACCCCGCACACCGCCTGCACACCACCATGGCTGGAGACCACGGGACGTTTCGCCATTTTGAGAATGTCGGCAACCGTCGCGTGGCTCGAATGGGCGATGTCGACGATCATCCCCATTGATTCCATGTCGCGAACGATCGTCCGGCCAAAATCGGTCAGTCCGCCTTTCTCAATGCCATGCATCGACCCGGCCAGCTCATTGTCGAAAAAATGCACCAGACCCGCCATCCGCATACCCGAAGCATAGAGTTTCTTCAGATTGCCGCGCTCGCCTTCCAGCGTCTGCAGTCCCTCGGCGGAAAACAGGACGCCAATCGGCCCCTCTGGTGTTGCGCGTGCAGCCTCCAGCTTGCCGAGACCGCCCGTCGTGCTGACCGACATCATGGCGCCAGCCGACTTTTCGACAGCCTTGTCCAGTTTCTGTGCGTGATAGAGTTGCCGTTCAAGCAGCGAGAACCATGTCCGCATTGGCTGCAACTGAGCGATCGAGAGCAATGTGATATTATCCGTGTCAGCGCTGTTGCTGTCGTAATTCTGTCCCTTGGGCGTCTTGGTGACGCTGGAAAAAATCTGCAGCCCGACGTTGCCCGCCTGCAGCCGTTTGAGATCGATATGACCGCGATCCACGCTGTCGGTAATCTTGCGCTTCCACAGCAAAGTGTCGCCGTGCAGGTCGACGATCATCAGGCTGTCATGCAATTTTTGCGCTTCTGCACTAATCTTCGGCAGTGGCTTGCCGTCGACCATATTGGTCTGTTTCTCGAACTCCGCAGGCGCAAAAATCAGGAAGGCGGCGAGTAAAATTACGCCAAACCCGAGCAACGCCAGCAGGAACTTCTTCATCCGATTTTCCTTTTAAGGGTGACAAAACTGTAGCCGGGCTTGCCATTTTCCGCTTCATGATCCTCGCGGGTAATTTCTTCCCACACGGTTTCATCAAAGGCTGGAATTTGGATATCACCCTTCGGCTTGCTATGCACCTCGGTCAGTTCAATCCGGTCGGCCTTGTCGAGAAAGGCCTTGTAAATCTCTGCGCCGCCGATCACCGCGATATGGGGTGCGTTGGCCATTTTTAGAGCGTTTTCGACGCTGCTGGCGACATCCGCACCGTCGCCTTCCCAATCCCGATCGCGGGTCAGCACGATATGGCGCCGTCCCGGTAACATGCGGGGCAGGCTGTCAAAAGTCTTGCGGCCCATGATCATCGGCTTGCCCATGGTCATGCGCTTGAACCGCCGCTGATCCTCGGGCAGGCTCCACGGTATGATGTCGCCGTCGCCGATCACGCCATTGTCGGCGCGGGCGAGAAAAAGAATGATTTCAGGATGGTTCATGCGCGACGCCTAGCGCAGTTCCGGCAGACTGCAAATTAGAAATATGTTTTGGTGACATGACCCATCTTGCGGCCCGGCCGACTCTCGCCTTTTCCGTAAAGATGCAGGTGGTTGGTGCCGTCGGACAGCAGGTTCTGCCATTCGTCCGCCTGCGCCCCGATCAGATTGTGCATCTCGACTTTTTTAGCGGCGAGGCCGGTGTCGCCGAGCGGCAGTCCGCAAATCGCCCTGATATGATTTTCAAACTGGCTGGTGACCGCGCCTTCGATCGTCCAATGGCCGCTATTGTGCACGCGCGGTGCCATCTCATTGAAAACCGGACCCTCGTTGGTGGCAAAAAATTCACAGGTGAGGACCCCGACATAATCCATCGCCTCGGCCATTTTGGCGGCGAGCGCGCGGGCATCGTCCTGCTGTTGTAGTATCTCGGCCGGAGCAGGCGCGGTCGAGACCGACAATATGCCGTCTTCATGCACATTATGCGGCGTATCCCAGAAGCGGATTTCGCCATCCTGACCGCGGACCAATATCACGGAAAACTCATGATCAAAGGTGATGAAACCTTCGGCAACGCAGGGCTGATGCGCCACGGCTTCCCAGTGCTCGTCAAGATCGTCGCCCGGATGGATACGCGACTGGCCCTTGCCGTCATAACCCATGCGGATGGTCTTGAGGATTGCGGGAGCACCGATCTCGGCAATTGCCCTGTCGAGCGCGGCGCGATCAGTAACTTCGGCGAAGGGGGCAGTGGTGCCGCCATGATTGCGGGCAAAAACTTTCTCGGCGACCCGGTTCTGCGCGATATCCAGCGCCGCTATCGGCGGGTGGAGCGGCGCGCAGTCTTGTATTTGGTGCAGCGGATCGACCGGAACATTTTCAAATTCAAATGTGATGACGTCGCAGCTCTCGGCGAAGCGGGTCAGGGAGGCGATGTCGTCATCCTCGGCGCAGGTAAATTCCGCCGAGATTTCAGCCGCCACGCTATTGGTGTCGGGCGCATAGATATGGCAGCGATATCCGAGCTGGGAGGCCGCAACGCTGAGCATCCGGCCGAGCTGGCCGCCACCCAATATACCAATGGTTGATCCGGGAGGAAGTGTCTTCATAGCATCTGCTTATTCCGGCTGCTCTGCGACCGCATTGGTTTGTGCCGCGCGCCACACGTCTAGCCGGTCTGCCAGAGAAGGATCATTATTGGCCAGAATGGCCGCTGCCAAAAGCGCCGCATTTTTTGCTCCGGCGTCGCCAATGGCCAAGGTGCCGACGGGAATGCCTGCGGGCATCTGCGCGATCGACAGCAGGCTGTCCATGCCGCTCAAGGCCTTCGACTGGATCGGTACGCCTAGTACAGGCACCCGGGTCATCGAAGCGACCATGCCGGGCAGATGCGCCGCGCCGCCAGCGCCAGCGATAATCACCTTCAGTCCGCGTTCGGCTGCCGATGTCGCATAGTCATAGAGACGGCCCGGCGTGCGGTGCGCCGACACGATTTTCTGTTCATACGGCACTTGCAACTGATCCAGAATGTCGCTCGCGAGCTTCATAGTGGCCCAGTCGGACTGGCTGCCCATGATTATTCCAACCGGAGGAGGTGCTTCGACCATTTTTGACCCTGACAAATGCTACGGAAGCAATGCGGTTTAGTCATGAAGTAGCGCGGACGCAATGACACATATCGGGGTTTTAAATTTTCCTGGCGACAAATTCATATCCGCTGGAAGGCTTTGATTGCGGACAAGGCGCGCCAGACCCAAGTCTCGGTGCTTTGGCTAGAACTGGCCGGATAATCCTGTTGTAATTTCAAATAGATACAAATATACTTGCTCAGAGGCTTTGGGAACAATGAATAAAATGCAGAAACATCGCGCAAGAAAAAATCAATCTTGTCTCAACTGTATTATATTAGAGCAGGAAATAGTTGCGCTGAAAGGGGACCTCGCTGAAATGAAGTTGCACGCTTATAATGATGTGCTCACGGGACTTTCAAACCGCCGCCTTTTTGTTGAAAGTCTCGAGGATCGCGTTGCCCGGTGCCAACGATATGGAGACAATTGCGCGGTATTATTTCTTGATGTCGACAATTTGAAAGCGACCAATGACAGGCATGGCCATGCTGCCGGAGATGTTTTGCTGGTACGTTTGGCGCAATTATTGAAAACCCATACCCGGACAACAGATGTGGTCGCGCGGATCGGCGGCGATGAATTTGGCTTGTTACTCGACAATCTAAACGGCGATCAGGTGGTGGAAAAAATCGATTTTCTGATGCTGCAACTGGTCAGGGAAAATATCACTCATGAAGGGAAGAGACTGCCCCTTGGTGCCTCGATAGGCTATTGTTTCGTCGGCCCCAAGGATACAACTGACAGTCTTATGTCGCGCGCCGATGCCGCCATGTACCGCGCCAAAGACAAGCCGGAATACCGGCCGGAATAAGGGCCGGAACGATTTCCCCGTCAGGCTATCGTCCGGGCAAGCCTAGCGCTCGGAAAGATAATAGCGCTCGATCTCGTTCAGGTCGTCGTCCAGTTCATAGATAATGGGCTGGCCGGTCGGAATTTCGAGGCTGGTAATCTCGTCATCCGGAATCTTCGAGAGATGCTTGACCAGCGCCCGCAGGCTGTTGCCATGCGCCGAGATCAGGACTTTTTTGCCATTTTGCAATTCCGGTGCGATCCGGCTCTTCCAGTAAGGCAGCACTCGCGCGATCGTGTCCTTCAGGCTTTCTGTCGAAGGAACTTCAATACCTTTATAGCGCGGGTCGTTGGACATTTGATAGGGGCTGTCCGATGCCATCGGTGGTGGTGGCGTATCAAAACTGCGCCGCCAGATATGGACTTGCTCGTCGCCGTGCTTGTCACGGGTTTCCTGCTTGTTGAGACCGGTCAGGCCGCCATAATGGCGTTCGTTGAGCCGGTAGTTTTTCTCCACCGGCAGCCAGAGACGTCCCATTTCCTCGAGCGCGAGATTGAGCGTCTTGATTGCCCGTGTCTGGACACTTGTAAAGCAGACATTCGGGTCGATTCCGCGTTCTTTCATCAATTGTCCCGCAGCCTTGGCCTCTTCTATGCCCTTCTCGGTAACATCGACATCCCACCAGCCGGTGAAGCGATTCTCGAGATTCCATTGCGACTGGCCATGACGAAGCAGGATGAGTTGGGGCATTGATTGTCCTTAAATTTATGTTCCCTCTCCCCTAGCGGCGATGACATAGGCCGCCAAGAGTGATTCCAGATGAAAATGCTACGTCAGTCGTTCCGCAGGAACAAGCAAGGCCGGGCCGAGCGTCTTTGGTCCATCAAACGTCCATCGAAATCCCCGGACTCCCACGACCCTGATTCGACATCTTCGGTGCGGTTGTGCCGCGGTCTCTGCCTGGTGGGGCGCGCACCGGCGCCCGATTGATTGTCGATCGTAAAGATATGGCAAGGAAATAACCGTAAGGGAGGGGCAAGCGATCCCCTTTTCAATGAAATCAGACAATGACGCCCGTGCGTCGAACTGGAGAATATTAGTGAACGAAGTCAATAAATTGCTCGTGGCTGCACTTTGCGCCACCGCGCTGACGACACCTGCCTTCGCGCAGGATAAGGCGCAGGAAGCTGAAGCCTTCAACGACAATGTCATCATCGTGACGGCCACTCGCCGCGCGCAGGATGTGCAGGACATTCCCTTGGCCGTTACCGCGATCAGCCCGGTCGAGCTCGATCGCCAGGGCGTTGTCAACGTCGGTCAGATTACCAATATATCCTCCAGTTTCTCGGTATCCAACGCCCAGCTGGCTTCCGGTTCGGTGGTGCTGCGGATTCGCGGCGTCGGTACGACTTCCAATAATATTGGTTTTGAGTCGGCGGTCGGCATTTTCATCGACGGCGCCTATCAATCCCGCCCCGGTGTCGCGCTTTCCGAATTTGTCGATGTCGAACGCGTCGAGGTTTTGCGCGGTCCGCAGGGAACGCTCTTCGGGCGAAACACCTCGGCGGGCGCGCTGAATATCATAAATGTCCGGCCGGACCTGGACGAATTTGGCGGTTTTGCCAACGCTACCTATGGCAATCGTGATCTGATGGGAGTGCAGGGCGCGGTAAACGTGCCGATCGTCGAAGATGAACTGGCGCTACGGGTCACCGGTGCCTATCGCGAACGCGACGGCTATGTGACCGTTGTCGATGGCAGCGGTAGCAAAATCGGCGAATCGAACGGCACCGATCAATATCTCGTCCGGGGCCAGCTTGGCTTTGAAACCGACAGCGGGATCAAGGGACGGCTGATCGCGGACCATTCGAAGAGCACGGCCGGTTGCTGTGCCGCGATCGAAGTCCTGCAATCGCCGCTCGAAACCTCTGGCTTGCTCGCGGCTGTCGGTCTTGGACCTCGCGGTGGCATGGCCGCACCGGCCGTTGCTCTGAACCCTTTCGACACAACCACCGCGGGAATTGCAGCCGACAATCTCATATCAACCGCCAGCTTTGCTCCTCAGACGCGTTTTGACCAATGGGGTGTCACCGGCGAGATCGAAATGCCTCTCGGCGACCGCACGAACCTGACCTATATCGGTTCCTATCGTGAATATGATGCCACCGAGGCCTATGACAATGATTTCTCGGATCTCGATCTGTTCAACGTGACGAACAACCGCACGGCCATTGAAACCATGACTCACGAAATACGGGTTCAGGGCGATTTGTTCGGCGGCGCACTGAACTGGCTTGTCGGTGGCTATTATGCCAATGAAGACATTAGCCAGGATATTTCTTTTGCTCTGGGGGCGGATTATGATCGGGTTGTCGGTGCGACGCTCGCCGGCGCCACTGGTGGCGCCACTCTGAATCCGCTCAGCCCGATTTTCCTGGGCGCCACACCGTTGCAAAATATCACGGGCTTTGATCCGGCAACCATCACCAACACCAACAGATATGAGCAAAATAGCGAAAGCTGGTCGATCTTCACGCATAATGTGCTGGAAGTGACCGACGGGCTGAAGCTGACGATCGGACTGCGCTATTCGGATGAAAGCAAGGACGGCAGCTTCGCCAGCGGCGGGACGACTAATTCAGTCTGCCCGGCGATGGTAGGGCAGATTTCTCCTGGCGGCGCTTTGAGCGGCCTGCCGGGTACGCTTCAGAACGCATTGTTTGCGCTCGGTTGCTTTGCCTTCACAGCGCCGGCCGATGCGCCCTACGCGGCGGTGTTGCCAACGCCGCGCACGTTCAACAGCAAGTTTAGCGATAGCGAACTGATCTATACCGGCAAACTGTCTTATGCCTTCGCCGATCCGGTCAACATCTATGCCAGCTTTACCCATGGCTACAAGTCGGGCGGCTTCAATCTTGATTCGACCGCTGCGGTCGGGGGCACCGATCCGCGCTTCCAGTCCGAAGAAGTCGATTCCTACGAAGTCGGCCTGAAAGCCAAATTTCTGGACGATTCCATTACGTTAAATTTGGCAGCTTTCCGCGAGGAATTTTCAAATTTTCAGGTTCTCGAATATACCGGCACCCAGTTCCGGCCCTTTAATGTACCCAAAGCCGTTACCCAGGGTCTGGAAATCGAAACGATGCTTCGACCGAGTGATCATTTCACGGTAAATGCTGCGCTGACCTATACCGATGCCCATTATCCCGATGATTGCGCTGGTGCCCAGACCAGTGTCAATGTGCTGGCGCTATGCGGCAATTCGCTGACCAACGCTCCGCAATATGTCGGTATAGCGGGCGCTACCTACGCCAATGACATCGGTGCCAATCTGGAATATTTCCTCAACGGGCAGATCCGGTTCGAGGGTGATCGCCGCACATCGACCCAGGCCATCGACCCAACCAATCTGACCGCTCTTCCGTTCGTCGTCCAGGACAGCAATATCAAAATCAACCTGCGCGCGGGGATCGGCAGCCAGGACGAAGCCTGGGGCATCGAAGCCTTTGTGACCAATCTGACCAACGAAGTAACCCGCGGTGTCACTTTTGCGACGATCTTGCGGTCCGGTTCGCAGTCAATCTTTGTTCAGGAGCCGCGCAGCTATGGACTGACGCTGCGCAGCAAATTCTAGTGCAGGGCCGGTCTCGGCAGCACCAACTTTTCACAGGAGAGGGCGGCATATCCGGTCTCTCCTGTTTCCGGATCAATAGCGGGATTCGTCGGTTTCGCTGTTTTTGACAGAATTTCTGCCAGTGTGACCAGGGCGCATAGTTCATGTGCCATATTAACATCCTTCTGCGGACAACCGCCGATATGCGGTCTTTCGATCCGGAGTGATTGTTACATATTTGCAACATTTGCTGTGGAATCAGCCTGTATCTGCCTCTCTCCGCTTGATTTAATGGCGCGATTAAACGACTGACCCATCCGCAGCTGACGTAAACACAAGCCATCCCCCCAGGAAATTGGCGATAACGGCAGCAAGTTCAACGGGAGAATATATATATGAAATCGATCAATAAAATCCTCATGGCAGCATTGTGCACCACCGCCATGACCACCCCCGCTTTCGCGCAGGACGCAGCGCAAGAAGTCGAATCCTTCGACGACAATGTGATCATCGTGACGGCGACCCGCCGCGCAGAAGATGTCCAGGACATTCCTATCGCCGTAACCGCCGTTAGCCCGGCCCAGCTCGAGCAGCAGGGCGTGGTAAACGTACAGAATATCGGCAGCGTATCGTCAAGCTTCTCCACCTCCAACGCGCAGACGGCGTCCGGAACGGTGGTTCTTCGTATTCGCGGCGTCGGTACGACTTCCAACAACATCGGTTTCGAATCAGCCGTCGGTATCTTCGTAGACGGTGCCTATCAATCACGCCCGGGCGTTGCGCTGGGTGAATTTGTCGACGTTGAGCGCGTCGAGGTTCTTCGCGGCCCACAGGGTACATTGTTCGGACGGAACACGTCGGCAGGTGCGTTGAACATCACCAATGTCCGGCCTGACCTCAACGATTTTGGCGGCTTTGTAAACGCGACCTATGGCAATTTCGACCATATGAGCATCCAGGGCGCAATCAACGCACCGCTTATCGAGGACACTCTGGCGCTACGCGTAACCGGTGCCTATCGTAAACGTGACGGCTATATCGATATCATCGACAGCGCCGGCAATAGCGTTGGCGATTCCAATAATACCGATCAGTATCTTCTTCGCGGCCAGCTTGGTTTCGAAAATGATAGCGGTATCCGTGGTCGCCTGATTGCGGATTACTCCAAGAGCACGGCCAGTTGCTGTGCAGCAATCGAAGTCCAGCAGTCTCCGGTCGAAACATTCGGCCTGTTTGGCGCTGTAGGCCTTGGCGCACGGGGCGGCATGTCCGCTCCTGATGTTGCGGTGAGCCCGTTTGATACGGCAGCCATGCAGCGTGCGGTGGAAAACCGGGTCGCGACGTCCGATATGAGAGCCGATCCATCCAATGATCAATGGGGGGTGACCGGCGAAATCGAATTCCCGATCAGCGACACTGCCGACCTGATCTACATCGGTTCCTATCGCGAATTCCGGGCGGAAGAAGCCTATGATTCCGACTTCTCGGGTCTCGATGTGTTCAACGTATTGCCAGGTGGCGGTACCGCGATTGATACAATGACCCACGAATTGCGTCTGCAGGGTGAAGCACTCGGTGGCGCGCTCAGCTGGATGGTCGGTGGTTATTATTCCACAGAGGATATTTCGCAGACTGTCAATTTCGGCCTGGGTACGGATTATGACCGTCTTGTCGGCGCGTTGCTGGCGGCCGGAACGGGTGGCGGAACGCTTAACCCTGCCAACCCCGTCTTCTACGGCAATGGCGAGACTTTCCTCGGCGCGACACCGCTACAGAATCTGACCGGTGTCGATCCGTCAACGATCCGGACTTCAAATTCCTATGAGCAAAAGAGCAAAAGCTGGTCGATCTTCACCCACAACACTCTGGAAGTGGCCGAGGGTCTGAAGTTGACACTGGGTCTGCGCTATTCGGATGAAAGCAAAGACGGTTCGTTCACTCAGTCGGCGACCAACAACACGCTCTGCCCTGCGACCTTGGGTCAAATCGGCGCCGGCAATGTTGCATCACCTTTGATCACCAACGTTTTTGCACTGGGTTGCTTTGCATTCCTGGCGCCAGCAATCGGTACGGATGCAATTCCATTCCCTCTGCCGCGGCCTTTCGACAGCACATTTAGCGATGAAGAGCTGATCTACACGGGTAAAGTAAGCTATGAATTTGCTTCGCCTGTGACCGTTTATGCCAGCTTCACGCATGGCTATAAATCGGGTGGCTTCAACCTCGACTCGACGGCTGCATCCGGCGGCGCTGATCCGCGCTTTGCTTCGGAAGAAGTGGATGCTTATGAAGTCGGTCTGAAAGCCAAGTTCCTCGACAATGCGGTAACTCTGAACGTTGCCGGCTTCCACGAGGAGTTCACAAACTTCCAGGTTCTGGAATTCACTGGCGCACAGTTCACGACGTTCAACGTTCCGCTCGCAAAATCGACCGGTGTTGAAATTGAAACGGTTCTTCGTCCCAGCGACAATCTGACGATCAATGGCGGTTTGACTTATACCAACGCCAGATATCCGAACAATTGCGCAGGAACGCAAACCTCTGACAATGTTCTCAGCCTGTGCGGCAATTCACTGACCAACGCTCCGAAATGGGTGGGTATCATGGGCGCAACCTATGATCGTGACATTGGCAACAGCCTGAATTTCTTCGTCAATGGCCAGATTCGAATGGAAAGCGATCGCCGGACTTCAACGCAAGCTTTTGATCCAGCCGATCTGTCAACGCGGACGCCAGTGCCATTTGATGTTCAGGACGGTACCGTAAAGATCAACATGCGTGCCGGTCTCGGTGAAATTGATGGCGCATGGGGCATTGAAGCCTGGGTTACCAACCTGACCAATGAAATCACGCGCGGTGTTACGTTCAACACTGTACTGCGCTCCGGTTCACGGTCTGCCTTCATCCAGGAACCACGGATGTATGGCCTGACCCTGCGCGGCAAGTTCTAGGCGCAACCAGAAATGCGGTGGCAATTAGCCACCAGATGAAAAGGGGCCGGTTTTTCGGCCCCTTTTTATTGCGCGGCTGGACCATTGGTGCGAAAGATCGATGCTATGAAAAACTTTATATTCCAGACAGTCCCCGTGCTCCACATTGGCGAAGGCTGTCTTGCCGAACTTCCCGGACAAATTGCCGCCTTGCGGGCATCCAGGCCGATGATCGTCACCGACAAGGGCATCGTCAATGCCGGCCTGATTATCCCGGTCGAAAAAACATTGTCCGCAGCCGGATTTGACGTCGTGATATTCGATTCCGTAATCGCCGACCCGCCGGAAGCCATTGTGCTGCAAGCAATAGCAGCAGCGAAAGCGGCGGGCGCGGATATCGTCATCGGACTGGGCGGAGGCAGTTCGCTTGATACCGCCAAGGTGGTTGCGGCCCTCGCGGTTGACGGCGCCCAGCCGCTAGCAGATATTTACGGCATCGGTTTGCTGGAGCGCAAAGGCCTGCCGACTATCCTGATCCCGACGACGTCAGGCACCGGATCGGAAGTGACCGCTATTTCGATCCTGACCACCGGAGAAACTACCAAGGCCGGCATCATCTCTCCGCATCTGTTTGCCGATGTCGCTCTGCTGGATCCGGCGCTGACAATCGGGCTCCCCGCCAATGTGACCGCTGCCACCGGCATCGACGCAATGGTCCACGCTGTGGAATCCTACACCAGCCGCAACGGCAAGAATCCGGTCTCCGACATGCTCGCCATCGAAGCGTTGAAACTGCTCACCGCCAATATCGAAGCCGCCTGCTCCGACGGGCAAAACATGCAGGCCCGCGAAGCGATGCTGCGCGGCTCTATGCTAGCCGGACAAGCGTTTGCCAATTCACCGGTCGGCGCAATCCACGCGCTCGCCTATCCACTGGGCGGTATTTATCATATTCCCCACGGCCTCTCCAATGCGCTGGTCATGCCTTATGTCATGCAGTTCAATCTCGAGGCCGCTGCGCCGCTTTATGCGCAGCTCGCCGATGCGCTCGACATTCCGCGCGGTAGCGAAAACAGCAGCGAAGCGCGGGCACAGCAATTGATCGACTATCTCGAAGCGCTGGCGGTGAAGGTCAACGCACCACGGAAATTGCGCGAGATCGGTATTGCTAAGGATGCAACCACCGAACTGGCCGAAGCGGCGATGCTGCAAGGCCGTCTGCTGGACAATAATCCCAGAGCGGTGACACTGGCCGACGCGCAGAGGATCTATGATGCCGTCTGGTAAAAGCCCGAGGGCTGAACCGCCGGTACGAAGTGACTATCGCACCGGCTCGGCGATCACCACGCGCTGGAACGACAATGATCCTTATGGCCACGTCAATAATGCGATCTATTATTTCTGGTTCGACACTGCGGTAAACCGCTATCTGGTCGTACAGGGCGCGCTTGATATTACCGGCGGCGACACGATCGGGCTGGTGGTCAATACCAGCTGTGACTATTTTGCGCCGATCGCTTTCCCCGACGAGGTGATGGCCCGCATCCGCGTCGAGCGGCTGGGCAACAGCAGCGTCACCTATGGCGTTGGCCTGTTTCGCGGCGATGAAGACGTGGCTTCGGCTGCGGGTAGCTTCACCCATGTCTATGTCGACCGTGCCACTAGGCGACCGGTTTCTCTGCCATCCCCCTTGCGTTCCGCACTGGAAGCGATAGAAGTTTAATCATACGATTAAATCTCTGGGAGAGAGACAGATGCTACGCCCTTTTGATAATGACGAGCGCCGCCAGTTCCGCGAAACCTGCCGCCGCTTTGCCGAAACCGAATTGCAGCCTTTTGCCAATGAGTGGGACGAAGCGGGCGAGATTCCCTGGGCGCTGCACGAAAAAGTTGGCGCGCTCGGCATTTGGGGCTTTGGCGTTGATGAAAAATATGGCGGGCTCGGCATCGACGATATTTTTATGCGGGTGGCCTGGGCCGAAGAAGCGGCACGGGCGCATAATGGTGGCACGCTGGCTGCGCTCGGTGGACGCTCGATCTCGATAGGACCGATCCACAAGCTGGCATCTCAGGATATCAAAGACAGCATCCTGAAAGATATCGTACTTGGCAAAAAGGGCTCCAGTCTCGGCATTACCGAACCCGGCGGCGGATCGGACGTTGCCAATATGCAGACCACGGCGCGTCAGGACGGCAATCACTGGGTGATCAACGGGGCCAAGACTTTTATCACCGGCGGTATGACGGCGGACCATTATGTTATTGGCGCACGCACCGGGGGAGAGGGCCTGAACGGCATTTCGCTGTTTCTGGTTGACGCCGACGCCGAGGGCTTCTCCCGTACGGCGCTCGACAAGAAAATGGGCTGGTGGGCGTCGGATCAGGCCTCGCTCTATTTTGATGAAGTGCGCGTCCCGGCGGAAAATATGCTCGGCGACGAAGGGCGCGGTTTCATCCAGATCATGCACAATTTCAACCATGAGCGGCTCGGCATGGTTGCCCAGTCTCTCGGCATGATGCGGGTGCTGCTCGAATATTCGATCGACTATGCGCAGCAGCGCGAGACATTCGGCAAACCGATGATCAAACATCAGGTTATCCGCCACAAAATCGCCGAAATGTCGGCCCGGGTTGACCGGCTCGACGGCTGGCTGAGCCAGATTTGCTGGCTCGCCGATCAGGGCGAAATGCCGGTTGCGCAAATCTGCAAGGCGAAGTTCAGCGCGACCAAGGATCTCGAATATTGCGCCAGCGAAGCAATGCAGATTCTCGGCGGGGCCGGCTATCTGCGCGGCAATCCGGTCGAGCGTTTCTACCGCGAGGTCAAGGTGATGGCGATNGGCGGCGGCTCGGAAGAAATCATGCGCGATCTNGCGGTNCGGCAAATGGGNCTNTGATCCCGCTTGCCATTTCGCTAATCCGGTGGATAAGCAGAGCGTCTAAGAAATCCGTTCGTGCTGAGCTTGTTGAAGCATAGTGATGAGATGCAAGCAACGGCCCCGCTGCATGTGGCTGATGGAATAATATATGGCCGATTTAATAGCCGCCGGAACAAAATCGGAAGACGGTCCGCTCCTACTGCCCACAGGCTCGGTGCTCTTTGGCCTACTCACCTTCTCGATGATGGATGTGGTGATGAAGGTCCTGGCGATTGATCTCGGCGCCTACAACGCGATCCTCTGGCGCGTGCTGCTCGCTTTCATCATCGTTTCGGTGATCTTCTTCGCGCGCGGCCCGAAAATGCCGGGCAAGGCCGCGCGCAAGGTCCATCTGCAGCGCGGCATCATTGTGGTCTTCATGTCCTATCTGTTCTTCTGGGGCCTGGCGCGGGTGCCGCTCGCCGAAGCCATCGCGCTCTCCTTCATCGCGCCGATTATCGCGCTCTATCTGGCAGCCGTGTTTCTCGGCGAGACTATCCACCGCAACGCGATTTACGCGTCGATACTGGGTCTTGCCGGAGTTCTGGTGATTGCGTGGGGCAGGGCGAGCGGTACGTTTGAAAAAGAAGCCCTGCTCGGCATTGGCGCGATACTGGTGTCGGCGGTGCTCTACGCGGGCAATCTTGTGATCCAGCGCCAGCAGGCGCTGCTTGCCGGTCCGATCGAGATCAGCTTCGCCCAAAATCTGGTGGTCGGCGCATCCTTCCTCCTGCTCGCGCCGTTTTTTGCGGTTGTTCCGGATGTCCAGGCGCTGCCCTATATTGGTGCCGCTGCGCTGTTGTCGATCATCTCGGCCGTGTTTATCGCCTGGGGCTATGCGCGGGCAGAAGCACAGAATCTCATCAATCTCGAATATAGCGCCTTCATCTGGGCGACGATTTTCGGCTGGCTGTTTTTCCGCGAACCGATCACGCTAACCACGGTTTCCGGTGCTGTCATGATCGTCGCCGGTTGCATATTGGCAACCCGGCGCGACCGGAAAATCGCCCATATCGAAACGACTGCGGTCTGATCGGGTGATGCTGAGGATAGACAACCGGCAGGCGCGGTGGCTCTGGTTGCAATCGCAGGGTCTGTCCAAAACCCCGACCGGTCCGCTGGATCTGCCGGAGACGATCCGCAGCCTTGGCTATGTGCAGCTTGATACGATCCAGAATGTCACCCGCGCGCATCACCATATCCTGTGGAGCCGCAATCAGCATTACCGCGAGCCGATGCTTGACCGGATGCTGGGCGAGGACAGGGTAGTGTTCGAGCATTTCACCCATGATGCCTCGATCCTGCCGATCGAATTTTACCCGATGTGGCAGCGCCAGTTCCGGCGCCTGGGGGATAAGGTTGCGGGCCATGCATCTTTTAAGAAGGCGGTGCGGGAAATTGGCGCAGAAGAGATAAAGGCACGGATTGCAGCCGAAGGCCCGCTGTCGACGCAGGCCTTTAACACCAAGGTTACCGGCAAGAAGCAGATGTGGGACCGCCCGCCGCACAAGAGGGTGATGGACCAGCTCTGGTATGCCGGCGAACTGGCGACCTCCCACCGTCACAATTTCACCAAATATTACGACATTCGCGAGCGCGTGATCCCGTCCCATTATCGCGTAACGGTGCATGATGACGCGGATCAAATCGACTGGCTATGCCGCAATGCGCTTGACCGGCTGGCCTTCGGTTCGCCCGGAGAAATCCAGCGTTTCTGGGGCGCTGTCGATGCAAAAGAAACGCGGCTCTGGGCACAATCGGCGACGAACAATGTCCCGGTTGAAGTGGAGAATTACGAGGGCCAGTGGCTCAAGATGCTGGCGCCGCCCGATATCGAGACGCGCTTGTCAAACACTTATCAGCCAACTGCACGGCTGCGGATAGTCAATCCGTTCGACCCGGTGGTGCGCGACCGCAATCGCTTGCTGGCTTTGTTCGGCTTTCACTATCGTAACGAGATGTTCGTGTCCGCAGCGCAGCGGCAATGGGGCTATTATGTCTATCCGATATTGGAGCGTGACCGGTTTGTCGGCCGTATTGAAATCAAGGCGGACCGGTCGGCGGGGCATTTGCGGGTCACGCAATATTGGTCCGAGCCGGGCGTGCGCCGGTCGGTCGCGCGTCAGAACAAGCTTGCAGCGGAACTGGCAAGGCTGGCTCGGCTGATCGGTGTTCGCAATGTGCTTTGGGAATGCGCAGGTAACTAAACGAGGGCTGTGCGCCTATTTGACGGTTCCACGAAAACGCAGCTCGCCGGTTGCGCCGGGTTCGATTGGTGATGGCAACACCCAGCGGATATGGGTGACGTCAGCAGCAACCGCCGGGCGGAACTCCTGGGTCGCATCCGCTACGCGCAGCGTAGACAATTGGCCGAAATTCTGGCCACCATCAACCGAAACCAGCGCCCAATCATCAAGAGCTTCCGTGAAGGTGACGGCTTTATGAACCGGGTTGTTGAGCACAAAGCCAGTCACGGCCTCGTCGCCCATATTGCGATAGCTGTTGGTAACGAGCAGCTTGTCGCCGGGCACAACCTTGATCGTCGATGGACTGATCAATTGTGTAACCGGTTCTCCATTTTCCGATATTTCAGTGCGTTCAATCATGATCGAGCTGTCGATTTTCACGTTAGCCTGCGGATCGGTTGAGGCCTTCTCGACGCTGTCAGTGGATGATGCCGCATGGGCAATATGGGATGCTGACAATCCCGTCACCAAGACCCCGGCTACCAAGGCCGCTTCGAGCAAAATCACGCGCATATTGGACATTTCTAACGATCCTGTTGAACGATTGCCAACCAGACAAAGCACCTGGTCCTCATTCGATGAAATATCGCTGATCATGGTTAATATGCGGTTAAAATGTTCTGTGAAATTGGCAGTCGCATGCTGGCTAGATGGAATGTCCCGGAAAATGAAACGCTTGTCAGAAAAGCGCGCTTATTCGTTGGCATCGCGATTCATCCAACGCTAAAGAGATCGGCGATGGGTCAGACCGCATATCGTTGCTGCCTTGGCATGCTGGTTATTTTGCTGATGGGTTCGCTCATCGGGCCCGGCCATGCGCAGACCATAGATCAGCCCGATGCCGGCGCACTGGATGAGCCGGATTTCGATGCGTTGCTCGATCCGGACCAGCCGCTGACCGAATTTCCCGATTTCGGCGTCGAATGGCCCGACCTTGACGAGGAAGCGCAACCGCTGGTCGTCGAAAACGAAGATGCCGACGCTGTGATACAGAGCGCGGATGAGGACGTCGGTGATCAGGATATCCAGCCAGTCGACGAGAAATTGGCCGAACAGCTGTCACTCGATGAATATCGACCGACCGATGCGCTGGCGGAAACCGCCTACGGGATCAGCTTCGAGGGACTGCCCGAGGCGATCGGCGAGGCCTTTGGTACGCGCTTTGAGATTCTGTCGGTGCTGGAAGAATATCGCGGCGACGATGCCAATTTCGCACAGATCCGGCGCCGCGCACAAAGTGATGCCGAACTTGTCGAGCGGCTGCTGCGGATCGAAGGCTATTATGACGCCGTCGTGCAGACCCGCTTCGAGGCCGATGGAGCAGAGCGGGTCGACGTAGTGATCAAGGTGCAGCCGGGCCCGCTATATAAGCTGGACGCTATTGCCTTGCCCGGTCTCGATACGGCGGTTGCACCAGATCCGGACAAATTCCGCGAAAGCTTCGGTTTGCAGTCGGGTGAAATCGTCAACAGCGACCGGATCATGGATGCGATCGGCCGGATCGATGGCTCGATGGCCGAAAATGGCTATCCTTTCGCGAAGACTGGCGAGCCGGAACTGGAAATCGACCATGCCGAGCGGCTGGGCGACCTCGAAGTGCAGGTTACTCCGGGCGGGCGCTATAATTTTGGTTCGATCGTTCTGGCACCGACCAAGCTGTTCGATGCCGACCATGTCCAGATGATCGCCCGTTTCAATCCGGGAGAAATCTATCAGGCTTCCGATCTCGAAGATTTGCGCCGGGCGCTGATCGCGACCGGTTTGGTTTCGACCATCGCCATTGATCCGGTGGTGAGCGAAGACCCGGAAGCGGTTGACATTGCCGTCGATCTGACATCGGCGCCCTTGCGCACAGTCGCCGGTGAACTGGGCTATGATACAGGCGAGGGTGCCCGTGCGGAAGTTAGCTGGGAGCACCGGAATTTCTTCCCACCGGAAGGATTGATCCGCGCAACCGCCGTGCTAGCGACGCAGGAACAATCGGGCAGCCTTGCCTTTCGCCGCAACAATTACCGCCGGCGTGACAATATATTGAACGGGCGCATCGCGTTGAGCGTCGTCGATCGTCCGGCGTTCAAGGCCCAGACATTTTCGGTCGCCGCCAATATCGAGCGGCAGAGCAATCTGATTTACCAGAAGCGATGGAGTTGGTCGCTGGGCGTAGAACTGCTCGCATCACGTGAAGAAGATGTTACCGGTCCCACGGACGCGACCGGTCGGGATACCTATTTCATTGGTTCGCTGCCGGGACTGGTCACATTTGATGCCAGCGACGATTTGCTTGATCCGACCCGGGGGTTCAGATTGAGCGCCCATATCGCTCCCGAAGCATCGCTGCAGGACGGCAGTTTCTTCTACGTCCGCAGCCAGTTCGACGGTTCTGCCTATTTCCCGGTATCTGAAAAGATCGTGCTGGCCGGACGGACGCGTGTAGGCACAATTGCCGGTGCCGGCAACAATCGGATCGCGCCGTCGCGCCGGCTCTATGCTGGCGGTGGTGGTTCGGTACGCGGCTATGGCTATCAGAGCATCGGCCCGCGCGACGCCAATAATGATCCCAGGGGCGGTCGCTCGCTGGTGGAATTTTCCCTCGAAGCACGCGTTCGCACCGGATTTTTCGGCGGCAATCTTGGTGTCGTCCCCTTCATTGATGCCGGTAATGTCTACACCAGCAGCACCCCGGATATTTCCGGCATGCGCTACGGTGCCGGTGTCGGAATTCGCTATTATAGTGACTTCGGACCGATCCGGATTGATGTCGGTACGCCAATCAATCCGCAACCGGGTGATTCTCGCATCGCTGTCTATGTCTCGCTCGGGCAGGCATTCTAGATGGCTGAAAGCAGAGACAGGCCGGGCACCAAGCTGCTGATCTGGCGCTGGTCCATGCGCGGCCTGCTCGGTCTGGCCGCGATCATCACGCTCGGTCTGGTTGGCGCGGCAATGTGGCTGGACAGCGACTCCGGTCATCGATTCATTATCGATCAGGTCGAGGCGCTGGAGCCCGAGGATGGGCTGCGTATCCGGATCGCGGATATCGAGGGATCGATCTACGGCAAGGGCAGGGTACAGGGGCTGCAACTTCTCGATCCCAAGGGCCAGTTTTTTTCCGCCGGAACCGTGGCGGTCGACTGGAATCCGCTGGCGTGGATATTTAACGAACTGAATATTTCCGACGCTCTGATCCTGAAGGCGCGGCTCGATCGCTTGCCGGAACTGGTTGCTAGCGGCGAAGACAATCCTTTGCTCCCGGGTTTCGACATATATGTCGGCGCTTTTCGTGCGGAGAATCTGGCGCTCGGAAAGGCCATTGCCGGCAGCGAGCAATTTGCCGACCTGTCGGGCTCCGCCGATATCAGAGCCGGTCGCGCGATGGTTCGCCTCGATGCCGCAACGGCGCGCAGCGGCGACAAATTACTGCTCGCGCTAAATGCCGAACCGGAACGCCAGAAGCTTGATATCGATGCCGAAGTCATAGCCCCTGCCGGCGGCGTGATAGCCGGTGCTCTGGGCATGAATCGCGATCTGGCGATGACCCTGAAAGGCGATGGCAGCTGGCAGAAATGGAACGGCGAGCTGATTGCGCTGAGCAACGACGAGACGCTGACGCAAGTGATGATCGAGGCGAAGGACGGGCTGTTTGCCTATGATGGCAAGCTGACCGCCTCCGTGCTGCCCGAAGGGGGGGCGCAGAAGCTGGCCTCGCCCGATCTGCTGATCAAGGGCACGGCGAGCCTCGCTGACCGGCTTTTGGCGCTGGATTTCGACGCACGTTCTGCTGCCCTGTCCTTCACCGCAAAAGGCGGCATTGATCTGGCGCGCAACAGTCTGGACGCGATGCGGCTGGAGACGAAGCTGATCGATCCATCTGCATTGGCCTCGAATATGAGGGCGCAGGACTTCGAGCTGAAGGCGTTGTTGAACGGTAAATTCTCCGAGCTGCGCTATCAATATCTGCTGACCGCCCCGCAACTGGCGCTGGGCAAGACGCTGCTGACCAATGTGCGCGGCGAAGGCGAGGGACAGCGCGACGCCGGTGGCTGGGACATTCCNGTGAAATTGTCGGTCGGTACATTGATCGGCAATGGCGAATTGCTGAAACAATTGCTTTNCGGTTTCAGCGCGACTGCATTGCTGCGCTATGAAAAGGATCTGCTATTTGCCGAACGCGCCCGCNTCGCGACCAATGTCGCAAAAGGCACNTTCGATCTGGAACTGCNCCCCTCGACCGGTGACTTCGCGGTCAATATCGATGCCAATGCGCCAGGCTTTGCGGTGCAGGGCGTCGGGGTCGCCGATATCATCGCCCAGATTAACCTGGGGCCGGCGCCGACCAGCATTGCACTTGCGGGTCAAGTCAATGCCAAGCTGAGGCGCTTCGATATCGGGTTTTTGCGCGAACTGGCGGGCGGTCTGCCGCAATTGCAAACCGGCCTTGCGCTTGGTCCGGACGGCCGGCTGCGATTCACCAATCTCAATGTTTCGGCTCCCAAACTCTTGTTCCGGGGTTCGGGCAACCAGACCGGAGCGGCGACCTTCGCATTCCGGGGTTCGGGAGAGCAGGACACTTATGGTCGCTTTGATCTGAAGCTTGATGGCGCTCTCAACCGGCCCAAGGTCGCCCTGTTGTTCGACAGTGCGCTGCCGGCGGCCGGTCTTTCGGCGGTCAGCCTGCAAATCGATCCGGTCAAGGGCGGCTTCTCCTATGTCGCGTCCGGTGGATCGACGCTGGGGCCGTTCAGCAGCGACGGCATGATCCTGACCACACCGGGCCAGGACACGGCGGTTCGTGTCGATCGTCTGCTGGTCTCCGACACGCTGGCCACTGGTACGATCAGAACAACCGCAGACGGTCTCGCCGGGACGCTGGTCGTCGGTGGCGGCGGCGTGAACGGCGATGTGCTGTTCCGCCCCGGCAACGGACAGCAATTGATCCGCGCCAATCTAGAAGCCAAGAACGCCCGCTTCGATGGCAAGCCGCCAATCTTTATCCGCACCGCCGTGCTCGATGCCGATATCATCCTGATCGATGGCCGGTCCAATATCGATGCAACCCTCCGCGCGCAGGGGATCAGCCGTGGTGAGCTGATCATCGGCCGCGTCGCTGCCAATGCCAAGCTGACCGACGGCAGCGGCACGGCAACCTTCACTATCGCCGGGACTCGCGGCAGCACCTTCGAATTTCAGGCGAAAGCCGATATCGCGCCCGATCTTTACCGGATTTCCGGAACCGGCCAGTTTGAAGGGCGCAACCTGCGTCTGGCGCAGCCGCTAGAGTTGCGGCGGGTCAGTGATGGCTGGACGGCGTCGGCGACCACGATCAACTATGGCAGCGGTAGCGCCCGGATGTCAGGCCGCTGGGGAAGCGGCAATTCCAGATTAGACCTGTCGATGTCAAAAATGCCGTTGTCGCTGATTGATATCGGCTATCCCGATCTCGGGCTGGGCGGCAGCGTAAACGGCACCGTCAAACTCACCCAGTCGGGCGCTCAGGTGCCGGTCGGCGAGGCTAGGCTGACGATCAAGGGACTGACCCGCTCCGGCCTGATCCTGACCTCTGCGCCGGTTGATCTCGGCCTGAATATTGCTCTTTCCAGCCGCAACGCCGCAGCGCGCGGGATCATCAGGTCGCCCGACGGCAAAACCCTCGGACGGTTCCAGGGGCGGGTGACCGGCCTCGGCGGCGGCAACTGGCAGAACGAACTGATGCGCAGGCCGCTGTTTGCGCAAGCGCGCTTCAACGGCGGCGCGGAGAGCCTGTGGCGGCTGACCGGTGTCGAAACATTCGATCTGACCGGACCTGTTGCGGCCAGCGCCGATGTCAGCGGCAACCTCACCAATCCCCAGATCAAGGGGCAGGTCAGCACAAGCAACGCACGGCTTGAAAGCCCGCTGACCGGCACGGTCATTTCCAATATCAAGACGGTGGGCCAGTTTGACGGATCGCGGCTGGTGTTGCCGAAGTTGACCGGTACTACTGCCGGTGGCGGAACGGTAAGCGGCAGCGGAAGTTTTAACTTTGCCGTTGCGCCCGGCGAAGGCATCGGCATCGTGATGGATGTCAATGCCCAGCAGGCCGCGCTGATTGCCCGCGATGATTTTGCTGCCATAGTGACCGGACCGATCAAGATCCGCAGCTCGGAAGCGGGCGGGCTGATTTCGGGCGATGTCGTGCTCAACCGTAGTTTCTTCCGCTTTGGTCAAGCCAGCGCAACTGCCAGCTTGCCCGACATCAAGACCCGGGAAATCAATCGGCGTGCTGACGAGCGGCCGATCGTGGTGCGCAGCCGGCCATGGCGTTTCGACTTGACCGCCAACGCCCCCAACCGGCTGATCGTAGAGGGGCTCGGCCTCGACAGTGAATGGAAGGCCAATTTGAAGATTACCGGGCCGGTCGACAATTTTGCAATAGTCGGCGAAGCCAATCTGCTGCGCGGCGATTATACCTTTGCCGGTCGGCAGTTCAGCCTTGAGCGCGGTCGTATCCGCTTTGTCGGCAATCAGCCGGTTAATCCGGTGTTGGATATCGAGGCAGAGGCCAATCTGACCGGTCTCAACGCCACGATCAACGTCACCGGTACCGGCAACAAGCCGGAAATTGCGTTCACCAGCATCCCCGCCCTGCCGCAGGACGAGCTATTGTCGCGAGTGCTGTTCGGTGCATCAATCTCCGACCTTTCTGCACCCGAAGCGGTCCAGCTGGCCGCCGCGGTGGCATCGCTGAATAGCGGCGGCGGGCTTGATCCGATCAACCAGCTGCGCAAGGCGGTTGGTCTCGATCGATTGCGGATATTGCCATCCGATACCGACACCGGTTCTGGCACCTCGATCGCTGCCGGCAAATATATAACCCGACGCGCTTATGTCGAACTGATCACGGACGGCCAGGGTTATAGCGCGACCAGCCTCGAATATCAGATCACCCGCTGGCTTTCGATCCTGTCGAGCATCTCGACCCTCGGCCGCCAAAGCGCCAACGTGCGGGTGAGCAAGGATTATTGAGGGTACGGCCGCTCCGGGCGCAAAAGCCGGTGTTGCTAATATCAGTGACAGCATTTCCAAAATTCTTGTGAGCTTTGCTGGTTCCTGCAGATATTTTAGCCTAGCTGGAACTGTCTGGATGGAGGGATATTGCGATGGAAGAAGCTTTTATGGCTAAGGCATTCGGGTCATTTTTTGCCATTATGAACCCGTTTATTAACTTGCCGATATTTTTGACGTTGACCACTGGCTTCTCAGTATCTCAACAGCGAATACTTGCCGTGAAGGTTGCATTGTTTTCAGCTGTTATGTGCGCGGTGATATTGTTGGCGGGACAACAGATCATCAGTTTTTTCGGAGTTTCAATCGATGAATTTCGCGTGGCGGGCGGCGTGGTTTTAGCCCATATTGCCTGGTCGATGCTGAACGGTTCCAACATTCCGTCCCACCAAGGTTCGGGCAAAGAAAAAGATCAGATGTCAAATCTGTCAGGACTTGCTTTCTATCCGATCACATTCCCAATGATTGTTGGTCCGGGAACAATTGCCACCATCATAATCTACGCGGGCCACGCCGCAAGTGAAAGTGCACTGATACCAATTGGAATTGTGATTGCAGCAATTTTACTGATGCTGTTTCTCGTACTTTTCTTTGCTTCTTTCTTTGGCAAAGCTCTTACAGAAACGATGCGCGTTATCATGACGAGATTGATGGGGATGATCCTGCTAGCCATAGCAGTTGAGATGATTTTTGCTGGAATAGCATCACTGCTCCCTGGCTTGGCATAGGCTCAACCAGCAGCAGGAATGCCCTGAACAGACATAGCAAAGGCACCGGGGCAAACGAACCATATCAAAATGCACGCAAACCCGCCTCGCGACCCTGCTGAATAAGCGCACTCCCAGTCGGGATCGGGTCCGACCATCAACGAAACACAAAAAAGCCCGGGGCAATCGATTGTCCCGGGCTTTTGATTTTCAATCTGACCGAAAAGATCAGCTCGAATAATACATTTCATATTCGACCGGGCTCGGCGTGGTTTCGAGGCGGCTGACTTCTTCCCATTTGAGTTCAGCATAGGCTTCGATCTGGTCCTTGGTGAACACATCGCCCTTGAGCAGGAACTCGTGATCGGCTTCCAGAGCCTCCAGAGCCTCGCGGAGCGAACCGCAGACAGTCGGCACTTCGGCCAGCTCTGCCGGCGGCAGGTCATAGAGATTCTTGTCCATGGCATCGCCGGGGTGGATCTTGTTTTCAATCCCGTCCAGGCCGGCCATCAGCAAGGCTGCCGAGGACAGATACGGATTGGCAAGCGGATCGGGGAAGCGGAATTCCACGCGCTTCGCCTTGTCGCCTGCGCCATAAGGAATACGGCAGGATGCGCTACGGTTACGGCTCGAATAAGCGAGCAGCACCGGTGCTTCGAAACCGGGAACCAGACGCTTGTAGCTGTTGGTTGTCGGGTTGGAGAACGCATTGACCGCTTTGGCATGTTTGATCACGCCACCGATATAGTGGAGGCACATTTCCGACAGGCCGGCATATTCATTGCCTGCGAACAAAGGCTTGCCGTCTTTCCAGATCGACATATGGGTGTGCATACCGCTGCCATTATCGTCCTTGATCGGCTTCGGCATGAAGGTTGCGGTCTTGCCATAGGCATGGGCAACCTGCTGCACGACATATTTGTAAACCTGCACCCGGTCGGCGGTTTGGGTCAGCGTGCCAAAGGTAATGCCCAGCTCGTGCTGGCAAGCGGCAACTTCATGATGGTGCTTGTCCATCGGCAGGCCCATTTCGATCATCGTCGCGACCATCTCGCCGCGGATGTCGACGGCGCTGTCTACGGGAGCAACCGGGAAATAGCCGCCCTTGACGCCGGGACGGTGACCCATGTTGCCGACGTCATAGTCGCGGCCGCTGTTGGTGGGCAGTTCGACATCGTCGATCCTGAAACCTGAACGGTCATAGCCGGTTTCGAATTTCACATCGTCAAACATGAAAAATTCAGGTTCGGGTCCGACATAGATCGTGTCGCCGATGCCGGTCGATTTCAGATAGGCTTCTGCGCGGACTGAGGTCGAGCGTGGATCGCGATTGTACAGCGAACCGTCACCCGGCTCGACGATATTGCAGACCAGAATCATCATCGGGGTGGCCGAGAACGGGTCCATATACATGGCGTCCAGGTCTGGGCGCAGGATCATGTCGGACTCGTTGATCGCTTTCCATCCTTCGATCGAGCTACCGTCAAACATGAAGCCTTCTTCGAGCATATCTTCATCGATGATATGGCCGCACATTGACAGATGCTGCCATTTGCCGCGTGGATCGGTGAACCGGACATCGACCCATTCGATCTCGTGTTCCTTGATCAGTTTAACAATATCGGATGCTGTATTGCCCATTTTTTAGTCCCTTGATTGTGGTGTGTTTGGGTTGTGTGGATAGAAAATTAAATGGCGTCGTTGTCGCGTTCGCCGGTGCGGATGCGCAGCGCCGATTCAACCGGAATGACGAAAATCTTGCCGTCGCCGATGCGGCCGGTCTGGGCGGCTGCGGCAATCGCTTCGACCGTGCGGTCGGCCAGGCTGTCCTCGACCACAACTTCCAGCTTCACCTTGGGCAGAAAATCGACAACATATTCGGCGCCGCGATACAGCTCGGTATGGCCCTTCTGTCGGCCAAAGCCTTTCGCCTCGGTTACGGTAATCCCGGACACGCCGACTTCATGCAGCGCTTCTTTGACTTCGTCCAGTTTGAAGGGTTTGATAATGGCTTCGATTTTTTTCATTCTAATACGTCCCCGTATACCACTTGCTCGGCACCTCCTCCTGCGCAGGAGAAAAGCGCCTCGGCCGGGCACTATTGCCCGATACTATTCAATTACCATGCCAGAATCGATTCGTCTGTAGAATCGCTGATATGCGTGAGTGCATTGCTATAGGCTATTCGGACCGCTGACAATGCTGCCCAAAAAACAGGCATTTGCGGAGGCAAATGTCCATTTTTTGGGCAGCTATATTGTGCCTTGGATAGAGCCGCTTTTAGCGCGGTGTCGGCGCTGTCATCTCGGGCAGGTTTTCTTTGGTCCAGATCGACCGGTTGACGACATAGTGGCGGATGTTCTCCACCTGCGCATCGCTGAGCTGCGATCCGAAGCCGACCATACCGTGCTGTTTCAATGCACCGCCCATCACGACCGACGCCCAGGCCTCGGTGTCCGGCAGCACGCCGCTGACCCGCAAGTCAGGCGTAAAGCCGTTGCCGATCGCGCTGTCGCCATGACAGACTAGGCAGTTGCGTCCGTAGAGACCCTTGCCGGCGGCAATCTGTTCCGGGGTTCCGGTTTGTACCGGTGGATCCCAGACCACTTCGCCTTTTTCGGGCAGCGCCGGCAATTCGGCTTTGCCGCCGAGTTTCAGCACCACCAGCCGGGGTATATTCGGTAGCTGGCGTGTCACGCCACCCGCGACACCGGCGACCAGTGGAAAGGCACCGCCCTTGCTGGTCAGGAAAGCGACATATTGCTCGCCGTCGATCATATAGGTCGAAGGCGCGCTGACGATACCGGACTGCATCGGCAGGCTCAGCAATTCCGTGCCCTTGTCCGCCGAATAGGCTTTGAAAAAGCCGGTGCTGGTACCTTGGAATACCAGGTTACCCGCGGTGGTCATCGTGCCGCCGTTCCAGGCAGCGGGATAATCCACGCCCCATTCGACCTTGCCGGTCTTGGGATTGAACGCGACCAGCCGTCCGGTGGTCGCGGCAATCGCCGCCTTGTAGACGTCCTTGTCGTCGGGCAGCTGACCGATCGACCAGCCGATGCCGACATTGAAGCCAAGCCGCTCGCGTTTCTTGTCAATTTCCGAAACCGGGACTTCATAGCCCTGCGGGATTTGCTGGGCCGGAATATAGACGAGGCCGGTCTTCGGATTATAACTCATCGGATGCCAGTTATGCGCGCCCAATGCGCCCGGGATCGAGACAAACGGTTCCTTGGTTTTGTAGAACCGGGCTGCCGGGTTCTCGATCGGCCGGCCGGTGGCCAGATCATAGCCTTCTGCCCAGTTGATGCCGTCGACAAAAGGCTCGGCGCTGATCAGCGTGCCGTCGAGCCGGTCGATGACAAAGAAGAAGCCGTTTTTCGGCGCATGATAGAGCACCTTGCGCATCTTGCCGTCGATCGGCAGTTCGGCCTGAATGATATGCTGGGTCGCGGTATAGTCCCAGGTCTCTGCGGGTGTTTCCTGATAGTGCCAGAGATATTTGCCGGTGTCCGGATTGACCGCGACGATCGAGGAGAGAAACAGATTGTCGCCTTCGCCGCCCGAGCGCAACCCGTGGTTCCACGGATTGCCGTTGCCGACACCAAAATAGAGCTGGTCGAGATCTTCATCGTAGACGATGCTGTCCCAGACTGTACCACCGCCACCGGAGACTTTCCATTCGCCATCGCTCCAGGTCTGGGCCGCTGCTTTTTCAAAAATTTCGTCGCTCGCTGCGCCATCCGCTTCGCCCTTCGGATTGGGCACGGTGTAAAAGCGCCATTTCAGCAATCCGTCGCGGACATTATAGGCCGAGACATAGCCGCGCACGCCGAATTCCGCGCCGCCATTGCCGATGATCACCATATTTTTGACGACCCGGGGAGCGCCGGTAATGGTATAGGGCTTGCTGTTGTCGGTGGTCTGGGTTTCCCAGAGTCGCGCGCCGGTATTCGCGTCCAGCGCGATCAGCCGGCCGTCGATGGTGCCGAAGAATAATTTTCCGCGATTGATCGCGACGCCGCGATTCACGACATCGCAACAGGCGTCGACCGCTTTTTCGCCAGCCACACCGGGATCATAGGACCAGAGTTCCTCGCCGGTCTTGGCATCATAGGCAAAGACCTTCGACCATGCGGTGGAGATATAGAGCTTGCCGTCGACGACGACCGGCGTCGCTTCCTGGCCACGGGCATCGGGCAGGTCCTTGAACCAGGCGATGCCGAGTTCAGCGACATTGCTGTCGTTGATCTGAGTGAGCGGGCTGTGCCGCTGTTCCTTGGCGTCAAAGCCGATATTGTCCCAATCCGCATTGACGACCGCGTCGGGCGTTGTCGGATCGCCGGTCTGGCTCTGGCAAGCCACCAGTAAAAGAGGTGCCAATAAAAATCCCAGCCTGCGCATCACCCGTCTCCTAAAACTCGCCGGACGGTCAGCCATCCGTGCAATTTAACTGACTAGCTAAACTTGAGGCGGCTGGTCAAGGATTATAGGGTGGTCATTACATGTTCGCGAAGATTCCACAGCCATCTCCGGCCTTGCGCTCCGCCACCCTCGTTAATCGCCGCCGCTTTCCAGTCTCAGTTCCATTCCGTTTCCTTCAGCGCGCCAGTCCAGCGATGCACCGAGCGAGGTGGCCAGCGAATTGATGACACGAGTTCCCAATCCCGACGCAGACTCCGCGCGCTCGGCATCCTGCCTGTCCGCCGCACCATTGTCTTTGCAAACAATTGACCAGTCATCATCCGATGTTGAAATCACGAATTCGATCGTGCCCCCGGCATCTGAGAAACCGTGCTTCACGCTGTTTGACACGAACTCGTTCACGATCAGTAGCAGGCTGTTTGCAAGGTGGGGTGTGGCTTNCCCGCCGTGCACCTTGACGGACAGCCCGATGCCATCGGGAAGCAATTGTTGGAGATCAAGAGTTACGCGCCGGAACAGCGAGGCNAGATCTACCGATTGGCCGTGCTCCAGATCGTGCAGNTCGGCGTGCAGGGACGACAGCGATCGGATTCTCAAACTCGCATCCTCCAGGGCCAGCCGCACTCTTTCGTCCGGCGCGGCNCGGGCCTTCATAGAAAATAACGAGCCGATCGAAGCCAGGGAATTTTTCACGCGATGATCAATCTCGCGCCGTAATACCTGCTCTCTTTCCAGCGACAGACGCAAATCGAGCTCCCGCATGACTTGGCGTGAGAGGACCTTGATCACCTTGCGCTGCATATCGTTCAGCACGCGCGGCTTGTGGTCAAGTACGCACAAGGTGCCGAGCGGCAGTCCGTTGGCTCCCATCAAAACAGCCCCAGCGTAGAATCGGAACCCGGGAATGCTGGTGCACAGCGGATTGTCGGCCATTCGCTTGTCCGCGAGCGTGTCGGGGATTTCGACAAAATCCCCTTGGAGAATGACATGGCCGCACATGCTGGTTTCGAGCGGCGTCGATCGTGCGCCCAGACCTACTTCCGCCTTGAACCATTGCCGGTCTGCATCGATGAAGTTGACCACCGACACCGGGGCGTCGCACAATTGTGCCGTTAGTTCGACGATCTCGTCAAAGGCGCGTTCCCGGTCGGTGTCGAGTATTTGGTATCGATGGAGTTCGCGGAGACGCTCGGCCTCCTGAGGGTGATTTTCGGGCTTCATGGCATGCTAATAGCAGAATGATTTGCAGAATAAAGAGGCTCCGGCGNCAGGGTCGAAAAATGCAAATGTCATCAGCCTGATGTCTGCGGCGCGCTTTATTGACGCCGATTCCGGAGCCGAAGCTGGCATCCCCGCATNGTTGCGCCATGACGCNTCAAAACTCTGGTCACTTGTCTAAAGCTTGTCAGAGCAAGCCTGCCGTCGCATCACCAAGCGCCTTTGCGGCACAGCCGACATCGGCTCGCCGCACGACCCGCTCGGGCTGTCCGCAGAACCTGCGGGTAGGGCGACTATGTTCATCCGCGAGACAGGGTCGCCCGACCAGTCGGGCAATCCACATGTTCACCGGCGGCCGACAATCCGCCCCATATTGTGCCGTAAACCGAAAGGGAGACTGACTGGCGGCACGTCATCACAGGTCCGGCCGGACGCCATGTCGCGCACCGGCAGAGCCGATAATTCAGACTGAAGGAGTAGAATGATGAGCAAGATTTCCAACATAAAACGGGCAGGCCTCCTGCTCGCCACCTCGGCCATATTGGCGCCGGTCAGCGTATCTGCACAGCAGGACGCAAGAGAAGATATCATCGTGTCGGGACAGCAGGAAGCGCAAGCCGCTGATCTCGCCATCGACCTGTCTCAAGCGCCCGAAGGCCCGGAGATCGAAGGCATAATCTCGGCGCGCAGCGCCGACCGTTTGCAGGTCACCGGCAACGACGGTTCCAGGACGATCATCGCTTTCACTGATGCCACCGAGATAAAGGCCAGCAAGGGTTTGCTCGGTTTGGGGCGCAAGGCGCTTGCAGCCGATGCGCTGCTCAACGGCTTGCCGGTCAGCGTCGACACCGTGCAGGTCGGCAGCGAGCTGGTCGCGAGCAAGATCAGTCTGCGCAACAGCGACCTCAAAACCGCCAACATGATCCACAACGGCACCGCCCAGGGCTTTGCTGAACAGACGGCAGCAACCGAAGCGCTGCGCAGCCGCGTCGGCGATATTGATCAATATAATGTCAAGGGCACGACCAACGTGCATTTTGACACCGGAATGGCGGCGCTGTCCGCACGCGGGAAGGCCGATTTGTGCGCTACCGCAGAGGCAGCCGACGAAATGAACAACGCCCTGATCCTGGTTGTCGGCTACACCGATTCAACCGGTGATTATGAGTATAACCAGCAACTCAGCGAAAAACGCGCCAGCCGGGTTGTCAACTATATCCAGCAGAATTGCGGTTGGAAGCCCTATCGCATGCTGACCCCGACCGGTATGTCCGAAGCCGACCCGCTCGGCAGCAATGATACCGCCAGCGGCAAGGCGCAAAACCGCCGCGTTGCCGTCAATATTCTGGTGAGCAAGGGCCTCGACGGTCTTTGAGCTACCCGGGGCGGGCCCGGCCCGCCCCGCAATACACGATAGCGAAGCAGCTTTCTTGGCTGACAGGTAAAGCCTGCCTTTTCGCCTGAATGGACAAACAAGCCGGGCAATCGTCCGGCTTGTTTGCCGCTCCTTAATTGTAATCGCCTGTAACCGTTCATGTGTGATGAATAGTCTGTCACTTTAATGAATCACAGCATCAGGCGCCTACGAACGTTATACTTTGTATGCTAAATTCGTGGAACGCCTCGTAGATATAGATGCGACCATAGGATCTGCAATGCGCGTACTGACTTGCTTGTATCACGACCATAATCTCTGGCTCGTGGCTTTGGCCGCACTGATGTGCCTTGTCGGCTCTCTGACATCTGTGAAGCTGTTTCAGCGGACTCTCTCGGAAACCGGTACAGCGCGGTTGCAGTGGTGTTTTCTAGCTGCCTTCACCGCCGGTGCCGCAATTTGGGCGACCCACTTCATCGGCATGCTTGGCTATCGTCCCGGGGTTCCGGTGACGCTGGACGGACCATTAACGGTGTTGTCTGCGCTGATCGCGGTCTTCGGCACGGCAGCGGGCTTGTTGGTCGCGTGTTTGCGGAACCGTTTTGTCGCCGTTTTTACNGGTGGTGGTATTATCGGACTTTCGATTGCCGCNATGCATTATCTCGGCATGTTCGCCTATCGCGCCGATGGCATTGTCCGCTGGATTCCGGAATATGTGGTCGCTTCGCTGCTGCTAGCTGTCATCCTGTCTGCGCTGGCGATCGACCGGGTGAAGAAAATTGGCATGTCGAGAAATATCGGCTTGGCCGCCGGATATTTCGCAGCCGCAATCGTCGCCCTGCATTTTACCGGCATGGCTGCCTTTACGGTGGTTCCGCTGCCCGGCATCCAGACAGGTGTGGACAGTGATGCCTTCTCCGCATTGGCGTCGGCCATCGCGCTCGTTGCGTTCATCATTATCGGTGCCGGCATTTCAACGTATCTTTTAGAACGCCAGACACAGTCGAAATCCCAGAAGCAGTTGCAATATCTGGCGCGTCACGACGTGCTGACCGAGGTCGCCAATCGCCGCGCCTTTTCCGAGGCCCTGCAGATCGAATGCAGAAGGCTCGACAGGCACGGCCGCCCGTTTGCATTGCTGTTGATAGACCTCGACAGATTCAAGCCGATCAATGATACGCTGGGTCACCCGGCTGGCGACATCGTTTTGCAGAAAGTGGCTTCACGTTTGCGCCGCGCTGTCCGCCGCGGCGATATAGTCGCGCGAATTGGCGGGGACGAATTTGCCGTCATCGGCTATGGACTCGCTTCGGAAGAGGAAGCGCAGGCTCTGGCCGGACGGATAGTCGAAATCCTCGGACGGCCCTATATGATCAACGGACAGGTGGCCGAACTGGGTGCCAGTGTCGGAGCCAGCCTCGCCCCCGGTCACGCCCATGACGATGAAACGCTGAACCAATATGCCGACATCGCGCTATACACGGCAAAGCGGTCGAATGAACGGGGTTACCGCCTGTTTGAGCAATCGATGCTGGAAGTAATCCAGCGTCGCCGTTTCCTCGAGGCGGATATCCGCCGCGCCTGCATGCGCGAAGATTTCAAGATCGCATATCAACCCGTGATCGACTCCGCCACTGGCGCTTATACCGGCGCAGAGGCACTGCTGCGCTGGTCCTGTCCGGGGCGGGGCGAGGTCGACCCCTCCGAATTCATTCCGATCGCCGAGGATATGGGCTTGATTTCGCGGATTGGCGCTGGCGTTCTGAAACAGGCGTGCCGCGATGCCGCTTCCTGGCCCGAGCATCTCGATCTGGCGGTCAATCTGTCACCGGTCCAGTTGCTCGATCCACGACTGCCGCAAATTGTGACGCAGGCGCTGGAGGAATCGGGATTTCCGGCCGCGCGTCTGGAACTGGAAATCACCGAAACCGCGCTGCTCGGCAATGACGATATCGTCACGCGTAACCTGACGAAATTGCGCGCGTTCGGGGTCCGGATTTCGCTCGATGATTTCGGGACAGGCTATTCCTCGCTAAGCTATCTCCATCGCTTCCCGATTACCCGCATCAAAATCGACAAGTCGTTCGTCCAGCTCTTGCCGCACGATGCCGGCAGCGCGTCGATCGTCCGCGCAATCGCCCAGCTCGGCGAGAGCCTGCAGATGAAAATAACCGCCGAAGGCATCGAGACCGAGGAGCAGATGGCGTTCGTGACCGAGCACGGCTGTAATGACGTGCAGGGGTTCCTGATCGCCCGCCCGGCCAGCGCCTCTGCCATCGGTGCCCGGTTCCGCAACGAAAAAAGCATGGCCGCCGCATGAAGACCTATACCGCCGACAGGCCCTATTCTCGACTGCTCTATACCAGCGTGCTCAACCCCGGCCAGTCCGCTGAAGCGCCGGAGCAAATCGCGCGCAACATCGCGGTAAACTCTGCCGAGCTAAACCGGCTGGCCGACCTGACGGGCAGCCTGGTTTTCGTCGACGGCACCTTCATCCAGATACTGGAGGGCCCGCTTGCCGAAGTCGAAAAGACGTTCGAACGCATTTGCTGCGATTTTCGCCATGTCGACGTACGGCTGATTGATGTGGTCAATGTTTCAGACCGGCTATTTGCCGACTGGGATATGGCCTGTCTGTGCGAGGACGCAGACACATCGGTACCGCTCCGCGAAGGCCTGCAGGAGATCCGTTTTCTGGTCGGCATAAACGCCAGTCAGGCCGCGCTCCAGATGCGCGGATTGCTCGACAACCGGTCGGCCGCAGGCAAAACCTGACGCTAATCCGGTGAGCCTCGCTCTACAAATGCGCGCTGGACCGCATCACGGCTTGGGCCGCAGCGCTTCGATAAGCTGCGCGTCGATCCAGTACAGGTCTGACTGGGAGCCTTCACCGCCGTTCGCCCGCGGGACCATTCTGTTGAAGAACAGATATTTCCCGTCCGGCGTGACCTGTGGCCCGCCTTCTTCCGCCTCTGTGTTGACCGTCTCGCCCATATTGATCGCTTCCCCCCACGACCCGTCTGGCTGGCGGAAGCTGATATAGAGATCGGAGCTGCCAAAGCCGCTCGCTCTTTCGCCGTCCCACAGGAGATAGGATTCATCCGGTGCGATATAGGGGTGGGCGTTCCATGTGCCGGTGTTGATTGCCTTGCCGAACGGCTGCGGGTCTTCCCGTTTGCCGTCTATCAGCCGCGAATAGCGAATGATGCCGTCGCCGCCCGGCCCGCCTCTCTCGTCCAGCACCAGAGTGCCGTTGGCGGAAGACTTCAGGCCCATGATGTGTATCGCTTCAAAGCCGGGGCCAAGACTTTTCATCTCTGACCATCCGTCCTTGGTACGCTCCTTATACTGGCTCTTGAAATGCAGGGTCTTGCCATCTGGCGAGGGGACCGGCCTTTGCGTTCCGGCGGGTACCGCTATCTGATGCCATCCATCATCCATCCTCTTGAATGTGACGGATTCAGGCTCTCTCACGTCATCACTATGTCTCCATCTGCTGACATAAAGTTCATTCATGTCCAGGGAAAAGCCGATAGCGTCGCCCCATGTCTCCGTATTCACGATGCCGGGCGCAAAGGGTTCGGCGGTGGACCCCGGCGGCGTTTGCCCGAGATAGGGACCGTCGGGGATGCGGATCGGCGTAGCAATGGGGGTATCGATAGGGGCGGCGGCAGGGACGGCAACGCCCTCCTGCGCTTGCCCGCTGCTGCTCGCCACCAGCGCAGCGAAAAACAGACCTGTCGAGATATACGCACGTTTCATTCACCATCCCCCATCAGCTTCGGATATGCAGCCGCTTGCTTGCACTGTCGATATCCAGGCACCAACTGTCGGGCAGGGAAGACCGGTTGCCATGGCTGTTCGATCAGGGCCCCTAGCTGTTCGACGAGTGACATCGGCACCACATTTTGCCCGCCCGGCTTTTCGCCAGGACCGGCAGCCAGATCACGCCTCCACTGCCGATTGACTTCCCGACCGGGCAGTATCATATTGCGGCCATGGTCATGATCCTATCTCTAGGGCGATATCGCCACCGTTCGGGACAGCTCGCCGCAGGAATCTGACCCGGGCTTTCACCATCGGCCTCCGATATGCGAGGCAAGAGTGCAGGAAGGTCCGGGATCTTCAAAATCGAAACAAGCGGAGCAGCCACCATCAACGATGGTGCGAAGCCTCCCGGATTCAACAAGAGCCAATGACATGAACATGAAAACACCCGAAAAATCCGCTGCACCGCGTCCGGTCATCCATATGATCGACGAGGAGGGCGACGCCATCGAAGCGCTGGCGATGACGATGGAAGCAAAGAACCCGAAAGTCGCGGAACTGCTCTATGAAGAACTGGCCCGCGCGCAATTCCACAGCGCCGGGACGATACCGGCCGATATTGTGACGATGAACAGCAAGGTCGAATTTATCGACGAACGCAGCGGTTCGCGGCGGGTGCTGGAACTGGTCTATCCCCGGGACGCGGATATCGAACAGGGCCGCATCTCGATTTTCACTCCGACCGGCGCCGGTCTGATCGGCATGGTCGCGGGCGAGACAATTTCCTGGCCTGACCGCAGCGGAACCGAACGCATCTTGCGGATCGTCAGCGTAACCCCGCCGGAAACAGCCGAAGCCGCCGCGGGCTGAAACGCAGAGGGCTGAGCCCCGCGCATCGCTCGCGCCATTGTCCGGCAACGACGCAGCCGGATCAGCGCTGCTTCCTGGTGGTTGCCGCGTTGAAGTCGGGGTCCTTTTTCGCCACCCAGTTCACAAATTTGCGCACCACCGGATCGGCGAGCAGCGCATCGACATCCATGCCGTGGCGCTGCAATTCGCTATTGGTGAAATGGGTGATGATGGTCTGCTGGCAGATCGGATGCATCGGCACCGTATCGCGCCCGCCCCGGCTTTTCGGCACCGGATGATGCCAGACAATGGTCGTCCCGGTCGGCCGCCCGCAGAGCCAGCAATCCGGCACCTCCGCCGGAGTTTCCTCCTCCTGCGGCAGATCCTGCCAGCCACCATGTTTCGAATGTTTGCGGGCCATGTCTTGGGGTCTCTGTTGGTGGGAGGTGAGGGGGTTGTCTAGGGGGATGGGGGTTGGATTGCCAGATAAAGCTCGCTGGAGCCGAACCGCGCAACCATCTTTACAATCCCGATCTGCACCAATAGTATGACAATCTGTCTGCAAGGAGCTTCACCCATGGCCACCGTCCGCAAAACCATCACGCTCAGCGAGAGCCAGGACGCATGGATAAAATCCCGGATTGCTGGCGGTGCCTTTACCAACGACAGCGAATATATCCGCGATCTGGTCAAGCGGGATCAGTCGCAGGAAGACCGGCTTGCCACTTTAAGAGCGGCGATAGCCGAGGGTCTCGACAGCGGCACCAGCGACCAGTCGCTGGACGATATATGGAGCGCCGCCGAAGACCGCGCCAAAAATGGCTGATCTGCGCCTGAGCAGGCGCGCCGCCAGCGATCTGGCGGAAATAGCCGACTACACCATCAGCGAATTCGGTATCGACCAGGCCCGCCTCTATCGTGACCAGTTCCAGGCCTGTTTCCAGTCCCTGCTCGACAACCCGCAGCTGGGCCGCAGCGCAGGGGAGGTCGCACTGGGATTGCGCCGCATCCGCCAACAGGCGCATGTTGTGTTTTACAGGGTGGAACAGGACCGGCTGCTTATTGTGCGGGTGTTGCATCACAGCATGGATTTTGAGCGGGGTTTTTAGGATTGCGGTGACCATGCACTTTTAGGAGGCCATCAAACCAGAGGTGTACGTGCACTGTAACCGCAATTGACCGTATTTCTAATTTGATTAAAAAGAACAGTAGTTAATCAGCGCTGCCGCCTTTTACTTTCTGTACATAGTCGTCGCCAATCTGGGTAACATCGACGAACGCTGAAAAACGCGAGGATTGTTTTGCTATCGACGCCATTTGTTTCTCAATATTCTCTAGCGATTCTGATATTTTCCGCGCATTCGATTTTTCGAGAGTTCCGCGAAGCCCCGCAAATTGCATGATATCTAACTCCCGTTTGTTTTCTTTTTTTTTGCCAAAAACATCGCGGAATGTCGTGCGAACGATAAACGGTTTTAATGGACTGATATTATTTGGACCAACTTTGCCATAAAGTTCAAAGCTGATTCCTATCAGCGCCCTAATTTTTTCGTCCTGCGGAAGCACTGAAACAGGCTTTCGTTGACAATCATTCTCCAGCAACACCTTATGCTCTTTAAAATCGTTTTCGTCATATTCTAGTTCGAAGGTGACATCGAAAGCTGGACCTTTCCCCACGTTAGCAAGAACAAACTGAATTCCGCCATGGCCATCTGGATGTGGAAGTAAATAAGCTACCACCTCTGGGGAATATCCTGCCTTTCTGAGGCTACGATTCTCGAACCATAGAATGCCGGTCAGTATAGCGAGGACAGCGGTGGCTAGTGCCGTAATAAGGCTCGCGTATGAATTTACGTCAGACATCAAATTGACCATCATTCAATTATAGATAGGAATTGACGCTTGTCTAATGCCATCTTTTTACAGGCCACAAGACCTTGTATCAACACCACAGATGGCTACCCATTTATTGATTCAATTCCATTCTATTAAGGTCTGCTTTTGCGGCGATAGCGTTCGCAATGCTAGTGTCCGCTTGGGGTGCGAAGGTAGACAGGGAATATTCAAGGAATGTGGGTTTTGGGGTTCCATACATCTTGGTTTTAGAACGATTCCAGAAAATCTGGTTCTTGAGGTGGTTCCAAACCCCACAGCGAGTGGGCTTCATTTTGCGCAATTCGCGCGATGTCTTCAGCTGGGAATCCACTTCGGTCTGACATGTAGTTTATCTTGTCGGCTATTGCAGAAAGAGAGTCTGTAAGCCATCTCAACTCAGCCGACGATAGTTCCGTTACATTGGCGCTCGGTGGATACTTCTGTAAATTACGCGGATTGCGAACGCGATGAGCTATAAAGCGATTTCTGTAGATATCGACTTTCTGGAAGTATTCTGATTCGAGAATGCTTTTAAATTGTTCCACGACCCCATCCCTTATCCCAATCAGCTCCTCAAATGACTTCTGACCATCGTGGTTGAAGCTCGGCATGAAAAGCTGCAAAGTAGAATTGTCTTCCAACATTCGCATTAGTTGGGGGAAACTGATTGCATCAGGACTTTTTTCGATCAGTCGATAAAGGCGTGACACAATTTCATGCCCTACGGCTCTGCGGATCAGGCTAAATGCTCGACCTCCGTCGACGGGTTCGCGCTTAGCCGCTTCGCGACAAAGCACATAGTAGTTCTCAGAATGCTGAATCAGCACGTCGACGTGTCTAAACAAGTCGATCCTTAAGTCATCGAAGTCTTCGAATGCGCTCATCCATCCAGTGTATGGCCGCTTGGTTCAAACGTCGATCATTATGTGTCAAGAATTATGGACAACTTTTTAAAGACACAAATTACGGTGACAGTGCACTAATTTGTTTCAGCAATGTCGCTTGGTTCGAATTACGGAATAAAGTGCTCTGTCACCGTAATTGCGTAATAGAAATTTCACAGAAATTTGTAATTTCTTCACGTAGGGAGTAAGCATACCTGCGCAATTTCTGAAAGGTGAAAATGTCTTCCATTCCCTTTTGCGTCGTCGAAAAGCCTTACATGATATGGGCTGCTGATGTTCGGGCTGATAACGAGCATTTTCTGACACACATCGATACCAATCTCTATTATCGGATGGCGCATAACATCATTGGCGCGTCTGAACCCGGCGGGGAACAGGACGATGGCACTTCGGGCGAAGATGAAAACGATCAAGATCGTAAGGATGTATCCACTTTATCACGCTTGTTATGGCATCATGGTATGGAAACTCTCGTCATGTTGCTGGGCGCATACGTTCAAGCCCCCTCGGCGGTTCATGCATATTTCCTTAAGAGCAAAACCGACGATGCCGTTCAGATGGCTACGCTTTTTGTGCGGGAACAACTCCCCAAATATCATCGCCTCGAAGGCGCTCAATTCTCGCTGAACAATTTGCTTAGTGGAATTCATCGCTGTGCGGGATGGCAGCATCGCGACACGATTGTGGAACGGTTCTCCAACGCACTACGAAACATGCTCAGAGAATACGTGGATGAAAAGCATCGGTGGGAATACAACAGTATAAAACATGGACTACGGGCATCACACGGCCATTTTGGTATGGCGTTCGGTATTCAGGAAGATCCGGGCATTCCTGCACCACCCGAAGCCATGCAGATGATAGGTTCATCCCGCGACGCTAGTTTCTTTGACGTCGCCAGACCGTTAAGCAATGCGACAAAGCAGCAATCTAAGGTCAATTTCATGACGGAGAAGGTCAGCGTCACATGGTCGCTCGAAAAGGTTCTGATGGAGCTGCAGTTGTTATCCTTAATGCTGCATAACACCGTTTCAGCACTTAGGATTTTGGGGGGGATTCAAGCTGCGTCAGTTACCTTTAATAAAGGAGCCGATGACGAAAGGTTCTGGGAAATGTATTCTCAAATCAGATCAAGCGGCGTGCCTACTGCATCATTTGCGTCGGTGATTGACGCTCATCAAATTCCACTGGCGACGGACAAACAGGTTTTCAACAGCTACAAACATCGCAAACCCAAAGCCCCCCCTCAATAAGGCGGGCAATCCAACCCAGCCGGACTCTTCGTAAAAATCTCGTTCCCGTCCTCGGTAATCCCGATACTATGCTCGAACTGCGCGGTCAGGGACCGGTCGCGCGTCACCGCTGTCCAGCCGTCGTCCAGCATCTTGCAGGCATATTTGCCGATATTGATCATCGGCTCGATGGTGAAGAACATGCCGGGGCGAAGTTCCGGGCCGGTGCCGGGGCGGCCGGCGTGGACGACTTCGGGGGCGTCGTGGAACATCTGGCCCAAACCGTGGCCACAGAAATCGCGGACCACCGAATAGCGGTTGGCTTCGGCGTGGCTCTGGATCGCGTGGGCGACATCGCCCATCCGGTTGCCCGGTTTTGCCTGCTCGATGCCCAGCATCATGCATTCATAGGTCACCTGGACCAGCTTGCTCGCCTTGATCGGGGTCTTGCCGACCAGATACATGCGGCTGGTGTCGCCGTGCCAGCCGTCGACGATCACAGTCACGTCGATATTGACGATATCTCCCTCGTTGAGCTTCTTGTCGCCGGGGATACCGTGGCAGACAACATGGTTGATCGAGGTGCAGCAGCTATGCGTGAAACCGCGATAGCCGAGCGTCGCGGGGACCGCGCCGGCGGCAAAGGCCTGCTGCCGGACCATATCGTCGAGCGCGCCAGTGGTCACACCGGGCACGACATGGGGGACGAGGCTGTCGAGTATCTCGGCGGCCAGCCGGCCGGCCTTGCGCATGCCTACAAAGCCTTCTGGCCCGTGCAGCTTGATCGCTCCGGTCCGGGATTGCGGGGTGGTGTCTTCTACGGTCATATAGTCTGTCATGCGGCCTATATAACGACGGATTTGCCAATTTGCGAGGCCTGCCGTGCATATGTTTTCAGTTATTTAATATAAATTTGCTAGGTGGCGGCCTTTGAAGGACCAGTCGAACCCATGCTGACGAAGTTGAAGATAATATTGATATTGGCGGCCCTGCTGCTCGGCTCGGCGCAGACGGTCGTGCGCTTTGAGTCGCTGATCTGGCCGGAGCTGCAGCCGGTCAGCCTGATCGCTTACACCTTGCTGTTCGGCCTCTGCCTGGTCGGCATTTTCAGCGCCGCCTTCATTCCGGTCGCCGCGGTCCGCTGGAGCTTCGCTTTGTGCATATCGCTCGCAGGGATTATGGTCGAAACCTACCAGAGCTCGGTCGAGGACCATATGCCCTATGACGCCTTCATCAGCATGATCAATGCGTCGGGATCGCTGCACGAGGCCTGGGGCCAATATGCCAGCGCCATCGTGATCGGCGGGGTGCAGGGGCTGTTGCTGTTGCTCGGCATCGGGCTGAGTACACACCAGGTCACCCGGCTGCACGCCAGAAAGCTGGTGGCGGCGCCGCTGCTGGTTCTGTTCGTGCTGGCCGGCATATTGTTTGTCCGCGGCGGCGATGGCGCGCGCGGCCTGCCGGCGGCCTATACCGGCGCGGCTTATGGCTTGCTCTATGGCTATGAACGGTCAACAGAGGTGATCGCGCCGCGCGAACCGGTGAAACTGCCAGTCGTCAATCCTGTGAACGGTGACGGCGATATTGTGCTGCTGGTCGACGAGAGTATTTCCGGTCAATATCTCGATATCAACAGCGATCAGGGCGTCTACAGCGGCCTGATGGATCCGGAAAATGGCGTGGCCACCCATAATTTCGGACTGGCGGTGTCGATCGCGCATTGCAGCGCTGCGGTCAACATGACCCTGCGCCACGGCGGCACCCGCGACGATTATGTCCGGATCAACGGCAGCATGCCGTCGATCTGGGCGTATGCCAAGAAGGCGGGATTCGAGACCGTCTATATCGACGTGCCCAGGACCAAGCGCGTGTTCAACAATCTGATGAACGAGTCCGAACTGGTGGACATCGACCAGTGGATCGAGTTTGACGATGTCGCCATCCAGCGTCGCGACTATGTTTCGGCCGAGGCGCTGGCCGGATTTCTCAACGACGGCAAAAGGCAGTTCATCTATCTGCAGAAGATTGGCGCGCATTTCCCGATCCACGACAAATATCCCGATGCCTATATGCGCTACAAACCGGCGCTGCCGCGCGGGCAGTTTCTCCACATTGCCGACACCGGTGACCGCGAGGGTTTTTCCGGTTCGCGGGAAAGCTGGGTCACTTATCGCAATAGCTACCGCAACACGTTGATATGGAATGTCGGCGCTTTCTTCGACCGGCTGTTGAGCAAGGCCGATCTGGCGGGTTCGACGATCATCTACACCTCCGACCACGGCCAGAATCTGCACGAACGCGGCGGCACCGGCGTGGTCACCCATTGCTCGCCCGATCCGGTGCCGGAAGAGGGGCTGGTGCCCCTGGTCGTGCTCGACACGCCGCAGGCAGCCGGACAGCCGGGCGCGATCGACTGGGACGATGCGATTGCCGAGGGCAAGGACCGGTCGAGCCACTTCCAGATTTTCCCGACGCTGCTGGAGATGATGGGCTATGAGCCGGAGGCGGTGCAGGCGATCTACGGCCAGGATCTGCTGACCGCGAACGCGGCGCCCTTTGCCTTCAATTACCAGTATAATGCCCGGCTCGGCCGCACGCCCAGCTGGAAAGAAATTGATCTCGACGCCATCGCCTGGCCGCCGCTTTCCGACTATCGGGCCGACTATCGGGCCGATGATCGCGCACAGCCGGTTACCACCGCCAAATAACCTGTTCCCAAAGCGCGTGGCATCGCTCTATAGACGCGGCATGAGCAAAGAAAAAATCTGGACCGCCGCGCTGATCGTGATCGGCGACGAAATCCTCTCCGGCCGCACTCAGGACAAGAATATCGCGCAGATCGCCAGCTGGCTCAACGTCCAGGGCATCCGCCTCGCCGAGGTCCGGGTGGTCGCCGACGACATGGATCATATCGCCGAAGCGGTGAACATATTGCGCGCCCGCAACGACTATCTGTTCACCACCGGTGGCATCGGCCCGACCCATGACGATATTACCGTCGACGCGATCTCGAAGGCGCTTGGCGTCGATGTGGTGATCCATCCCGCAGCCCGCGCGATCCTCGAGCGCTATTACGAGACCCGCGGCGGGCTCAACGAGGGCCGTCTGCGCATGGCGAGAGTGCCCGAGGGCGCGGAGCTGATCGAGAACCGCATGTCCGGCGCGCCCGGCATCCGCATCGAAAATCTGTTTCTGATGGCCGGCGTCCCCCATATCACCGCCGGGATGCTCGACGCGCTCACCGGCACGCTCGAGGGCGGCGCGCCCCTGCTCAGCGCCACGCTCGGCGCCTGGGCCCCGGAAAGCGAGATTGCCGAAGTGCTGCGCGCGGCGGAAAAGGCGCATGAAAGCTGCGTCATCGGCAGCTATCCCTTCTTCCGGGGCGGCACCGTCGGCGCGAATTTCGTCGTCCGCTCGACCGACCCGCACGAGCTGGAGACCTGCCGCGTGGCGCTGAAGGCGGGACTCGAGGAAGCGGGCTACGAGGTAACCGACGGCGGGATCTAGGTTGGGCTGGGCGCGCCGTTAGCGAGCTGCCGTTCGTCCTGAGCTTGTCGAAGGACCCTTTGCGCGCGCCATCCGTGCTTCGACAAGCTCAGCACGAACGGTGGGTGTAACCATCTTCGTCATCCTGATCTCGTTTACCTTGCGGTGGCCTTCGGCTCAGGACCCCGCGAGATTGCGCTGTGCCGGTGGAGGTCCTGAACCAAGTTCAGGATGACGAGTGCGCCCCGCACCCCGTTCGTGTCGAGCGCAGTCGAGACACCCGGCAAAGCGCACAGGACCCGTCTCTTGACTGCGCTCGAGACGAACGGCATTCAAAACCGCCCCGGCCCGCACTCCACCTATGTAAATTCCCGTATTTCCCGCCCTGCGTCCTTTCCCTTAACCATCACCCAGGGCCCCCCTCCCGCCTCCCCCCGGGGGGCCTCAACCATATCCGCCCGAGGAGATGAACATGGCCGAGCTTCCCTTTTCCGATGCCGAGATCGAACAACTGGTGGTACGGTTCAACGCCGTCATGGCCAAGGAACAGACCGATATCCCCAATCTCGGCGGCAATGCCCCGGATGACGAGGTCGCCGTCACGTTGCAGGAGACCAAGGGCGATCTCAGCCGCGACGAGCTCACCGAGGAAATCGAGAATATGAACGACGAGCAGCAGGACGCGCTGGTCGCCCTGTTCTGGATCGGCCGCGGCGATTCCGGGCCGGAAGAATGGGAAGCCACCAAAAAGCTCGCCCGGCAACAGCATGAAGGCCCGGTCAGCGTCTATCTGCTCGGCCAGCC